>Ga0302266_10000872_pt1 | contig 29272 bp, 17 predicted proteins | sample III_Bog_E1_2_FD_194559 | JGI IMG/M metagenome (GOLD analysis project Ga0302266, IMG submission 194559) | Peat permafrost microbial communities from Stordalen Mire near Abisko, Sweden - III_Bog_E1_2 | ecosystem: Environmental > Terrestrial > Soil > Wetlands > Peat | place: Sweden: Abisko...
GAAGATGGTTTGATCGGGCAGATAGCGATGCGGAATGTGCCCCTTGAACTTACGCTTCAAATCGGCGGATACGTCGAGCAGGATTTCAATCTCTGCTTCGCTGTATTCCTGCGTAGTGATGTAGTCCTTGCCTTTTAACAGGGCTTTTCTCGTTTCCAACACACACCTCTCTCTCAATTCAGTCATTGGAACCTTCCCGCGTGGCGACGTAGGCCAGGGGGAAGGCAGCATAAAATTGCGCCGCTTCCACCAGATGGCGGATGGGGACGCGTTCAATCACACTATGCGCGACGTCTTCTTCACCGGGACCGAAGCCGACGGTCGGCACGCCCATAATTCCCATGGAGCCGACGCCGTTGGTGCTGAAGACCCACTTGTCCACAACTGGATCGGCGTTGTGGAGCGTGCGATATGCCGCAACGGCCGAGCGCACCAGCCAATGGTCTTCTTCGAGCAACCAGGTTGGATAGTACTTCTGCATCGGATACGTGAGGCCGGTATAGCTGGGCGTCTCGTAGTTCAACACCTCGACCTCAGCGCCTTGCGCCGCGGGCAGCGCTTTGACCTCGGCGACCGCGCTCTCGAGCGTTTCCCCAGCGGTGAGCCTGCGGTCGAGATGGATGGAGCATGCGCCCGGCACCGCGCATAGAGACGGTGACATCGAACGAATCTCGGTAACGGCGATTGTGCCCTTGCCGAGAAACGCATCGTCGCGCAAGCGCGTGTTCAGTTCTTCGATCTGCGCGATCAGCGGCACCATCTTGTAAATCGGATTGTCGCCGCGTTCGGGCGCGCTGGCATGACATGAACGTCCGCGCATGTGAACCTCGATCTCCATGCGTCCGCGATGTCCGCGGTACACGTGCAGATTGGTTGGCTCTGTGATCACCACGCACTCCGGCCGGATGCCGTCTTCCTTGAGGATGTAGACCCACGCCAGGCCGTCGCAGTCTTCTTCCTGCACCGATCCCACAACCCACAGCGTGTAGTCGCCTTCCAGTCCCAGATCCTTGATCATCTTGCCCGCGTAAACCATGCTGGCCATGCCCGCGCGCTGATCGCTGGCGCCGCGTCCGTAGATGAAACCATCCTCCACTTTTCCTTTGTACGGATCCCAGGACCATTCTTTCGGATCGCCAACGCCGACGGTGTCGGTGTGCGAGTCCATCATGATCACGTGTTTGCCTGAGCCAATGCGTCCGAGTATGTTGCCCATGCCATCGATGCGGACCTCATCGAAGCCCACGCGTTCCATCTCTCGCTTGATGCGCTGAACGACAGGACCTTCGTGAGAGCTTTCGGCGGGAATGGCGACCAGGTCGCGCAGAAAGCGGACCATGTCCCCTTCCAGCGCGTTGGCGGCGGCGAGTAAGCGGGCGGAGTCAATCGTAGTTTTAGTAGACATGTTCATCCTCGTTCGGCGGCCCTTGAGGCTGCTGGTTTGGTGAGAGTTTGGGGTGCGTTTGTGCAGTGGTACTCTTCGCGCGGCTACGGCTGTAGGGCGTCTCCTTCAGCGGCAGACTGGTGCGCAGCTTGCCGTCGCGTTGCCAATAGGCGCACGCAATCGCCGGCGCGGTGGGGATCATCACAATCTCTCCCACGCCCTTCGCGCCATACGCAAGTTCCGACTGGTTCTTTTCGATAATGCGGCACTCGATCTCCGGCGTTTGCGTGGAGCGCAATAGACCGATGGTGCCGTAGGTCACGGCCGGCGCTCCGTTACGCACGGCAAATTCTTCGGTCAGCGCGTAGCCCATCCCCATCACTACGCCGCCTTCAATCTGTCCTTCGACACCGCTGGGATTGATGGCGCGGCCCACGTCGTGCGCGGCGACAACCTTCTCAACTTTTCCCGCTTCATCGAGAAGCACGACCTGGGTCGCGTAGCCGTACGCAACATGGCTTACCCGGTTCGGCTTGTCGCTGGTCATGGGATCGGTCACGCAATCGAATTCGCCGTAGAACTCTTCACCATCGAGATCCGCAAGCGGACGTCGGCTTAGTTCCTGCTTGAGCACGTTGGCCGCTCGCCGCGCTGCTTCGCCGGTGACGGTCGTCTGGCGCGAGGCGGTGCTCGTGCCGCTGTCCGGAGTCACGTCGGTATCCGGCGCGTGCACCGTGAGCAGAGATTTGTCGAGTTCTGTGGTCTCGGCCACAATCTGCAGCACCACCGTGGCAATGCCTTGTCCCATGCAGGCCGCGCTGGTGCAGATGACGACTTGTCCGCTTTCGATTTTGAGCTTCACGCGGCCCACGTCCTTCACGCCCACGCCCTTGCCCGTGTTCTTGAAGGCGCAGGCGATGCCGGCGTCGGGATGCGCGTCGATTACGTCTTTGACGGCCAGCAGCGTTTCTTTCAGCGCCGTGCCTTCGTCGGCGATCTGTCCGTTGGAGAGCACGCCGCCCGGCTCGATGGCATTGCGGAAACGAATCTCCCATGGCGAGATGCCAACCTCGCGCGCCAGCAGATTCAAATTGCTCTCCATGGCGAAGCAGGTTTGCGTGACGCCAAACCCGCGGAAAGCGCCCGAAGGAATGTTGTTGGTGTAAACGGCGCGGCCTTCGACATCGACGTTGTCAATTTGATAGGGCCCCGCGGCGTGCGTGCAAGCGCGTTGCAGCACCGGGCCGCCCAGCGAGGCGTACGCGCCGGTATCGGCCACCAGGCGCACGCGCACGGCAGTCAGCTTACCGTTTTTGTCGCAAGCGGTGGTGCAATCGATTTCCATGGGATGGCGCTTGGGATGGACGCGCAGGCTTTCGTTGCGGCTCAGCGTGAGCTTCACCGGCCGCCCACTATGCCAGGCCAGAAGCGCCGCGTGATGCTGCACCGACATATCTTCCTTGCCGCCAAATCCTCCGCCGACAAATTTACTGATGACGCGCACCTTTTCGCCCGCGATGCCGAGCATGCGCACAATCTCGCGATGATCGTCGTAGACGCTTTGTCCTGCCGTGTAGACCGTCAACGATCCGCATTGTGTGGGCACGGCTAGTGCGCTCTCCGGCTCGAGAAACGCGTGCTCCTGGCGCGGCGTCGAGTAGTGATGCGTTACCACGTGTTTCGCTTCCGCAATCGCGCGCGCTACGTCACCGCGCTTCAGCACTGTTGTGGACAGTACATTTCCCTTGGGGTGCAGGCTCGGCGCATCTTCGGCCAGCGCCGCTTCGGGCGAGAGCAGCGGTTCTCGTTCTTCGTATTCCACTTCGATCAGCTCAATGGCCCGGCGCGCCGCTTCTGTCGTGGTCGCGGCCAACACGGCGAGAGCGTCGCCCACGTAGCGCGTCTCTTCGCCTTCGGCAATCATTACCGGCCAGTCGTAGACCACGTGGCCAATCAGCCGCTCGCCGGGAACGTCCTTCGCCGTCAGCACAACTTCCACGCCAGGAAACGCGCGCGCCGCCGCAACGTCGATTTTCTTGACCAGCGCGCGCGGATACTTCGCACGCAGCACTGCGCCGTGCAACATTCCCGGAACCAGCATGTCGTCGACGAACTCACCGCTTCCCAGCAGCTTTTCATGCGCGTCCGGCCGCACGATGCGTTCGCCCACGCGGCCTGTTGTTGGCGCTGTTGGGTGCGTTCCGCCGTTGCTGAGCGCTGTAGCTGCCAATTGAATGGCGCGTTCTATTTTTGTGTAGCCTGTGCAGCGGCACAGATTGTAGCGGATAGCGGATTTCACTTCGCCTGCGGTTGGGGCGGGATTCGCGTCGAGCAGAGCCTTGGCGCTGATCAACATGCCGGGCATGCAGAATCCGCATTGCACGGCGCCTACTTCGCCGAAGGCCCACGCATATATTTCGCGCTCGCGCGCCGAGAGGCCTTCGCTCGTGGTCACCGATTTGCCCTGGACCTTGGCCACGGTGAGCGTGCACGCGCGCACCGCTTTGCCATTCACGATCACGGAGCAGGTGCCGCAGACGCCTTCAGCGCAGCCGTCCTTCACTGAGGTCAAGCGTGCGTCGGCGCGCAGATATTCCAGCAGATTCTTATCCGCTTCAACCGCGACGTTTTGTCCGTTCAGCGTGAACTGGAACATACCGCCTTTTCCTCAGGGGCGTGTGGCCGCAGGGTGCAAATCTTCTGATCGTAGTTCTGCACCTTCGCGTACTGCGCGTCCCAGAAGCTCTGGCTGCGCATCGAGTCGAGGAATTCCTTGGTGTAGCCGAACTTCAGCCAGTCTCGTTCTTTCTGCTTGAAGAGCCGCTCCTTCATCTCCGGCGTACGGAAATCGAAAACGTGTTCGGTGGTCGCGCCGAGAAAGATGTCGTTTGCCCAGCGGTCCAGAACCGGCCCGGCCAGATCGAGGTAGCGATGGTTCATCTCTTCGAGAACGGAAAAATAACGATCGATGCCGTCCGTGGCCACGGTGACCACGTTATCGCCCGGCCCCAGGCGCAGATATTTCGCCAGCTTGATGGCGCCCAGCACGTTGCAGATCCCCGACGGTCCGAACAGATCGCGCAGACTTTGCGCAACCTCGCGCGCGACACCTAGTTTCTCCAAAGACTCCGCACCGTCGTGGAAGATCTTCACGCCCTGCACGGTTTCCTCGTCCTTGATCAGGATCACGAAATCGGTCGAGAGCACGTTGTGAATCAGCGTGATCATCTTGTCGCCGATGCCTTCGATGCGATGCTGCCCGCAGCCGCCATTTGCCAGCGTCGAGCATTCATATGGCTCCAGTGCGGCGATTTTCGCTTCGGGAAACGCAGCTTTGATCTGATCGCCGGCCGCGATGGTTCCAGCCGAGCCCGGCGCCGACGTAAATCCAGCGATGCGTCCGTTGCCCACACCCTTTACCGCGTCGATGGCGCTGCCGCCGGTTACATGGCGATGAAAACGGTAATTCGGGAAGAGCTCGAACTGCGCCAGCGCCTTGTTCTTTGGATTCTTCATCAGCTCGCGTGTTTTTTCGAGCGTCAGAATCACGTCCGACTCCGAACCGGGCGTCAGCTCCAGCTCGCCGCCATACTTCTGAATGCGCGCGTAACGCTCCTTGCTCATGTTGTCGGGCATGATCACGATGGCGCGGAATCCGAGCAGCTTGGAAATATATGCGGTACCGATGCCGAAGTTGCCGGTTGAAGGCCCAAGAATCGTGTGCACGGCGGGGTCGATCTCGCCGTCGACCAAGCCTTCGATCAACGTGCTGTATGCGGGCCCCACTTTGTGCGAACCAGAAGGGAATCCGCTGCCCAGCATCACCACCACATTCGCGTCGATGCCTGTGAGCGCGGGCGGAAGCACCACCTTGCGCACCTGGTTCTCAGCATTCTTCCAGGTGATGTTGAACAAATTGATCGGGTCCAGCTCATTTTCGTGCAAAGCCGCGAGAGCTTTCGCGCGCACATCCTCTTCGATCAGGCCCGGATCGAGCATTTCGTTATAACTGGGACCAAAGGGAATCTTTGCCATCGAACTTTCCTTCCTTTTCTTGCTCAAAACATCAACTTGCAGCCGTCGCCAGCACGGCTTCGCGGACTTCGTCGATTTCGGGTTTCACGCTGATAGCGTGCCCCGCCGCGCGAATGGCGCTTTGAATGTCTTTCAAGCCGTTGCCGGTCATCACCAGAGCTACGCTTTCGCTGTGGCCGATGATGCCCGCTGCGACGGCTCGCCGTACGCCAGCCGCTCCGGCCACGCCGGCCGGCTCGCCAAAGACGCCGGCCTTGCGCGCCATCAGGGTGATCGACTCCAGAATCTCCTCGTCCGCGACCGCAACAAACGCGCCGCCCGACTCGGCCACTGCGCGCATACCTTTGGCGAAGTTGCGCGGGTGACCCACGGCAATGGAATCGGCAAGCGTGTTGGCCGCGCACGGTGTGAGGCCGCTACGCTCGCGCCACGCGGTGACGAATGGCTGGCAGCCTTCAGCCTGCACTCCAAGAATGCGCGGCAAGCGGGGAAGAATGCCCAGATGATGCATCTCCCTCAACCCCTGCCATACGCCGCCAATGGTGCACCCGTCGCCGACTGAAACCACCACCCAATCCGGCGCGCTGCCCGGCGAGAGATGCGAGAACTGCTCGGCGAGTTCGAGCGAGACGGTCTTTTTGCCTTCGATGAGATACGGGTTGATGGCGCAATTGCGGTTGTACCAACCAAATTCGGCGCTCGCGTTCATGCATAGTTCCCACGCTTCGTCGTAGGTTCCTTCGACTGAGAAGACGCGTGCGCCATACACCAGCAGTTGCGCGACCTTCGCCTGAGGCGCGCGCGAGGGAACAAAGATCGTTGCTGGAATCCCTGCCGCCGCGGCAAATCCCGCCAGTGACGAAGCCGCGTTGCCGGTGGAAGCGCATGTGATTTCCGCGGCATTTGTTTCGAGGGCCTTCACCACGCCGATGGCGCTGGCGCGATCCTTGAACGATGCCGTGGGGTTGCGGCCCTCGTCCTTGACCCAGCAACGCTTAACGCCCAGTTCGCCGGCCAGGCGCGGCGCTTCGTAGAGCGGCGTCCATCCCACTTGCAGGTGAGGAATCAGGTCTGGCGACGAAACGGGCAGCAGCGGCAAATAGCGCCACATGGAAAGCTCGCGATTGACGGCGAGCGCATCCGCGTTGAGTTCCTCTCGCACCGCGACGTAATCGTATTGAACATCCAGAATGCCGTCGTGATAGCCGCAGGCAGGACAGTAGTAGTCAACTTCCTCCGTTGCGTACGTGCGGCCGCAATGAATGCATTTGAGGCCGGTGACGAATTGAGTTCTGACAGCGTGCATCCGCTTCTCCCAAGCTGTGTGAATCTGGTTTGCCTGCCGGACCGGTTCTACAACTCCATCGTCATCGCCCGCAATTTGCAGCGCGTTACGCACAGACCGCAGTGAAAACACTTCTCCTCGTCGATCTCGAGGATCCCGGCTTGCTTATTGGTATGAATGGCGCCGTACGGGCAGCTCTTTTCGCATACGCCGCACAGAGAGCAGCGCTCCAAATTCACCTCGGGTGGGCCATCGGAGTGCGGCGCTCCGCGCTGACGCATCAAGCGCAAAGTCAGACCGCGGATCTCGTCCACCGAGGCATAGTTATGCTCGTCGAGAAACTTGTTCAGCTCGCCGGCAATTTTGGCGTAGACTGTGGGCCCGCGCAGAATCGCCTCCGTGCAAACCTGCACCGCCGAAGCGCCAGCCATCAGCATCTCCGCGGCATCGCGGCCGTTGCTAATGCCGCCCACGCCAAAAATGGGAATCTTTACCACGCGCGCTGCGTCATACACGCAACGCAATGCCAAAGGCTTGATGGCCGCGCCCGAAAGCCATCCGAACCCATCCTTGCTGCCCATCAGCGGCAGCCCGGTTTCAATATCGATGCCAAGGCACGGCCCGAAGGAATTGATCATCACCAGCGCATCCGCGCCGGCATCTTCGAGCGCCAGGGCGATCTCCTGAATATTGGGGTGCGGGCTCAGCTTCATGAACACCGGCACGTCCACGGCTTCTTTGGCCGCGCACAGCGCATCAATAATAGGCGTGATGTTGTTGCCCACGTAATGCGTGGAGAGTTCCAGGGCATCGGCAAACGGCCTCACGAGCGGCGCCAGTTCGCGAATTTGCGCGGCCGTATATCCCAGCCCCACGATGACGGGAAGTCCCGTGGCGCGCGCCAGCGCGTACTCTTTTTCGATCCACTGCTCTTTCGAAAGCTCCGACCACAGCTCGGTATTTAGAAATCCGCCGCGAATTTCTGCCATGCAGGGCCGCGGCACGTCGGCCGGTTGCACAGAAATGGTTTTGGTTACGAGGCCGCCCGCGCCGCCGTTGGCCGCAGCTTCGAGCATGGCGCCGTCCTTCGACGGAGGTCCCGCCGCCGGCAGAATGGGGTTCCTGAACTCCAGCCCGCAAATGTTCACTTGAAGATTGGCCATCGTGCTTTCCGTTCAACCGAGGTTCCGAATGCCAGTCGATGGAGCCCGGCACCCCGCCATCAAAGTTGAATCCCGCCTGTGACTGCATTGCAGCCATTTGAGGGAAATCGCGCGCAGCCACGCGTGGAATTATTGTCCGTCAATACGCCTCGGCCCCAATGTGATTTGAATCACAACACTTAGGCAACTGGTTTGGCTAGAATCCATTGCACGATGGAGAAGCCTGGGGAGCAGTCTGCGCATTTGCTGGTTGGCAATGGCCGCCTGATCACGCACGACGACCGCCAGCCCTTTCTCGACAACGGATGCGTCGCGATTCATGACGGCCTGATCGTGGCTGTTGGCCCGACCGCCGAGTTGCAAGCCGCACATCCCGGCGCAAGATTCATCGATGCGCGCGGCCGCGTGATCATGCCCGGCCTCATCAACACGCACACGCATCTCTATAGCGCCTTCGCTCGCGGTATGGCCCTGAGAGACGACGCCCCCGGCAATTTCACACAGATTCTGGAGCGGCTGTGGTGGCGGCTCGACAAGGCGCTTATGCTCGACGACGTTTACTGGAGCGCCATGGTGGGCATGATCGCCTCGATCCGCAACGGCGTGACAACAATATTTGACCATCATGCCAGCCCCGGCGCTGTGCCGGGCAGTCTGCTCCGCATTGCCGAGGCCGCGCGCCAAACCGGCCTGCGGAGTTGCCTTTGCTACGAGGTCTCCGACCGCGACGGCGCGGAAGTGGCGCATCAGGGCATCGAGGAGAATCGCACGTTTCTTCAGTACTGCAAGGATGCGGGCGACGACCAGTTGCGCGGACTGTTTGGGATGCATGCGTCGTTTACGCTCAGCGACCGGACACTCGACGAATGCGGCCAGGCAGGGGCGGATTTTGACGCAGGCTTTCACGTACACACCGCGGAGGCCGCATCGGACGCGGAGAGTTGCCGGCGAGAGCATGGCATATCCATCGTGCAGCGCTGGATCTACTTCGGCATTCTGAAAGCCACAACTCTGCTGGCGCACTGCGTTCATATCGACGATCACGATATCGACGCGTTGCGCGCGAGCCGGACCAATGTGATCCACAATCCGCAGTCCAACATGGGCAACGCAGTGGGCTGCGCGCCGGTTCTGGAGATGATGCGATGCGGCGTCCGCGTGGGCCTGGGGACAGATGGTTACACGGCCGACATGTTTGAGTCGATGAAGGCTGCCAACTTGCTGCTAAAACATCATGCAGGCGATCCACGCGTGGCGTGGGCCGAGCCTCCGCAGATGCTCTTTCACGAAAATACACGCATCGCATCGGAATGCTTCGGCAGTCCGGTCGGGCAACTCGTTCCCGGCGCACACGCTGACATTATTCTGGTCAACTACGATCCGCCTACACCGATGAATGCGGCCAATCTCAACGGCCATATTCATTTCGGATTCACGGGCGGCGCCGTCGAGACGGTCCTTATCGGCGGTCAGGTCGTCATGGACTCGAGGCAACTCCTCGGTCTCGATGAGAAGGAAGTAATGGCCAAATCCCGCTCCGCTGCCGCGGAGATGTGGAAGCGCTTCTAGAAGAAACGAGCGGAGTGGGCGGAGCTAGCGGGGTTAGCGGAGCTAGAGCGGTTCCAGTGATCGATCGGGCCTTGTGCGCGGCGGGCAGTCTTGTATGTGTCTGGAATTGAGGGTACCGCCGGCTCGCGCGTCATAATGGAAATTGCGGCCGTCTTCCCCGGCCGCTCGTTCCCTGAGGTCCAATGATGAGCGCCACAAACTTCCACGTGCTGGCTAAGCCCATCGGGCCTATCTGCAATCTCGACTGCAAATACTGCTTCTATCTCGAAAAGGAATTGCTGTATCCGCAGCCCGATCCGGATATCAATAAGTGGGCGATGCACGAAGATGTGCTGGAGAGCTACATCCGGCAATACATCGAGGCGCACGACACGCCGGTGGTAAATTTTGCCTGGCAGGGCGGGGAACCGACGCTGCTGGGTGTCGATTATTTCCGGAATCTCGTCCAAATCCAGAAGAAATATGCCAACGGCAAGCAGATCGCCAACGCCTTCCAGACCAATGGCGTCCTGCTCAACGATGCGTGGGCAGAATTCTTCCTTGAATATCAATTCCTGATCGGCATTTCCATCGACGGCCCGCGCGAGCTGCACGACGCCTACCGCGTCGACAAGGGCGGCCAGCCTACCTTTGATCGCGTGATGCGCGGTATCGAGACATTGCGGCGTAACAATGTCGACTTCAATACTCTCACCACCGTGCATCGCGCCAACGCGGATTCACCGCTGGAGGTTTATCGTTTTCTGCGGGACAACGGCAGCGGCTACATGCAGTTCATCCCCATTGTGGAGCGCATCGCGCATCAAGTGACCGAGGAGGGGCTGCGCCTGATTTCGCCTGATTTTGCCGGGCCGGCAAAGGTCGCGCCCTGGTCTGTTGAGCCGCGCCAGTTCGGCCGTTTTCTTTGCGCCATCTTCGACGAATGGGTGCGCCGCGATGTGGGCCGCACCTTTGTGCAGATCTTCGACGTTAGCCTGGAGTCGTGGATGGGGATGGAAGCCAGCCTGTGCATCTTCCGCAAGCAATGCGGCGCGGCGCTGGCCATTGAGCACAGCGGCGATCTTTACTCTTGCGATCATTTTGTCTATCCCGAAAATCGCCTCGGCAACATTATGGAGTCGGCGCTGGCTGCGCTGGCCGGCTCTGAGCAACAGCAGCGCTTCGGCGAGGCGAAAGAATCCACGCTGCCTCACTACTGCCGGGAGTGCGACGTCCGCTTTGCCTGCAACGGTGAGTGCCCCAAGCATCGCTTTCTCAACACGCCTGATGGAGAAGCTGGGCTGAACTATCTTTGCGCCGGCTACAAAATGTTTTTTCATCACGTCGATCCTTATATGCGCTTTATGGCGTCGGAGTTGGCGGCGCAACGGCCTCCGGCCAACGTGATGCGCTGGGTGGCGGAAGAGGATGCGCGGGCGCGGCAGGGAAAGACGGGGCGTAACGATCCTTGCCCATGCGGGAGTGGGCGGAAATTCAAGCAGTGTTGCGGAGCGTAGCAGCCCGCATCGCCTTCGGTTGCAGGCCTAAACTACCCTCCAAAATTTTCTCTGTCCACTTTTGCAGATAATTTCCTTCTCCCGGCGCACACTATTCCCATAAGTCTTCAATGAGGCAGGGAGCGCGGGTTCGACGGACCCTGATCCCTGAAACCTGACGCCTGCCTCTAACCCCTTTGTTGTCTAATTTCTGCGGACAACTATATGTCTTTTCAGATATTTGCGCGGCAACCCATCGCGTAAAGCGATGAAAACAGGATATTTGCTTGCAGAAATAGGGGGGAGAGGGGGGTAGGTAATATGCGTTCAGTGGAAGTCATGCGATTGCGTTTCGACTCCTGCATGCGCCAGCGGCGTAAGGCGCGCGGCCTTTACGTGAATCACGTCATCCTGATTCTGCAGCGCCCCTTCGACAAGAAGAAACTTGCTGCGCGTGACTACCAGGCGGTTCTGTTCATAAACATCCGGCGTCACGATCACGTTGGCGATTCCCGTCTCATCTTCCATGGAGATAAAAATGAAACCCTTCGCGGTCCCTGGGCGCTGGCGCGCGATGACGCAGCCGGCCGCGCGCACAAACACGCCGTTGCGGCAGTGGCGCAAGTCTTCTGAAGATAAAATTCCCTGCGAGCGGAGTTCCGCGCGCCGGTAGTGCATAGGGTGTTTGCCCACCGTCAATCCTGTGCCCGCGTAATCGGCTACGAGCCGCTCTTCCACAGTCATTTGATTGAGCGGCAGGCTGCGACCGTCCTCACGCAGATTCTTTTGCATCAGCAGCGGGCCCTCCGGCCGTCCTGCCCACTCCACCTGCCAAAGCGCATCGCGCCGGTGGGCAATGTCATCAACCCAATTCAATGCGCCGATTCGCGCCAGAAGTGTTAGCTCCTTGCGGTTGAGTTCAGGGACGCGCAATGCCAAGTCATCTGCGGAGCGGAACGGGCCATCCTGTGCACGCGCGGCGAGCAACGCTTCCGCGGCCTGCCTGCGCAATCCCTTGGCGTAGCCCAGGCCCATGCGCATCGAGAGCGCTCCATCCGGTTCATGCTCCACCGTGCATTCCCACGCCGACACTTGAATGTCGATGGGCTTCACGCGTAACCCATGCCGCTGTGCATCCTTCACCAGCACTGCGGCAGAGTAGAAGCCCATCGGCTGATTGTTCAGAATGGCGCAGGTAAAGGCGGCGAGGAATTTCACCTTGAAGTAGGCCGAAGCGTAGGCAATCAGGGCAAAGCTCGCCGCGTGCGACTCGGGAAATCCGTACAGCGCAAACGAGCTGATTTGCTGCACAATTTTGTCTTGCGTCTCGACGTCCATGCCGTTGACCGTCATGCCCGCGCGCAGCTTCGATTCCAGATTCTTCATTCGCTCCCAGGAGCGGCGCATACCGACTGCGCGCCGCAGTTCTTCGGCTTCAGCGCCGGTAAAGTTCGCAACGGTCATGGCAATGCGCAGCAACTGCTCCTGAAACAGCGGCACGCCCAGGGTGCGCCGCAGAACCGGTTCGAGCGACGGGTGCGGATACGTCACGGGCTCTTTCTTCTGCCTGCGCCTCATATATGGATGCATCATTTGGCCGACAATCGGCCCCGGCCGGATGATGGCTACCTGCACGACGAGATCGTAGAAGCGGTCGGGATAATTGCGCGGCAGCGATGCCATTTGTGCGCGGCTCTCGACCTGGAACATGCCGACCGTGTCGGCTTTCTGGAGGACGCGGTAGATTTCCTCGTCCTCCGGCAACTGCGCGAGATCGATGCGCTCGCCGTAGTGCTCGGGAATCAGCTCCAGGCAATCTTTGAGCACGGCCATCATGCCCAGGCCCAGCAGATCTACCTTGATGATGCCGAGGTCGGCGCAGTCCTCCTTGTCCCACTGGACGACGGTGCGGCCCGGCATGGACGCGCGTTCCAGCGGGACGACATGATTGAGCTGCCCCTGACAGATGACCATGCCGCCCGAGTGCTGGCCCAGGTGACGAGGCAGATCCTGAATGCGCATGCACAGCTCAAGATATTTCGCGATGCGCGGATGCTGGATGTCGAAGCCAGCATTCCTGAAGGAGTGTGCCATGGTATCGTTTTCGCCGCGCCACTCCCAGTGACTGACGAGGTTGGCGAGCCGGCCCAGCGACTCCTCGTCGAAGCCGAGCGCCTTGCCCGTTTCGCGCGCTGCGGACTTGCCGCGATACGTGATGACATTGGCGGTCATGGCCGCGCCCAACTCGCCGTAGCGCTGGTACACATATTGAATGGCCTGCTCCCGTTGTGCCTCCGAGGGCAGATCGAGATCGATGTCAGGCCACTCGCCGCGGCTTTCACTCAGGAAACGCTCGAAGAGCAACTCCATCCCCACCGGATCGATGGCCGTAATTTCCAGCGCGTAGCACACGGCAGAGTTGGCTGCGCTGCCACGTCCCTGCACCAGGATGCCATTGCGCTTGGCGAATTGCACGATGTCCCAGACGATCAGAAAATAGCCTTCGAAGCCTAACTTTCCGATCAGCTTGAGCTCGTGCTCCACTTGGCTTTTCGCGCGCTCGATCAGATTGCGATCGTTCTTGGGTCCGTAGCGCCGGTCTACACCCTCGGCGACGCGCTTGCGCAAAAAACTCATCATGGTTTCGCCGTCGGGCACGGGATAGCGCGGAAATTCATAACCAAGGTCGCTCAGCCCGAACGCGAGACGCGACGAAAGTTCGATGGTGTTGCCGGTGGCTCCGCGCACATCGCGAAACAGCGCGGTCATCTCGCGTGCCGGGCGCAGAGGTCGCTCGCTGTTCATCGCGAGCAGCCGGCCCGCGCGGTCCAGCTCCGTGTGGTTGCGGATCGCGGTAAACAGGTCGAGGATTTCCCGGTCGTACGCTTTGGCGTAGCGCACGCCATTCGTGGCCAGCACCGGCAACTGCAACGCGCGCGCAATGCGGATCGCTGCCTGGTTTCGCCATTCTTCCTCGCGCTCACGGTGCCGCTGCACTTCGACATAGACATTTTTGTTGCCAAAGATTTGCGTGAGCCGCTCCACAACCTTGCGCCCGGCCTCTTCGCCGCCGCGCATGAGCGCCGCTGCCAATGGACCCTCGTCGCCGCCCGTCAGGCACACGAGGCCGGATGCATATTGCTCCAAATCGCCGAAGTTTGCCGCGCCCTCCTGCTTGGTGGCCTCACGCATCTTGAATTGCGTGATCATCTGGCAGAGGTTCTGGTAGCCCTGGCGCGTTTCACACAACAGGGTCACGCGTGCCGGTTCCGGCGCGCACTGGTGCGGCAGCCATGCCGGAGGTTTTAGCCGTTCGCCAAAGCTCTTGACCGCAACCTCCGCGCCGATGTGCGCGCGGACGCCGCTTCTTTGGCCGCTAGTATGGAACCGCGCTGCGCCGTATACGCCGTTGCGATCGGTGATCGCCATGGCCGGCATCTCCAGTTCGGCTGCGCGCTCCATCAACGCCTCGGGCTGCGAGCTTGCTTCAAGAAAACTGAAGGCGCTGGCCGCGTGCAGCTCGATGTAGCGCTCAGTCATACAGTGACACCATCTGCCAGCCACTGTGCATCCGGTCGCGCACCAGACAACAGCAGAGCAGGGAATTGTCGCCAGCGCGCGCCACAATGTCCCACTGCTCGTGGCCCCACAAGGTCGGCTGCCACCAGTCGCCTCCGGTGAGCCAGGGGCCGTAGGCGCGGTCCACTTTGTAGCTTTGTCCGCGAAACGTGAACCGCATCGGACGCTGCGCTTCGAGCGTCACCGTTACGCTTTCTGCCGGCCGCAGTTGCCGCACCGCCGCGCGCGGCTCTGTTGAAGCGGTCGTCACGTCTTCACCCTCCGCTACACGAAATGCCTCTATACGAAATGCATCTGGCGTGTGCGCATCGAGGAGCACAGCGCGCCCCACGTTATCCTCGCCCACCACGGCCCGGATGCGCGCCAGCGTAACGTCGAGCCGCGAGGCCTCAGGCAGTTGCGGCGAGAACAGCCCGAGCTGCACCTTGCTCGTCGCTCCCGGCTCCGCATCGAGCGCGACGGCAAGCACGGCCGCATGCGGCGGATGCGCTTCCAAATCCAAATGGAGCAGCCTGATCCAGAGCTGTTTGTCGTTGGTTGGCAACGCCGGCCGCACCGTGCGCGCGTGCGTGCCGCCACGGTCGAGCGTGAGTGTGAGGTTGACTGCGGCCAGCGCAACCAGGCGCGCATTGGCGCGCACGATGAGCTGATCGAGCATGGCTCCGGCGACAAACAGCAGCGAGTCCAGGAGTTCCACGGGAGAATCGAGCTCCATTTGCTCGGCCAGCGCCGAGGGCGGCTCGACTGGCTGAAACAGATGCGGCCGCTGGCCGCGCGCCAGTTGCCAAAGCCGGCGGCCCTCCTGCCCCATGCGCGCGACGAGGTCCTTTTCCGGCAGCGCGGCGAGCATGCCCAGCGTGTGCATGCCCCACGCGGCTAAAGTCGCCGCCTGTTCTCTGGTTGGGTCCAGAACCGTGAACGGCAGCTCTGCCAATGCGGCCGCTTCCTCGCCTTGCGAAATCACTCTCACGGCGATATTCGGCGGCAAACCTCTCGCCATGCATTCGGCCGCATGCAGATTGCTGCTTACCGTCGCGCAGGCACGCATGCCTACGGCGCGCACCCGTTCCACCAGCTTCCGCGCCAGCACTTCCGGCGGCCCAAACAAACTTCGCGTCCCCGCAATATCGATTCCGCAGGTAAAGGCAGCGTCCTGACTTCGCTCTACGACATTCGGTTCTTCCAGGCGCGGCGAGAACGCACCCGCGCATTCCAGCAGAATCGCACGCGTTGCCGCTTCTTCTTTCACGGAGCGGGCCAGCGCGGACGATGCCGGAAAGGTATCAACCTCCACGCGCGTCATGCCGCGCACCATGCCCAGCAGCCGCGCCTTGGTGTTTAACGAGCAGACTTGCTCGAGCGGCGCATCGCCCGCCATCACCACGCACGGCTGCTCTCTGAGTTCAGGCCGCAGCCGCAGCAGCGCCTGCACGGGAAACTCGCGCGCGTACAGGCACGCGTACAATTCGTACGTCATCGCACGCCCGCCCATGCCGCGCGGCTTTGCCAGCTTGCGGCGTTGGCTTTTTGCGGGGGCTTGCGCAGCGGCACAACGTTTTCTGCCGCGGACGTAAAGCGCCGCCGCACCACCTCGACGCTGTGGGCCATGCCGGTGAATACCGTAGCTTCGTCGCGCAAGGCATCGCCCGGCTCGAGCCGCAGCGATAATTCTGCGCTGCTTTTCGCGCAGCCGTACTGGGCCAGAAGCAAAATGCTGGCTTGCGTTTTCTCAGCCGCGGCCCGATAGCGGAACCACGTGGCGAGCGGCACGCGCGCGGCAAACTCCGGCGTCAGGCCGCCCAAATCGAGCACTATTGCGCTGAATCCTCCGGCTTGCAGCACAAGATCCGTCGCGCGCAGCGCCTGGTCGAGTTGCTTCCAGATGCCGGTTTTTTGGGGCGAGCGCTCGTTGAAGGACAAGTGCAGGTGTGGGTCCGTCTCGGGACGTGAGTGCGATGCTCGCTCTCTAGAAAATCGCAGCAGAGGTTCTTTCGCCCCTGCGGGGCTTCGGCGGGGAAAGTCTGCACTTGTCCCCAGGCTGACGCCTCCACCCCACGGACGAAGACCTGTCCGCGGGGACCCCGGACCTGGGGCTACCGTCTGCCGCTCCCTTCGGGGGCTGGTTGAATTCGCGGGTTTGCCGTTTGCTTCGGGCACTTCGGGCCGCAAAAGTCCGCCCACGGCTGCCGCTAGCCCCTTGACCTCGCCGCGCGGGTGACCGCCGCAGCCCCCGCCATGCAGTCCTTTGATCGCCGGCTTGGGCGTGAGATATTTTTGCGGCAGCGAAAAACGCTGGGTCGCGTGCGGCGCTGCGGGTTTCGCGGCCCCGCACCGCACCCACAACAAACGCTCCAGGTCCACGCCGGCCGCTGCGGCCGAAGCCGGATCGAGTGCGTTCGAAACATCGATCCACGCGCACACCCTCCCGGCCTGCGTCAGTCCCGCCACAAACTTGAGCGCAACCGAGGTCCGGCCCGAGCACTCCGGACCCACGAGTTCGGTGAGCGCTCCCACGGGCAGGCCGCCTCGCAACACCTCATCCAGCGTGGCAATTCCTGTGGGCAAAACTGGCCGCACGATCCGCGGCGCAGGCGATAGAGCGGCAGGAATTCTCGTGGCGAGGGCAGACTCGATCTGAAGCCGGATTGCGGAGGCGGCAGGCATGGCGCGATAGTTTCGCCTTATATTCGCCTTTTTTGAGGCGAGCCGCAAGCCTTGTCTGCACCAATCCGTGTGCAAACATTCGCCAATTCGTTGAAATATAAGCTGTTAATTTTATTGTTTCAGATCAGCAGGGGCTAAAGCCCTCTCTTTCTCTCCCCGGCAGTTGCGGCCCGGCTAAAGCCGTGCCCTGATTACAAAACCTACCTCTGAGTTTTCAATGCAGATTCGAACTGAAGTTCTGGACTAACATCCACTGCGCCTCCGGCGCGAGTCGACTGGATCAATAAGCTCGAGTCGGCTGGATCAATAAACTAGTGCTATGTGTGGACGCTACGGGCGCCGGGCAGACAAACAGCGGATTGCGGAGTGGTTTCGCACCCGCGACACCGATGTGTTCAACGAAGAGTACTACGAGACCAACGCAGCCCGCTTCGCGCCTTCATGGAACATCGCTCCCGAGAGTTTGCAACCGGTGGTGCGGCTGGACCGCGATACGGGCGACCGCGTACTTGCTCTCATGAAGTGGGGTCTCGTCCCCTACTGGTCGAAAACTGCGAGAGCCAATTTCAGCTCCATCAATGCGCGGGCCGACAAGCTCGAAACCAGCGGCGCCTGGCGCGAGCCGTGGAAACACCGTCGCTGTCTCATCCCGGCCAGCTTCTTTTACGAATGGGAGCCACTGACCAAAGACGAGGAGAAGAAAAAGATCAGCAAGCCCTGGGCGGTTTCTCTTCCTGACGAGCGCCTCTTCGCCTTCGGCGGCATCTGGGACCGATGGAAAGGGCAGGACGCAGAGAAAAACGAAATCGGCAAAAATGAAATCGGCAAGAATGAGATTGTTGTCGAGAGCTTCAGCATCATCACCACCGATCCCAACGAAATTCTCGAACCCTTTCACAACCGCTGTCCGCTCATCATCGATGCCGCAAATTATGAGCGATGGCTGGCGCCGACCGAGCCGTCTCATCTGCCCATTGACCTGGTGCGAACATGGCCTGCGGAGGACATGAAAGCCTGGCGCGTGGCCAAGCTACAGGGCAATGGTCCCGATCTGCTCAAGCCCCTCGCTGAGTCTTCCGCCTGACCGCTTTGCTCCCGGCCTCTGGGGCCAGGAGCACACACGCATTTTTAGTCTTTGAGAACGGGTTTTTCGCGCGGGTGGAATGTTATCGCGACTAACGCGACTTCAAAACGAGGTCGTGGATTCAATGTGCGGGAGTCATGGAGTAAGGAACCTCAAGCGGCCGCAGCGACCACGTTGCTTCTGCCTTGGGGCTCATCACGAATCTAAGTTCGCCGCCTTGAATCAATTCCTCGTGGCGAAGGAACAGCCGATAAAGTGGTCTGCCATTTAGTGTGACGGATTGAATGTAGGCATTCGACGAACTTAGATGTTCGGCCACAATCTTGAAGGTTTTTCCATTTGGAAGATGCAGGGTTGCCTGGTCGACGAACGGGCGGCCGATCACATATTCGTTCGATCCAGGTGCGACCGGGTAGAAGCCCAGCGACGTAAAAATAAGCCACGCAGACATTTGTCCAAGATCGTCGTTGCCGACCAGGCCGTCTGGACTGGGTCGATACTGCGACTCCACGATTTGGCGAAGACGTTCCTGCGTGCGCAGGGGTGCGCCTGCGTAGTTATATAGGTAGGCAAGGTGGTGGCTCGGCTCGTTGCCGTGGATGTATTGCCCGATCATGCCACTGATGTCTTCGACATCGGCGTACTGACGCGGGTCGACCTTGGCATCGAACATGGCGTCGAGTTTCGCAATCAGCTGCGCTTTGCCACCCAGAAGTTCGATAAGTCCCTGTACATCCTGCGGCTGAAACCAGGAATACTGCCAGGCATTGCCTTCAGTAAATCCGCTTCCGGCCCCAGCCTTCGCGGGATCGAATGGTACGCGAAACTCCCCATTGGCCAGGCGGGGCTCAATGAAGCCATCGTTGACATTGAAGTTATTACGCCAGTTAGTGGCTCGCTTTGTGAATGTGCCAGCGACCTGGGCATTTTTGATGGCTGCCGCCATGCGCGCGATGGTCCAGTCGTCGAAAGCATATTCCACTGTTTTGGAAGCCGCTTCGTCGTCGTGGTCCACCGGAACATAGCCGTGGCGCATGTATTCGTCCAGGCTTCCATAAGGACCGTAGGTTGCGCTGGCGACCATCGCGCGGAGGGCCTCGTTGGCGTCGAATCCCCGAATGCCCTTGAGATAGGCATCGGCGATCTCAGGCACGGCATGATACCCAATCATGCACCAAGTCTCGATGCCTTGCTCCTGCCAGATAGGCAGGATACCGAACGGGCTCTCACGGCGAGAAGCCAGCATGGAATTCACGAGGTCACTGGTGCGCGCTCCTGGTTCGATCAGGGTCATCAGCGGCTGTTCGGCACGAAACGTATCCCACAGACTGAGGTTGGAGACAAAGTGGAAGCCTGCGGCATGGTGAACCTGATTGTCGGGACCACGATAACTGCCGTCGACATCCATGGCCAAATTCGGCGACAGCAGAGCATGATACATCGCCGTGTAGAGGCTTCTCTGCGTATCCGGCGAAGCCTGGATGTCGACTCTCTGAAATTCCTTCGTCCAAGCGGCAGTCGCGTTGGCGTGCACTGCGTCGAAATCGAATCCAGAGACTTCGGCGTCCATGTTGGCGATTGCGCCATCTTCGCTCACGGGCGAGAGCGCAACCTTGACTACAAGAGGCTTGCCGTTCGGATTGAAGCCGAATACGGCGACGATGCCACGGCCCTCAATCGCCTGGGTGTTTTCCGGAGTTGTGCCGGGAGTCTTGAAGCCACGATACTCGACAGGAGCAGACTCGCGATTGTACAAGCTATGCGCCAGCACGGGCTGCGAGAAGCGCATGGCGAAGTAGAGTTGACGGCCCGGCGCCCAGCCGCGGGTTTCGCGCATGCCTGTGATGGTGCCGTCATTGCGAATGCGTAGCCGGGACCAGAGCACCTTGCCGGGATAGTTATAAATAGAAGAACGAAGGTCGACCAGAACATGTGCCGGCTTGCCTGCGGGGAACGTGTAGCGGTGAATGCCAACGCGCGCGGTTGCAGTTAGCTCGACGTGGATGCCGTAGTCGAGCAGGTCGACCGCGTAATAACCCGGCTCCGCCCGCTCCTGCTGGTGGTTGAAGCGCGAACGATAGCCGGATTCCGGCTTGTCGGTGTCCCCCGGATCGAGACGCACTTCACCGGAGATTGGCTGGAGCAGGACATCGCCGAGATCGGAATGCCCGCTGCCTGAAAAGTGCGTATGCGAGAAGCCGAGGATCGTGCTGTCTTCATATCTATAACCAGAGGCCCACTTATAGCTCTGTTTGAAGGGACGAATCTGCGTGTCCGGGGAAAGTTGCACCATACCGAACGGAACCGTCGCACCGGGAAAGGTGTGACCATCCGGTCCTGTTCCAATGAATGGATCGACCAGTGCAAGCCTCGCTTGCGGAGAAGGCGTTTGCTGCGCGGCGGCGGGCCGCTGAACGCAGATAATCAGCGTTGCAAAGCAAACAAGCAAAGAAACCGTGAGCGTTGCGATGCGACGCCAATCCTGCCATTTTGTGTTCGCCCGAATCATGTTCTATTCCTCTTGTGATTTGGCATATTCTGGGATTTCGTCGAGAGCGGTTCCATCCCAATTGTCAATGCGCCGTACTCGCAGCTGTAGCATCTGCAAGGGAGACAATTCTAAGTTCATCTTTTAGTTGATCTGCTGTTGCGGTGCTCCTTATCTCCACGAAATAAGGTTGCCCAGGCAAAAGGTCAAAGTAGTTGTCTGAAAGTTTCGCATCTAAATCGCCGAAAGAAATGTAAACGCCAGGAGCAAGAGACTTGGACGATAACTGAAGGCGATATACGATGCCATTCGGAGATAGACTACTGTTGATAACCTGCGGCGTGAGTTGCAAGTCTTTGGGCGCGGAAAAATAGAGAAGATTGCTTGACACGCGCTCCCCGCCAACTGTCAGATCGGCGATCAGGACTGTGTTTGCAGGGTCTGCATGTCTCGCCAGAAGCAGCTCCTCCATTGAGGTTTTGAGGTACACAGCACTCGAGAGTGGGGGTATATGCGCCTGCTGCGTGCTTTCTGTCAGGATTGCTCCGTCCGTTGTTATCAGCTTGACCGTGAGCTCTGCCGTAACTGATTCGGTTCGATCCGACACCACGTATACAGCAACCGCGCCATCCTCAATATGCGGAGAAACCAATAGATCGCTGTAGAATCTTCGCGCATAGTATTGCAGTGCCTTCCAGTGCCCATCGTAGTCAATACTCGACCACGAAATACCTGGCCAGCAATCATTGAGCTGCCAGAATAGAGAGCCCATCGATCGCGGGCGCGAGCGGCGCAAGTGTTCGACGCCGGTCTTTATGGCTTCTGCCTGAAGTAACTGACTGACGTAGGAGAAGGCCGCAAGGTCTTTAGGCTGGCGGTAGTAACGGAGCACGTAATCATTGAGGACCGTGTTGCCCTGATCGTATTTCTGGTGCGCGAGTAAAACCGGAGTAAAGATCCCAGTGCGGTCTTCCGGGCTGGTGAATGCCTGAATCGTGCGCATGTCTGGAAACGACTGGAACCCGAATTCGCTCATGAAGCGCGGAGCATGCTTTTCGTAATCTGCGATGGGGGCGCGGCCGCTCCATACACTCCAGTCGTGCATATCGCCGGACTGCCAGGCATCCGAAGTCTCTTCTCCGCCAGCGCTCGGCGAACTTGGCCAGTAGGGCGTTTCGGATGAAAGACGCGCGACGGCTCGGGCCAGAATTCCGGAAGACACGGTCAAGTAGTCTTCCCACATCTTTGCTGACACATCGACTGGAAGCGAAGTCTTGAAACTATTTCTCCACCCGCGCCACGTAGACTCGGTTTCGTTGTTTCCGCACCATAAGACGATGCTTGGATGGTTGCGAAGGCGCCTAATCTGATAGTCCGCCTCGCGGGCAATATTCTCTTTATATGCGTAGGTTCCCGGCGTCCTAATGTCGGCGAGCATAAAGTCTTGCCATACCATAATTCCGAGTTCGTCGCAGATCTGGTAAAACTCGTCGGTCTCGTAATATCCGCCGCCCCAGACGCGAATCATATTCATGTTCGCGTCGCGGGCAGACAGGAGGTACTCGCGAATCGTCTGCGTTTGCACGCGCGCGGGGAAGCTATCGAAGGGAATGACATTTGCGCCCTTGGCGAAAATGGGAATGCCATTGACAACGAACTCGAAAGACCTTCCCCATTGATCTGGATCTCTGCGTAAGACAACCGATCGGAGGCCGGTCCGGGTGCTGCGCGATGCGGTGATCCTGGATCCTTCCATGACGCTCGCGGTGAAGTTATAGAGTGGTTGATTTCCGTAACCTGCGGGATACCATCGTTCCGGATGAATCACGTCGAAAGGGATATCGATCTGATTTGTTCCGCTATGGAGGACGACCTTGCGACTTAGACCTGTGCAGGCTTCAGTCTTGTCGCAACTTACTGCCACGGTCGCGGGGCCAGGCGATGCGGCCTGAATGTCAACCTCGGCGGTCAGGTTAGCAACTTCTGAGGTTACTTCCCGCTGCCGAATGGAAAAGTCGGAGATACGCAGATTGTCCCACGCTTCCAGGCGGACAGGCTTCCAGATTCCGCTGCTGGCAAAGCGCGGCCCCCAGTCCCAACCGTACATGTAAGCGGCCTTGCGCAAATACGCCTTTTCGGCGACAGTGGTTTTGCGGCTCCAGGGATCCAGAGCAGCGGCTTGTGCAGCGGCTTTGATGGGCGAATGAAATACGATGAGAAGGTCGTTCGCTCCTTCTCGCACGTGAGGTCTTATATCGACCCTCCACTCAAGAAACATGTTGTTGGCGCTGAGGATGAGGGCGCCATTTACGTAGACATCGGCGCATGTGTCGAGCCCTTCGAAAACCAGGTCGAGATGTTTACGATTCAGAAGTTCGCGGCTGACTTCAAGGCGACGATGGTATTCCCAGTCGGCATTCTCAATCCACTGCAACTTCGATTCGTTGTCGGCGTAGTAGGGGTCTGGGATCAGGCCGTTTTTCAGGAGGTCGGTATGCACCATGCCGGGAACTTCGGCCGGTCGCCAGACTGCCGGTACTTTGTCATCGTTTGTGCGCTGCCGAAACTCCCATCCAGAGTTGAGGGGGACGATTTGCTCGGGGTTATCTGGAGCTTGTGCCCTGGCTGGCCCAGAGACGCTGGCCAGAAGCATGACGCCGAGAGAAAGTAGCGCGATCCTATCCACGATATGCATGGTTAATAACTCCAATGTGCCGCCAAACTCGCGGTGATGTGTCCATAATGCGCGCACTCTCCATGTTATGCAGAGTGATGTTAGCGCTACACTCTGATCGTGAAACGAAATTGCATGTCATCGGAGTACCACTGAGGGAAGGCGGTCCCCCACAGATTGTTGAAGAGGTTCACGTGGACACCCTCATGCATTTCCGGCTGGCTGTCGTCGAAGATCAACAAGCCTTTCTGTCCGGGTGAGACGAGGGGTGCATCGAGCGTGTCAATCGTGAAGCTTCCGCGGGAATCGCGATAACTGACATTGCGGGTTACCGCATGTAGATGCAGACCACCGTGGGTTAAGACGTCATGCGGCGAGACGGGTTGGTCTACCTTTTCAAACAGCCATCCCCCTTCGTCTGGCGCCGCGGGCGAAAACGACAGCCACATGGCCTCTGCAAGGCGGTTGGCTGGCTTGTTAAAACACTGCAACGCAATGTGAACCACTGAATCAGCCTTAGGCAGCCGGATTTCCATTGTCAACCGGTCGGGCCAGCCGACAAGATCGGCCAATGCGGCATCGACTTCGGGCATCCGTAACTCTGACAGAATGCGATGTTCCTGTGCGCTTTCAGTTATGAACATTTCCTGAACGACAGGCTGCCATGTGCGGCTTTGTAGAGGGTATTTATTCATGCCCGGTTTGCTGAAGTCGTAACCCGCGGTACGTGTGTTAAAGCTGCGCGTGAAACGATCGAAGTCTTCTGCCGTATAGGTTTGATAGTGGAAGCTGGCGAGAAGGTGTTGCGGGGATGCCCATTCCCGGCCGGTCTCGCGATCCTTCAGACGTAGGATTGACCCGGTGGATGGATCCAGCGAGAGTACAAAGTGCGCTCCTTCGATTTCGGTTGTGGGGGCAAGTGGGGTAAGTCCAGAATTGCGTGGAGGCTTTGGGACAAGGGTTTGCAGCCTGGCCACCGCCTCTGCGCGGAAGACTTCAGGAAGTGCTGCCACGGCACTGTCAATGTCGGCGCGCTTCTCAACCCAGCCAGCATCCATCTTTTTGAATTCCGGAAAAGTTTGCCGGGCAGCGGCGAGTTCCTTGGGCGAATAAATCTCGGGGTGGCGCAAAAATCTGCCAACACTTAGTCCCCAGTTATGATCGGTTGCCAGTATCAGCTTGGATACAAATGCCAGATCTTGCGCGTCGCCGCACTTAAAGCTGCCCCTTGCCAGCCACTCGCGCCGCAACCGGCATAACTCCCGATAGCGCGCCACCTTGCCTGGATCGGCGCCTACACCATAAATCCATGTATCGCCGAGTTCCTTGGTTACAACCGGCAGGCGAGAACGTACGGGCTCCAGAACCGTGGCGATTGTACTTAGGTCCGTCGAAATGATTTGTGCTTCGGGGTATAGCGCGTGAAGCGATGCATAGACGGCTGTTATCTCATCGCGCGTGTGCGGACCGGAGTTGTCCTGCCGCACCTGGATGGATACGGCGACGTCGGTTCCCGGAATTGCCTCGGTACTGCCATAACCAAGGGGATGGTACAGCACCATGATTTCGGCACCCTGAGGGTTGCGCCAATTAAATAGGTATGGGAATGGATATTCTTTCGGGCCGTCCTCCGCGTCGGATTGCTTCATGCCCGCATTCACCATTCTGGCGAGAAGCATGGCGTTATCCTGGCGAACGGTCTCCTGAAGTCCCAGGGGCAAGGGAAGGCCGGGGTGGAGCGTAAAGTAAGGCACGTCGGGCGCCGTGCATTTTGGGTTATTGCCAATGTCGAGATAGCGGATGCCTGCTTCGGCCAGCGGCGCTATCAATCCGCGCGTATGGCACGGCACATCGGTGAGTTTGCCTGCGATGGTCTTTTTGCCGAAACGCCTATCCAGTGCGGCCGAAAGGCCCAAAGACGAGGCGATCAGCGAACGATCAAGCATCTCCGAGTTCCAGGAAAGAGGCATAGCGTGCCATGCGATATCTCCGGCGGCGATGGCCTGCTCCATCCGTTTCCGGTTCTCTGGGGATGCCTGCTCGAGATACTCGTAGATCATCCAGGCGGCCAACGTCCAGACATAGCTCTGCTCACCACCCGCAGTTCTGAGGGATTGGGCAGTACCCATTGCGCGCGGCAGAAAGTCGTCGAAGTAAGTGCGGATAACTCCGTGCTCGGTGTCCGTATAGCCGATGTCCAGATGGCATTTCCAAAGTACATATACTTTCTTGACTTGGCGCTTTGCTTCTTCAGCATAGGCGTCAAATGCCGAGGGCGCCAGATAACTGCCTAAAGCTGCGGCCGTCATTCCCTTGAGCAAGTCGCGTCGTCTCATCTCAAACTCTTTCTTTATCTTCGCGCGTAAATGTTCGAAGAATCGTCCTCGTTATCCAGTGCCCCGAGCTCTCATTACGCGCGAAGCATTGTCATCCGTTCTGGCGTGCATGTAAAGCTCCGAGAGCATCAACTCAAGTAGGTCCCGTAACAAATGAGGATGGTTGCCGAGGCGAGCGCGACAAGGCTCGATGCCATAAAAGCGATCGACGGTAACCGCGCGAACCTCCATTCGCCAGATAAAACGCCTGCGGCTGTCGACGCCAGGACAATCATCCCTACGAAGAGAGCCCACCCGACGGATGGACCGAATGTGCCCAACATGGAGGGGGAGATAGCGATGCCCCAGAGCGCAACGCTGGCCGAATAGAGAACGCCCATACTGATGACGATTAGCCAGTAGAGAACGCGGCTGTTCCGCGTGTAGTTGCGAAAGGTGGCTTTGCGCCGCAGGAGAAAGATGCAATAGGAGCAGTTTGGAAGTGCGCCGCCCAGTAGGAAAATGGCCAGGACCGCATTGGATGCCTGTGCGGGCTGGGCGCCACCGAACGTAATCGCGGAATCGATGAGGCGATGTGCCCACGGCATTGCCATTCCGGAAGGCAAGAGCCCGGATAGCGCGCCTCCAACGATGGCGAGAGCGCAACCGATCGCACTGTTGGCAGCGGAGGATGGGAGATGCTCGCCAGCAGCGCCCTTTCCCCGGCTTGAAATGAAGCCGAAGACAACGGAGACAAGAGAGAGACAGACCCCTGCGAGGACGAAGTCATCGCCGGCAGAACCCAAAAGCGAATGGTGCAACAACAGGCGCGGCGCCATGACGCCAACTGCGCTCATGGTGCCGACGAGCAGTGAAAAGCTGAGAGCGACGCCGATTTGAACGGCCGCGATGCCAAAGAGAAGCGAGCCGGTATAAGCCAGCGTTCCGCAGAGCAGCGCGGCAAGAATGTCGATAACATGCGCGTGCAGATATGCGGCCGCAATGTCGGGGGTGGTGTGCCAGGCAATGAGCCATGGAAACACGGCGAACGAGAGGATGCTGAAGGGCAGCCAGTTATTCTCCCAGGCCCACTGCTTATTGGCCCGCATCGGCAGCATAAAGAGGCCGTTCATTGTTCCCGCGACAATAGCAATTAGTACGCCGGCAGTTACGTTCATTGTGGGGCGCTTTCGTTTTGCAGGGAGATCTGGGTCCGCTCGATGGCCATCAGTGCGGCGCGCATGAAGCCCAACGTGTGCGCCATGCCGGCATGCCAGGGAGCCGCACAGGACATCTGCGGGCTATGGTCGGGAATCAGAACACCGTCGAAGCGGTTGCGATGGAGGATCGAAAGGATACGGATCATGTCGATATCTCCGTCGTCGATAAATGTCTCGTGATAGTGAGGAACTTTTCCGCTTATGTTTCTGAAGTGGATATAAGCAATTCGCTTCTGGCTGCTATATTCCTGCACCGAATCATAGATGTTGCCTTCAGTCATTTCAGCGAGCGTGCCCAGACAAAGCTCCAGGCCATTGCTGGGGCTGGAAGAAATGCCGATCAACCTGCGATACATCTGTGGCTGATAGACCAGGCGAGGCTGCTGGCGCATGGTGGGCATGGGAGGATCGTCGGGATGGGCGGCAAGCCGAACCCCTGCCGATTCGGCAACAGGCAAGACTTCTTCAAGAAAGCGCTGCAGGCGGGACCACAATACAGCGTGAGTAATCGGGGCCAGATTTCCCTCGGGCGCGTGCTGGTCATAGATCATATTCCAGACCGTACCGAGTGGAACGGGCGTCTCGACGAGACCATCCATGGCGACGGAGACCGCACCGCCGCGGGCATACGGGCCGCGTACTCGCCCGCATACGCCAGCCAGACTGAAGTTATAACCGAGAACGGGGATGCCCGCCTCTCCCATGCGGCGGAGGATCGTCTTGACGTTTTCGATATGGAGCGGGCGCTTTGGACCATCGAGCAGAATATCGTGCCAATGCGCGGGGTCAAGGTTCTCGATGGCTTCGAGATGAAGGCCGGCCTGCTCGATTTCATTGCGAAGTTTCTTTAGTTTCTCCACTGTCCATAACTGCTCAGGATCGCCGGCTACGCCCCAGACCGTATCCCTGGTTCCCGTTGGCTGATTGTCCAGGGGATTGGAACTGCCGCTTTTGAAGTAGTCGACCAGGTGAACGATGACATGCGTGCAGCCGGCTTGAACTGCAAACGAGTAATATTCCTCATTCAGCATGTGGCGATACAGGCCAATACCCAGCTTCATTTAATTTCCTTATCCGATTTTTGGAATGCTAACGCCGAGATCCACGCTGATGGTTTGACCGTTGATTTCCGTCGCCAGCGATGAGCAAAGAAAGAGGAGAGCATTCGCAATCGCTTCTGGTGAGTTCCGCCTGCCAGCCGGCGAAACGCGAAGCACAAACTCGCGGTATTCCGTGTCTTCTTCAAATACCTTGAGGGAACTGCCGGCGGCCACATTGCCCGGGGCCACGGCATTTACGCGGATTCCGATGGACGCATATTCGAGAGCCAGACATTTGGTGAGGCACTCAAGAGCGGCCTTAGCGGTGGCGTAGGCGGGAATACGGGTGTGAGGAACCTGGGCGACATAAGAAGAGGTAAAGATCAGATGACCAGCTACGGAACGGCGGCGCCACTCAGTGAGGACCGATCGCGCGAGATAAGTCTGAGCAAGATAGTTGAAGGTGAAGATGCGATCGAACTCCGCCTGCGAGGTTTCCAGGAATGGATGCAGGCCACATCCGCCAGCATGGCCCAGGACGGTGTCGAGGTCAGGGTAGTTCTGCATCATCTCGCGTACGAGGGAGTCGATGGCGACGCCGTCGGTGACATCGAGCTGCCGGTAAATGATGTTGGTGGAATCGATTTGCCAGCGATCGAGCGTGGGGAGGGCTTCGGATTCAGGCCGGATATCGGTAAGCACCAATGTTGCGCCCGCTAAAGACAAGGTGCGAACGATGTGCTCGGCAATTGCTCCCAGGGCTCCCGTAATCAAGATGGTCTTTTTCGACAGGTCGATCTCAATCATTTGAGGTCACGACTTTCCGCGCTGAGGATGTCAGCGCCGTTTGCGGTTACCGCGACGTTGTCTTCGATGCGCGCTCCGATGCCGCAATCTGCAAGATACGCACCCGGCTCGATGGTGATCACCATCCCGCTGGTCAGAATCCCGTCGCAATCCGGCGCGATGGCAAAGCCCGGATCGTGATAGCGAAAGCCGACGTGGTGCCCGGTTGCATGAGTAAAGGACTCAGCAAAACCTTCATGCTGAAGAACTGCTCGCGCCGCGGCATCGACTTCGCGCGCCGATACGCCTGGCCGCAGCAAGTGAATCGCAGACTGCTGGGCCGAGCGCACCGCAGCTAACAGGTCGGCGGACTGAGTGGATGCCGGGCCGACCGGCTCAGTCCGGGTCAGGTCACTCCAATACCCGTTGACACAGGTCGCAAGTTCAATGAGGACCAGGTCGCCGGTCTCGATGCGTTTACCCGATGAGCGATTGAAGCAGCCTGCCCATG
>Ga0302266_10000878_pt1 | contig 29150 bp, 21 predicted proteins | sample III_Bog_E1_2_FD_194559 | JGI IMG/M metagenome (GOLD analysis project Ga0302266, IMG submission 194559) | Peat permafrost microbial communities from Stordalen Mire near Abisko, Sweden - III_Bog_E1_2 | ecosystem: Environmental > Terrestrial > Soil > Wetlands > Peat | place: Sweden: Abisko...
CGGCGGGCGGAGTGGGCAGCACCGCATCCTTGTAGGGGTCACAGCGCTCGCGGAACCAGAGGCGGAAGAACTCCTTGTCAATCATGTCCGGCTCCTTCGCGGCGGCGAGGCGCGACGCGTAGCTCTCCGCGAGCCAGTAGCGGCTGGAGTCCGGCGTGTGAACCTCATCGATCAACAGTATCTCGCCATCAGCGGCGACTCCGAACTCGTACTTGGTATCGACGAGGATGAGTCCGCGCTTGGCGGCTTCCTGTCGTCCGAAGGCGAAGAGTGCGAGCGCGTGCTGCGACGCGAACTCCCACTGCGCGGCGGTCAGCCACCCCTCGGCGACGATCTCCGCCGGCGTGATAGGCCGGTCGTGCTTGGTCTCCTTGGTGGTGGGCGTGATGAGCGGGTACGGCAGCGGCTCGTTCTTCTTCATCCCGGCGGGCAGCGTAAGACCGCCAAACTCACGCGCGCCGGCGGCATACTGCGTCCAGATGGAGGTGCCTGTCGAGCCGGTAAGGTAGCCGCGTACAACGAATTCAATCGGCAGCACGGTGCACTTGCGCGCGAGCAGAGCGTTGGCGTGCGGGCTGCTGAGCACGTGATTGGCGACGATGTGTTTTGTCCGCTCGAACCAGAAGAGCGACGTGCGGTTGAGCACCTGGCCCTTGAACGGAATCGCGCCGAGGTTGCGGTCGAAACCGCTCTGGCGGTCGGTGGTGATCAGCAGCAGACGACCGTCGCCAAGGTCGTAGGTGTCGCGCACCTTGCCCGGGTACTTCTGCGGCATCGGCAGATCGGTCTGCGTGAGGCAGTGCGGGATGGCATCGAGCAGTGTCTGGTGGTCGATCACGAAGGCTGCACTCCTGCAAAGCGAACTTCGTGCGGGCCGGGCTCGACGCGTCCCAGCTCCCAGACGTCGAAGGGCGACATTGCCGCGGCGAGCTTCGCCTGCAGGCCCGGCGGCGCGATGACGACCAGGCCGACACCCATATTAAAGGTGCGGTGCATCTCGAGGTCGTCGGTGCGGCCGAGCTTCTGCATCAGGGAGAAGATTGGCTGCGGCGTCCACGTCGCGCGGTCGACGACGGCGCCGAGTCTATCCGGCAGGATGCGCGGCACGTTTTCGATGAGACCGCCGCCGGTGATGTGCGCCATGCCCTTGATGGCAATGCCGGAATCAAGCGCGCTGCGGATGGGTGTGACGTAGTTGGCGTGCGGGGCGAGCAACACGTCGGCTAGCGTTGCGCCGCCGAGTTCTGCCGGTGTGGCGTCGATGCCGAAGTCCGCGATCTCAAAGAGCAGGTTGCGGGCGAGCGACCAGCCATTGGTGTGCAGGCCGGTGGACCTGACGCCGTAGAGGACATCTCCTTCAACGATGCTTGCGCCGGTGATGAGCTCGTCGCGGTCGACCACGCCGGTGACGAAGCCGACGACGTCGAGTTCGCCGGCGGCATAAACGGCGGGCATCTCGGCGGTCTCGCCGCCGACGAGCGCAATGCCCGCTTCGGCGCACACATCGCTCATACCCTTGACGAGTTGCTCGACGATGGCGGGGTCGGTCATGTGCAGGCCGAGGTAGTCGAGGAAGGTAAGCGGCCGCGCACCCATCACGGCGATGTCGTTGGCGACGGCGGCGACGAGGTCACGGCCGAGAGCTTCGTAGGCGTCGGCCTTGAAAGGCGCGGCCATGACAGTGACCTTGGTCTTGGTACCCACGCCGTCGGTGCTCTGGACCATCACGGGGTCGGTCATGCCCTTCACGGCCTCCGCGAGCGAGTACAGCGTGCCGAAGGAGCCGAGCCCGGTGAGCACCGCGGACGTGTGGGTCTTTGCGACGTGCGACTTCATGCGGCGCACGGCCTCGTTGCCGGCTTCGATGTCCACGCCCGAGGACTTGTAGTCGATCTGTTCTGGTTGCTTGCTCATTCGCTCCCTGATCACCCGACCCACTTGCGGGCATTGTCAAACATACGTTGCCACGGACTGTGCTGCAATGCGCGCGTCCAGGTGTGCGCGATGCCGAGAGCGACGCGCTCCGGATGCGGCATCAGGATGAGGGCGCGGCCATCTTCGCTGCTGAGTCCGGCGACGCCGTTGGTGGAACCATTCGGATTCAGCGGATAGCGCTCCGTAACGCGGCCGTAGGTGTCGATATAGCGCAGTGCTACATGTTCGTCCGCCGCTTCGGCGCGGCCTTCGCCGTGCGCAACGACAATGGGCACGCGCGCTCCCCCCATGCCGTCGAAGAAGAGCGAGGGAGAGTCTGCGATCTCGACCATGCAGAGGCGCGCCTCAAACCGCGCGGAGGTATTGCGTGTGAAGCGCGGCCATGCGGCGGCGCCGGGGACGAGTTCGCGGAGCTGCGCCATCATCTGGCAGCCGTTGCAGACGCCGAGTGAGAAGGTGTCCGCGCGATGGAAGAACTCGCGGAACATCTCTTTCAGCGAATCGTTGAAGAGAATCGTCTTCGCCCAGCCACTGCCCGCGCCGAGTACGTCGCCATAAGAGAAGCCGCCGCAGGCAGCGAGGCCGGAGAAGTCGCGCAGGTGCGCGCGCCGGGCGAGCAGGTCGCTCATGGTGACGTCAACCGCTGCGAAGCCTGCGCGATCGAACGAAGCGGCCATCTCGATCTGGCCGTTCACGCCCTGCTCGCGCAGGATGGCGACGCGCGGACGCGCAGTGTGGACGAACGGAGCGGCGAGGTTCTCCGTTAGGTCGAAGGGCACGGTGATGGAGAGGCCGGGGCGCGCGACATCGTCGAGCAAAGCGAACTCCTGCTCGGCGGTCGCGGGGTTGTCTCGGACGGACTGGATGTGGAAGCTGGTCTCCGCCCACATCTTGTGCAGCACGGTGCGGGAGTTCTGGTAGAGGACGCCCTCGTCGCCGCGAACGACCACAGCTTCTCCGGCGGTCGCGCGTCCCAGCACGCTGAGGTTCAGGTCGAGTGTGGCGAAGATATCTTGCACATAGGCGAGCGAGTCTGCCGCAATCTGGATGACCGCGCCCAGCTCCTCCGAGAAGAGCGTGCACAGCAACCGTAGATGCTCTGCCGCAGAGATGGGCAGCCTGATCTCCAGTCCGGTCTGTCCGGCGAAGGCCATCTCCACCAGCGTCACGAAGAGGCCGCCGTCGCTGCGGTCGTGGTAGGCAAGCAGCTTGCCCTCGCGGTTGAGCTGCTGAATCGCCTGGAAAAAATGCTGAAGATCAATCGGATCGTTTGCGTCAGGCGGGTTGTCGCCGCTCTGCCCGTAGACCTGTGCAAGGCAGGATCCGCCCATACGATTGCGCTCGTCGCCGAGATCGATCAGCAGCAGCAGGTTGTCGCCGAGCTGCAACTGCGGCGTGAGCGTGCGGCGCGCGTCCTCAACAGGAGCGAAGCCGGAGACGATGAGCGAGAGCGGAGAGATGACGGACTTCTTCACGCCATCGTCGGTCCACTGCGTCTTCATCGACATGGAGTCTTTGCCGACGGGGATGGAGATGCCGAGTGCGGGGCAGAACTCCATGCCGACGGCGTACACCGCGTCAAAGAGCTTCTGATCTTCGCTCCGCTCCCCTGCCGCTGCCATCCAGTTGGCGGACAGGTTAATATCCGAGAGTTTGGCGATCGCCGCACCGGCAAGGTTAGTGATAACCTCGCCGACGGCCATGCGCGCCGAGGCTGCGGCGTCGATCACCCCCAGGGGTGTGCGCTCGCCGATGGCCATGGCCTCACCGCGCTCAGTGTCGTAGGCGCTGAGCGTGACGGCGCAGTCAGCGACGGGTACCTGCCACGGGCCCACCATCTGGTCCTGCACCACCATGCCCGTGATGCTGCGGTCGCCGATGGTGATGAGGAAGGACTTCGAGGCGATAGCGGGAAGACGCAACAGGCGATCGACGGCGTCTGCGATGGTGATGCCTGCAAAATCGAACGGCGCGGGCGGCACGGCGATGCGCGTGAAGCTGCGCTCCATCTTCGGCGGTTTGCCAAAGAGCAGTTGCAGCGGGACGTCGATAGCTTTTTCTTCTCCGTCGCTGAGCGTGAGGTGCGGATCGCGTTCGGCGACGCCGATGACGGCGAAGGGGCAGCGCTCGCGCTCGCAGATGGCAGCGAACTCCGCCATCTGCTCGGGTGCGATAGCCAGCACGTAGCGCTCCTGCGCCTCATTGCACCACGCTTCGAGCGGGCTCAGTCCGGCCTGCCCGCGCGGTATGGCGTTCAGGTCGAAGCGGCCACCACAGCCGCCGTCCTTGATGAGCTCGGGAAAAGCGTTGGAGAGGCCGCCCGCGCCGACGTCGTGGATGAACGCAATTGGATTTTCATCGCCGCGCTGCCAGCAGCGGTCAATGACCTCCTGCGCGCGGCGCTCCATCTCGGCGTTGTCGCGCTGGACGCTGGCGAAGTCGAGCTCGGCATTGCCGGAGCCGGCGCTGCTGGAGGCCGCGCCGCCGCCGAGGCCGATCAGCATCGCCGGACCGCCGAGGCAGACGAGCGAGTAGCCGGGAAGCATCGCGCCCTTCTCGATGTGTTCCGCGCGGATGTTGCCCAGGCCGCCGGCGAGCATGATGGGCTTGTGATAGCCGAAGGTCGTGCCGCCGCCGGTCTGTTCAAAGGTGCGGAAGTAGCCGCAGAGGTTGGGACGGCCGAACTCGTTGTTGAAGGCCGCCGCGCCGAGTGGGCCTTCGATCATGATCTCGAGCGGCGAGGCGATGGTCGCGGGGCGGCTGGGTGGCGTCTCCCACGGTTGCGGCGCCTGCGGCAGATGCAGGTTGCTGACAGTAAAGCCGCAGAGTCCGGCCTTAGGCTTGCCGCCGCGTCCGGTCGCGCCCTCGTCGCGGATCTCGCCGCCGGAGCCGGTCGCCGCGCCGGGCCACGGCGAGATCGCGGTTGGATGGTTGTGCGTCTCGACCTTGAGCAGGATGTCGATCTCTTCCTGGTGCGCCGCGTAGAGGTTCGTTGCGGGATCGGGAAAGAAGCGGCCCCCCCGCCAGCCGCGAATCACTGCCGCATTGTCGCGATAGGCGGAGAGCACGTTCTCGCCGCTGCGCTCATTCGTGTTGCGAATCATCTGGAAGAGCGAGCGCGGCTGGCGCACGCCGTCGATGCTCCAGACCGCGTTGAAGATCTTGTGGCGGCAGTGTTCGCTGTTGGCCTGCGCGAACATGTAGAGCTCGACGTCGGTGGGATCGCGGCCTAGTTTCTTGAACTCTGCGACGAGGTAGTCGATCTCGTCGGGCGCAAGAGAGAGTCCCAGCTCGCGGTCGGCGGCGGCGATGGCCTCGGCTCCGCGGCCGAGCACGTCGATGTGCGCGAGCGGCTTCGCTTCTGCGGGTGTGAAGAGCGACGTGAGTTCGTCGGCACTTTCAAAGAAGACTGTCTCGGTCATGCGATCATGCAGCAGCGTCGCGAGTAGATGCAAGGAGCGCGCTCCGGTGACGCGCACGGCACGCGCGCGTTCGATCCGTTCGATGGCGGTGAAGCCAGTGTTGTGCAGGATGTCCGTAGCCTTGCTGGACCATGGCGACTGCGTGCCGGTGCGTGGCGCGATCCAGACGCACGGGCCGGGCGGCAGCGCCGCACCCAGCTCCAGCAGCTCGCGCAGGCGTGCTTCATTGACCGGCGGCGCTGCGCGCTCGCTCATGCGCAAGATGTAGAGGTACGCGGACTCGATGACGGTGACGCCGGGGTCGATCGTGCGCAGGCGCGCAGCCAGCCGCTCCGCCTCAAACGCGGTGAGCGCCGTGGGCCCCGGCAGCACGCGCACCGCGTTAGAGGTGGGCAGAGAGATTTCTTGTGATGTGGCTAGCGACATCTTCCGTATGTTTGGCTGCGTCGTTGCGTTTTCGTTCCAGTGTGTCGAGATACTCTTCGGTGATGTCTCCGGTGACGTAGACGCCGTCGAAGACAGACGTATCAAAGCGCGTGAGCCCGGGTGCTGCCTCAGTGATGGAGTCCTTCAGATCGTCGAGGTCCTGAAAGATCAGCTCATCGGCGCCGATCTCTGTGGCGAGCTGCTGCACGCTCTTGCCGTTGGCGATGAGCTCGGATCGCGCGGGCATATCAATGCCGTAGACATTCGGGAAGCGCACTGGCGGGGCAGCGGAGCAGACGTAAACGTTTTTCGCTCCCTGCTCGCGGGTCATGGCGATGATCTCGCGGATGGTGTTGCCGCGCACGATGGAGTCATCCACCAGCAGTACATTCTTGCCTTGGAAGGCCTGCGGGATGGGATTGAGCTTGCGGCGGATGGACTGCCGGCGCATCGCCTGGCCGGGCATGATGAAGGTGCGGCCGACGTAACGGTTGCGCACCAGCGCATCGCGATACGGCAGGTTGATGCGCGTGGCGATCTCCTGCGCGGCGATGCGGCTGGTGGACGGAATGGGGATCACCACATCAATGGGCAGGTGCGACCACTCGCGCTGAATCTTCTTTGCGAGCTTGGTGCCCATGTTGATGCGGCACTGATAGACCGAGGCGCCATCCAGCACGGAGTCCGGCCGCGCAAGGTAGACGTACTCAAACAAACACGGCGCCTTCTCATGCGCCATCAGGCTCTGGTGCATGTAGACCTCGCCCTCGGTGTCGATGAAGATGACCTCTCCGGGCGCGAGGTCGTGGTCCAGGTGGAAGCCGCTGACCTGCAGCGCCACGCTCTCTGAGGCGAACATGAACTCGCGATCGCTCTTGTCAAAGCGCAGGCCGGGCTCCTCGCGCACGCCGAAGACCAGCGGGCGGATGCCGTGCAGGTCGCGGAAGGCGACCATGCCCACACCGGCGATCATCGCAATCACTGCGTAGCCGCCCTTGCAACGGCGGTGGACTTCTTCAACCGCCGCGAAGACATCGAACTCGTTCGGCTTGACCGCGCCGCGCCGCGCCATGGCGTGGGCGAAGACGTTCAGCATCACCTCGGAGTCCGAGGTGGTGTTGAGGTGGCGCATGTCGGTTTCGAAGAGGCTCTCGACGATCTCGGTGACGTTGGTGAGGTTGCCGTTGTGCGCGAAGATGATGCCATAGGGTGAGTTCACGTAAAACGGCTGGGCCTCCGCCACGGACGCACAGCCCGCGGTGGGGTAGCGCACGTGGCCGATGCCCATATCGCCCAGCAGACGGGCCATGTTGCCGGCGTCAAAGACGTCGGTAATCAGGCCGTTGCCTTTTTCAAGATAGAAGCGCCCGCCGAAGCAGGTGGCGATGCCGGCGGCGTCCTGCCCGCGGTGCTGCAGCATGGACAGCGAATCGTAGATGACCTGGCTGACCGGGTTGTGTCCGAAGACGCCGACGATGCCGCACATGGTCCCTCATTGCCTGCGAGGCTGCATTCAGCGCAGAGCTACAAGGCCATTATCGCCGATGTGGATGAGGAAAAGGCAGCGGTGCGCGTCTACTCTTCGATGGCGCTGTTGTGGTGGCGAACGTCGGCGCCGCGCACCCAGAAGATGACGTCCTCAGCGATGTTGGTGGCGTGGTCGCCCACGCGCTCCAGGTTGCGGGAGATAATCAGCGCATTCAGCGCCTGGGTGGCCAGATCCGGCTTCTTCTTGATCAGTTCACCCAACGCCCGAAAGGCATCGCGGTTCATCTCGTCTACCTGGTCGTCCAGCAGCAACACGGACTGTGCCATCTCGGCATCGCCTTCGATGAACGCCTGCAGCGCCTTGCGCACCATGGCGCCGGCCAGCAGGGCGAGCTTGGGGATGTCTACAGGTAGGTCGGCGTTGGCCAACGTGCCCAGGTCCTGCACGCGGTTGGCGATGTTCACCGCCTGGTCGCCGACCCGCTCGAGGTCCGCGTTGATGCGGATCACCGAGAGGATGAAGCGGAGATCCACAGCCATCGGCTGTTCCATCGCCAGCAGGTCCAGCGCGAGCTGGTCGATCTCGCCCTCCATGCGGTTGATGGCGGGCTCGGAGAGCAGCACCATCTCACACAGGCCCTCGTCGCGCGACGAGTAGGCCTCCGTGGAGCGCTGGATCGCCTGCTCCACCAGCCCGGCCATCACCAGGAGCCGTTCCTTCAACTCATCGAGACTCTGCTGAAACTTGATCCGCGTCATCCGAATCTCCCTGTGATGTAATCTTCCGTTCGCTTGTCCGATGGGTTGGTGAAGATCTTGTGGGTCTTGTCGAACTCCACGAGCCTGCCCATGAGGAAGAATCCGGTGTTCTCCGCCACGCGGGCGGCCTGCTGCATATTATGCGTCACGATGACGATCGTGTACTGGCTCTTCAACTGGAAGATCAGGTCCTCAATCTTGGACGTAGAGACGGGGTCGAGGGCGCTGGCGGGTTCATCCATCAGCAGCACCTCGGGGTCCACGGCGAGAGCGCGGGCAATACAAAGCCGCTGCTGCTGGCCGCCGGAGAGGCTGGCGCCGGACTTCTTCTTCAGGTCGTCCTTCACCTCGTCCCACAGCGCAGCAGACTTCAGGCTCTTCTCCACCACCTCGTCCAGCACGCGGCGCTTGCGAAAGCCGTTGAGCTTGAGGCCGCTGGCCACGTTGTCATAGATAGACATTGTAGGAAACGGATTGGGGCGCTGGAAGACCATGCCAATGCGGCGGCGGATCTCCACCGGCGATGCGTCCTTGTAGATATCGACGTCGCCGATGCGCACGGTGCCTTCGGCGCGGGCAGACGGGTTGGTCTCATGCATGCGGTTCAGGCAGCGCACAAACGTGCTCTTGCCGCAGCCGGACGGCCCGATGAGCGCGGTCGCGTGGTTGGCCGGAATATGCAGGCCGATATCCCACAGCGACTGCGTCTTGCCGTACCAGGCGTTCAGATGTTCGACTTGGATGCCAACTCCCACTAGTGCTGCCCTCCCTTGAGCGTGCCGCGGCTGGCGAAGATCCGCACCAGCGTCACCGAGACCATGATCATCGCGATCAGCACCAGCGCTCCGGCCCAGGCCAGGCGGTGCCATTCATCGTAGGGCGACAGGGCGTACTCGAAGATCTGCAGCGGCAGAGCGGCGATCGGTTGATTCAGGTTGAAGCTCCAGAACTGGTTTCCAAAGGCCGTAAAGAGCAGCGGAGCAGTCTCGCCGGCCACGCGCGCGAAGGCCAGCATGCAGCCGGTGATGATCCCCGGCATCGCCGTGCGCAGGCTGATCGACAGGATGGTTCGCCACTTGGCGATGCCAAGCCCGAAGGCGGCCTCGCGCACCGCGTGCGGCACGGTGCGCAGCATCTCCTCCGTAGTGCGCGTGACCATCGGCACCATCATGATGGCCAGCGCGATGCCTCCTGCGAATGCGGAGAAGTGCTGCTGCTTCGCTACGATCAGCGCATAGGCGGCGATGCCCATCACGATCGACGGCACGCCATTCAGCACATCCGCGGTAAAGCGCACCGCCTCGCCGAAGATGGTTCCAGCGCCGTACTCCGCCAGGTAGACGCCCCCTGCGATGCCCAGCGGTATGCCCATCAGGCTCGCGACGCCCAGGATGACACCCGAGCCGACGATGGAGTTGGCCATACCGCCGCCAGTCTCGCCTACGGGCACCGGCGTGTGCGTGAAGAACGCCCAGTTCAGCGAACTGGCGCCTTTGTAGATCAGATAGCCTAGCACCGCGACCAGCGGCACCAGCACGACCATCGTGCTGATGATGGCCAGCACCGTCACCAGATGATTGGTGGAGTTGCGGCGCGCATTCAGCAGGCGCTCGAAGGTGGCGGAACGAACCGGTAGCGTACCCATCAGGCGGGCCTCGCTGAGTTGCCGCGCGTGACCGCCCATACCAGCAAACGCGCGATCGCATTGACCACGATAGTCACCAGGAAGAGCGCGAGGCCAATCTCAATCAGCGCGCTCAGGTAAAGGTCGCCGGTGGCCTCGGTGAACTCATTGGCGATGACACTGGCCAGCGTGTAAGCCGGCGCGAAGAGATTCTTCACGATGTCCGGATGGTTGCCGATGACCATCGTCACGGCCATGGTCTCGCCCAGCGCGCGGCCAAGGCCGAGGATCACCGAACCAACAATGCCGATGCGAGCGTTGCGCAGAATGCTGATGCGAATCATCTCCCAGCGGGTTGCGCCCAGCGCCAGCGCCGCCTCACGCTGGCTCACCGGAACCACGCGCATCACATCGCGACTGATGGAGGAGATGACTGGAAAGATCATGATGGCCAGGATCACGCTGGCCGTGAACATGCCCACACCGAAGTTGGGGTCAACGAACAGGCCCGTCCAGCCCAGGTACTTCTCCAGCACTGGACCTACGTTGTCACGCATCAGCGGGACCAGCACGAAGACGCCCCACAGACCGTAGACCACGCTGGGTATCGCCGCCAGCAACTCGGTGAGAAAGGAGATAGGCCCGCGCAGAAACTGCGGGCAGATCTCCAGCAGGAAGATCGCAACGCACAACGCCAGCGGCACCGCCATGGCCACCGCCAGCAAGGAGGAGACCAGCGTGCCCCAGATGAAGGGTAGCGCGCCGAAGTCACCGGAGACCGGGTCCCATACCTGGCCGGTGAAGAACTTCCAGCCAAAGGCATGGATAGACAGCCGGGAGTTGGCGATCAGGACAAAGACGATCAGCAGCACAATGACGAAGATGCTCAACGCGCACATCGCCATCAGGGTCGCAAAGGCGCCGTCAGCGAACCGGCCCGAGCTCTTGGCCTGGAGGAAGCTGCGAATCGCCGAAGGCTTTTCCGCGACCTGTTCCACAGGGACAGCACGCTCGGAGAACTCCGAAACGACCGTTTGCGGTATCTGGGTCTGGGGAAGCGGAATGGAGCCTGGATCATTCATGGGTGAAGACAGTGGCCTGGGCTGTTCGCCTATCCAGAGAAGTGTATGAAAGGAATGTAAATAGAGGGTGAATTGGGAGGTGCCCTCTCAACCAGAAAAGTGGCCGCCAGAGGCGCGTCTCACCACTGCAACCTATTGAAATCAAAGGGCCTGGCGTCATAGCCAGGCCCCCATTGGGCTAGTGAATCTGCGCGAGTGTCTTACGCTCCATCGCGATGACCGTCTTGGGCAGCGGAGCATAGGACATGCTCGCCGCCTCGGCTTCGCCATGGTCCAGCATCCACTGCACGAAGTTATGGAGCACCTTGCCCTTGGCCGGGTCCGCCGACTGAATCGGAATCAGCAGCCACGTGAACGAGGAGATTGGGTAGGCATCCGCTCCTGGAGCATTGGTGATGGAGACGCGATAATCAGCCGGCATGTTCTTCGCCGCGCCGGCCGCAGCCGCGGTCACGCCCTCGACCGATCCCAGCAGCCACTTGCCGGCGGGGTTGCGGACGTAGCCATACTCCATCTTATTCTGCAACGCATAGATCAACTCAACGTAGCCGAAGGAGTAAGGGCTGTTGCGCACCATGCCGGCCACGCCCTCGCTGCCCTTCTGCCCGATGCCCAGCGGCCAGCGCACGGAGGTGCTCTTGCCGATCTTCTGCTCGAACTCCGGGCTCACCTTGGAGAGGAAGTCGGTGAAGATGTAGGTCGTACCGGAGCCGTCCGAACGATACACCGGCAGGATCTGGTGATCGGGCAGGTTGGCGCTGGGATTATCCTTCTTAATCCGGGGGTCGTTCCACTTGGTGATCTTGCCCAGGTAGATGTCGGCGATGACGTCCGGGGCAAAGTGCAGGCCGGTCGCTCCCGGGATGTTGTAGATCGGCACCACTGCGCCCAGCACGGTGGGAATGTGCACCAGCTTCACCTTGGACTCGGAGATTTGCTGGTCGGTCATGGGGCCATCGGAGGCGCCGAAGTCGACGATCTGCGTGGATACCTGGCGGATGCCCGCACCCGAACCAACCGACTGGTAGTTAATCTGCACGCCGGGGTTGGCGGCGCTGAACTCCGAGAACCAGCGCGAGTAGATGGGGTTGGGGAAGGTGGCGCCGGCGCCGGTGAGATGCTGCGCATTGGAAACCGAGGCTCCCATGGTCGCCACCAGGACGGCCAGCAGGAACTTGCTTGGAAATTTGATCTGCACGTTGTTCTCCTGTACTTGCGTTTCGTTCTTGCTCGACGCTGCATCGAGCAGGGTTCGACTGATATTGAGTAGCCTTCCTATCGTCAGCCCCAGGCATTGCAGTCGTGTTACATTCCGCGATTGTTTTCCTCAGAAATCCACAGACATCTGATCTCCCTCCGCAAAGGCCCTGCCGGGTTGGCAGGGCCCAGGAGGTCACGCTTCGCTCCAAGCCTACGGTACGTAGTAGCGGAAGCCCGTGAAGATCATGTTGTTGATGCCCTGCGCGCCGTGAAACACAGTCGCCGTCGCAAAGCTGGTGCCGTTGCTGTAACCCTGCCAGGCCATGCGGTCCAGATAACTATAGACCGCGGAGAACTGGAAGCGTCCCTTCGTGGGAGAGTTGAAGAAGCGGTAAGTGAAGCCCGCGGAACTCTCCAGGATGTAGCGCGTCGCGCCCGAGCACGACGGCGTGGCACTGTAACCAAACCCCGTGTTGTTCACCGGAGCGGTCTGCGTAAAGCAGCCGGTATTGTTCTGCGTGGTGATGCCGGCATAGCCCACCTGCGTGGTCGTACCGGGAGCGATGTACGTGGTGCGCTGCAGGTACTCCATTCCGTCGAAGGCGAACAGGTCCAGCTTCTTGGTCGGATGCAGGTCCAGCTCAAAGAGCCCATCCGCCGTCTTGAGCGGCTCCAACTGACCGCTGGGGCGCGCCGTGACGTCGCCCAGGTTGGACGCGCCATAGCGCGCAATGCCGGCGCCAAAAGCGCCCTTGAGGGCTACATCCACCCAGTGGGTGACGGGAACGCGGGCGCTCGCATAGAAGCCGCCGCCGGGCGTCGTGTAGTTCGTCCCCACAGTCGAGTCCGTCGCGTTGGTTGTCGAGAACGTTGTCTGCGGATAGACCCGGTCACGGAAGAAGCGCAGGATGCCGCCGATCTCATAGTGGCCGATACCAGGGTCAAAGGTCGCCTTGAAGTGGAGATCCGGAGCCAGGTTGTCGGTGTAGTTCTGTACCGCCGTGGCTGCACCCGCCGCGCTGCCACCACCGGAGCTGCCACCCGTGCTGTTGAGCAGGCCACCGCTGGAGCCGGCGCCGCCGAAGAAGAAGTTCCCCGGAGCGTTGCTGCCCGTAAAGATGATCTGCGAAGCTTCCACAGCAAACGCCACATTGGCCTTGCCCCCGGCCAGGCTCTGCGCAAAGCGCAGGCCGTACTGACGGCCGAACTGGAAGCCCACCGCGTAGTTCGGGTCGACGGTCGGAGGCAGCGCCTCGGCGTTCGGCCCGGCCAGAATGCCCTTCTTCACCTCGGTCGCGAGAGTCCACATCTGGCCGCCCTGGAAGGTGAAGCCCTTGTTCAGCGAGACCTGGCCGAAGGCTTCACGCATACGCAGCGTGTAGCTGTTGGTCTGGTTGCTGTTGCTGGTCGTGCCGGCCGAGAGGAAGTCCGCCTCCACATAGCCGCCAGCCTTGCCCCAGTCAAAGGGAGCCGTCACCTGCATCGCGACGCGCGATTGCCGTGCCGTCGCGTTGAACTCGCTGATGAAGTAATTGTTCGAGTTAGGGTAGGGCTCCGAGTTGAACGGCGTTGCAATATCCGAGTTCATGGCGCGCGTGCGGACCACGGACTCCGCCGCGAAGTAGCCACCCGGCTGAATGAGTACGCCCTTGTAGTGGATTGCGGTGGGCGAGTTGATCTCGTCCTCAATCTTCTTCTGCTGACCGACCACCGTCTCGCTCAACCCGGCTGTCGTGGTCTTCAGGTCGTTGACCGAGCTGGACATCGCATCCACCTTGCTCGAGGCATCGGCGGCTGCAGCGCTGGCCGAATCAGCCTCCTGCTTGGCAGCTGCGGCCTGAGCGGCGGCATCAGGAGAAGTCGGCTGAGGCGTTGCATTGCCTGTCAAGCCCGCTAGCTGGGCCTTCAGCGCATCAATCTCCTGCTGCTGCACCTGGAGTTGCTGACGTAGATCGTCATCGCAGGGCGTCTCTGCCTGTTTCGCGTGCTTCTTATGCACGGCTGTCTTGCAGTTTTGTGCCTGCATCGCGGGCACGGCAAAGATACTCGCAGCCACCAGGGCGGCACTCCATAGCTTTAGTCGCGTCATTGTTCCTCTGGACGGATAGCTAAGGATCACGCGCGGGCACGCAACTTGCCAGTCGCGCCTGTGCTTCCTTGCCGTTTGTCCGTTCGAGCCATCCTCGCAATTGGCCTTGAACAGTCAACCAATAGAGCTTGAACAGGAGATGAATTCTGCATGAGGCAGCATTCAGGATTCGCGGTTCGGCCTCTGGAAAACCAGTCTGTCTTCCTCATCCTCCAGCGCCGGCTGGGCACAGGGCAGCGTAAAGCAAAAGCGGCTGCCGCGGCCGAGCTCGCTTTCTACCCACATGCGGCCACGGTGGGCCTCCACGATGTGCTTCGCGATAGAGAGCCCCAGCCCGGTGCCGCCCGACTCCCGGGAACGCGTCTTGTCCACTCGATAAAAGCGCTCAAAGAGCCGGTCGAGGTGCTCGGAGGCAATGCCCGATCCATAGTCGCGCACGCTGAACAACACCTCCTGCGCGGCCTCCATCGCAGGCCCGCCTGTTGCGCTGCGCGAGAGGGTCGCGACGATCTCGGCGTTCAGCTCCACCCGCGCGCCGTCCGGGCCCGCTCCATAATTCAGTGCGTTTTCAATCAGATTGCTGAGCACCTGCACAATGGCGTCCAGGTCGGCGATCACCTCGGCGTCCGGATAGTCGCCGATAGTGAGTTCGCCCTCCTTCTCGCGCACCAGCCCGGCGACGGCGTCCTCGGCCTCGCGCATCACGATTCCCACCTCCACGGGCTCGGGACGCAGCTTCTGCTCGCCGGAGTCCACGCGCGCCATCGCCAGCAGATCGTCGGTCAGGCGGCCCATGCGCCGCGCGCTCTTGTGGATGGCATCCAGAAACTCGCGCACATGCGGCGTGAAGAACAGCCCCCCGCGCTCGTCCTCCAACAGCGACTCCACATAGCCGGAGATCGAGGTGAGCGGCGTGCGCAGCTCATGCGAGACGTTGGCGACGAACTCGCGCTGCGTGCGCTCCACCTGCTCCATGCGCGTCATGTCCTGCAGCACCACCACGGCGCCGCCCTCCGGCATGGGCGAGGCGCTGACCGCGAAGATGCCACCAATCGGGAGAGAAACAGATCGCCGCTCCGCGAGCCGTCCATGATCCAGCGCTGCCTGCACGCACTCCAGCACCTCCGGCGCGCGGATGGTCTGCACCAGCGAGTGCCCCGCGCGCACGCTGCCGCCGCTGTCCATAATGAGCCGCTGCATTGGTTGATTGGCCCACACGATGCGCCCCGCCGCATCCACCGACGTGACCGCGTCGCGCATGGAGTCCAGCAGCGCCTCCAGCTTGCGCCGGCTCTCGGTGCTGGCCGCCAGCCTGCGTGCAACCTCCGCCGCGGACGAGTCCAGCGCGTCCACCAGCGGCTCCATCTGCCGGAAGGAAGGATCCGGCGAGGGCGGACGCAGATCACTAACGCTCGCCGCGAGCGGTTCAATGGATTCGATCGCCTGGGTCACGGTGTGCGTCGTAATGGCAGCGGCCAGCAGTGCCGCAAGAACTCCGGCGACGGCAATCATCCACCAGCGCGGCCACAGCAGCACGGCGACTCCCACCGCTGCGCCCGCCAGCAGGGTGGGCCACAGCAGGCGCAAGTAGAGGCTACGTCGCAGAAAAGCTGCCATACCAGATGAGAGTACCCGACCCGGCCCTGTGGTGGGTTTGGGCGGGGCTAGTCCATCTCTCCAGCAGCTTGCAGGGCCACGGCGGAGTCCCGGCTCTTGGGCAGGTCGAAGCGATATCCCGCGCCGCGCATGGTCTTCAGGTAGCGCGGGGTCTCGGGGTCGGCCTCGATCTTCTCGCGGATGCGGCGCACATACACGTCCACCGAACGCGGCGTGACGAAGCGCGCATCGCCCCATACCGCGTCAAGCAGGTGATCGCGGCTGAAGACCCGCCCTGGATGCCGCGCCAGATAGTCGAGCAGGCGGAACTCGGTCGCCGTGGTGGTCACCAGCTCGCCCTTCACCCGCAGTTGCATCGAGTTGCCGTCGATCTCGAGCGTCTCAATATTCAGCACCGAGGCCGATCCCGGCGTGTCCGGCCGTTCAAACCGCCGCAACACGGCCTTCACACGCGCCAGCAGCTCGCGGATGGCGAACGGCTTGGTGATGTAGTCGTCCGCGCCCAACTCCAGGCCATGCACGCGGTCGTTCTCCGCGGCGCGCGCGGTGAGAAAGATTATCGGAACGCTGGCCAGCGTGGGATTCTGGCGCAGCCGCCGGCACAGGTCCAGCCCATCACCCCCGGGGACCATGATGTCCAGCAGGAACAGCGCCGGCCGCTGCCGCTCCGCATCCTGCAGGATGGTGCCCATCGCCGGATATGCGCGCACTGCATACCCCGCCCCCTCCAGCTGGTACTGCACCAGCCGCCGGATGTCCGCATCGTCCTCCAGGACGAAGATCGTTTGACTCACCTGCATGTCTCCAGTTACGTCAACTTACCCGCAACCGTATTTAAGGGTAGCGCGTTCCGGGCCAGCCGTCTGCTAAAGGACGATGAATCCTGCCCTGATTTCCCTCAGCCGCCACGGTATGCTGGATGCAACCATCATTCAGAGTTGCCTCCTCCGCGAACCTCCGCGTCCTCTGCGGCCTCCGCGTTTGCCTTTTCCCCTGCACCTCCACTCTCCGAGGCCACCCATGGACACCGCACCTCCCGAAGGCGCCAAGACCCTCTCCGTCGAGACCTTCGGGCTGCGCCACAACGCACTCTCGCCCCTCGAGACGCTCGCCCAGTCGGTCTCCACCATCGCTCCCAGCACCACGCCGACGCTGACCGTCCCGCTGGTCTTCGCGCTCGCCGGACAGGGCACGGCGCTGGCCTACCTGATCGCCATGGGCCTGATGGTGCTGGTCGGCGTCTGCGTCGCCGCATTCGCGCGCGAGTCCTCCTCGCCCGGCTCGCTCTACGTCTACTCGCGCATCTCGCTGCCACCAGTCTTCTCCGCGCTGACCGCGTGGGCGCTCTTCTTTGCCTACATCACCACGGCATCGGCGGTCATCGGCGGCTTCGTCAACTTCGCGCAGATCTTTCTGGGCGGATGGTCGCATTTCTTTCCTCCGGTGCTGCTGGCCGCGTTCGCCGCCGCCGCCGCGATGTTCGTCGCCTATCGCGATGTGAAGGTCTCCGCGCGGATGATGCTCTACATTGAAGCCGTCTCCGTCTGTCTGATCGCCGTCGTCGTCGCGCTGACGCTCCTGCGCCACGGCTTCCATCTGGACGCCGCGCAGTTCCACCTGCACGGAATGCAGCCGCGCGGCGTGGGACTCGGCGTGATGCTGGCCATCTTCAGCTTCGTGGGCTTTGAGAGCGCCACAACTTTGGGGTCGGAAGCGCGCGATCCGCTGCGCACCATCCCGCGCGCGGTCATCCAGAGCGCTCTGCTCGCCGGTGTGTTCTTTATCCTCTGCGGCTACGGCGAGGTGCTCGGCTTCCGCGCGTCCTCCACTACGCTGGACCAGAGCGCCGCGCCCTTCCGCTATCTCGCCGCGCAGGCCCACGTCGGCTTCCTCGGCGTGGTCATCGACATCGGCGTCTTCATCAGCATGTTCGCCGCGACGCTCGCCTGCGTCATCGCCGCCAGCCGCGTGTTGCTGCTGATGGCCCATCACGGCCTCGCGCACAAGCGCCTCACCCAGACCCACGCACGCAACGAGACCCCCGGGCTCGCGAGCATCCTCGCCGCGGTGCTCGCGTTCCTGCCCGCCGGAGCGCTCGCGCTGCACGACACCAGCGGCGCCGACGTCTACGGATGGATGGGCACGCTCGCCGTCTACGGCTTCCTAACCGCGTATGGCCTCGTAGCGGTCGCGCTCTTCTTCCACCTGCGCCAGACCGGACGCCTGAAGCTCGGCGGCATCCTGCTCACCGCCGCCGCCGCGCTGGCGATGCTGCTCGCCATGGCCAGCAACATCTACCCCGTGCCGCCCGCGCCGCTGCGCTACTTCCCGTACATCTATGCGGCGTACCTCGCGGCCGCGCTGCTGTGGCTGGCAATCGCCAGGCCCAGACCAGCCGACGCCTAACCCAGCATCTTAAGTAGCGCGGCTTCATCCAGCACCGGCACGCCCAACTTTTCGGCGTTGGCCAGCTTCGATCCCGCCTCTTCGCCGGCGACCACGTAGCTGGTCTTCTTGCTCACCGAGCCGGAGACCTTGCCACCGGCGGCCTCGATGCGCTCTTTCGCGGCCTCGCGAGTCAGCGTGGGCAGCGTGCCGGTCAACACAAAAGTCAGCCCCGCAAGCGCCGTGCCGCGCACCTTTTTCTCTGCGGTGAAGGTTAGGCCGGCCTTGCGCAGCCGCTCGATCAACGCGAGATTGCGCCGGTTGGAGAAGAACTCGCGCACCGTCGCCGCGACCTTGGGCCCGATGTCGTTGACGGCAGTCAACTCCTCTTCGGTGGCAGCAATCAGCGCGTCAATCGAGCCGAACTCCTCCGCCAGCGCCTGCGCGGTGCGCTCGCCCACGTGGCGTATGCCGAGTCCCAGCAGCACGCGGTTCAGCGGCTGCTTCTTGGACGCCTCAATCTCTGCGAGCAGCGCGTCGGCGGTCTTCTCGCCCACGCGCTCCAGCGTGAGCAACTGCTCCTTGGTGAGCTGGTAGACGTCCGCAATCGAGTGCACCAAGGCCGTCCGCGTCGGCTCAGCAGCCTCATCCACTGGCTCACTGGAAACTGGCTCACTGGTGGCTGAATCCTGAAATCCGGTCTCCGCCAGCGTATGCCCGAGCAGTTGCGCGACCATTACCGCGCCCATGCCCTCAATGTTCATCACGCCGCGCGAGGCGAAGTGGCGCAGCTCCTCTTCGAGCCGCGCCGGGCAGCTCGCGTTCACGCAGCGCAGGTCCACCTCGCCGGGCTCGCGCACCAGCTCGCTCGCGCAGCGCGGACAATGGGTAGGAAAGACGATCTCCTGCTTGCCGCGCGGATGTTTCTTGTCGGTGACGACCTCGGTGATCTTCGGAATCACATCGCCGCCGCGCTCGACCGAGACGTAGTCACCTATGCGGACGCCGAGCCGCGCGATCTCGTCGGCGTTATGCAGCGTGGCGTGTACAACAGTCGTTCCTCCGATAAACACCGGGGCCAGCACCGCGACAGGAGTGATCTTCCCCGTGCGGCCCACGCCGAAGATCACATCTTCCAACTGCGTCACCGCCGCGCGCGCCGGGAACTTGTACGCAATCGCCCAGCGCGGGGCCTTGCCGGTAAAGCCCAGCCGCCGCTGCTGGGCGACCGCGTCCACCTTGATGACCACCCCGTCGATCTCGTAGGGCAGGCCGTCGCGCAGCGCGTCGGCCTCGGCGATGAACTCCATCACTGCGTCGATGGTCTTCACGGTGCGCGCGTGCGGATTCACCAGGAAGCCGGCCTCGCGCAGAGACTGCAAAGCGGCACTCTGCTCCGGTATGAATGACTCGCCCTCGCGCAGCAGAAAGTAGGCAAAGTACTCCAGCCGCCGCTGCGCGACGATGTTCGGCTCCAGCGTGCGGATCGTCCCCGCCGCGGCGTTGCGCGGATTCGCCGCTGGCGCCATCCCCGCGGCCACGCGCTCTTCGTTCATCTTCTCGAAGGCCTTCTGCGGCAGCACTACCTCGCCGCGCACCTCAAACTGCTGCGGCAGCTTTGCGGCCTTCAACTTCGCGGCGCTCACCTGCAGCGGAATGCTGCGAATCGTCCGCACGTTCGTCGTGACGTCCTCGCCGATGCTGCCATCGCCGCGCGTGACGCCCGACTTCAACACCGCCGCGCCGCCGCTTCCCGGCTCATACTGCAAGGCCAGCGATAAGCCGTCGAGTTTCAACTCGCAGACATAGCGCGGCGACTCGCCGACCGCCAGCCCGCCCTGCACGCGCTCCGCCCAGGCGCGCAGCTCGGCCTCATTGTAGGCGTTGTCCAGCGACAGCATCGGCCGCGAGTGCGCGACCTTGACGAAGCCCTCCTTGGGCTTGCCGCCGACGCGCTGCGTGGGCGAGTCCGGCGTGACCAGCTCTGGATGCGCGGCCTCCAGCGCCTTCAGCTCATTCATCCGCGCGTCATACTGCGCGTCGGTCCACTCCGGCGCGTCCAGCACGTAGTACAGGTGCTCGTGGCGGCGCAGCTCCTCGCGCAGAGCCTCGATCTTCTGCTCGGGTGAGGTGTCGGCGGTGCGCTTGGAGGGCATCCAGAGGATTATAGAAAGCCCTGTCTTTCTTTGCGTCCTTTGCGTCTTTCCATTGCGACCATTGCGTTCGTCTTTGCCGTTTCAGCTAAACTAGGGCCTCAAGGAGTTCCTATGCCGCACATGGTTTTCTGCACCAAATACAAGGCCGAGATGGAGGGCCTGGACGAGCCGCCCTTCGACTCCGACTTCGGCCAGAAGGTCTTCAAGAACGTCAGCAAGAAGGCCTGGGGCGAGTGGGTCGAGCGCCAGAAGATGCTGCTGAACGAGTACCGCCTGCAGCCCTGGACCCGCGAGGCGCAGGAGTTCCTCGTCGAGCAGATGAACGAGTTCTTCTTCGGCTCCGGCGGCGAACTGCCCAAGGAGTATGTCGCTCCAACCCACTGATGTAGACTGGAGATACCCCAGTCGCTGGCCCGCAAGGCGCGAGAGGCTACAAGCAGCAAGTCGGGACGTGGCTCAGCTTAAGCATGCGGTCTCAACCGCAGGTCAAGCACACCCACTCCAGACGCGCAACAAGTCGGGACGTGGTTCAGCGTTAAGCATGCGGCTTTAGCCGCCTGACAAGCGCACCCGCCCTTGAACTGAATATGTCGGGACGTGGCTCAGCCTGGTAGAGCGCACCCTTGGGGTGGGTGAGGTCGCAAGTTCGAATCTTGTCGTCCCGACCATTTTCTTCTGCAATCGATACGCAACAAGGGCCGCGAGGCCTGCCTGCGCAGACGGTCGCGACCCTGGGTGAAATCCGTCCATCGTGCGCCTAGCTGCGCGACGGAAAGACTCCCCGCAGCGCAATGCAGTAGTTGAGCGTAAGGTACGGCGCCATATTGTTGTGCGATTGGCTGCCACCGCTCACGCCGCCGGGTTGTGCAGCCATGTTGGAGAGGGTCGTGGTGCCGTAAGCCGTCCCGGCGCCACCACCGCGGCCGCCGCCCACTGCGCCCAACACATTGGCGGACGTCGGCGTATTGATCTTGCCATCGACGGCGCTGACCGGCACGGTATGGGTGTGCGACGGGATTTGGCTGGATAGCAAAGTCACCGCGGCCTCGCCGCCGGTCTGGCCCAGGCTGTAGACCGAAAGCCCCGGCCCCTGGTTAGACGTGCCTCCAGTATGGATGGGGACGCGGCCCTGCAGGTTGGGCAGCGCGAAGGTTGATTTGCCGTCGCCGCCGTAGGTGGTTCCCAGGATAGAAAACAGCGCGGTGTTCTGGCCGATGGGAAGCAGTTGCCCCTGGCACAGGGCCCATCCCACCGGAGCGAAGTTGAAGCCGAAGATCTCGATCTCACCGACAAAAGGTTGTGACATCCGAAGTCCTTTCAGTGGCTCAGGTTAGCGGCTCTAGTTGCGAGTCGGAAAGATGCCAGTCAGGGCGATGCAATAGTTCAGCACCAGGAAGGGCGGACGGTTCTCATGCCCCTGGCTGCTGCCGCTGGTGCTCGATCCGCCGGCCAGCGCGACGGGCGCGGACGCCGAACCAGCGTACGGAGTGATACCGGCGGAAACAGGCTGGGCCGCAGGGTAGGCGCTCGCAGGATTGCCCGTGGAGGCCAGGTCCGAGCTGCCGATCGGCACATGGGCGTGGCTCGGCATCTCGGTGGACAGCAGAGTATGGGCGGACTCTCCTCCAGTCTCGCCCTCCACATAGCCATTGCCCATACTTAGAGGCCAGCGCCCCTGCAGGTTGGGCAGCGCGAAGGTGGTCTGCCCGTCGCCTCCGTAGGTAGTGCCCAGCAGGGAGAACAGCGCCTGGTTGCTGTTGATCGCCAGCAGCTGGCCGTTGCACGCAGCCCACCCTTTGGGGGCATAGTTGAACGAGAACGGCTTGACGGTACCGAGATAGGGCGTGCTCATGCTTCTCTCCTAGTTCTGGCTCGGGTAAACGCCAAAGAGCGAAATGATGAAGTTGACGGTCAGGTAGGGCATCAGATTGTCGTGCGGCTGCGAGCCGCCTGTAGCCGCCAGCATGTTGGCCGAGACACCGGTGGCCGGAGTGGGCGCGTACTGTCCCAGCGTGGATCCGGACAGGAAGTTGCCGCCCGGAGTGAGCGATCCGCCGCCCCCGCCCTGCACCGTGAACGGGTGGCTATGCGTGGGCAGTTGCTGCGTGGTCAGGGTCACGTTCTCCACGCCGCCTTGCTGCCCCTGCGCGTAGCTCTGGCCGCCCCCAGTCCCCGTATGGATGGGCGTTCTGCCACGCAGGTCGGGCAGAGCAAAGGTGTTCTGGCCGTCGCCGCCGTAGGTGGTGCCGATCAGGTTGAAGAGGGTGGCATTCTGCGAGATGGACAGCAACTGGCCGCTGCAGAACTGCCAGCCGCTCGGATTGAAGGTGCCGGCGAACATTCGAATTTCGCCTACATAAGGATCAGCCATTCTTTTCTCCTGGCGGATGCCCTGCCCCATTCAGACAGATATCATCCCCTGCTTCTTACACCGCATCTGCATCCTTGGCCCTGCATGCCGGGCGCGGTAAACACCCATCACGATCACAGGAAACCAGCAGGCGCAAACAACCCTGAATCAGCAAGATGCTCAAAAAAGAAAGCACACTCGCCGCGCCTGGCCAAGTCAATACACCTCTGCAGATGGCTTAGTAGCGAACTCTACGCCTCGCCGGGGCATTCATCAAGCAAAATTCTTGTCCTGCCTATCTCCACCGGGAAACGGCCTCCTGAAAAAATCTCCTCTTTCTCAACAGGAATGGAGTACTATCGGCTTTTCACCTAGTGAATGAGGTTTCCATGCAAAGCCGCCGCCGGTTTCTCGCTGCTTCGGCAGCAACCCTAGCCGCCGCCGCGCTTCCAACAGGACTACTCGCAGAGCAATTGGGGCCGGATGTCTTCACCAACGCCAGCCTTGGGGCATACACCCAGGGGCTGCTCACCCAGGCCAATTTTTCGGCCTTAGCCGGCTCCGTCTTTACGGCGTCCTTGCCCGACGGTTCCTACCGCTACCTCGCGCTGCGCAGCGTGGACGGTACAACGACATTACCTTCGAGAAGCACGAACGCATCCCCGCGCTCGATCACTACACCCCAAATCACCCTCAACACCTCCGTCCAGGTCTCGGTCTTTTACTTGATCTTTGACGTCCAGGGGGATGCGATTCCACAGGGCAGCTACCTTCTGGACCACGGAACATTGGGCAGCTTCGTTGCCTTCCTGGTCGCAGGCCAGACACCCGCAGGCACGCCCACTTGCGTCGCCACGTTTGCCTCGCTGGGCAGTATGCCGGTCAACCTGGCGGCTCCGCGGTCTATCTCCTACACCACCCCGGTCCCAACGCTGGCACGACCCATGATGCTGGTTCCCTGACTCCGCTTCCCCACGCCGCTCCATCGCCCCCTGCCCTCTCAGGAAGGCAGATGTGCGCGATTGAAGATCGACTCGTACTGCATGGCTCCATCATCTGGGCCCAGCGGCGAGACAAAGACCGCTTGCGGTGCATCGCCAGCCGCGGTGATCTCAATAGTCTCCGACGGTAGTACCGGCTCCAGCGGGCCCAGGAACTCTACGCGGAAGCTATCGCCCATCTCCACTGGCTGTCTGCGCGAGGCCATCAGCGGCTCTACCAGCGAGACCAGCAGCTCCACCTGCACTCCACCCAGCGAGCGCGCCTGTACGCGACGGCCTTGCAGCGTCCGAAAGTAAGCCTGCGTCAAACCCGGCTCAACGACCGCGCCGGATGCGCTCTCTCTCCCGGCAGTCTCTCCTCCCGAGGCAAGTATCGCCTCGATCTCCTCACCTGACTCCATCGCGATATATACGCTGTCACTTCCGGTCGGAACAAATCCCATTCGCGCATACAGCCGGTAGGCCGGGTTGCCCGCGTGCACGGAGAGCCGCAGCGGAAGCTTCTCCGCTCGCGCCCGGCGGCAAAGGTCTCCCAACAGCTTCGTCCCCACACCCTGGCCGCGAAACCGGCTCAGCAACGCCACATCCACCAGGCGAATCTCTTCCCCCGTGCTGCTCACCAGGAAGCGGCCGGCGCGCTGCCCATCGATCCAGACAATCTCATTCACCGCCGCGGGGAACTGCTCCGCATAGGCCTGCAACTGCGCCCTCTGCTGCATCGCAATCAGCGGCCGCGCCACCTCCGGCGGCAGCGCCGCAAAATCCGGCCCGCGCACGTCGAAGAACAGCTCCGTCAGGAAGCTCTCATCCTCGCTGCCGGCCACTTTCAGATCGATATTCATCTCTTGAAGACTCTATCCGAACTCCGCCCGGCTCCGCGACCGCCTACCTGCCTCCGGACGCCGGCGCAACTGGGGGCGCATTCATCTCCAGGAACTGGAAGTTCATGATCGCGTTGAAGACCAGCGGATAGCTGCCCACCGTCTCGCCGCGATAGATCGGGTTGTTGGCAAACAACAGCACATTGCCCTCACCGAGATGCGCGTCCACCACGATGGCCCGTTCAGCGATGGAGTCCTGCTTGTCCAGCAGTCCCGACAGCAGCATCGTCCTCGCATCCGAGAAGCGCAGAATGACCTCGGGCCGGAACTGCGCCGGAATCACCAGGGGATTGTTGCGTGCCTGGTCTTCATCCAGCGCCTTGGCCTCCCACGGCTGTTGCCTGGGCAGCACATCGGGCGTCACCGGCTTCTCTCCCTGCACTGCATCGCTGTCGTCTACATTGCCGCGGCCGGTGGGACGCAGAGCATAGGGGTCAGCCAGCATGCGATTGTTCGGCAGCTCCTGCATGTTGCTGATGTTGAACGCCAGCCCCTCCGCGCTCATCACCGCCAACGGCGCCGCGTCGAAGCCCCACGCCACGGGATGCTCCGGTGCAACGAACGCAGTGTTCAGCACCGTGCCCGCCACCCGCACATCCTTGCGCGGTGCCACGCTGACGCCAGGCGCCAGGCCCGTGTCGATCGCAAACTCCGCCGTGTCCTCGCAGGTAATCAGCAGCCCGCCCTGCGCCACGAACTGGCGCAGATGCTGTAGTCCGTCATAACCCAGCCCCGGCCGCGTGTCTGGCGTGGTGTCCAGACCGCCGAGGTTCGGCGTGAGCTCAGTCTTCTGCCACGGCAGCGGATTGCCATACAGCGGCGTCCCGTTCAGCACATCGGCGGTCGAGGCGTGGTCAATCGGCGCGAAGACAATCACGTCATACTGGTTGCGCAGCTCCGATTCAGTCGCCACCGTCTGCGTGCTGATGTACTGGTAGGGAATGCTGGCGTGATCAAACGCATAGCGCCACCAGCCTTCCGTCTGCGTCGACAGCCATGAGTGCATGATGGCGATGCGCGGGCGCGGCGCCACGTGGGCAGCGACCGACGGCGTCGCCGTCAGCCGCGTTCCATCCAGCGCCAGACCCTTCAATACAGTGGTCAACTCCGGCTCGGCTACTCCTGTAATCAGCAGCGATCCGGAGTCGAAGTGTTTTCCCTCCGCGTCAAATGGCTTCTCGGCGATCGTCACCTGCGCGTCCTTCAGCTTGTAGAGCAGCGGCAGCAACGTGCTCTGACCGGTGTTCGCGATGGCCACCACGGTGCCCGATCCCTCCAGAATGCCAGCGAGGCTCGAGATATCCTCCACGCGCGACATCTTCGCGCGCAGAATCGCGGCATCGGTCACACGCAGCACCTTCACATGGAAGAGCTCGCTGAACGACCAGCCGGTATCGTCATAAGGATGCTTCTGAGGATCGTCCGGGGCCCAGTACTGGTGGTCCAGCAGCGCGTCCGCAATGCGCGAGTACGGCTGGTCCATCCGCACCACGAAACTTCCCGCGGACAATGTAGTAGTCGTCGGCTTGTCCCCCGTTTTCTCCGGTGGCAGTGTCGTACTCACGTCCTCGGTCAGGCGGCTTAGCTCCACATGCTGCCGCTGCAACACCTCCAGCAGTTGCACCTGGCGATTGGTCTCCGCGCTGTCGGCCGGCAGCACATACGCGGCCGGCCCCTCGTTGTCGGGCTTCTCCACCGAGCGCTTGCTCTTGGCATAGAAGTTCTCCAGAAAGTGGTGCGAGTTCTGCGCAAAGTAGCTGAGCGTAGAGAGCAGCGCCGTCTCCTCGTAGTTATTGTTGTCGCGCTGCGACCACATCACCACCGGCAACGGCGGGTTCTGCCGGTACCACGTGCGCGAGTACTCCTCCGGCTGCAGGATGCGCTTCTCCGTGTCCGCGCCGCCGTTGCCAAAGGTCTCATACAGACGGCTGATACCGTTGTGCATCGCCGCCAGGAACATCAGGTAGCCGGGGCTCCAGGTATCGAAGTTGCCATGCGTAAACACCCCCGGCATCCCGAACTTCTGCATCTGCGCGACGTTGTTCCAGCCCAGCTCCTGCCACTCCTCCACCAGCGTGGGATCGATCCACGCGTTGTACGGCCCGTCCCCGACCGTGTTGTCGTACAGATACGGCACGGACTCATGCAGGTCATGCAGCACCTGCGCATGCCAGTCGAGATACGTGCTCAGCACATTGTTGGTCAGGTTCAGCGTCATCGCCATCGCGTCGCGATTGTTGTCGTGTCCTACGTAATGCCCCCAGTAGGACAGCTTGGGCCACTGCTCGCCGGGATGCGCCTTGTGCCAGCGGTAGATGTCCACCATGCGATCGCGGCCGTCAACCTCCACCACCGGCGTGATCAGCACAATCATGTGCGAGCGGATGTACTGGATATAGGGCGAGTCATCCACGGCCAGCCGGTAGGCCAGCTCCATCAGCGCGGTCGGCGCTCCAGTCTCCGTGGAGTGGATGGTGCCGGTGATGTAGTACACCGGATAGGACGAGTCAATGAGCCCCTTCGCCTTCGCATCGTCCATCGCTATGGAACGCGGATCGGCGAGTTGCGCCAGCCGCTGCTTGTTCTCTTCCGCACCCGCCAGCAGGCTCTCATCGGCGATGGCCACCGCGATCATCTCGCGGCCCTCCTCCGACTTCCCTATCGAAAACACCTTGACCCGCGGTGAGCTGTCCGCCAGCATCCGGAAGTAGCGGTGAACATCCTCCGCATAGGGCAGCATGTCTGGAGCTCCCGCCACATCGCCCAGCACCTTCTCCGGAGTGGGAACGCTACTGGACGCGGGCAGATATGAGACCAGCGGCGAGAGAAACGAAGGCGCAGTCGTATAGTGCAGAATCCGGTCCGTATAGAACGTATCGACCGGCTGGTTGCGGTCGCGCGCGAAGGGTTCCTTACTGGTCTGTGCTCCGGCGCCCGCACACAGCAGTGCAACGGCGGCAACGGCTTGGAGTGGAGAGGAGAGAAGCATAACGTCTGTCTGGACTCTTTCAGGGAATCTTGCGGGCCAGTGAGCTTATCATTCTACCCGACCGCGTCCCCCGGGCAGAATGCGCGTGGCTGGCATAGAATCGTCCCACCACAATGACCCAGTTTACCCAGCGCGCCAGAACCACCGCCTGCGCTACTGCTGGGTCCCTGCTCTGGCTGACGATGGCCGCCGGCAGCGCCGTTGCCTCCGGCCCCGCTGCCGCGCCGGCCAACTCGTCCAGCGACCAACCCGTGGAGCCGCGCGTGCTCCATTCGCCCGTCGGCACTACGGAGGTCGGCATCCTCAACGGCGCCCCTTATCGCATCGATGTGCCGGATGGCTGGAACCACTCGCTGGTGGTCTTCTACCATGGCTACGCCGAGCAGCCGGTCACCTTTCACCTCGCCGAGCGCGTCATCTCCCAGCAACAGCCTTTTCTCGACCGCCACTATGCCATCCTGCAGAGCGCCTACTCCCAGACCGGATGGGCACTGCAGCAGGCCTACCCCGAGACCGAATCGCTGCGCCGTTACTTCTCCAAGAAGTACGGTGCGCCTCACGAAACCTACGTCGCCGGCCTCTCCATGGGCGGCGAACTGGTCTCCATCACGCTCGAACTCAACCCCAAGCCCTACGTCGGCGGTCTCGACCTCTGCGGTTCGGTCGGCCCTACCTTTGAGGCCTTCGAGCGCCGCTTCGCCCAGCGCGCCGCCTTCGACTATTACTTCCCGGACCTGCTGCCTCCGCTGGTGCCCACTCCAATGGACTTTGAAGACACTCCCGCGCTGCACCAGAAGCTGCTCGCCGCCATGCACGGAGACCCGACGGCGGCCGCCGCCGTGCGCAGCCTGATGGGCCTGCACACCGACCTCGACGTGGCCCGCGACCTCGGTTACTTCACCTTTGTCATTGGCGACATGCAGCGCCGCTCCGGCGGCAATCCCTTCGACAATCGCAACTACCTCTACACCGGCACCAACCCCATCAGCTCTGCCACAGACTACGAGCTGAACGACAAGGTCCGCCGCTATGCCGCAACGCCGCAGGCGCGCGCCTACCTGCTGCACCACTACACCCCGAACGGCCACCTGGGCCGTCCCATGCTGGCTGTGCATACGATCTACGATCCCATCGTCCCGGCCACATCACTCGCGCTTTACAACCACATCGTGGAGGCCGCCGGCGCGGGCCAGAACCTCATCCAGCAGTACGTCAATCGCGACGGCCACTGCAACATCACACCCGACCAGATCGGCGACGCCTTCGACGAGCTCCAGCGCTGGACTCACGCCGGCCCCCGGCCCCAGCCGGGCCTCCTGAAGGAGTCGCCGGTCCACTCCTCCGCCACTCTTTAGCTTCCGCCACGCATTGATTCCCGCGTCCTGGCGCGCCGATTCCGCGAACCTCAAGCCGCAACTCCCTTAACTCCAGATCTTTAGCCCCACCGTATAATGACCTATGGCTATCGCGCCGCCAGGAAATCCAAAGCCTGGCGTGATGGACGTTCACGCCCCTGCAACCAGCGAAACCGGTATGGAGCCCGCTGCCACGCCTCCGGCCGCTCCGCCATCTCGCGCTGCGTCTGCAACTCCCGCCAAGCCCGCCACCTACCCCGGCGCAACCGCGCTGGATGCCCGCTTCGAACGCCTGCTGGAGACCCTGCGCGCCAACCGCCCCGGCGACGACCTCGACCTCATCCGCTCCGCCTGGGCCTTCAGCATCCAGCAACATCAGGGACAGCGCCGC
>Ga0302266_10000882_pt1 | contig 29077 bp, 15 predicted proteins | sample III_Bog_E1_2_FD_194559 | JGI IMG/M metagenome (GOLD analysis project Ga0302266, IMG submission 194559) | Peat permafrost microbial communities from Stordalen Mire near Abisko, Sweden - III_Bog_E1_2 | ecosystem: Environmental > Terrestrial > Soil > Wetlands > Peat | place: Sweden: Abisko...
AAATCTCTCTTCCGCAGTTTGAGGGGCAGTCATTCGGTCCATGATCACGTTGTTTGCTAGCACAACACCCTGATAAATGCAGGTAATCGCTCCATTCGTATCCAGGAGAAACGATACCGGCACTGACATATCGCGGCGCCGATCGAACAGGTACCGGTATTGAATATTCCAAGCGCCAGTTGCCCGCTCGTCCGCTACATGGATGGGGAAAGTCAAAGGACCAGTCTGCGCCAAATCGCTGAGTTCGGCGCGGTTCTCCTCCGAAACGATTGCGACCACGAAAAGCGAAATGCCTGCGCTCGTCAATGTTGAAATGGACTGTTGCAATTGCTCGAGTTGCTTGCCGCTGTCGCCGCAACGAGCGCGAACAAAACTTAGCAGAACCGGCTGCCCTTTGAGTGCAGCCAACTCATGCATCGTGCCGCCGAGGTCAGGGAGTCGCAGGTCCGGCCCGAACAGCGGCTCAATCAGCCAGGTGCGGACGGTCGGGGGCGGCACAGGAGCAGCCAGTGGAGCCGTGGATCGCAGCGGACTTCCTGGCCTGCTTTTATAGGGCTCAGACTTGATCGCCTGCACTCCTTCTTCAATCTGCACCCGCTGATTTACGAGGAGATTCTCATATCTTGAAATGCTTCCGGTCGGCCAGCGCACCGAGACTGCGAAGGGTCCTGTCGCATCGTCGACACCAAAGAGCAACTCCTTGGTATGCTGGGATGCGAACCCGGAACCCGCCGAGATGAATTTCGTTTGCCGTGGAGCTCCACTTTCAATGGCCACCACAGCCCCAATCGCATCTCGATTGCTTGCACGCCCCGTGAGACGAATGGCGATAGAGTTTCCTATGCCTTCAAGGTCGTTGCGGATTATCTTCAACTGCGGCCCGGTCCGATTCTTGAGTGCGAATTCCAACCGCCCGTCATGGTCAAAGTCGCTGAGCGCATAGGCGCGGCAATCATCGATCAGGTCCAGCCCCAGAGTTCCGGATGCCTGAGAGAAGGTGCCATCGCGATTGTTTACGAAGAACGCATTGCGCTGGTACCCGCTCCATGAGTACCCCGACCGCACCAGTTCATTGATGGCATTCCAGGCCATCTCGTAGTCGGGCGCCTCGCCTGCGGGAGTGAGCGATCGCTGTGCCACCTGCCTCCAGAAAAAGCTCTGCAGATCGTACAGATTGGATCCCGAAACAAATCCGTTGGCAACGTAGACATCGGGCCACCCATCGTTGTCGAAGTCCCACGAAGCGCAGGACCAGGACCAACCCCCCATCGCCATTCCCGAAGTGCTGCCAGTAGTCTCGAACTTTTCCTTGCCTGTATTCCGGTAGAGGGAATTCCCCGCGTTGTGCTTTTGGTAAAGAGCACGGATGGCCGGATCGACACCGGGAAGGAACTGGTCATCGTTCGTGATGCGCCTGCCCTCTGGCAGCCACATGTTGGCCACATAAACATCCTCGAGTCCATCGTTGTCATAGTCCAGCCAGCAGGTGCTCATCCCCGGGCCGTAGTCCTCAACGCCCTCTTGCGCGGCTACATCCGTGAATGTTCCGTCGCCATTGTTGCGGTAAAGATTCTTTCTGCCAAAGTCGTTGGCTACATAAAGATCGGGCCAGCCATCGTTGTCAAAGTCGCACCACGCCGCTGCAAAACTGAACCGATTGTTGTTCTGGTCCATACCGCTCGAAGCAGTTACTTCCTCGAACGTGCCATCGCCACGGTTGCGGAAGAGAAAGTTTGGCGGTCCGTTTTGTGCGTCGTAATACGGCGAGGGAAACTGATACTGATTGAGGCCCTGGTAGTAGCTGTACACACTGAAAAAGATATCCAGGAATCCATCACGGTTGTAATCGACTGCGGCCGCGCCGGTAAAAGTTCCTTGTGGCACTCTAGAGAAATGGAAAGCATCGGGACGCGGTTCAAATTTCCCATTTCCCATGTTTGAAAACAGCAGCGGTCCACCGGACCGGACAACCAGCAAATCCTGCATGCCCCGATTTTGAAAGTCCGCAAACAGAGCGGAAGCTGTGCCATCCAGGAGTCCGGTCCCGGAGGCATCTGTAATGTCGTCGAACGTTCCGTCGCAACGATTGCGGTAGAGCCTGTTGGGCAGCCCGGATGGCTGGCATACGTAAAAGCTGTCGAAACCGCTGTTGTCAATGTCGCCGACCGCAATTCCATGATTTCCATAGACGTCGATTCCGCTGGCTCCGTCGACCACGGCCCGCCAGTCATCGATTCCCGGCAGCAATTGCGACATACCAACGCTGTCTGCGTTCAAGCAGTGGCCCGTGATATCGGTAAATCCTGCGCCCATCAGCCTGCTGCGGACCTCTGGATCTGCTGACCACTTGAGTACCATCCATTGCGGTTGCGCAGGTTCGTCCCTGTTTTCCGCAGCCCAAGACAAATGCCATGATCCAACTCGCTGTTCGCGCGCGCCTCCCTGCGTGGCTCCGACAAGGTCGAAGCAGATGTCGGTGTCCACCCGCAACGGAGACTCGCCCGTCACACGGAGGCCATAGATTTTGAGTTCCACTGTTAGCAGCGTCTTGAATGCAGCCAGATACTCGCTCAAGGTTTGCAGGAATGGCGTGCGGCCTTCAAGTTCCACCGCATTGAATGTTCGCCGTTCAATTGTGAGCGGGTGCGCCGTGCGCAACGGAGTCACCGACGACGACGACAGGGCACAGCCAGTTATAGATTCGGAAAGATGACGCTCCACCGCGCTTTTGTCCTGGGCCGAGGTACAAAGAGATCTAGTCCAGGATTCCAGAATTTTCTGAATGTCAGCCGCGTATTTTTCTCCAACGAAGTCGTCCTGCGCAGGATCGAGCTTGGCTATGAATCTGTCCAGCATTGGTGGATAGGTGGTCTTCGAAGTGGCCAGACACCCTGGAGGCAGCGCGGTCGGCGCTGTCAGGGGCAATACCGCCCCGCGCAACTTCGCCGCACGAAGTGCAACCATCATTCCCGCCGTCTTGATGAAGCCTCGACGGGAGAATTCAGTTGACTTCATGGTGCCCGAAATGCAGAACGCTGGCGGAAGATTGTTTGTCATGTGTGGAGAGACCCGTGGCTTGGCCGGTTCTTCTGCATTTGATCAGGGATCGTGCCCAACCTTTTTCCTGGCGCAAAAAACGATGCCCATTACGATCGCAGTCGATAGTCTAAATCTCTTCTTCCCTTTTTGCCTCTTAAATGCGTCTTGCAGTGTGGCCGCATGAAGCGGCCCACACTGCAAGGACGGTTGAAGTTGAAAAGCCTGGCTAGAAAAGGAGCTTGAAGGCAAACTGAATGTCGCGTTGCGCTCCTGGGCCGGTCACGGGCACTGTGTTCTGAATGATGTTGAATCCGCCTCCACCAAAACTGCCGCCCGGGGTGCCGAGGTTCGGATGATTGAAGATGTCGAACGCCTCGAAGCGAAGTTGTCCTTTGAGTTTTTCGGTAATTGGAATATCGCGGAACACTGAGAAATCATCGCTCCAGAACCCAGGCCCGCGAAGGCTGTTGATCTGTGCATTGCCGAATGTCCCGCTCGGAACTGCGGCAAATGCTGATGCATTCCACCAGTTCCCCTTTTGGTGCGGTGCGCCCTTGTTCGGGTTACCTGTGAAGTTGATTCGCGGGTTGCCACCGCCTGTATTTGCGGGATTACCTGCTCCGTTCGTCGGGTTGACCACCGTGCCGCTACGCACAGCGAGAAGTGTGTTGACCTGCCAGTTTCCAACGATCCACGACACGGGCCCACTGTTCAGGAATTGCTCCCCTTTGCCGAATGGCAGTTTATACGTGGCGTTAAACGTGAAGATGAATGGAATATCCAGATCTGTCCTCCCATAATCCCCCGATGTCTTGCTCACGTTGTATTCGTTCTGGATGCAGATATTCGAGAAGTCTCCATTGCAACTTGAAAGGCCCAGAGATTTGGACCATGTGAACCCGGCGTTGTAGGTGAGTCCATGCGCATAGGCCCGCGTTAGTTTGGCTTGGAAGCTATCGTAATTGGACTCCGCAGTACCCCTGAGGATGCTGCCAACGCTGTCATAGACCTGGTCTGGAATTTCGGCATCGGAGAACGGATTCGTCGAGGCCGGCGCCGTGTCATAGGGCTGCAGCAGCGTGTTGTGAGCGGTATGCGATCCGACATACGCCACCGACAGGCTGCCCACTCCGCCGAGGTCTCTCTGAACTTCAAGATTCCACTGAAAGGAGTCGGCGGGAACCCATGCCGTGTCCTGGAAGCCAAGACCACCCGCAGGGAGCGGAGATGTGCCGGCCAGCGTCGGCGTGCCATAGAACGGATTCTGGCCAGTTACCAGTGAGCCATCCGGCTTGGTGGAAAGACCTGCTGAATTGAGGACTGTTGAATTGCCAGCCCTGGCCTGTTGTGCCAAGCCGGAAGGCCAGGCACCGCGCACCTGCTGACCCACCTGCAACGGAAGTCCCCAATCGTCAAAGGTCCGCCCAGCGCCTACCCGCAAAATCGTCTTCGGTGTCAGTTCAAAGGCAAAGCCAAGCCGTGGAGAGAAGTCGAGGTAGTGAGACGTCAGGATACTGTGGCGCGGTAGCACCGCAACATGTGACGGCAACTGCCCCGATGGAAGATCGACGTCACCATCGAGAACCTCATAGGTCTGGTTTTGCCAGTCGTAGGTTGCAAGCCGGTTGTTCTTCTCCCGCATCGGCGCACTATAGTCCCAGCGAAGCCCGTAGTTCACTGTCAATCTGTGATTGACCTTCCAGCTGTCCTGGGCGAACACCTCCGGTGCACTTTCAATCAGGTTGACGCCGCTGTTACCAAGATTGCGGGCCGCATCGACCGGCACACTCAGCAACATGCTGGCCACCGGGTCGCCGCCACCGCCCAGATCGCCGGAAGTTGAATTATAGGTTGCGCAATTGGCCAGGGCCGTGGGATTGGAAGCGCCAAACTGACAGGCCGCATTCCACGTACCCTCGTACGAGAAATCCTCGGAGTTCCCGTTCCAGTTTGTGTACATCCAAGTGTGATAATAAGCGGCGCCGAACTTGAGCGTATGGTTACCCGCGATTTTGGTGATTGTCCCCCCACCTTGGGTAATGTTCATCGGACCGATTGGTCCGGCGCCATTCCAATAACCGGAATACCCTTCGCCCACATTGTCCAGGTTGTAACCGGGGACTAGAACAACAGGAGTGTCGCCTGGATTCGCGTTGAAGCCCGCGCCAAGACCGCTGGAGGCAAAGAGCGCCGACTGGTCGATCGGCGTCAGAATTGCCTGTGGAATGTTCAGCGCGTTGTAACCGCCAGTGAACTCGGCGATCAAATTCTGGCTGAATGTGTGCACCCAGGTTGCCCCTGTATTCTTGCCGCTGAAGCCGGTGTCAAAGAGATTTGCCAACGAACTTGGAGAGGACAGCGTGGCGTAGTTCTGGGCGTAGCGGCCATTCAATGAGTCATTCGCTCCCGGTGAATAGTCGATGCGAATCTGCCCCTGGTCGTTTGATGTTGTGTTTTCGGTAGAAGCAAGGTAGTTGTTCTCGCCGTTCGCATCGAGAGGGCGGTTAGCCTTGGGGTAGATGCCGTTCAAATACGCCAGCATGCCGGCGTTGATCCTCCCCTGCGGAATCACATTGCCCGGGAATGCAGTTTCAGTCTGTGTCGTCGGGTCATAAGTGGCGGGATCGTAGATTACCTTGTGCGAAAGGTTGGGCAGTGTTCCGCTGAAGTCACCGGTCCGTTCCGCATCCGTCGGCACTGTTGAGAAGTTCGCCGAAGCTCCGCTCACCAGACGGCCGCCCTCATAGTTCGCAAAGTAAAACAGCTTGTTCTTAAGGATCGGCCCGCCGAACGATGCACCGAATTGATTCTGATGGTACGGCAGCTTCACGGAGTCGTACTCGTCCTTGGCGTCGAAGAGCTGGTTGCGAACGAACTCGTAAATAGCGCCGTGGATTTCGTTCGTGCCCGGCCGGCTGACAACGCTCACAATGGCGCCGCTAGCTTGCCCATACTCGGCCTGGTCCGTATGCGATTGAGCTTTAAACTCCTGAATTGCGTCAATGGACGGACTGAATGAGAACCCTCCGAAAAATGGGTTCGAGGCAATAATGCCATCCAGGAAGAAGATATTGCTGCGGTTGGTTTGGCCATCGATACCCGGACTCGCTGCACCGGCACCAAAGTTCGGAGCCTTGCCCGCATTCTGGGAGTTATCGATTGGAACTGTCCCAGGCGCCAGTTGCAGAAGTTCAGAGAACTGCCTCCCATTCAGTGGCAGGTCCTGAACTTCTTGCTCCGGGAGCACTGAGCCCAGTGAAGCGGAGGTGGCTTCAAGCGACACCGTGGAAGTGGTTACCTCGATGGTCTGCTTCTCGCTGCCCACTGCAAGAACAATGTTGAGCGTCGCCACCTGCGCCACTTGAAGCGTCAGGTCCGGTTCCTTGGCAATACTGAAACCTTGCCGGCTTGCGGAAACACTGTAGGTTCCCGGCGGGAGCGAGCCGACGTAAAAAAAACCCGTGTCGTTCGTTTTGGTCACGCGTTCAGTATTCGTATCTTTGTTCGTAACCAACACTGCCGCACCTGCCACCACCGCGCCATTCGGATCCGTTACGGTCCCATTCAGGCTCGCAGTATTCAACTGCCCGTACAAACGCGCCGAACATGGCGCCAGGATGCCAACGATTCCTAGAATCGCGGCAAAGGTCCCCGCGCCGCACTTGCGCAAGACTTTCCTCAAGCAGAATACGTTTACCAAATGGTGCGAAATGTTGATCATTACTCCTGTTTTTCGATCTTGCATTCCTGGCCTCTCAATCTGTTGAAATTGCCGTTTTCTGTCCTTCGCCGCTGGTACGAAATGCCAGCGGGCAACGATATAGTATTCGTTTACTTCAACGATTACCTAACTCGCCAACGGGAGAATTCTCGTCCGAAAGTATGAAGGCTGTCAAGGAGAATTTTTTGCTGCTTCCCCAATCAAGCAGAAACTTGCCTGGGACATCGAGCGCTAAGCTGAACTGAGATCGTTAGAATTCTGCGGCGGGGGGATCATTCCATCCCTTCAGGCGGCCCCGACGGGCGGCAGAAGAATTGCCACAAGTCCAGCAGGCAATCGGTGTTACCGATTGCACTCAGCACGCTAGCCAAGCAGATCAGCCAGAGGAATGCTGCGCGGACAGTTCCCAGCGGTCTCCCCGTTTTCAACCCGCGCAACGCCCTCATCTGTTCCTTTTTCGAGGAGACAGGAATGCTCTTAATCGATATCAGAGTGTGGCTGGACTCAAGAATGAACGCGGCTCTTCAGGGTTTTGGAATTACCTTTTCCGCCTGTTTCAAAACATTCCAGCCGTCAACCGAGTCGGGGTTGGAGCGGAGCGCGATGTGCAGTTGATTCGTAGCCTCTTCCGAGTCTCCCCGAGTCAGCAGCATTTTTGCAAGTGCTATGCGTGTCTCGACGTCTTCGGAGGCCGATCGAAGCACTTTATACGATTCAAGAATCGCATGATCGGTGTCTCCTAGTGCTCGATAAGCCTCCACCAGGTTGCGTCGAGCATCGATGTTGGCCGGACTCAGAGAAAGCGCGCGCAATAGCTCTCCCACCGCGCACTCATTTTCTCTCAACGACTTTAGCTTCAGAGCGTACGCGAGGTGGGCAGAGGGTGTATCCATCGCCGACCCGACGTCGGGGCGGGTCTCCGAGGCTCCCGCAATCGGGCTCTCGTCGGGCAGAGATTTCGTGCCCTCCATTGATTCCAATTCCGATTGAATCGCTGCACTCCCGGGGTCTAGCTTGGCGGCCCACGCAATTGCCTCCAGTGCCCTGCGGTCGTCATGTGCGCGACCCAGAACCCGTGCCAGGTCAAACCACGGCTTCGACTGTCCCGGCAAGAGCGAAATTGCCATAGTCAATTCCCGTATCGCGCCAGTCGTATCGCCGGAGTCAGCAAGAATCAGGCCCAGGTTGTAGTGGGGTACACCATAATCCGGCTTGAGTGCTATAGCCTTTCGCAACGATACGGCAGCTGCTGCCAGATCGCCTTTTCGGGCAAGTTCGAGAGCCAGGTTGCTCATTTGCGAGGACTGGACACCATTTGCCGGCCGGTCCGTCAGATCCTTCGTCTCTGCGAACTCAACCTTTGCTTCGCTCTTCCGGTTGAGGTTGCGCAGCAAACGAGCCATCGCGTAGTGCGCATCGGTCAGGTCTGGATTGATGCGCAAAGCCTGATCCAGGGCCTGTTCCGCTTCGACCTGCTTCCCCATTCGAAAAAGGACATTTCCCAGTGCACTCTGTGCTTCGGGGTATGCCGCGCGTACTTCAATCGCAGCACGAAACTGCTGCGCCGCCAGGTCGAGCTGAGTTTTGTTTTCTGCGGTGTTGGCCTGGTTCTCGATGGCCATGCCCAGGTTGAAATGTGCCTCAGCCAACGTTGGCCTAAGTTGAAGCGCATGCTGCAATACAGAGACTGCTTCCGCTGCCTGTCCAGTGGCCGTCAACCCAGCTCCCAGCAGGTCGAGCGCCTGGGGAGAGTCAGGCTGGTATTGCAAGGCTATCCGACATTCCGCAATCGCACCGGCCCAATCCATCTTACCCTGTGGATTGCCGATCAGTGCGAGGGCCAGCTCGTAGTGGACCTTTGCCACATCGGGCTTCAACTGAATGGCCCGCCGAAGGGCTGCTTCCGCGCCTTCGAAATCTCCCATCTCACCCAGCAGATCGCCGAGCTGAAGCCACCCTTCGTAGCGATTCGGATTGAGCGCCAGTGCCGCTTTGGTCTCGATCATCGCCGCCGCAACATTGCCGTAGGCAGATTCGTCCGCCCCTGCTCGAATCGCACGAAAGAATGCGTCGTCAATCTGGGAAGAAGTACCCTGGGCGCATGCCGACGCAACGATTAGAACGCCCAAAACAAAGGCGCCGATGAGCCGATTCATCTTCCCATCCCTGCGGAAAGAGGCCCCTGTGCAGAACGATGAGCAGGAAGCATCGTGCTATTTCTCTTTTGCCGCATTCAAATGTGAACCTCTTGAACCTGCCTGCTTTCTGTCGGTCGAAGCCCGAATCACGAGTTGCGGCTGCAGAATAAAAGTCTTGCTCTTCGGGCGAGTCTTGGATTCGAGCAGCGAGAGGGTCAGGCGTCCCGCGCGCTCTCCAATCAATTCCGTCTGCTGATCGATGCTCGACAATGGCACAACTAATTCCGTGTCGTAGTGCAGATTCCCGGATCCAATCACGGCAACATCGTTGGGAATGCGCAAACCGGCATCCAGAATCGCATGGATCGCACCAATCGCCATTGGATCGTTGTAACAAAAGACCCCGTCCGGTCGAGGCTTCAGCGAAAGCAACTGACGCATCAACTCAGCTCCCGTCTCTCTGCTCTGCACGTCCACTGTTCGCTGCGTCGATATGTAGTTGGGGTTCTGGCGGATTTTGTGCTTGGCAAGGGCGCTCAGGTATCCCTTGAGCCGCCCAATCCCAGGACTAATCTCCGGTCCGCGAAGGTGAGCAATCCTCTTGCACCCGATCTCAATCAAATGCTCGGTCGCCAGAACTCCGACCGCCTCGTCATCAATGCCCACATAATTCCCATCAAAGCTCGGAAACCACCTGTCAATCAGTACGAGCGGGATCTCCTGCTGCACGATTCGATCAAGAATGGCTGGGTTTGTTGACGAAGCAGCAATGACCAGTGCGTCTAGCCTGCGGCCCAGAAGGCGATCAATCTCATGCTCCTCCAGCTTTGGGTCTGCTTCTGATGTGGAGATCGTAAGGCAGTAGCCCTTCTTCAAAAGTACAGCTGAAAGAGACTTGGCAATTTGAGCAAAGAACGGGTGCAGCAAGTCTGGCACAACCAGGCCAACCAGATAGGTTCTGCCTGTCACCAGGCTCCGCGCCGCCAGGTTCGGCGTGTAGTTGAGTTCCTTGACGCGGTCGAGGACACGCTTTCTTGTTTCGTCTCCGATGTCGTCGTGGTTCCGAAGAACCTTCGACACAGTGACAACAGAAACGCCAAGGTCCCGTGCTATGTCTTTCATCGTCGTTGGCATAGCGTCAATATACAATACAGCGGTATAGGTTGCGGTAAAGGGTGCATGGCTAACGCCTGGGCTCGGCGCTCAGGCCAGTCAACGTTAGCGCGTCTTCCAGGTGAACTCCCAATGTCGCCATGCTTACTTGATCCAGTTCGTCTTCGCTTCCGGACAGGTGAATCGTACGCTGAACGTGGGACACGGACCCGCCAGGCTTGAGTTCGATCGCAGGCGAAGAAGATTCCAGTTCATAGAACTTCCCAAGCTGACTGCCACCAGGGTAGGACGGCCCATCGTTGTAGCAGTTTGCTACATCCCCCCTGTAAGGCTCCTCCTGCAACCTCCATGCGGAATTCACATACTCTGCGTCCTCGTCAGACTGGCTGAATTGAACTATTGTCAGCACGCGAGTGATTGCGTCATAGCTGCCAAGCATCCCCCGCGAGCGACGAGAACTAAGTCCCAACTTGCTTCGGCAATTTCCGTCTGCGCGAAAGAGCACTGAATCGGCACGAACGGAGATGCGTTCTTCAGGAACTGCACCGAAATAGTCTGAAGTCACTGCAACGCCCAATTCCGCCACCGACCCAGGCCGGATAGGAAGAATGATCGAAGTCCGCGAAGTAGCTTGAAACTGGCCAAGAACCCAAAGAGAAATCAACCCGCTCTCCTTGCTCCAGGCAGTGCTGCCGAGGTTGGAAAGCTCGTTGTCTGACTCAAACCCGACCACCTTGCCCCGTCCCTTGCGGTTCAACTTCAGTCCCGCCCAGATTGCTTCTTCTTTCAGGAGACGCACCTGGCGATTGATCCTCACCTGAAATTTGCTCCCCGAATAGTTCAGAACTTCGAACGATCTGGTGAACAAAACCCGGTCGTCACGCAAATCAACGATTTCGAATGGCTCAGTATCCAGGGGTGCTGGCGTATTCCAATGATCCAGATGAAAGGGTACACCCGGAGCAAAAAACAATGAAAACTGCCCTCCTTCGGGTCCAAGCCATATCCGGTCTTCTCCCCCGACCGCGTTGACCTGCTTTAGCCTTTCCCCGGACGAGATCAACTCGTGATTAACCCATCCAAAGGCGCGGCCATCCATCCCTTCCGGCGAACTGCAAAGAACCCGCCCTTGCATCGCCGGCCAGACGGCAATCGATGCTCTGTTCCGCCCATTCGCAAGGACCAATGCCTCACTTCTTCTGTTCACCAAGTCAACTACGTCGCCAAAGCTGCTCTCCACTGGCTCATTACTTTCTGTCGACGAAGAATGTTGCGGACTAACTTTGCTGAAACCCGTGCCACTCCCACTTTCCATGGACCATTCTCCGAACCAATGCAAAACAGTTCCCACTTTTTGCAGGCTGAGGGCATCGCGGGCCTCTCAGTTGCTTCATTTGCAAGGTCTCTTTCAATCTCGGTTCAAGCAATTGCCATCGTCCGCACCGGACTGGTCGCGCTGGCGCTCTTGAGGCCCCCAAAATACTGACAACCCGAAACATCAAGCCAGCCACTTGAGCACCAAACAATCGAGTTCCCAAGAACGTCCAAAACCGATTCCAAGAGCTGCTTTTTGTTATTTGGACAGCTTCACTGATAAAGTCTACGTTACAGTAACCGATATTTGTTGATATGTCAACGCGGTATAACGACCAGGCTCAGCCTGGAAGATGAAGCAATTTGGCCGCGCAGTCTTGCTATGTACATGTCAATCCGCTCGCTCATGGCGGCTTCCTGTTCACCAAATGACGGGATCAACACAATGAAGGGCTTTTGTATTTCTCTCTCGGCTGCATTTATATGTCACATGAACGAGCAGGTCCGTTATTACCATGGCGAGCGGACTAGTCTTCATCAGGACAAAGTAACGTCGAACGAGTGCCTGCCGTGTCTTAACTATAGAGACTAGCTTGCCGCGGGACCGCCGCATCAGGGGGTAGAGGAAATGGGTGCGCCTGAGCCGCTGCAGGGTGCGCGCGATCGTTAATTGGACTCCAACTTGTCCAGCGCGCGTCGCACCTCCGCGGCATCAGGATGGCGTGCCAGAAACTCGCTGAGAACCTGCTGCGCGTGCTCCCGCTGCCCTGCCCCGCTATACACGACCGCGGCGTTGATTGTTGCACGAACAAAGTCGGGAGCAAGCCGGCGGCAAAGCTCAAACTGCTCAAGCGCCTCCCTCCGACGCCCCAGGCGAAGCAGTACGGCGCCAAGGTTGTTGACTGCATCCGGATTGCTCGGGTTCAGGCGCAGAGATGTTTCCAGTTCTTCGCGGGCGCGCTCCAGATTATTCTGTGCTACCAGGACGATCGACAGGGAAAGATGTAACCTCGCAATGTCCGGTGCATGCGCGATCAATTCTTCAAGAGACTTTTGAGCATCTGCGGAGCGTCCCTGGAAACTGTAGATGCTCATCATATTTTCGACCGCATTCGCATGGTTCGGGTCGGCCAGGGCGGCGTGTTTGAACTCGTCGAGTGCCTCATCCAACTTCTGTTCCATACCTGAAATCGATCCGAGGTTGTTCCACGCATCTGAATCCAGCGGATTGAGGCGCACCGCTTCGCTCAGGCACTTGCGAGCTTCCGGGTACATCTTCTTGTTCAAATAGATGGTGCCTAGGTTAAACCATGCGACTTCAAGCCCTGGACTGGAGTCAATGGCGCGCTGGAAAGCTGCCTCGGCCTCATTGAGATAGCCATACTCGGAGAAGGCGATGCCGAAACTTAAATAGTCGTGCTTCAAGGCTTCGCCGAAATAAGCGCCCGGAAACGGCATAGCATGCGCAAACCGCAGTTCCGCCGATTGCGGCATGGATCTCCAGTCATCGATCGTACTGTGAGGCGAGACAGCTCCGCGATAGACTCGGACGATGGCTCCGTCTACGTCAAGCAAGAAAGATATCGGTAGAGGCATATCCTGGCGGCGGTCGAACATATATCGATACTGGATATTCCAGGCCCCGACGGCGCGTGCATTCGCGGGGTAGATGGGAAAGTTCACTTTCGTCAGTTGCGCGAGACTGCCGGTGGCCTGCTCACCGCCGGCGTCTACAACAGCAACCGTGAAGAGCGCAATGCCGGCGGCCGAGATCTCCGCGAATGCCGTTTGCAACTGCTCCACCTGGGTGAGGCTCTGGCCACAATTGGGGCGGACAAACGTGAGGAGGACGGGCCGGCCGCGCAATGAGGTAAGCTGACTTGCTTTGCCGTCCGCGCCGACCAGGCGAAGATCGGGACCAAACAACGGGGCAATGAGCCACGAGTTCGGCTCGCCTGAGGCTGGTCGGGGTGGGAGCGCTGCGGACGCAGAGCGAGTTGGGGAAGGACTGGGCCGATACGGCTCAGACTTGCAAGCCTGCTTTCCTTCCTCTATTTGCACTCTGTGATTGATCGACAGATTGTCGTGGTGGTCAACTTTTCCCGTCGGCCATCGAACAGAGATTGTGATCGGGCCTGCGGATTCGCCCAGGCCAAAGAACAGCTCCTTGGTGTGTTGCGACGCGAAGCCGGACCCTGCCGATACGAACTTTGTTTGCCGGTTTGCACCGCTTTGAATCGTTACGACAGCGCCAATCGCATCCCGATTGCTTTGAGTGCCTGCGAGGCGAATGGCGATTGAATTTCCGATGCCCTCAAGGTTGTTGCGCAGGATTTTTAGTTGCGGGCCGGTGCGATTTTTGAGAACGAACTCCAGCCGTCCGTCGTGGTCGAAATCGCTCAACGCATAGGCGCGCGAGTCGTCGATCAAATCCAGCCCCAGCACTCCAGCAACTTCAGAGAAATCTCCGTCACGGTGGTTTGCGAAAAACACATTCCGCTGGTAGCCGCTCCAGGAATAGTCGGAACGCACCAGTTCGTTGATTGCATTCCATGCCATCTCGTATTCGGGTGGAGTACCGGAAGGAGTGAAGGAGCGCTGCGCTACCTGACGCCAGAAAAAGCTCTGCAGGTCAAAACGATTCGGCCCTGATACGAAGCCGTTGGCTACATAAACATCGGGCCAACCATCGTTGTCGAAGTCCCACGACGCGCACGACCAGGACCAACCGCCCATAGCCATTCCAGCCTGGGAAGTCTTGTCTTTGAAACTGCCCTTGCCCGCATTGCGGAAGAACGAATTGCCGGCGTTGTGCTTCTGATAAAGTGCGCGTACGGTGGGATCGACGCCTGGAAGGAAATGGTCATCGGCAGTAATACGCCGACCCTCGGCCAGCCACATGTTTGCAATGTATAAATCGTGAAGGCCATCGTTGTCAGAGTCAAGCCAACAGGTGCTCATCCCGGGCCCGTAGTCTTCTGTGCCGGCTTTTGCCGCCACGTCGGTGAACGTGCCATCTCCGTTGTTGCGATAGAGGTTCTTTCTGCCGAAATCGTTGGCGACACAAACATCAGGCCACCCGTCGTTGTCGAAATCGCACCATGCTGCGGCGAAGCTGAAACGATTGTTGTTCTGATTCATGCCGCTGGATTCCGTTATGTCTTCAAACGTCCCGTCTCCGCGGTTGCGGAAGAGAAAGTTTGGCGGCCCGTTTTGCGCGTCATAGTAGGGCGTTGGATATTGGTGATGATTCAATCCCTTGTAGTAGCTGTACACACAGAAGTAGACATCCAAAAGACCATCACAGTTGTAGTCTGCCACCGCCGCGCTGGTAAACGTTCCTTGCGGCGGACGAGCAAAATGGAATGCGCCGGGTCTGGGCTCGAATCGTCCACCACCTAGGTTGGAAAACAGCAATGGGCCGCCGGAACGCACAACAAGAAGATCCTGCACGCCTCGATTCTGAAAGTCGACAAATAAAGCCGAAGCTGTGCCATCGAGGATCCCAGTTCCCGAAGCTTCGGTGATGTCTTCAAAGGAGCCGTCGCCTCGATTGCGATAGAGGCGGTTGGGAAGCCCCGAAGGCTGGCACACATAGAAGCTGTCATAGCCGCTGGCGTCGATGTCGCCTACACCGATGCCGTGGTTGCCATAGACATCAATGCCGCTTGCGCCATCGAGTGCTGTGCGCCAGTGATCGATTCCCGGCAGCAATTGCGCCATTCCATCAGAATGCGAATCGAGCCAGTGTCCGGTTACATCGGCGAACCCTGGGCCGGTGAGCCGGCTGCGGGTTTCCGGATCGGAAAGCCATTCTTGAACCTGCCAATTGGGTGGCTCTGCCTGGGCACCCGCCGCAATCACCCAATCCAGATGCCATGTGCCTGCGCGCTGTTCTCTTCCTCCGTCGTGACCAGTGCCGACAAGAACGAAGCTGATGTCTGTACTGACCCGCAAGGGAGTTTGGGAAGCTTCGCGAATCCCGTAGATCTCAAGGTCGAAGGTTTCAACAGAGGCCAACGAAGCCAGGGAGTGAACCCAGTGAGCGGCAAACGTTTCGCGGTCGATTCTCTCGGGACCGTCATAGAATCGCTTCTCGATAGTGAGTGGTCCCGTGGTGCGAATTGGAACTATCCGAGAAGGAACCGGAGACCTGCCGAGGAACGACTCCGCAAGATGCGGTCGCAGATTGTCTGCGCCCGCAGGGGATTTGCAGAACGACACATTCCAAAGATCGAGCACCTCCTGGACACGCTTCGAATGTTGTTCGCAAACAAAATCGTCGGCGTCCGGATCGAGCCTGGCGATGAACTGCTGCAGCAACGGGGGGTAGACGGTAGTCGAAGCTGCCAGACACAATTGAGGCTCGTGTGCCGCCACCTGCAGGGGCATTGCCGCGGCTCTCAGCCTTGCCGATTGCAGCGCCAGAAACCCGCCTCCAGCCCATAGAAAGGATCGCCTCGAAAGCTCCGAGGACGTAGAGTTACCCGGTGCTCGATTGACGAAAGGAGAATCTCTTTTCATCAAGTCAATCCCCCTTCCAGCGAATCTTAATGGATCTTCGAAGCAACTGCGCGGCTTGCATTGCGCCAGAGCGCCGGAGTCTGGCGGAGCTGCTTGATCGTGGTTCAGGAATGCGCGGCGACCGTCAACCGGACCCATTTGCAGGAATGTCCGTCGGATGCGCTACGCTGACGATCAGTATTTACAGATCACCAGGCGGGCAAGGTGGACTACGGTAGATCGCCCCACGTAACGTCGTTTAATTATTTAGTTTCAATCATTTGGTGGTGACGTAACATACCGGCCGCTACGGGCGGGCAGTCGAGTTGGGGGCGAGAATGACCTGGCCTGCAGGAGGGGATGGTGGGCACAGAAGTATTTGGCCGCTAACCTGCCTATGACATCAACGACGATCGTGTAATGAGGGTTCGTGTTGCGGAGGTCCGTAAGCGGCTGGCCCAGTGCGATAAGCGTTTGAGCCAGTCAGCGATGGGATGCAAATCGAACTGCAGCCGGGATCGTTTCGAATGCATTTCCGACGGAATCGGCGAATACGGGATAGCCCCATCTCATCTCTGGAATGCTTTGCCCGGCTGTTGGTTTTGGCGCTGCCTACCTAAGAGACTAGGCTGACCAGGCCTGGCGGTTGGCGCGACTGGCTGAGGTATAGCCCATGTCGGCTGAGATGCCGCGCACACATTGCAGCAAATGATTGGCGATGGCAGGAAGCTTTTGGGCGGTTACGCGGAAAGACGGTCCGGAGATGCTGACGGCCGCGACCGGAAGGCGCTGGGCATCGAGAAGCGGAACGGCGATGCAGCGCAGGCCCTCTTCAAACTCTTCATCATCGACGGCGTATCCGCGGCGGCGGGTCTTTTCCATCTCCGCGCGCAGGGCTTCGGGGGTGGCGATGGTGCGATTGGTAAAGCGCTCGAAGCGGGTGCGCCGGACCACTTCAGCAGCCTTCTCTTCGGGCAGGAAGGCGAGGATCGCCTTCCCAACGGAGGTGCAGTGGACTGGGTTGCTGGCCCCGACGCGGGTGATCATGCGGACGGAGCGGGCCGGCTCGATTTTGTCGATGTAGATGACGCGCGCTGCTTCAAGAATGCAGAGGTGCGCGGTCTCTTCGGTTTCGACGACGAGGCGGCGGAGGTGCGGCTGAGCGCGGTCGCGGAGGTCGTATTGCTCGATGGCGCGATTGCCGAAGTCGAACAGGCGCAGGCCGAGACGGAATTTCCCGGTGGCGGTGCGCTCGACCATGCGATGGCGCTCAAGAACCATGAGAAAGCGATGCGCGGTGCTCTTATGAAGCTGGAGCGAGGAGGCAACCTGCGCCAGGCCGAGCGGAGTTTCGCTTTCGCCGAGGAGGTCGAGTACGGCAAAGGCACGGTCTAGGGCTTGAACTTTATAGGTTCCCTGGGGGGCAGCATCTCGCATAGTGGTTCTCCATGTCGCGAAGTGGTCTCATAACAAGTTTGCTGGTTTGAGACCGGCGTGTCAAGAGGTGAGACGGGATTTCTTCGGTTGAGACTGGGATGGGTTGGGGAGTTTATCGGAGCGCGGTCGAAGGGGGACAAGAACGACTCAAAAACGGCCGAAAAGCTGCATTGTTCGAGGGGAAATCGGACCAAAAGCAGCGATTTTGGGGTGAAAAAGTCCGTTTTTTGCGGACTTCTGTTTACTACTTAGTACCGAGCATGTTTTTCTAACTTGCTGTATCTATTGCATTTGTAAAAGATTTCAGTTCCAAAATCGCACTATTTCCGTAGGGGGGGGGTGGGTGTTTTTGCTGGGGGGTACGGACCGGCCACGTCCCTGACATATTCGCCATGTTCATTGTGCGCTTTCGATGGGAAATTGACTGCAAACTTTTGAAAAGAAATTTTGCGGGATGGATTTGTAGACAACTGCAGTCATGCATGTCGCGTTGCGCCATCCGGGACGATGAAGATTCATTGGCTGCCGGGGGACAGTGCTTTTTTGCTATCTGCCTTTTTTTAGAAGCAGCCGCAGATCCCTCCACTCCCTTCGGTCGGTCGGGATGAGAGTGCTTTTTTGGGTAGGAATGATACCGTTTCACCGAGAATTAGCCGAATTTTGGGGGCAGATCCCTCCGCTGCGCTTCACTTCGGTCGGGATGGCAGTGCTTTTGGGGGGGTGGGTTGAGGGGATTGCTTACCCACCGTTGCGCTAAGAAAAAGCGCAAGAATGGGACGACCGCTTCCTTTTGGCATCAGGCGGGGACGATGTCGCCTTCGCCGGGGGCGAGGAAGAGGTTGGCTTCAAGGCCGTGCTGGCGGGTGTAGAGGTCGAAATAGCGGCCGCGCATGGCAAAGAGTTCTGCGTGGTTTCCACGCTCGACGACACGGCCGCCTTCGACGACGAGGATCTGGTCAGCGCGGCGGATGGTGGAGAGGCGGTGGGCGATGACGAAGGTGGTGCGGCCTTCCATGAGCTTGTTGAGGCCATCCTGGATCATGGCTTCGGACTCGGAATCTAACGAGCTTGTTGCTTCATCGAGAATGAGGATGCGGGGGTCGGCCAACAGGGCTCGTGCAATTGAAAGGCGCTGGCGCTGGCCGCCGGAGAGCTTGACACCGCGCTCGCCGACGATGGTGTCGTAGGTTTCCGGGAAGCGCTCGGCGAATTCATCGACGCGGGCGGTGCGGCAGGCGGAGAGGAACTGCTCCTCAGTGGCATCGGGCCGAGAGAACTTGATGTTGTCGCGAATGGAGCCGTCGAAGAGGAACGATTCCTGGAGGACGACGCCGAGTTGGGAGCGGTAGGTGTTGAGGTCGATTTTGGCCAGGTCAAAACCGTCGACCAGGATTGTGCCGCCGGAAGGATTGTGGAAGGCGCAGACGAGGCTGATGATGGTGGATTTGCCTGAACCGGAGGAGCCGACCAGCGCCGTGACGGTGCCTGGTTGCGAAAGAAAGCTGATGCCGTGGAGGACGGGCTTTTCCGGCTCGTAAGCGAATTCAACGTTGTTGAACTCGACTGTGCCCCGGATGGGCGGCATTTTCTGGGTGCGATTGGGATCTTTGTTCTCTTCCAGTTCAGACATGATCTCGTTGGTTCGGTCGAGACCGGCGAAGGCTTCAGTAAGCTGGGTTCCGATGTTCACGATCTGGATGACGGGGGCGATCATGAAGACGAGAAACATGTTGTATTGGAAGTAGTCGCCAACGGTCCAGGATCCGCGGAGGACGGCGTGGCCGCCGAACCACATGACAAGCGCGGACACGAGGCCGGCCATGGTGGTGGAGGCGGCGGAGAGGACGCTGGTCATGGTGAGCGACTTCATTACGTTTTCAAGCAGGCGGGTGACGCCTTCGGCAAAGACGCTGTGCTCGCGTTCTTCGGCGTGATAGCCCTTGACGACGCGGACGCCGCCGAGCGACTCGGTGAGGCGGCCGGTGACCTCTGCGTTGATTTTGCCGCGCTCACGGAAGACGGGGCGGATTGTCTTGAAACCGTATTGGAGGACAACGACGAAGACACCCAGCACGGCGAAGACGCTGAGGGTGATGATGGCGTTGCGGTGCATGAGGTAGATGAAAGCCAGGATGGCAGTGAGCATGCCGCCGGTGAAGTCGACCAGGCCGGTTCCGACGAGGTTGCGGACGCCTTCGACGTCGGTCATGATTCGGGAGACGAGGGTGCCGGTGCGGTTTTCGTCGTAGTAGCCGACGGAGAGCAGGCCGATGTGTTTCTGGACCTGGCTGCGGAGCTCGGCGATGAGGCGCTGGCCGGCTTTGGAGAGCAGCTGGGTGAGTGCGAAGGAGGTGACCGCCTGCACCAGCATGGCTCCGAAGACGATGCCGATGTAGAGCGGCAGCTTGGAAGCATCGCCATGCAAATTCAGGACATTGTCCATGAGGGGCTTGGTCATGTAGGGCATGACGAGGCCGGCGATGCGGTTGGGAATCATGAGGGCGAGCCCGGCGGCGAGGAGTCCGAGACGGGGCCTGACCAGTTGCCAGACCTGGGGCAGGACTTTTTTGAGGGGCGGCTTCTGCTTGGGCGGGTCAGACTGCCCGGCGCGGGCTGCGCCGTGACGGGGCGAACGCTCAGCCCGCGAGCCGGTCATGCCTCCCATACCTCCACGCATGGTGCCCAAGGTTAGACCTTCCCCGAGCGGCGGGCGGCGATGAAGGAACGCACGCAGAGAATGACGTAGAGCAGAAGCAGGCCGGCGAGGGTGAATTTGGAGGCGACGGCGATTTGGTCAGGGGCGATGCCGGTGGAGCTGGCGTGGACGTAGGTTCGGATGACCTCGACGGCTGAGCCGATGAAGCCGATGAGCGCAATGGTGACGCCGATGTGCATGAAGAGCTTGCGGCGTTTTTCACTGGGGCTGATGGCGAGGAAGCCGCAGAGGCCGAGTGGCAGGCCGATCCAGGCGGGGATGAGGGCGGTGGGGTGGATGCTGCCGGTGCCGATGTAGCCGAGCAGGCCAAGGCCAACGAGCAGGACTGCAAAAACTAGCGTTACTTTAGCCAAGTGAGAACTCTCCGTTTATCTACCCCAAGAATAGCAGTCTGATGGATGCGACAGCGGGCGGGGTTGATGCAATTAGAGGCTTGAGGAAAGGTGGGAATTGGGCCGGCCTTGAGGCGGGTGTCAGGCCGTCCCTCCAGGACGGCGCGGGTCTTTGGGCAAATCGGTACCCCGGATTTCATCCGGGGCTATTCTCATGGGCTCCCTACGGGAGCGTCCTGCGGTGGGACGGGACTTGGGGGGGCGGTTGAGATTTTTGCTTTTCCACCCGTTCCACGATGGGGCTGTGGAATGGATGGGGCACCCGGCTTGGGACCTTTGTCTGCTTACGGAGGTTGGATGATGGCGTGGGGAGGGTTGATGCAATTAGACGGGTGCGGGGGATTTGAGATGGACGGAACCGGAGCGGTCAGGCCGTCCCTCCAGGACGGCAAGGGTTTCGGGCGAATCGGTACCCCGGATTTCATGCGGGGCTATTCTCATTGGCTCCCGCTGGGAGCCACAAGCCGGGGACAGACGCTCGGCGTAGGACCACATGAGATTTAGCGAGGGAGGGGAGGTGCGGGCGAGACGCCCGCACGACAGCCGGTCTGGAGACCGGCGCTACTTCACACTGCGACGAAATTCGGCGGGCTTAGCGCTGGATTCGGGCGGAGCCGCCTTTGGCGAAGGTGCGAACCTGGTCGAGGGTGGCCATGGTGGTGTCTCCGGGGAAGGTGGTGAGGAGTGCGCCTTGGGCCCAGCCGAGCTTGACGGCTTCCTGAGGAGTTTCGCCGGTTAGCAGGCCGTAGATGAATCCGGAGGCGAAGCCGTCTCCGCCGCCGACGCGGTCGTAGACGTCGAGTTCGGCGGTGGGCGCCGAGTAGGTTTGGCCGTTGATCCAGGCGACGGCGCTCCAACTGTGGCGGTTGGTGGAGTGGACTTCACGGAGGGTGGTGGCGACGACTTTGACGTGTTTGTGCCTGGCTACGACCTTCTCAATCATGTTGAAGAAGACGGTGGGGTCGAGCTTGGAGGAGGCGGCGACCTCGGGGCCGGGGATTCCGAGGCCTTTTTGCAGGTCTTCTTCATTGCCGACGAGGACGTCGACGTTTTCGACGATGGTGGCGATGGTTTCGACGGCGTGATCGTCGCCGCCGTGGATTTTCCAGAGTTTTTCGCGGAAGTTGAGGTCGAAGGAGGTGATTGCGCCGGCGGCTTTGGCTTCGCGCATCATTTCAGCGGCGAGCGGGGCGGTGGTGGGTGAGAGCGCGGCGAAGATTCCGCCGCAGTGGACCCATTTGACGCCGCCGGCGAAGATGGCCTTCCAGTCGAAGTCGCCGGGCTTGAGCCGGGCGGCGGCCTCGTTGCAGCGGTTATAGAAGACGACGGGGCCGCGGACGCCGTGGCCGCGATCACTGTAGACGGTGGCCATGTTGGGGCCGGTGACGCCGTCGTGCTTGAAGTGCTTGTAGAAGGGCTTGACGCCCATGGCGCGGACTCGCTCGGCGATGAGGTCGCCGATGGGGTAGTCGGCCATGGCGGAGGCGATGGCTGTCTTCATGCCGAAGCAGTCAGAGAGGTTGGCGGCCACGTTGAACTCCCCACCGCTGACGTGAATGCGGCACTCGGTGGCCTTGCGGAAGGGGATGATGCCGGGATCGAGACGATGAACGAGGGCTCCGAGGGAAAGGAAATCAAGTTGGGAGTTGGGCCGGATCTCTAAGCCTGTGGTCATCGTTCTCTCCTTGGTAAACTGTGCGGATTGAGAGCTAGTTCCCCGGTCTCAAAGGCGAGACCGGGGGCACCCACCTCTTGGTGAGTACAAAGAGCAAGGCTTAAGTTCGGAGCTTGCACTATGTCAGGAGAAGGATAATCTCCATCAGGCCTTTCCGGCAAGGAGTTGCTTGACGTCTTGAGTAATTTGGTCGGCGGTCCACTCGTTGCCGGGATAGAACTTGACGACCTTTCCGTCAGGACCGATGAGGGTGGTGGAGAGGGTGTGGGTGATGGTGTCGTCGGAGCCGGTGGTGATGCCGACATCGAAGTATTGGGCCATCTGCTGGAGGACCGGCTTGTCAGGGACGGCGAAGTCCCAGTGGGCGAAGGCCTGGTTGGAGTCGCTCCCTATATATTGAGCGCCATAGGCCCGGAGGCGGGCCGGGGTGTCGTTGTCTGGGTCAAAACTGACACAGAGCAGGTGGGTTTTGTCGTAAAGGGCGGGGGTTGCTGCCAGTTGCCGGTTGATGTCGGCAAAGTTACGGGTGACGCGGGGGCAGAAATCTGGGCGAGGGCAGCGGGTGTAAATGAAGGTGATCAGCAGCGCCTTGCCTTTGAACCGGGCTAGCTGGATGGGGCGGTCATCCTGATTGCGGAGCTTGAAGTCTGGCACCTCATCTCCTTGAGCGGGAACATGATAGCTGACAGTCGGGCGGTAGTCTGGCTTGCCCTGGGCGACGACGACAATGTGGTCGAGGAGTACGTCGGCGTCGGGGTCCTGAGAGACGAGGACGTCGGCGGTGAGGATGTCCCCGGGGTGGAGCTCGGTGAGAATGCTGGGGTCTTTGAGCTTGTAGGGCATGGTCATGGCTTCCATGAAGCCGGGAATGGCCTCGTGGTTGAGGGTGACCTCGCCGCTGGCGGAGTTGGTGGAGACGACCTTGCCGCGCAGCTTGTAGACCTTGAAGTTTTGTGAGGAGGAAACGGCACTCTTGGAACCGGAATGGCATCCGGCGAGCAGGAAAACGGGTAGGACTAGAGCAGCTAGGATTCGACGCATCACTGGGTTAGTTTACAGCGGGCGGGGGGAGGGGGAGCTGGGAGAGGGTTGGGAGATGGAATGGCATTGACGGGGGCGGGCGGCGTATAAAGCTGGAATGGGAGCCTTGGCGGCGATAGAGGTGGACGAGTGGTTGCGGCAGGGTGGGCTGGTGGTTGCGGCCAGCGAGCGGGCGGCGCGGGCTTTGACGGCGGCGTTCAACCGGGCGCGGCAGGCAGAGGGGCTGACGGCCTGGAATGCAGCGCGGATTCTGGACTGGAAGGGGTTTGTGCGCTGGGCGTGGGAAGCTCGATCGGTCGATGGACGGCTGCTGCTGAATTCGACCCAGGAACAGCGCCTTTGGGAGGGAATCGCCGCAGCCGATGAGCGGCTGGCAACGCTGCTGGAGGGGCCGCGGTATCGGCTGGCCGGGCTGGCGATGGAGGCGCATGAGCTGATTTGTGGCTACGCGCACCAGTTCTTGAGGACGGCTGCGCGCACTGGATGGGCGGGGGATGCTGCGTCGTTTAGCCTGTGGACGGCTGCTTTTGAGGAGAGATGCCGGACGGAGAGCGTGCTAAGCCCGGCGCGGCTGCCACTTGAGTTGCTGAGCCTGCTGGAGAGAGCGGATGGTGAACAGCGGCAGCGGTTGCTGCTGGTGGGATTTGACCGTCTGGTTGCTGCGCAGCGCGCGGTGTTTGACGCGTGGGGCGAATGGCGCGAGGCGAGCGCCGAAGACGCGGCGGAAGTGGTTCATTTTCATGAAACTGCGGACAACCAGGAGGAGCTTGCGGCGTGTGCACGGTGGTGTGGGCGGCGACTGCAAGAGGAGCCGGGGGCGCGCGGGCCATGCTCCATCTTGGTGATTACTCAGGATGCCAGGCAGGCGCGGGGGCAGATTGAGCGGGCATTTCTTCGCTACGCGGGGTTGGGGCCTGGGGCGCGATTTGAGTTCTCGCTGGGGATTCCGCTGGGGCAGGTTGCCTTGCCGCGAGCGGCGCAGATGCTGCTGCGCTGGCTGACGGGTGCGCTGAGCGAAAACGAGCTGGACTGGTTGATTTCGACCGGGTATGCGACGGCGAGTGCGCAGCAGAAGGCGGCTCTGGAAGGGCAGATGCGCACGGTCCGGCGGAGGGGTCTGGAGCGTCCGGAATGGACGCTGGCGAGCTTTGTTCGGCCGTATGCGCGGGAACAGTTGAGTGGCGGCATTCCGGCGGAATGGGTGGAGCGGATGACGCAGGCGCAACGCCGGCTGAAGGAGTTTGGCGTGCCAGCGCGGAGTCCTGTCGCTTGGGCTGAGTTTGTGCCGCAACTGCTTGAATCTTTGCAATTTGCGAGTGGAGTACGGCTTTCGAGCGCGGAGTTTCAAGCGGCTCGGCGGTGGCAGCAGGCGGTGGAGACGACGGGATCGCTGGGGTTTGACGGACGGCGGATGGAGTGGCGGGAGTTTCTCTCTGGGCTGGGAAGAACGTTGGAGGAGACGCTGTTTGCGGCCGAGTCGCAGGACGCTCCGATTTTGATTGCGGGGCCTGCGGAGTCGGCAGGGTTGACGGCGGATGCGGTGTGGTTTTTGGGGGTTACCGAGGACGCGTGGCCGGCGGGGGGAAGGTCGCATCCGCTGCTGCCGCCGGAGGTGCAGCGCGATGCGCGGATGCCGCACGCCGAGCCGCAACTGGACTGGGAACTGGCGGAGGCAGTGACGCGGCGGCTGATGGCTTCAGCACGGGAGGTGCACTTCAGCTATGCCAGACAGGTGGATGGGACGGAGGCGCGGCCGTCGCGGCTGGTGGTGCAGATTGCCGGGCCAGTGGAGCCTTTGCTGGAGGAGTTGGAGGCTGTTGCGGAGCCGGTGACGATTATGGTGGAGGATTCGAGCCGGGTGGGTTTTGCAGGGGGGCTGGTTGCGGGAGGAGCAGGGGTGCTGACGGCGCAGAGCCAGTGCCCGTTCAAGGCGTTTGCAACGGCTCGTCTGGGAGCGAGCGGTTGGGAGGCTGCCGAGGCGAGCCTGACTCCGATGCAGCGCGGGAGTTTGTTGCACCAGGTTTTGCACAGGGTGTGGAACGGACCGCCGGAGGGGATTCGGACGCAGCAGCAATTGCTGAAACTTAATGACCGCAGCTTTTTTGTTTCCATACATGTAGAGCATGTATTTCAAGAGAAACTTCAGACAAGTGTGATAGAGCGAATGCCGGCGCCTTACCTGGCGCTGGAACAACTGCGGCTGACCCGGCTGGTGGTGGCATGGCTGGATTATGAGGCGGGGCGGGTTCCGTTTGAGGTGGCTGAAACGGAGGCGGAGCGGGTGATTCCCATAGGAAAGCTGGAATTCAAGGTGCGTCTCGACAGAATTGACCGGCTGGACGATGGCACTGTGCTGGTGGTGGATTACAAGACTGGGAAAGTGACGCCGAAATCGTGGGAGCCGCCGCGGCCGGAGGACGTGCAATTGCCGCTTTATGGGTGCTTTGGGCTTACCGGGGAGGAGGTGCTGGGCGGGTTGGTGTTCGCACAGATGCGGCCGGGGGATCTGGCGTTCGCGGGGCGAGTTGGCGCGCCAGCCGAGATGCTGTTTGCCGGACTGAAAAACGGGAGTTCGCTGGTGAAAAACACGCTGCAAGCCGAGCATGTGGATGCCTGGCAGGAGGAGATCCGGCGGCTGGCGGAGGATTTTTTGGCGGGGAAGGCGGAGGTGGACCCTCGCGATTACCCGAAGACTTGCGAGCGCTGCGGATTGCAGGCACTGTGCCGGATTCAGGAGCATCGGATGACGGCAACGGGCGAAGAGGACGCGGTGGAGGCTCTCGATGAATAAGACTCCGCCGGATCAAGAGGAACGGGACCGGGCGTTGGACCCGACCCGGTCAGTCCTGGTGCAGGCTCCGGCGGGTTCTGGCAAGACGAATTTGCTGACGAAGCGGTTTCTGCGGCTGCTGGCCGAGGTGGACGAACCGGGTGAGATTGTGGCGATCACCTTTACGATTGCGGCGGCTGCGGAGATGCGGCACCGGATTCTGGGCGAGCTTGAAAATGCGGCCAACGGCATAGTGAACCCGAAAGACGAGGAGATGTCGGTGTTGGCACAGGGGGCGATGGAACGGTCGAATGCGCGGGAATGGAAGCTGGTGGACCTTCCGGCGCAGTTGCGGATCATGACCATTGACGCGTTTTGCCGCGAACTGGCGCTGCAACAGCCTCTGCTGTCAGGCCTTGGCGGCGAATTGGATGTGGCGCAACAGCCCGAGGAACTCTATCGGCGGGCGGCTCGGAAGACGATTGAGCAGATTGAAAAGTCAGGTACGGCGCTGGGCGCGGCGGTGACGCGGCTGCTGGACTGGGACGACAACAACTGGCAGGAGCTGGAAGGCCTGCTGGTGGAGATGCTGGGCAAGCGGGACCGGTGGATGCATGACTTTCTGCTGAGCCAGGATAGGAATTTGGATGCGGATGGGGAGGCGCTGCGGGAGTATCTGGAGCGGCCGTTTGCGCGCGCGGTTTTGCAGGGGCTGGAAGAGGTTAGCGGGCTGCTGGACAGGGTTGCAGGGGCGAGGGAGGAGGTGCTGCTGCTGGCACGGTTTGCGTGTTCGCAGACCGGGGGCGAACTGCACCGGGAGCTGGCGGAACTGGCGGAGTTTCCGCAGCCCTCTTTCGTGACGCGAGGGGAGCTTGAAGAGGCTCAGCAAGCGATGCTGGTGGTGGCGAATCTGGTTTTGACCAACAATGGCGGGTTCCGGCGGCAGGTGGATAAGCGGCTGGGCTTCCCGGCGGATCGGAAGCCGGAAAAGGCTAGAATTCTGACGCTGATTGAAGATATGAAACGGGTTCCGGGGCTGGATGCGGCGCTGGCCGGTGTGCGTTGGCTGCCGCCGCTGCGCTATTCAGAAGCGGATTGGGAGATTGTGAGGGCCTCGTTTACCCTGCTGCGCCATGCGGTCGCACAACTGAAAGTGGTGTTTGCCGAGACCGGCTCAGTGGACTTTATTGAGGTGGCGCAGATTGCGCAGGAGGTGCTGAAGAGCGAGGATGAGTTTCCGAGTGAGGCGGCGATGACGATCGCGGACGGCATTCGGCACTTGCTGGTGGACGAGTTTCAGGACACCAGCCGGCGCCAGCATCAGCTGCTCGGAAGGATTGTTGGGGCCTGGCCGGACCGGGTGGGGCGGACGCTGTTCGCGGTGGGCGACCCGATGCAGTCGATTTACTTCTTTCGAGATGCGGACGCTGAGCTGTTTGGGCGGGTGCGGGACAGCGGGTTGGATGTGCCGGGAGGCGAGCCGCTGGCGCTGGAGTCTGTTTCTCTTTCGGCGAACTTCCGGACGACGCCGTCGCTGGTGGAGCGGCTGAACCGGGTTTTTGAGGCTGTATTCCTGGAGGACGACGGGAGCGGAGTGAGCTTTTCGCGAGCCGAGGCTGCACGGGAGATTTCAGTTGGGCAAGAGCAGGGTGAGGGTCCGAAGACCTTCAAGTTGTACTTGATGTTTTCTTCGAAAAACGAACGGGGAGCGACAGATGACGCTGGCGGTGCGGATACAGATGCGCATCCTGAGACGGGCCAGGTGGCGGAGATTGTGGAGTTGATTCGCAGCCACCGGGAGGCGATGGAGGAGGCTCAGGTGGCGGGTAGCAAGTATCGGATAGCCGTGCTGGCGAGGGCGCGGAAGTCGCTGGTTCCGGTTGCCGAGGCGCTGCGCGAATGGAACCTGAAGGCCACGGACGAGGCCGAAAAGATCCGATTTCGGGCAGTTGAGCTGGAGCAGTTGGCGATGCGGCCGGAGGTTTTGGACGCGCTGGCGCTGGGGCGGGCGCTGATGAATCCGCTGGATCGGGTGGCGTGGCTTGGGGTTTTGCGGGCTCCGTGGTGCGGGCTGAGTCTTGAGGATCTCTATAAGGTTGCGGGCGGGGATGAGGCCGATTCGCTGGCCAGACCGGTTCCGGAGCTGCTTACGGAACGGGTTTTGGAGCTGAGCGGGGCGGGACGGGTGGCGGCGGAGCGGGTGCTTTTGGCGCTGGCGAAGGCGCCGGTACTGAGGGCGAATCAGCCGACGGCGGCGCTGGGGACGTGGCTGGAACAGGTGTGGCTGAGTTTGGGCGGGGCGGACTGCTGCGACCGGACGGCGCTGGCGAATCTGGACCTGCTGTGGAACTGCCTGGACCGGTTGCCGGAGGGGGAGCAGGACCTGACTGGGCCGGGCCTTGCGGCGGCGCTGAAGCAGTTGACGGCGCTTGCTGACCCTGCGGCATCGAGCGAGTGGGGGGTGCAGCTGATGACCATCCACAAGTCGAAGGGGCTGGAGTTTGAGGTGGTGATTGTGCCGGACTTGCAGGCGAAGACGGGCGGCGGGAAGCGAAAGCTGCTGGCCTGGCTGGAACGCGGGCTGGAAAGCGAACAGGATTCGGACGAGATTACGGAGTTTCTGGTGGCGCCGATGGCGTCAAAGGGCGAAGACTCCGGCGCGTCGAAGAGGTGGGTTGACCGGGTTTATGGCGAGCGGGAGTCGCAAGAGACGCGACGGATTCTGTATGTGGCGTCGACGCGGGCGCGGGAAGAGCTGCACCTGTTTGCTCGGATGGGGGCGAAGTCGGAGGACGACGGGGGGGCGTCGTTGGTCCACCCGCAGGCGAGCCTGCTGGCGACGGGGTGGCCGGGGCTGGAAGCGGAGATCGAGGAGCAGTTTGACGCTTGGCGGGAAGAGTTGCTGGCGGAGAGTGAGGGTTCCGCGGGCGAGATTGGGTCGATTGCGGCAGCGGGCTTGCTTTCAGAAGGGTCCAATTTGCTGGTAATGCCGTTGCGTTTGGTGAGGCCGGCTTTGCTGAGGAGGCTGCCGGAGGGGTACGTGGCGCCTGTGTTGAGCGGACTGGCAGCGGGGGCGGATTCCGGGGTAGGCGTGGGGCGGTTGTACTCGCGGCATGAGGGAGGGGTGGTCTCTCGTGCGCTGGGGACTGCGGTGCATTCTCTGCTGGAGGAGTTGGCGCGGTTGCGGATGACGATGGACTGGACTACGGCGCGGGCCG
>Ga0302266_10000885_pt1 | contig 29012 bp, 22 predicted proteins | sample III_Bog_E1_2_FD_194559 | JGI IMG/M metagenome (GOLD analysis project Ga0302266, IMG submission 194559) | Peat permafrost microbial communities from Stordalen Mire near Abisko, Sweden - III_Bog_E1_2 | ecosystem: Environmental > Terrestrial > Soil > Wetlands > Peat | place: Sweden: Abisko...
GTACAAGGTGCTGCGCGAGTGGGGCGTGGAGGTGGAGGAGGTAGATGTCGCCGGCGATGCGGAGTAACGGAGTGGGGCTGGATCGCGAGGTGCGAAGGGTGACTGCCGAGCGCGTGGTGGCGGTGGACTGGTCGGGCGACCGCAGCGAGGCGGGGCAGAGAAGAAAGATCTGGGCGGGGGTGTGGACGATGAATCCCACCCAAGGCGATACAACCGCCTTGGATGGGGCACCCGGCGCGGGGAAGGTTGACGGCGGACGCGTCACGCTGGAGGGTGGGCGGACGCGGGCGGAGGTTGGCGAATGGCTGATCGCGATGGCGAGGGAGACGCCGCGAATGGTGGTGGGGCTGGACTTCTGCTTCAGCTTTCCGGCGTGGTTTGTACGCGGCGAGCTGGGGTGTGAGGACGGGCCGGCGTTCTGGGAGCTTGTGGCCGGCGGGCTGGGCGAACAATGGCTCGCTCGCGGGAATCCAGACCGGCGCTTCTGGGGGAAGCATCCCAAGCCTGCGGAGTTCCGCGGCGACGGGCTGCACCGGATGCTGCGGGCGACTGACATCGACTGCAAGCTGGCGGCGCGGATTCCCGAGGCCGAGCGCGCGGAGAGAGTGCGGGGGATTGGGCCGAAGAGCGTCTTCCAGATCGGCGGGGCGGGCAGCGTGGGGACGGCGTCGCTGCGCGGAATTCCGGTGCTGCGGCGGCTGAGGGAGGCGGGATTCCGAGTGTGGCCCTTCGACCGGGCGGGATTGCCGATGGTGGTGGAGATGTACACGCGGCTGAATACGGGGCCGGTGCGGAAGTCGAATGCGACGGCACGGGCGGCTTATTTGCTGAAGAAGCGCAAGGAGGATGCAGCGTATGCGGCGCTGTCTCGAGGCGTGCTGGAGAAGGCACGCGGGAGCGAGGACGCCTTCGACGCACTGGTGAGCTGCATGGCGATGACCGCGCGGAAAGGGGAGTTTGAAGAGTTGGCGATGCCGTCGGACCCAGAGTATAAGGTGGAGGGTTGGACCTGGGCGCCGGGAGTGCAGGATATATTTCAACTCAAGACTGCAAAGTGAAAGGCGGAGCGAGATGAAGTTGAATCTGATTACGCTGGCGATGTTTATCGTGGGCGTGGTTTGGGCGTGCCTGTACGCGCCCAGCGTGGATTGGAACGGGGTGAAGATTGTGGGTGCGGCGATAGCTGGGGTGTCGCTTGTGCTGCTGGTTGTGGCGCGGCTGCAACTTGGCGCGTCGTTCTCGGTCCAGGCGAAGGCGAAGAAGCTGGTGACGACGGGGCTGTACTCGCGGATTCGAAATCCGATCTATGTGTTCGGCGAACTCCTTCTGATTGGGGTGTCGATGCTGGTGGAGAGGTGGGAGATTCTGCTGCTGGCGGCGGTACTGGTCCCGATGCAGATCGCTCGCGCGCGGAAGGAGTCGCGGGTGCTGGCCGCGGCGTTTGGGGAGGAGTATGCGCGGTACAAGGCTGGGACGTGGTTCTAGTGGAGATCAACTATGCACTCTGCGGCGAACTGCGCGGTATTTCTCTGCTGTCCGTGGTTTCGCCGATATACTAACGCTATCGACGGCAATGAGATGGGACCGGCATGAGTGAGACGGCGCAGACGAAGGTGAGTTTCTCGCGGCGGTTACGGGCGCATCTGGCGATTGCGCGGCTGGACCACTCGATCAAGAACGTGTTTGTGCTGCCTGGGATTATTGTTCCGCTAAGCATCTATCCGGGGCTGCTAAGCTGGCGGCTGGGGTTGACGCTGGTGTGGGCGTTTGTGTCGATCACGCTGGTGGCGTGCAGCAACTATGTGCTGAATGAGGTACTGGATGCGCCGTTCGACCGGCAGCATCCGACCAAGAGGGACCGGCCGGCGGCGCTTGGGCTGGTCAACGTTCCCGCGGCTTACGCGCAGTGGATTTTAATGATGGCAGCGGGCGTGGCGATTGGCTGGACGATCTCGTGGCAGTTTGCGGCGACGGCGCTTGCGCTGTGGTTGATGGGATGCGCGTACAACATCAAGCCGCTGCGGACCAAGGACGTGGCGTACCTGGATGTGTTGACGGAGAGCGTGAACAATCCGCTGCGCATGTTGCTGGGGTGGTACGCAGTGGCGGCGTGGCTGGTGCCGCCGCTGAGCCTGCTGATGTGCTACTGGATGATCGGGTGCTACTTCATGGCGCTGAAGCGCTTCAGCGAGCTGCGCGAGATTGGCGACCGCGGCGTGGCGGGGGCCTATCGAGCGAGCTTCAAGCGGTATACGCCAGAGTCGCTGCTGGTGAGCGTGGTCTTCTACGCGTCGACGGCGATGCTGTTCTTCGGGGCGTTCGTGATCCGCTACCGGATCGAGCTGCTGCTGGCATTCCCGCTGGTGGCGCTGGTGATGGCGATCTACTTCAAGCTCGCGTTCAAGCACAATAGCGCGGTGCAGAACCCGGAGAAGCTGTACCGCGAGCCGGGGTTGATGCTGTGGTTTACCGCGACGGTGGTGGTGATGGTGGTACTGCTGTTTGTGCGGCTGCCGTGGCTGGAGAATCTTTTCATGCCGACGATTCCGGTGGTGCAGCCGACGAGCGGGACGGCGGTTCTCCCGCTCACGACGGTGAGGCTGTCGTGAATGGAGCACACGGCAACGGCGGGCGAGGTCTGATGGCGGATGCGGCGATGGGTCCGGGAATCGCAAAGTGCAGGCTGGCGCGCGTGCTGGCGGTGGTGTTTGTGCTGCTGACGGCGGCGCTGGGGCTGGCGTGGTCGCATAGCAAGCTGATGTCGCAGGACGAGATGTACGCCTTCCAGACGTACAGCGTGCCGACGGTGGGGAAGCTGGTGCAGGTGCAGCGGACGTGGCCGATCTCGCTGGACCCGCTGCTCTATCCCCTGCTGGCCCATGCGGGGATGAAGGCGTTTGGTGCGGGCCCGTTCGCGCTGCGCCTGCCTGCCCTGCTGGGATTTTTGTTGATGCAGGTCTGCCTGTTCTTCTTTGTGAGGAACATGGCTGGGGAGCGCGCGGGGTTGTTGGCGGCGGCGTTCCCGGCGCTGACGGCTACGCTCTATTACTCGATCGAGGGACGGCCGTATGGGCTGATGCTGGGGCTGTATGCGCTGGCGCTGTTGAGTTGGCAGGCGGCGACGAGGGAAGCAGGGAACAGGCACCGGGGATGGGCTCTGGCGGGACTGACGGCGGCGATTGCGGCGACGATCAATGCGCACTACTTCGGAATACTGCTGTTGGTTCCAGTGTGCGCGGCGGAGGGGTTCCGGACGTTGCAGCGGCGCAGGATCGATTGGCCGGTAGTGGTGGCGATTGCGGTGGGAATGGGAAGCTTTGTTGCGACGTGGCCGTTCCTCAAGGCGGCGAATGAGTTTCGCAAGAACTATTACAACTCCGGCTCGGTCAACCATCACGACATCACGCGTGCTTACCGCTGGATGTTTGACGATTCTGCACGGATGCACGTTTCGGGACAGCGTCTGTGGATGGTTGTGCTGGTATTGTTTGCGGTGTGGCTGGTGCGGGGGTGCGCGCGGCAGATCCTCAAGTGCGAGGTGCGGATTCCGGCGGCGGAGTGGGTCCTTCTGATTACACTGGCGGCGCTCCCCTTCTTTGGCTACTTCCTGGCGAAGTTTGTGACGCACATGATCGAAGTGCGGTATGTGCTGGGAACGATGGTCGGGATCAGCGCTATGGTGGGAATCGTCGTGAGTCCCCGGTTGAGGCGCAATGGGGTATTTGCGGCTGTGATATCGATGCTGTTCGTGTGCATTTTGGGATTGGGTGTGCTGCGGATTTATGTGGAGCAGAAGAGTACGTCAGTGGAGCTGGCGTCGATGGTGCAGCCGGCGGAGGTGAAGGCGGCGCTGGACGCAAACCCGGATGGGCGGCTGTATGTGCAGGACATGGGCGCGTTCGAGGAGGACCACACTTACGAGCCGGACGCGGATGTGCGAGCGCGCATGACGCTGGTGTACTCCCGCGCGGAGGAGTTGCGCTGGAACCGGCACGACACGATGGCTCTGACGGCGATGCACATGCAGCATTTCACGGGACTGCCAATTGTTGCGTATGAAGACCTGCGGACACAGCCTGGTGAACATGTGTTTCTGCTGTTCCACACGGGATGGGACTGGACGGACCAGGCGTTTGCCGCGGATGGCGCGAGGGTGCGACCGGTGGGGAAGGCGATGGCCGGGGATGTGGCGGGGATGGGATTCTTCCGCCCAGAGACAATCGCCAACGCAAAGAAGACGATGGGCGGGGACGTGGCGGCGGTGGGATTTCGGTAAAGGCTACGCCTTCCGCTGATAGACTTAAAGACCTATGGAATACAGGTCTGGAAGCCAGATTCGCGAAGATTATCTGCGGTATTTTGAGGGCAAGGTTTCGGCTGCCACGGGGCAGGGACACCGGCGCGTCCACTCGTCGTCGCTGGTGCCGGCGAATGATCCGACGCTGCTGTTTACCAACGCCGGGATGAACCAGTTCAAGGACGTCTTTCTGGGCGCGGAGCGGCGCGAGTACTCGCGGGCCACGACCAGCCAGAAGTGCGTGCGCGCGGGCGGAAAGCACAACGATCTGGAAAACGTCGGATTTACGCGGCGGCACCATACGTTCTTCGAGATGCTGGGGAACTTTTCTTTTGGGGATTATTTCAAGAAGGACGCGATTGCCTACGCATGGGAGCTGCTGACCTCGAAAGAGTGGTTTGGAATTCCGAAAGACCTTCTCTACGTGACCATCTTCAAAGGCGAGAAAGGCGTGCCGCGCGACGAAGAGGCGTACAACCTGTGGCTGGGCCAGGGAGTGCCCGCGGAACGAATCTTCGAGTTTGGAATGAAGGACAACTTCTGGCAGATGGGCGAGACAGGGCCGTGCGGGCCCTGCTCGGAGATATTCTACGACCTCGGCGTTGCGGCCAGCGAGAGCGGCGAGGACAAGCCATTTCCGCTGGACGAGCAGCGGTATGTGGAGATATGGAACCTGGTGTTCATGCAGTTCGACCGCAGCATCGATGCAAAGTCGGGCGACGCCACGCTCGCGCCGCTGCCCAAGCCCTCCATCGACACCGGCATGGGGCTGGAGCGCGTAGCCGCCGTACTACAGGGAGTGGCCTCGAACTATCAGACCGATTTGTTTACTCCGCTGATTGCGCGGGCGGCGGAGCTGACCGGATTCACCCGTCTCTCTGTGGCGGAGGCAAGTGCAAGCGATGAGAAGGACGCGGCTTCGTTGCGGATTATTGCGGACCATGCGCGCGCGGCGACGTTCCTGATTGGTGATGGCGTGGTTCCGGCGAACGAGGGACGAGGGTATGTGCTGCGCAAGATTCTGCGCCGCGGGATTCGGCATGGAAGGCTGCTGGGGCAGGAGAAGCCGTTCATGCACCAGATGGTCTTCGCCGTGCGCGATGAGATGCAGGTGGCTTATCCCGAGTTGAAGGAGACTGCGGAGCGGGTGAGTAAGGTTGTGCTGGCGGAAGAGCAGCAGTTTGCACGGACTCTGGAGTTGGGCCTGCGTCAGATGAACGAAGAGACACTGCGTTCCGGTGAGCAGGCCTTCCATCTATACGAAACATTCGGAATGCCGCTTGACTTCATGATCGACGCGGCAAGAGACGCTGGAATTGCCTTCGACATGGAAGGTTTTGAGAAGGCGAAGGAAGAGGAGCAGGCGCGGGCGCGGGCGAGTTGGAAGGGTGGGTCGCAGAAGACGGCTTCGCCGGTGTATCGCGAGCTGACGAAGACGGAGTTTGCGGGCTACTCGGCGCTGCGCGTGGATGGGGCGCGGGTGCTGGCGCTGGTGAAGGACGGCGTGGGCGTGGCGGAGTTGCGCGCGGGCGAGGCGGGCGAGGTGGTGCTGGACGCGACGAGCTTCTATGCGGACTCCGGCGGGCAGGTGGGCGATGTGGGCTGGCTGATGGGCGCGGGGCACTCGACCGTGGTTGCCGATGTGAGCGGGGCGTCGAAGCCGGTGCAGGGCGTGTGGGCGCATCGCGTGGTGGCGCGGGAGCGGATTGCGGTGGGCGATGTGGTGGATACCGTTGTAGACGGTGAGGTGCGCGCGGCGGTGACGCGGAATCATACCGGGACGCACCTGCTGCACGCGGCGCTGCGCGAGGTGCTGGGGCGGCATGTGAAGCAGGCGGGTTCGTCGGTGGATCGCGCGCGGCTGAGGTTCGACTTCTCGCACTTTGCGGGAGTCGCCGAGGAAGAACTCGCGCAAGTAGAAGAGATCGTGAATCGGCAGGTGCTGGCGAATACGGCGGTGGAGACGCTGATGGATGTGCCCATCGACGTGGCCGTGCAGGAGCTGGGCGCGATGGCTCTGTTCGGCGAGAAGTACGGCGACAAGGTTCGCGTGGTGAAGATTGGCGATTTTTCGACCGAGCTCTGCGGCGGCACGCACACAAGGGCGACGGGCGAGATCGGGCTGGTGAAGCTGGTCGGCGAAGGCAGCGTCTCCAGCGGCGTGCGGCGGGTGGAGGCAGTGAGCGGATGGGGCGCGCTGGGCGAGTTCCGCCGCGACTACGAAGTTGCGCGCGTGGTGGGGCAGATCGTCGGAGGGGCAGAGACTTCAGCTCCGGCGGATGCGTTGCGCGCACGGATCGCGGCGACCGAAGAAGAGATGAAGAAGCTGCGGCGCGAGCTGGACGCAGCTCGGATGAAGTCTGCATCCGCGGCGGCGGGAGAGGCGAGCGCGGTTGAGGTGAAGGGGATCAAGCTGTTGGTCCAGAGAATTGACGGGCTGGAGCGTGGGCCTATGCGGGACCTGGTCGATCAGATGCGCGGCAAGCTGGGCAGTGGCGTAGTGGTGCTGGGCGCGGCTGCGGAGGACGGCAAGGTTGCGTTAATTTGCGGCGTGACCAAGGACTTGACGGGCAAGGTCCATGCGGGGAAGGTGGTGGGCGCGCTGGCGGCGCTGGTCGGCGGCAAGGGCGGCGGACGGCCGGACCTGGCGGAGGCGGGCGGGAGCGATGCGGCTGCTCTCGACGGCGCGCTGGCCAAGGCGTCGGAGGTGGTGGGGGGATTGCTGGGGTAGAATTGCTGCGAATCGCATGGGCCGAGTTATTAGAACCGGGCGGGCGACGTTTGCCGGCCTGAGTCAGAACGGGAGGCGACTATGGAAGTTCACGCACCGCATCAACCAATTTTGAGCAAGAAGGAATTTCTGGTGCATCTGCTGGCGATTACGATCGGCCTGCTGATTGCGGTGGGAATCGAGGGCTGCGTGGAGCTGTACCGCGAGCACAGCCTGGTGAAGGAGGCTCGGCGGACGCTGCGTGATGAGATCCAGTACAACTCCGACAAGATGGCCGGTGCGCTGCCGGAGATTGAGAAGGAGAAGAAGTCGGTCGACGACAGCATCAAGTTCTTGACGCGGATCATGGAGAACCCGAAGGACAAAGCGGCGCAGCATGGCTCGATCAATGCGGGATTCTCGATGGTGGGCCTGCACGACACGGCATGGAAGACTGCCCAGGCGACCAATGCGCTGGCGTATATGCCGTATGCGGAGGCGCAGCGCTACTCGGACATCTATGGGTCGCAGAAGGACTTTACGGCGCAGGAGGACAAGCTGGTTGAGGACGAGGCACAGCTTTTGGGTGTCTTCGCCAAGACGGACTTTGGCCATGGCGATGTGACGCCGGAGCAGGCAAGCCTGGCGCTGGAACAATACGGAGTGTGGCGCGGGCACCTGATCTATATGAGCTTGATGGCGAAGGTGACGGCGGCAAGCGACAAGTCCTTCCTGGAGGGGAAAGAAGGGCCGATCGTTATGGGAGAGCACATCTCGCAGTAGCGAGGGACGGTTGCAATCGGTTGCGGTAGCGCGGGGGTATCGCGGGGAGTACTGGGTGGTTTTTGCGTGGGGCTGTGGTGCGGCGCGACTTAAACTGAGGGAGAGATGTCTCTCGTGAAACAGATGCGATGGGTGCGGTGTGCGATGTACGTGATCGCGCTGAGTTGTGTTGCGGCGATGTGCTGCGACGCGGCGCGGGTGCGCGCGGATACCACGACCGCAGCCAGGGCCCATGCGGCGAAGAAGGTGGTGGCGCTGACGCCGTGGGAGCAGGCGGAGCGCGGGCGGGAGGCGCTGGAGGCAATTCCAGAGGAGACACGGACGCGGGCGGATTACACGCAGGCGATGGATGCGTATCGCGCGATCTATCATGCCGACCCGGCGGACATTCATGCGGCGGCGGCGGTGAATGCGGTGGCCGAGTTGCTGGCCGAGCAGGGACGCACACTGCACGATGAGAAGAGCCTGCACGCGGCGGTGGGGCAGTATGAGTTTCTGCGGACGCAGTATCCGGCGAGCTCGCTGGGGGTGCAGGCGCTGCTGGCCGAGGGGCAGATTGCGCAGAACGACCTGAAAGATGCGGCGACGGCGCGCGAGAGGTACAAGCTGCTGTTGAAGGAGCACGCCAGGAGCGAGCAGGCGGAGGAGGCGAGGGCGGGACTGGCGTCGCTGGATCAGGAGACAGGGAACAGGAAACAGGGAACAGGAAAGACAGGGCAGCCGGTTGCGGCTGGAACCCATGTCTCAGTGACGAGACCCTCCGACAATCTCGGCGCAGGCAGTGGGGCACCCATTTCCGTGGCGGACCAACCCAGTCATCCAACACAACCGGCAAAGCTGGCGGGAACCACGGCGCGTGGTGATGCTGCAACAAGTGGGGCGGCCAACGGCGCGCGTTCGGCAAAGAGTGGGGTCTCGTCGCTGCCGGCGATGGCGCAGACTTCGGGAGCAATTGATCCCACTCATCGCGATAAGACTGCGATGAATGGGGCACCCGGCGTGGGTACGAGCCAGCCCACTCATCCAACCCCACCGGCAAAGCCGGCGGGAACTCTGGTCCGCGAACCGGCTGCAACGAGTGGCGCCAATTTAGTGGCGGGGGCGGTGGCTGGCGGCGAGGCGCGCAGTGGGAAACCGGCGCTGGTGACGGGGATTCGCCACTGGTCGACGGCGACGTATACGCGGGTGGCGATCGACCTGGGCGACAACGTGACGTATGAGGCGGCGCGAGTGCCGAACCCGGACCGGATTTATTTCGACCTGCATGGGACGCGGCTGGCGCCGGAGCTGGTGGGCAAGAGCTTTGCGGTGACGGACGATGGGTTTCTGAAGAAGGTGCGCGCGGCGCAGTACTCGGACGACGTGACGCGGGTGGTGCTGGATGTGAACGATGTGACGGAGTACTCGGCGTTTCTGCTACCGAACCCGTACCGTCTGATCATCGATATTCATGGGGGCAAAGAGGCAGGGAACAGCGAACAGGGACCAGGGAACAGGGACCAGGCGATAGGGAACAAGGACGACACGATTGTGCTGGCGGCAGGTGAGGCGCCGGCTCCGCGCGCGGCGGTGACGGTGAAGCCGACGGTGGCGCGGCCCGTGCCGAACAGCGTGGCGACAAAGAGCGCGAACGCGGCCAGCGAGGTTGCTGACCTGAGCCAGTTGCCGGGGAGAGTGGAAGCTACGACGAGGCCGACCTCGAAGCCGATCTCGGCGGTGGTGGAGACAGAAAACAGGGAACAGGGAACAGGGAACAGAAACGGCGACGGTGCGGGTTCGAGCGCGGCGGAGATGAATGCTGCAGCAGTGACGCCGGCGGATACAGCTTCAGGTGCTTCAGCGAGTTCCTTGTCGAGGAAACGCAGGAGCAAGGCGAAGGTGGCGGGCGGCTCTACGACCGTTGTGGCGGATGCGACTCCGGCGCGGGCGGCAGTGCCGACGGCCGACGGGGAGACATCGCTGGTGCGCGCGCTGGGACTGAAGATCGGGCGGATTGTGATTGACCCTGGGCACGGCGGGCATGACTCCGGCACGCTGGGCGCGGACGGGATCGAGGAGAAGGACGTGGTGCTGGATGTGGCGCTGCGGCTGGGCAAGCTGCTGCACGACCGGCTGGGCACGGAGATCATCTACACGCGGTCGGACGATACGTTTATTCCTCTGGAGACGCGCACGGCGATCGCCAACAAGGCGCAGGCGGACCTGTTCCTTTCCATCCACGCCAACTCGTCGGTGGATGCGAGCGCACGCGGCGTGGAGACTTACTACCTGAACTTCACCTCCGATCCGACAGCGCTGGATGTAGCGGCACGCGAGAATGCGGTGAGCGACCAGTCGATCCACCAGTTGAGCGACCTGGTGAAGAAGATCGCGCTGAAGGACAAGATCGCCGAGAGCCGCGAGTTTGCCAGCGACGTGGAAGGTTCGCTCTACGCAGGGTTGCAGAAGGGCAATGCGGGGCTGAAGGACCGCGGGGTGAAGAAGGCTCCGTTCGTGGTGCTGATCGGGGCGAATATGCCGTCGATCCTGGCGGAGATCTCGTTTGTGACCAATCCGAAGGACGCGGAGCAGTTGCGCGATCCGGAGTATCGCGAACGCGTGGCGGAGAGCCTGTACAAGGGCGTGGCGCGCTACGAAGGCGGGTTGAGCGGCGCGCGCGTTCCGACAGAGCGGGCGGCGGCGGTGCGCTAAAGCATCTGCAATGTGGTGGCCCGTGGCAGTGTCCAACTGCCGACCTTCGCGTTAGGAGTGCGATTTTTGAGCTTCCGCCACTGCGGCACACTGCCACTCGATGCGCACAAAAACCTTGTAAACACTGGTGATTGTGAGATTCAGTTAGCGACCGAGTCTTGCAGTGAGTTGCAGGAATTACTTCTTGCATGTGACCCAAGAGTGACCCAGTTGTGCCCCGATGCTGTTAGAGTGACCCTCGTGGCAAGAAAGGCAGCACCGGTTGAGGGCGTGTACGAACGGGAAGCCGGAAGCGGCAGTTGGTATGCCCGGTACTGGCAGGACGGCAAGAAGGTACGAAAGGCATTCGGTCGGGAGAGAGCCCTCTCTGCGCCCCCGGCCGGACCGGCCAGGTGGCTCGTGGCGGCACTTGGGGAGCAGTCGAAGCCGGATCTAAGCCCAGTCGGCACATTGTCGCCAATCGACGCCGGCTCTGGATCCACCCCCAGCCCCGCGCAGGATTGTTCCAAATGGCCGACTGATGGGGATACTGCAATCTGCTGAAAATACGTGATCGAATTTGATATGCGGCACTGTTCCACAACCCACACCTTGTGGAACAGCCGGATCGGTGAGATTCGTGCTTGATTCTGTGGGGGTTAGGCGGCGCTTCTCAAAGGGGAGGAACGTGCATTTCTTGAGGCTAGAAAGACCGTCAATTGAAGGGCCCCAAAAAACTGTCCGGTTTTTGTCCGGCTTTGATGTCAATTCAGCCCGATTTAGCACGGACGAGCACAAAGTCGAAATCGAGTCTAATCCATTGAACCTGAAAGAGAAACGGGAGAGAAGTTGGAGGCGCGGGCCGGGATCGAACCGGCGCATAAAGGTTTTGCAGACCTTTGATTATCCGGCCTAAGCCTCTATTATTCAGCAATATATCGGAAGATATAGCTCATTCTGTCCGGCTTTTGTCCGACCCCCGGTACGGGAAATCAGATGCGATTGGCAAAGGTAGGGGCTAACCTCTTTTGAGAGTCTTACAAATTTGCCAGCACAACCGTAGCCATCGCAACTCCCAAAAGCGGCGCTCTCAGTAACCTCGTCCAACCTGGGGCGGGCGTTGGCGAACTTGCTGAAAAGACTTTACGGGCACAACCAAACATTGTCACGGAGCCAGTGCCTTGGGGTCGAGCTTGCCGATGCGGCCGTGGGCTCTGACGACGAACGGGAGCGAGAGGCTGTTCCAGTGTTGGTCGGCGTCGGGCGGCTCGTGGAGCGCGGGGTTGGCTACAACTCCAAGCTGGACATGACCGGGCTGAAGGATGAATCTGGCCTCGAACTGGAGCCATTTGACCATTTTGGCCCGGACGAGCTCGAAGCGCGACACAAGCTGCTGTTCAAACTGGTTGGCATCATCTGGAAATGAGTGCCAGCTTAATTACAGCCTGAGCGCGTATACGGAAACGTGTCTTTTACGGGTGCCTTCCTCCTTAGTGGGACGCCCACCTCCTGCTCCAGCGCGCAATCGCCGTGTGATGCCGTCCCCGCCAGCGACTGGCGAGAACTTTTATTATGGTGAAGTTTTGCGTCCCTGGAGTTGAACTTCCTCCAAACGGGTGCCGGTATTTTGGCGCACTGAAAGGTATTTATGTCAGAAAACCTACGGATCTCACTTGGTAATCCGGTGCTGATCTTCGTTTACAGTGTGGCGCTTCTTTTGATCGGATGCGCCATCGGAATGCACTGGTATCAATCGCGCGCCAGCGCAATCTGGATCGCCGTAGCAGCAGCTGCCCTGATGGTCGTGCACGATATGCTTACCGGGTTGATATTTGCGTCCTTATCCCTCCGCCGGTTCCAGAGGGAACAACGGAATCAATCGCAGCGCTGAAGAGCGCCGAGTCTCGTTTGGCGCTAATAAGCCCTTGCATGAGGTTGTGAAAGCGCGGTTCCGAAATTATGGCGTTTGTGGCAAGTTTCTCAGGCCCGGAGGCGGGCATTGGCGAAGTTTCCGCCAGTGAATGCCAGCGATCAGGGACTTCGCTTCCCGGAGAGATCGCTGAATGGTCCGCATATTTCCGAGCGCCTGGTTGCGGAGGCCCATGGGCAGTTCGTGCGGCTTTCCGGACTGGCCTATCTGCCGAAGCACGTCGCGATAGAGAAGGTCGCCTATATCCTTTTTCACACGCTCTATTGTGCAAGCCGGATCGAGATATGGTGGCGGCGGCAGTCGCCGGCGATCGATGGTCGTGTTGGCATCGGTCAGATCGGCTCCCATTTTCAAGCGATGCAGTTGGCCGCGCCCTTCCACGCGAGTGGAAATCGCGCGCAATGAACGGTCGAGTCCGAACCGGAAGCAGGCATCCTTAAGGGACTCCTCTTCGGCCCGCATCGCTGCTCGCGCCTCGTCCGCCCGTGTTTCTCCGTTTCCGCGGAAGGATCCAACTCCATGGATGACGAGCGTACACTCCACTCCGATCACCGCATCGCGAGAATCTTCGCGGCGCCGACTGCAAACGGATAGGTGCTGTTCCCAGCCGGCGGGGGTGAGGACGGCATTGAGGCGCTCGATGTAAGACCTCCACTGCACGTAGGGTTCAAAGCGACAGATCGTGCAGTCGGAGCGGGAGATTACGGGATACCAGGTCACCTTCCCTGGATCAAAGGGGGCTGCCAGCTTGCTTAGGGTTTCGGAATACATAAACATCCTATCTGAAATTGGTAACCGCGCAGGTGGCGACTACGAGGTTGGTTGCAGACAAAAGGACGCTCGTTTTGAGCGTCCCTTGGTCTTTTAATGTTGAGGGGGCTTAATTCGTCCAAGTTGACCAGCCCTTTCCGGCCAAAGTCCTTGGGCAATGGCAGTGGTGCCTTTAGTTGCGCTTGCCAAGCTGAGCAAGTCGCATATAGGCGGAGCGACCGTGGATGCAGCGCAGCGGCTTACGCAGCCGATGGCTATCCACGGCAGCTATTTGTGCCTTATGCGATGCTCTCTGCGGCGGCGAGAATCTGATTGCCGATGGGGCTCCTCAATCGTTCCGGCAGAAGGTCCTTCTCGGGCAGATCTCTCCATACGGTGACGGTGCGATCAGTGATTTCTGTGACGATTCGCCATAAGGGACTCGCAGGCAGGCGAGCGGTGTCGGCGAATCGGCGCACCTGGTCAGCGGTGATTCCGCTCAAGCTGCGGCTGCCGCCAAAAGTGAGCGCGAGGTTGTCGTTCGGAATGTATGGCAACGTAGCGACGAAATCGTAGGCCGGCGACAACACAGGCGTGCGCCGATCCGGATAGAGAAGCGACCAGTTCTTCAGGTGCATGTCGCCGTTGCCAATAAGCACCGAGAAGACCAGTCGGCGGAAGAATTCGTAGGTGCCGGCTTCTCCGGTCTCGGCCCACAAAACGGCGGCTATATTGGCGTAGCTGCGGTGGTGATATTTGTCCTGTGGGTAGAGGCCGAACACCTGCGTGAAATCTTCCATGTGGATGGCTTCCCCCGCAGTTCCGCGGTCGAACCGCTGAACAGCGAGCGCTTTGCCTTCCATGGTTCCGGCGTCAGCAGGCAAGCCGTGAATCTCGCTGACGTCGATCAGCTCCGTTCGCGGCACTTCAATGCCGACCGCTCGAGCAAGAGCCAGCATCGTATATTCGTTCTCGGGCACCGAAGCAAATTGGTTCGATGGCAACTTGACGATCCATGAGCCACCGACACCGCCGGCAGGAATCGTGAGGCCACCTGCGGTTTCCATAATGGCTGAGAACTTGAGCTGTACTCCCGCAAGCGAGAACCTGAATGCGGCTCCTTCCTGAAAACGTTCACGAGTGGGGTGATTGTCGGCAGACTCGGAACTTGCCTCGGTGGGCGGCTCCATGGGAGTGATCGTGAGAGCGCCGGGAAGATCGGCGCCGAGCGCGGCGAGGAGAAAGAACTCGCGATGGGACTGAACGCCTGCCTGGGCGGCGAGGTATTCGCGCAGATGTCCCTCGGGCAGCAAGTTCGAGAAGAATGCCGGCAGGCGTCCTGTTACCGCTCGGGTTGGGACGACCAATCCCCCCGATTGGCCTTTGAATGAAAGGCTCAGGGTGGGATGGTTCGCATCTTCGATGTAGCTATCCTCGAACGAATACAGATAACGATCACCGCTAATGCGATTGATCACGCCAATGCGGCGACCATGCAAGTTGACGGCGAGCGCGTTCAGCGTTTTTGAATCAAAATTCATCGTGGTCTTTCTCACCGGACTCGACAGTTTCCTCGTCAACCGCGTAGAGCGCCTTCTCTGCTGAGTCCGGCTCCTTCTGTGCCCGAATCAGGGACTGGACAGCCGGTATCAGGGAGCGGGGCACGACCAGCAGATCCAGATCGAGAACGCGGACCAGATCGAGCAGCGTGTCGAACCTCGGCACCACCTGACCGGACTCGATGCCGGAGATATGCGATTGGGGCAGGCCAACGGCGGCCCCGAGCTGTCTCTGACTCCATCCTCGCTGGGTCCGCGCCAATCTATCTAGTCAATCTGCCTTGACGTATGAAAACTGCCTCTAGATATTCTATAGCATATCAATCGATCGGTTTTCGGAGAGTTGCGCGTTGACGCCGCCGAGGGAAATCCCGGGACGTATTTGACGAGGTGGCAGTGCAGGCGCGCTCTATTACAAGCTGGCTGCGTAAAGCTCTAAGTTTTCCCTGGTACGAGGGCTGCCTCAGAGGTAGCCGGATAAAGGAAATGGCGGTGGACGCAGTCTGGAGCGAACCGCTCTCCCACAGATATTCCCTGCAAACAGGGAAATCGCAGAATTTGCGCCGACTTTATATGCTCAATGCGCCGATAAGCCACAGAATCCGCTTCACTTATTGGAGAAAGCGGTCCAGGGGAAGCGAAACAAAACAGGCAATTATTGATATCATCCGCGCCGCAGGCGCGTCATCGATCAAGCATCGTTCTTGTGACCCCCGACTCCACCACCAAATATCCCATCAACCCGTAGCGGGTGCCCCATCCTTCGAGCGCTCTTTGCTCGAAGGATGGGATGGAAAAACCGATTCCCGAGGATCTCCGGGCACCCCACCCGCGGAGTGAAGTATCGCGACGTCTTTGCTTTTTTGTTACAGTGGGGCGGGATCACGTCAATTCGATGCCGAGCGACTGCGGAAACCGCGCCAGTTCCTTGGGTGTAGAGTCATTCGGTACAGAGCAGCCGGGCCCCGCAATATACTTGGCTCCCGCAGCCTTCCAGGCATCGGTCCACTGCTGGTGAATCTCCGGTTCGGTCAGCTTTGTATAGTGGAGTTCGTCGACGCCGGCCAACAGCGTTTGGCCATACAGCTTGCGCACCTCGGAGATCTGAATTCCGCTGCCCGCGATCGAATGTTGCAGAATCGGAAACGAGAAATCCGTATACTCGCTCAGGAATGGGCGTTCCAGATTGTGCAAATGCAGCACCGTCAGCTTGGTGTCGGCGAGAGCATCGAAGATACGTTTGTCGTAAGGACGCGTATTCTGGTGATAATCCTCGAGGGTCCCAGCCGGGCTCCAGGCGTTCATCACGCTCACCAGTGCCCCGGAGATCCCGGTCTTCTTGGCTTTCTGGATGTGGTTGATGGTGGACTGCGTGATAGCTTCGAGAGCGCCATGCCATTTATCGAGATTGTCCAGACGGAACTGAGTGAACTCTTTCAGTCTTGCTCCGCTAGCCTCTTCCGTTCTGGGCAGGCCGGCGAATTTCGGTTGCCCAAAATACAGACCCTGGGCGGTCATGAAGGGGCCATAGAGTGTATCGATGAAATACGCGTCCCCATTCAGTCCGCTCCGGACCGCATCGAGCGTCACCAGTTGCTCCGGATAGGGGTTATCGAGCGGCTTCAGTTCCCACCAGTTGCCCGTTGTCGATGGCGGATAATTGAAGTCGTTCATGACTTTGACGATGTCGGTCTTGTATGTGCGGTGAAACTTAAGGTGATCCTGCGCCTCAAGCAGTCCGGTGGGACGTTTGAAGTGGTGATAGAAGGTGTACGAAGGCCGGTCGACATCCTTCCCGCTGAGCGCCCGGTCCACTCTTTCCTTATGCGATAGCTTGGAGCGGACCGCAGCTGACAGAAGGGACCGCGAAGACAACAGCAGCCCTGCAGCAGCAGCCGTAGACGAAAGAAAACTGCGTCGATTCATCATTTGTTTCTCCTCTTGGAGTTGCCTCTTGGTCTGAAAGTGCCCGAGTGAGCCCACGCCGATGCGGAGGCTCCCCGGAGCGCCGGTCAGAACGTGATTCGCCCGCCCACCTGAATAGTGCGAGGCGTGTTGTAGGTGGATGTGATTTGTCCGAAGGTGGAGCTGCCGAACGTGGTGCCCGGCGCTCCGAACCATGGGTGGTTGAAGAGATTTCGAGCATCGATTCGAAGCGCCACATTCAGACGCTCATGCACCGCTATGTTCTTGTGCAGGGATGCGTCCCAGTTGCCCGCACCCGACCGCGGGGCGCGCAGGGAGGTTGTGGCCTTGGGGGCATTGCCGAAGGCGAACTCCGGCACCGCGGTAAACGCGCTGGGGTTGATGTAGCCCGACAAGCGCGAGTAGATGCTTCCGCCAGTAGCCAGTGGAATGCCGGGGTTGATGTTGGGCCGCTGCACTGCCGCACCCAGCACGCTGTTCACGTCGGTTTGAACGATGGCCAGCGGAAATCCGCTCTGGTAGTAGGTAACGGCGTTCACTTCCCATCCGCCAACGAACCGATCCAACCACCCGCCGCGGTTCAAGAGCCACTCTCCTTTGCCGACCGGCAACCGGTAGGTTCCGGCTAAGGTCACGCGGTGCGGAACGTCGATAAACGAGCGGCCCCACTCCGACTTCAGATCGTAGATGTTTTGCGGGCCGTAGTTGGACCCTCCCGACGGGCTGGAGGTCTCGTACGACCCGTCATAGTTGCGCGACCATGTGTACGTACCCAGGAAGGAAAGACGGCTGGAAAAATGCTTTTCCACGCGCGCCGAAATCGAGTTATAGCTCGACGCACTATCATTCGTAATCACGTTGACCGATGCAAACTGCGGATACGGCAGAAGGGTTTGCAGATACGGAACCGTCTTCTGCCCGATCAGGCCCGAGCCGCCCGATTGGTAGTATGGATTGGCAGTTGCGGCATTCAGCACCGAGGCACCCAGCGAATAATACTTGGGATTGAGCTGATCGATGTTGGTGCGCCCGCCGCCGGAAGGCGACGCGCTTCCGCCTCCCTGCGGCGAGGGCAGAAGATGATGGCCGCGCGAACCTACGAAATTGACCTCCAGCACGGTGTCCTTGGACAACTGCCGCTGAATACCCGTTGAGAATTGGTAGATTACCGGCGTTTTGATGTTGCTGTCGTAGGCCGCAATCGGGTTGCCGATGCCGGTCAGCAGACCGCTCGCGCTTCCCGATGGCGCCTCTGGCCCAGAGGGGAATGGGTTGCTCAAAGAGAATCCGGGCGCCACGGTTTGATCGTTGTCTTGGCTGGAGATCAACTGGTTCTCTGTCGTATATCCGGTCTGCAGTGCGGCCGTGGCGTCGTACCGCAACGGTGAGAAGAAGATGCCGCCGCCGCCCCGGAATGTTGTTTTCGCGTCGATCGCATAGGAAAAGCCAACTCTGGGCGCGAACTTCAGCTTGGAGAGTTGTCCGGTCTCGTTCTTGCCTCCGGTCCCGGCAAATTCCAGTCCGCCTACGGTTCCCGGAACGACCGACGCCAGCGGGCTGGCCACGGTCTCATTGAAACCCGTCACCAGGTTGTTGTTTGAGTCCTTAAGTCCGGTCTCGTACTCGTAACGCAGGCCGCCATTGAGCGTCAGGCGCCTGCTGACGCGGAACTCGTCCTGTAGATACGTGCCCCAATAATGGATGTATTGATAAAACTGCTGCGACTTCTCGATCTGGCCGCTGGCTGGCAATCCCAGAAGGATATCCGCGATAGCGCTTCCGGCCGTCCCGCCAGCCGGGACACCGGGATGCTGCTCCGTAAATGCACCCGTGAACGTGAAGGAGCCGGGCGCATTGGAATAATCGGTAAACGACAGATCGATGGAGCGGTAATCGATGCCGAACTTCAGGCTGTGCCGTCCTTCTTCTTTGGTGATCTGCGTAAACAGATTGCGCGAATACCAGCGATCCATCGTCGCCGTCGATACGCTCAGCGAGGTAAAGTTGGTCGGTGTCACCACCGGGAAGAACTTGAACTGGTAGTTGTATTCCGGCAGCCCCAACGTAGACGGATCGAAGCCTGTGCTCAAAGGATAGATGTTGTTCGGAAAACGGTTGAAGCCAAACCGCACGCTCAGCACCGTGGTGGGGTTGAGCGTAAAAATGTTGTTCAACACCGTTGCATCTACATGGCGGTTGTAAGTAATCGAGCCCGAACCGGGCGCCGTGCCCAGCGCATTGCCAAACGGGATCAGGCAGAAATAGCGCAGATAGGAGAAATTCGCGGTCCACCACTTGAAGAATTGCTCGTCGATCTTGCCTACGAATTCCGTGCTGCGGTCTTCCGGCCCCGGTGCCGGAAGCGTATAGTTCGTCGCCCCCGACGCCCGGCCGCTCAGATTCGCATGCGGGTAATAGCTGACAATCGCCTGTCCAACCGCACTCAAGCGCGACGGCGGAATCACATTTTCCACGCCGTTGTAGGAAAACGGAGTTCTGGTCACCGGATCGTAGATGGTGATGGGTTCAGGAGTTCCGGATGAGGACATTACATAGCTTTGCGAGAAGTTTCCGGCCCGTTCCAGATCCGTTGGAACCGAGTAAGCAGGCGCCAGTATGCCCCGTGACCAGAAGCCTTCATCGGCCAGGAAGAAAAATGTTCGATTGGTGCCGTTATAAACCCGCGGAATTACAACCGGGCCGCCCAGCGATACCGCATAAAGAGCGTTCGGCGTATTGGGCCGTGCAATGCCATTGCGGTTGTTGAAGAAGGTATTGGCGGTCAGCGTGGTGGGGGCGGTTACGCCGTAAAGAGATCCGTGAACGGCGTTCGTGCCCGATTTCAGCAGGGTGTTGTAAACGCCGCCTCCCGTTCTTCCCACTTCCACGTCGTAAGTCGTTACATGCACCTTGAGTTCCTGCGTGGCCTCCGAGGCTGGAATAATTACCGGGCGATTTACCGTATCTGTGATGGGTATACCATCCACCAGGTACTGGTTGGTCGATTCCGGGCTTCCTGCAATCGACACCGTCGAAATGTCGCTCTGGTCGATCGATCCGGAACCGCGAATCACCGGAAGCACGTTTTGCGACACGTTGATGACTGTATATTGGTTGCGGCCGCTGTTGGCCGATGTGGGCAGATCGACAAGTTTTTGTCCTTCAAGAACCGTCGACGTTGAACCATTGGTGGTATCGAGCAGCGGCGTGTCGGCAGTTACTTGAACAGTCTGTGCAATGTCGCCGACGCTCAGCGCAACATCCACCGTGACCGACTGCTGCGTACCCACCACAATGCCCTCGCGGCTGAAACGCTTGAAGCCCGCCGCCTCCACCACGATCTGATAGGTGCTTGGATCCACGCGCGTAAAAGCATACTGCCCCGACGAGTCGGATACCGCATCTTGCGTAAGTTTGCGGGACTCGTCAATGAGGGTAACTTTGGCGCCGATCAAAACGGAACCGCTGGGATCGGCTACCAACCCGCGCACTTCTCCGTGATACGACTGTGCGAACAATGCCGCCGGGATGAGCAAAAGCAGCGCGATGAATGCATTGCGTACTGAAATCATTTCAATCCTCCTGAAGGATGAAAAAGGCGAGGGAAGGTCCGTTGTTGCGCACAGACCTTCATGGGCGCCGGATACACCTCCGGCATGCGATGTTCACTGAAAGATAGGACTTTGAGATAAAGCGCGGATGTGCGCTTAGCTTGCGGAGGAAGGACAACAACCGAAGCGCGCACTGTTCAGGAAAAAGCGCGCGGGCAAAGCTGTTGGAGATGCGGATTGGGTGTGGATGTGGGACATCGGATCAGCCTCGTCGAACTTGCGCAAACCGGGATAGCTCCGCAAAGGTACTGTCATGAGTTGCTGTCGGCAATGGATAGGGACCGATAAATAAAACGCGTGCAAGGAAGGATTCCCCTGCTGCGCCAGATTGTCGATTGTGGGTGTGCGATTGTGCCTGCGCAGGGGAATTACCTGTCGCCGCCGATGGGATCAGCAACAACAGGTGGTGCGACAGCCAAGCGAAATGTGGTGCATAAATGCCATATGCTCTTGAAACCCTACAACCACGCGACAAGCAGAGATATTAGCTGAAGCATAATATCGATTGGAAATCCTGTCAACCTGTAATCTCTTCCATGTTAATCTCTCCCATCTGGCAACACCTCGGATCATTCTAGCGAAGTTGATCTTCGGCAGCGAAGTTGCCGAAGATGCCTCGCGGTGTTCTGGATCTGTCCGCACTGCGACCGCGGGCAGCGTTATTGCAGCGCATACTGCCACGTGCCCGACGTCGCCGTCTTCGAGAACTTTCGCAAGCACTTTATCCAGGCGGGACTGATCGGTGAGCGCTTCGCTCCAGTGATTGCGGCAGCACAACAGAGAAACGTCGAGGAGTTGGTCCAACTTGAGGATGAGGTCTTCTCGCTTCTGGAATCCGTGGAGACGCTCTATCGCGGGATGGACAACTCTCTGCGCTTTGCAGCCGAAGCAAAAGTGGCGCGATCTACTTAACTTAGGAGGCGTCATCAAAATGCTATATGTTCGGGTACGGAAGTTTGTTGATAAAGCTTTGCATCAAACGCAAAGGATTAGCGCCCGCCGATGGGGTGAGCGCTACACCCTACTTGCGGGAGAAACTGGCGGCGAACCAGGGCGACGGTTGCCTTCCGGCTGCGGCAGGTTTTGCGGCCAGCTCACGACGCTCTGCCCAACGACGTTTTATGGCTTTCGCGATGCGCTTGCGGCCCTCGCATGGGCGAACCTCTGCCATCGAACTCATTTGGCTGACTGTGAGACCAACCAACAAGCCCAGCGTCTGAACTCGGATTCTCTGAAGAGAGACACTCCTGTGCGACACTTTCATATTCATGAACTTTCATTCCAGGATTGACATTCCTCAGCTTGGGCATTAAATTGTAGTTAGTGAGTCGCCCAAACCATGAGCGTCTCGCCTTTTGAGAATTCAATGGCCAATGTCTTCACTCCCGCGATGTGTATGTGTAGCTGTCAGAGCTGCGCTGTGCGGGCGTGTCCATCAGGCTAGATTCCAAAACAAGAATCTCGAATCCCGATGACCCATCCACCAGTAGGCGCGGTGGGTTTTTGATTTTTAGTGCGCAGTTAACAGTTGTCAGCCTGTGCTGATCGCTGTCAGTTGTTGCAAAGGCGCCGGTGGTGAAGTGGCTAACGCGCAGGTCTGCAAAACCTGTATTCGCGGGTTCAATTCCCGCCCGGCGCTCCAATCTCAAATACAAGCAAAACTGGACTCTTCAAGTGACGATGATCTTTACATTTCGAATGTCGATGGCCATGCGCCCCCCAGGCGGTCGCAGGCCAGTTTCGGAAGTCTGAGTTCGTAGACTCAATTTCCTTTCTGGCAGCCGCCTGGGGTTTCCCCGACGGCTTAGTTGTTTCTGAATGTTTATTGAGCAGCCAAAAGGAGATTGTGTTGAGCACATACGACCCGCAGGATTCTACTGTCGCAATTCATGGCGGACGATCACTGGACTGTCACGCCAATTCGATTCTCTTTCCGCTCTATCAGACCAGCACCTTCGTTCACGATGCAGTCGGAGTCGATAAAGGGTTCAGCTACTCGCGGGTTTCCAACCCAACCGTAGACGCGCTGGAAAAGGTAATTGGCGCGCTGGAAGGGACGCCCCCGGCTGTCTGTTTCCGCACGGGCATGGCAGCAATTACTACGCTCTTGCTTTCGGTGCTCAAGTCCGGCGATCACGCGGTTCTCTCTGACGTGGTCTATGGCGGGACCATGCGCCTCTTTCGCGAAGTTCTCGACGATCTGGGGATCACTGCGTCGTTTGTCGATACTTCCGATGCTACCAACGTCGAAGCTGCGATCACACCGGCAACCCGCATCATCTTTATCGAGACTCCCGGCAATCCGACGCTGAAACTGACCGACATTGAAGCGGTAGCGCGGATTGCAAAGCGTCATTCGATCCTTCTCGCCGTCGATAATACGTTTCTTACGCCGATTCTGCAGAAGCCATTGGAACTCGGCGCGGACATTTCGGTGCTTTCTACAACCAAATACATCGACGGCCACAATGCAACCGTCGGCGGATCGATCGCGACGCGCGATGATAAGCTGCTGGAGCGCATTCGCCTGATCCGCAAGACCATCGGCACTACGCAGGCTCCGTTTGAAGCATGGCTCACGTTGCAAGGAATAAAGACGTTGCCGGCCCGTCTCCGGCTCCATTGCGAGAGCGCGTCAGTCATCGCTCGGTGGCTTGAAAATCATCCGGGCGTCGAGCGCGTTTACTATCCGGGACTGGACTCGTTCCCACAGAAGGCTTTGGCCGAAAAGCAACAGCGCGCTCCCGGTGCGATTATTGCATTCGAATTGAAAGCCGGAGTGGAAACGGCCACACGGGCGATGAATAGCGTAAAGCTCTGTTTGCGCGCCGAGAGCCTGGGTGGCCTGGAGACGCTGATCACTCACCCATCGTCGACGACCCACGCGGATCTCGACCCCAAATTGCGGCGCGGACTGGGCATTTCCGACGGCCTCATCCGCCTCTCGGTTGGACTCGAAGCTCCCGAAGACATCATCGCTGATCTGGAACAGGCCTTTGCGGCCGCTGATTCCAGCAACGCATCGGAAGAGGTTACTCATGAAATTCGCTAGCCGTCTTGTCAGCTTCGATCCCGCGCCGGGCGACCGCTTCCGCCCAATCTCCACACCGATCTATCAGACCGCAACGTTTGAGCAGCAGCACGCCGACTCGTTTGGCGAATACGACTATTCGCGCAGCGGCAATCCGACTCGCTCAGTCCTTGAAAAGCATCTGGCCACGCTGGAAAACGGAACTCGCGGCTTCTGCTTTTCCAGCGGCATGGCAGCCATCCGTACCGTTACTGGGCTGCTAAGGACCGGCGACGAGATCCTTGCCGATAGCGATCTCTATGGAGGCACCTGCCGGTTATTTTCCAAGGTGATCGACCGCAACGGCATTATTGTGCACTACGTCGATGCTCGTGCTCCAGAGCAATGTGAACAGCAGATCACTCCGCGCACCAAGCTGGTCTTTGTAGAGTCGCCAACCAATCCGCTGTTGCATGTGATCGATCTCCGTCGCATGGCCGCCATCGCACATGCGCATGGAGCGCTGTTGTGCGTGGATAACAGTACGATGTCTCCCTACCTGCAGAACCCTCTCGATCTCGGCGCGGATATTGTTCTGCACTCAGCAACAAAGTTTCTCTGCGGCCACCATGATGTGACCGCCGGAGTGATTATAGTGAAGGACGAAGCGCTGGCCGGGCAGATCTACTTTTTACAAAATGCCGAGGGCAGCGCACTCGGGCCGTTCGATTGCTTTCTGCTGCTGCGCGGCATCAAGACGCTGAAGCTGCGGCTGGATTGTCAGCAACGAAACGCGCTGGCGATAGCGAGGTTTCTTGCCAACCGCAAAGAAATCAAACAGGTTTACTACCCTGGATTGAATGAAGACAGCGGCTATGAGTTACAGCGTTTCCAGGCACACGGAGCTGGATCGGTGCTGAGCTTCACCACGGGTTCCGTCGAGGTCTCGAAGGCCATTGCCGAACACGCGAAGTTCTTCCACATCACGGTCAGTTTCGGCAGCGTCAACTCTTCAATCAGTATGCCGGGAACTATGTCTCATGCCAGTGTTCCACCCGAACTGCAGGCAGAGCGCCGTCTGCCGCCGGATCTGGTGCGCATCTCGGTTGGAATCGAGGATGAAGAGGATCTGATCGCCGATTTGGATCAGGCAATTAATCTAGCAATTTCCAGTCAGTCGTCGCAGACGTAGAAATACGTTATTGACATCGAAGAGATCGCGTTACTCGATTCAAATATTGACTAGGCAATCCTCCGTTGCTACCCGCTTCCGCCTGGGTTGTCGTTTGATGGTGAGAGTTTGGTGACCAACGTTTAGACCCCCGCAGTAGTCGCAAGGATAGACAACTGCGGTGCTGTTCCTATCCAGAGTGGCGGCGTGTCTGAGCGCGGAAAGGTAATCGATATGGCGTCGCTTCCGGAGACAAGATAAATACTCATCAGTCCATCCCACAGTTACTGCACCTCCTGAAGACTTGGTTTCGGGTCGATAGGTTGAGTGAATTGGCTCATCTGCACAATCGCGTAGAAATCGTGAAAGCCGGTCTTGAGTGTGGCGCGTATCCGTCTGGCGAAACCACATTGACAGTTACAGATTGCTAGCGGCACTGGGCGGCGGCATAATCGTGGTAGAGGGTGGCGGAATTGATTGTATCCAGCAAGAGAAGAACGATGCTGGGTTGTGACGGGATTGTCGTTCAGCGAAACATTGAGGTTAGCCGATGCGTATTGTTATAATCTCCGACACCCACGCACTGCACAACAGGATAGAAGGTCTTCCCGACGGAGATGTTCTGGTGCATGCCGGCGATTTTATGAACTCTGGGTATGATCCGGAGGATGTTTGGTCCTTCAATCGCTGGCTTGGAAAACAGTCGTTCAAGCACATCGTTGTGTGCGCTGGCAATCACGACCGATATTTCGAGAATTCCCCGCAAGAAGCCCGCACTCTTCTCCCCAATGCGGTCTATCTTGAGAACACAGGCGTCACGATCGACAACGTCACTTTCTGGGGGTCACCGTATACTCCTGAGTTCCTGAATTGGGCCTTCATGTACCCTCGTGGCCTGGGGGCGAAGCGGTACTGGGACCAAATCCCTTACGGCCTGGACGTCCTAATTACTCACGGGCCACCATTTGGGATTCTCGATCAGGTCGCACCAGGCGGAGAGCATCTCGGATGCGCGGAACTCCTTGAGTCCGTAGAACAGAAGAAGCCCAAGGTGCATCTATTCGGCCATATTCACGGAGGCGCAGGAACCTTCGAACGCGGAGCCACTCGCTTCGTAAATGCGGCATACCTCAACGAGCAGTACAAGCCATTGAAGCCCGCAGGCAAGATACGCATCATTGATGTTTAATGTCTTGAGGCTCGCCCGTGCCGCCGCTTCGCTCTATCGAGGAGTGCATCGCTCTGTTGCCCGCCGACTCACCGGCAACCATCGACGAGGACTTCGCCGATGATATTGCTGCTGCGGCCAAAGAGTAGAGTTACATGAATAGAATGGGAGGATTTATGAGACCGTCGGAGGCCCTACGACTGCATCGGAAGGAGATTCGCCGCATCGTGGAATCAAGATGCGCCAGGAATCCTCGGATATTTGGGGCGGTTGTCTATGGGGAGGATACCGAGGAGAGCTACCTCGATATTCTGGTCGATCCCACGCCAGAGACGTCCATCTTTGACATTGGGGAGATTCGATACCAGTTGCGCACGCTGCTCGGCGTGTCGGTAGATGTTTTAACACCGCAGGCGCTGCATATTCGTTTGCGGGACCAGATTCTTTCTGAGGCTCTGCCTGTATGAGCGTACGAAAGCATTCTGCTGGGTGCAACGGTATTCCAGTCGCCATGCCGACGTTTTCGTGCACATCAGTAGAAGAGCAAGGCGCGTCGTAGAAATAGACAAGGAAGGCTCCCGATTACGCGGTCGAGTCAGGGCGGCACGGAATCGCTCTGTTTTTTGACCGGACTTGCGGCGTTGGTCTTCCCATACCGCTGAAGAGCGGTACAATCCAAGCGAATCAGGGCTGAAAAAGGAGATTCCAAGTATCATCATTCCATGCCCCCAAGCCCACTGTCCCCGCGCCCCCTCAGCCACGTCCTGCGCGCGTTGATCGAGGTCGCTTTCATCATCTTCCTCTTCTACTCCAACCTCCTGATGGGCGAGTTCAACCGCACCAATGGCCCAGGTAAGAGGTTCTCCGTCGCCCTGGTTGACATCTTCACGATCAAGAACTTTGCCATCGCCATCATTGCGGCCTCCATCGGCTACGTCTTCTTCGAGCGCCTGCGCAAACAATTCTAGGCACGCAACCACGCCGCCAGGGCCACCGGAAAGATCTGCTATGCGAGGATTCTGGCTGTTAAGAACCACGCGGGCGCGGGTCGTGCGAGTTCCAGATTTAGGGAATCCCATCGTCGTGAGCAATCGAGGACTTGAACTTGCCGAAATCCAGTATCAGTTGAGGAGCAAGGAGTGTCCGAGAAATCGACAAGAAAGGCTCACGATTACGCGGTTGGACCCAGCACGGCACGGAATTGCTCCGTTTTTCGAACTCGAATGCTGCGTGGCTCTTGCAAAACCTTCAGGAGCGGTGCAATTTCAACGTATCGGCGCAGAAAAAGGAGATTCCGGTTTAGGGCAATTCCCGTGGGATATTCTGGATACGAGGGACTTCCCACACGATGACGGAACCCATGCAGACGGCGAGCCGGAGCTGGTGGCAGGTTCCGCTCGCGGAGCGCATGGCCCCGCTGCGGCATAGCGAGAGCCAGGTTTTTATGGCTTTGTCGCTGGTCATCGGCGCACTGACCGGCCTCGCCGTCGTTGCCTTCATTGTGCTGACGGAACGCATGGGGATGCGGCTTTATCCGGTGGTGGGCGCGCCCTGGCGGCGTCTCATGTTCCCTGTCGTTGGTTCGCTCGGCATCGGTTATCTGCTCTATCGTTTCTTCCCCAATGCGCGCGGCAGCGGCGTGCCCCAGACCAAGGCCGCGCTCTTTGCCCGCGATGGTCGCATCACGCTGCGCACCGTGCTGGGCAAGTTCTTCTGCACCTCGGCGACGCTGGCCAGCGGGATTCCCCTGGGACGCGAGGGCCCCTCGGTGCAGGTGGGCGCGGGCATCGGTTCCGTGCTCGGTCGCGCGCTGGGCCTCAGCACCGAGCAGGTGAAGAACCTGATCCCGGTGGGTGCGGCGGCGGCCATTGCAGCCGCATTCAATACTCCTCTGGCCGCTGTGGTCTTTGCACTGGAAGAGATCATGGGCGACCTCAACGCGCCCATGATGGGTGGCGTGGTGCTGGCCTCCGCAACCGCCTGGATGGTCCTGCGCGTCTCTCTCGGCGATCATCCGCTCTTCAATGTCCCGAAATATCACCTGGTCAGTTCGTCCGAGTTTGCCGTCTATGCGGTGCTCGGCGTGGCTGGCGGAGTGGTCTCCGCGATCTTCGCCCGCCTGCTGCTGGGCATGCGTGCGTGGTTTCTGCGCCTGCCGCGCAAGACCGTCTGGTTCCAGCCTGTAGCAGGCGGATTGCTGGTGGGCGCGATGGGATGGTTTGTGCCCCAGGTGCTGGGCGTGGGATACGGTTTTGTCGGAGACGCGCTGAACGGACGCATGGCATTTCACTTGATGCTTCTGCTCCTGCTGCTCAAGCTCTTCGCCGTCACCACCAGCTACGCTTCGGGCAATGCGGGCGGCATCTTTGGCCCATCGCTCTTCCTCGGCGCCATGTTGGGAGGCACAGTGGGGACTGCGGCGCATCATCTCTTCCCGCTGGCGACGGCCACGCCCGGGGCCTACGCGCTGGTGGGCATGGGAGCGGTCTTCGCCGGCGTGGTGCGCACACCCATGACCTCGGTGCTCATCATCTTCGAGATGACCCAGGACTACGCCGTCATCGTTCCCCTGATGATCGCCAACCTGGTCAGCCTCTTCGTCGCCTCCCTCCTGCAGCATGAGCCCATCTACGAGGCGCTCGCGGTGCAGGACGGCATCCATCTGCCTAGCGCCAGGACGCGGCAACGGCTCGATCAGCGCACCGCTGCGGAGATCATGAAAGGTCCTGTGCTCCTGCTGGATTCCGAAATCACTGTGCGCGAGGCCCTGGGACGCATCCGTGCCAGCGGCCTTCGTACCGCCCTGGTCACGGACCGGCGCGGCGTCATCGGCGTCGTCACTCAGTCGCAGTTGGAGATCGAAGCGGACGAGGACTCCGGCAGGCTACTCGACGACTTGATGGTCGCACCACTCTTTCCCCACATGCATGCCGATCAGGGAATCGACCTCGCGCTGGAGCGCATGGGCAGCAACCAGATCGATCTGCTGCCGGTAGTGAGCCGCGCCGATGTACACACGCTGATGGGCATCGTAACGCTGCAGGACGTTCTGGACGCATACGGAATCTCCCACTCCTGATCGCGCCCGGATCGTGAGCAATGTGGCCCGGGTCCGTTGGCAAAGAACTAACCCCTTGAAAATATGGAAATCCCCCTTAAATGGTGATACGCTCGCGTGTTCTGTCGTGAACGGACGCATCCAGCTTTGGGCCTATAAGATGTTCGATAAAGAGGCGGCCTGCTGAACCACTTTAAGGGAAGGCACGCGCATCTTACAGTCGTGAAATAAGCGCGGGAGGTGAGATTATGCGACTATCGGCGAAGGCAATGGCACTTGCGCTTGGACTGCTTTGGGGAGGAGGAGTTGCATTTGCGGCACTGGTTCATCTCGCCATTCCGTCCTACGGCACAGCCTTCCTTGACTTTG
>Ga0302266_10000893_pt1 | contig 28918 bp, 24 predicted proteins | sample III_Bog_E1_2_FD_194559 | JGI IMG/M metagenome (GOLD analysis project Ga0302266, IMG submission 194559) | Peat permafrost microbial communities from Stordalen Mire near Abisko, Sweden - III_Bog_E1_2 | ecosystem: Environmental > Terrestrial > Soil > Wetlands > Peat | place: Sweden: Abisko...
CAGAATCCACAGACCGGCGAACTACTGACGCAACGGATGAAGACGACACGATGGGATTCAGACAAAATGGCAGAGGTCGCCAATCGCCGGGTTTTTTATGACTTCACCTTTTCACCGCCCAAATCGGTTTCCATTCAGGCGCTGATTGCCGATGACAAGCGGCTTTTGGAATCACACAGTCGAGCGGTGCGAATTGCGGTAAATGAATTGCAGCACTTCGCTGGGACACAGGTGCATCAGGGAATGGACAAATCGGAGCGGCTCACTGGCAACGTCGTCTGCGCCACGTTTCGGCATGACACCTCACGCGCGCTTGATCCACACTTGCATACACATTGCGTCATGTTCAACGCCACGTTTGATGCAACCGAGCAGCGTTGGAAAGCTCTTTCAAATTATGAAATGCTGCAAGCGCGGAAATTTGCCGAAAATGTCTATTACCACGAATTCGCCCGCGACTTGCGGCAGTTCGGCTACGAGATTGAAAACAAGCCGCGCGGTGATTTTGAAATCAATGGCGTGTCTCGTGAACTGCAATCGCGTTTCTCAAAACGTCACAATGAAATTGATGCCAGCATCGAAAAGATGCTGAAGGAAAAACCCGAACTGGCGAACGGCAATTTGAAGGAACTGCGCTCGCAAATCGCGCAAGCGGAGCGCAGCCGGAAAATTGAGGGAATTGCGCTGCCTGAACTTCAACGCCTCTGGGACAGCCAACTTACCAGCGAAGAAAGGCAATCCCTGTGGAAGCTGGCTCGTCAGCCAAAGGCGGCGATGCAATCGCCGTCCGTCACGGCACAAGCCGCAATCCAGTGGGCGGAAGAACATTTGTTCGACCGCCGTTCGGTCGTGCGCGAAAACGAAGTTTGGAGCGCGGCTTTGGAGCGCGGGCGCGGGTCAGAATTGACGACTGACGACATCAAGGCGGCAGGGCAGGAACGCGATTACATCCGCAACGAACACGCGCCGTCGAAAATCACGACGCGCGAGATTTTAAGCTGCGAATGGGAAATCGTCTGCCTCGCCCGCGACGGGCGGGGCAAGTTTGCGGAATTCAATCCGCTTCACAACATTTCCGCCGGACTCATGTCGGATCAGCGCGCCGCCGCTAAATTGATTTTAGGGTCGCGTGATTTTGTCACGCTGTTCTGTGGTGGCGCGGGAACGGGGAAAAGTCACACGTTGCGGGAAATCGGCAACGGTTTGAAAGCTACCGGTCACGTCTCTTACGTCATCGCGCCGCAGCGCCAGCAAGCCTTGGATTTGAAAAAGAGTTTTGCTGATACCCAAACCGTTTCGGAATTTCTGGCGAAACGGCAGATGATGCCCGGCGCGGTGGTGATTGTGGATGAAGCCGGACAAATCGGCGGAAAGCAGATGCACGAACTTTTGAGTTTCGTGCAAGCGAATGGAGGTCGCGTCATTCTTTCAGGCGACACGCGCCAGCACGGAGCGGTCGAAGCCTCGGACGCGCTGCGCGCCATTGAGCGGTATGCCGGTCTGGAAGCCGCAAGGCTGACAAAGATTCGACGGCAAAACCCAAAAGCGGGCGAAACAAAGTCCGAGCGGAAGCGTATCAAGCAATACCGCGCAGCAGTTCGCAAGGCGCAGTCCGGCCAATACGCCGAATCATTCGACCGTCTGGATCACCTCGGCGCAATTGTCGAGTGTCGCACCATTGACGAGCAGCGCGAGCGGCTGGTCGCCGATTATCTGACGCTGGCGGAAAAGAAAAAATCCACCGTGATTGTTTCGCAGACGTGGGGCGAGATTCACGAAATCAATGAGCGCATACGTATCGGGCTGCGAAGCGCGGGACTGATTGACAAGGCTGATTCGACGGTGACGGCTCATGAACGGCTGGATTTGACGGATGCCCAAAAGCGCGATGCGCGATTTTATCCGGCCAACGCGGTGATTGTGTTCAACCGCGAGACGAAGGACTTTGCCAAAGGCGAAGTCGGCACGTTGCTGAAAGCAACGCCGACGCATTTACTGGTTCAAACAGAAAAAAAAATTCAGCGAGTCCCTTTCAAATTGCTAAACCGGCTCACGGTTTGCCAGCCGGTTGAAATAGTGCTCGCCAAAGGCGATCAACTGCAACTCAAGGCCAATGCGCCGTCGCTCGACGGCAAGGAATTGATTAACGGCGAGCTGGTGACGGTTGCGGGCGTAAATCGCAAGGGGCAAATCCAACTGAAGGACGGGCGAGTCCTGCCGGAAAATTATCGGGAGTTCGTGCGCGGTTACGCTATTACGTCCTACGGCTCGCAAGGCAAAACTGTCGAACACGTTTTGTTTTCGGATTCGTCGGTGAAGGCAGCGACGAATAATCAGCAATGGCTGGTCACGATTTCACGCGGAACGCGGGCGGTGAAAATCTTCACCCAGGACAAAGCGCAGTTGCGTGAGAACGTCGGTCGCTTGGGCGACCGCGAACTGGCGATTGAATTTGCGAAGCAAGATTCGGCGCAGGCGCGGCGCGTGCCGCCGCCGGTTCGTAAATACATCGCCGGACTGATTCAAAGCCGCCGTTCGGAGACGATTCAACAAAAAATTGAGAACATTGATTTATGGAAACACAAACAAAGCCCTCGAACGACACCGCAACGGACTCGCGGACAAAGAATCTGACGTGCTGGCGCACGGCAACAAGTCCGCAATGCTTGCGCGTGGAAACTGTCAACGAAGTTCACTTGTTTCCATACGGCTATTATCAGCACGCGAAATTCATCCAGCACAGTGGCAAGGATGTTCTTCAAATCCAGTTCCAAGACCGAATTGTCTTGGTCAAAGGAAAAGGTTTAGAGCCGCTATGCGATGCGCTGGAAAGGCTCGCCGTGGAACGGATCAAGTTGCGGCCTCAAAAATACGAGGGGCTTGGCAAGAACGAGGGAACAATTGAAGAAATAGAAGTGAAAGAAAATTCCAGACCACATCAGGCAGAATAGTTTATTTTCTCAATGTTCGACTTTGGAAGATTTCGCGGCAGTTCACGGTTGCTAAATTTACTACTGGCCGCTAGAGTGCTTGGGGCAATGGAGTTTGCCAACCCGTTCAAGGGTGAACCGCCTGACGATTTCAGCGCTGATAACTCCTACCGAGAAACCGCAAATGTGCGGAGAACGGTAGGATTTTTTATGCTAATGTATCTTTGGGTGGCACTCGGCAGCGCACTCGGCGGCGTCTCACGCTTCTGGCTCTCCGGCCTTATCGCCGCGACCAAGTTTGGCTCCACTTTTCCGCTCGGCACGCTCGTCATCAACGTCACCGGCTCTTTCGCCATTGGATTCTTCAATGCCAGCACGGACACGGACGGACGGTTTTTTGCCCCGGCATCGGTGCGGACGTTTTTCATGATCGGCGTGTGCGGCGGCTACACGACGTTTTCGTCATTCAGCCTACAAACTTTGAACCTGGCCAATGAGGGCGAATGGTTCCGGGCGGGCGCGAATGTTTTCTTTTCGGTGGTTTTGTGTCTGGCGGGTGTATGGTTAGGGCACATCTTGGCAAACTACTTGAACTCAACCAATGAAGGCTAAATATGCAAATCCCACATGAGGCGGTGCTGCTGCGAATCTTCATCGGCGAATCTGACCGCTGGCATCACCAGCCGCTTTATGAAGCGCTCGTGCTCAAGGCGCGCGAACTGCATCTGGCTGGCGCGACGGTTTTGCGCGGGCCGATGGGCTTTGGCAAATCGAGCCGGATGCATACGGCAAAAATCCTCCGGCTTTCAATGGACTTGCCGCTCGTCATTGAAATCGTGGATAGCGAAGAGAAAATCAATTCGTTTCTGCCGGTGCTGGACGAAATGATGAAGGGCGGTTTGGTGACGCTGGAAAAAGCGCGGGTGATTGACTACCGAGCCGACGAAAATCCGCCGGTGCAAACTTGATGGAATCTTATGACGGAAAACATCTGGTATGTCGCGGCGATCTGGATGGGACTGGCGTTTATCGCCAGTTTAATTTCCATCCGTGTCGGCATTTCGGTCGCGCTGATTGAAATCGTTGTTGGCGTCATCGTCGGAAACATCCACTTCCACGGCGGTCAGCACATTTTACAAACGACGGACTGGATCAATTTTCTGGCGATGCTGGGCAGCGGCGTGCTGACGTTTCTGGCGGGCGCGGAAATTGACCCGGCTTCGTTGCGCGCCAATCTGCGCGCCAGCATGACGATTGGCATTTTGTCGTTCCTGCTGCCGTTTGTCTGCGTCTGGCTGTTCGCGCAATTCGTCCTCGGCTGGCCGCTGCATCAGGCGCAAATCGCGGGCATCGCGCTCTCGACCACCTCCGTCGCCGTCGTTTATGCCGTGATGATTGAAGGCGGGTTCGGCCAGACGCCGATGGGAAAAACGATACTGGCCGCGTGCTTCATCACCGATTTCGGCACGGTGCTGGCACTCGGCACACTCTTTGCCGACTTCAACTGGTGGCTGGTGATTTTCATCGTTGTCACGGCCGTCATGCTTTGGTTTATGCCAATCTGGACGCAGTTAATCATCACCCGGCTGGGCGCGACGCGCGTGAGCGAGCCGGAAGTGAAATTTATTTTCCTCGTTCTCTTTTTCCTCGGCGGTCTGGCATCCACCGCCAAAAGTGAAGCCGTGTTGCCCGCGTATCTCGTCGGCCTAGTCGTCGCTGGAGTTTTCTTGCGAGACAAAACGCTCGTCCACCGGATGCGGAGCATCGCCTTCACGATTTTCACGCCGTTTTATTTCATCAAGGCCGGACTGTTCGTTTCCCTGCCGGCAATGTGGGCGGCAATCGGAATCATCATGGTGCTGCTCGCACTGAAAATCGTGACGAAATTCATCGGCGTCTGGCCGACGACAAAAATGTTTTATATGGGCAACCGCGAGGCGAATTACACGACGCTGCTGATGGCGACCGGCCTGACATTCGGCACGATTTCCGCGCTGTTCGGTTTGCAAAATAAAATTATTGACCAGTCGCAATACACGATTCTCGTCACCGTCGTGATTTTGAGCGCATTTGTGCCGACGCTGATTGCGCAAAAGTTTTTCCAACCGACGATTGAAACGATGGTCGAATGGGGCAAGATTTACAGCGAAAGAAACAACAATGCGAAACCGCGCCAACCGGCGCAAACTGGAAAGTGAGGTCATTATGTTCACGAAAATTCTGGTGGGTTACGATGGCTCGAAAGGCGGAAAGGCCGCGCTGGAACGCGCTGCCGTTGCCGCCAAAAACAACCACGCCCAACTGACCGCAATCTGGGTGCGACAGCCGTTGCCGCGCCACGCGGATTTGCCCGGCGAACCGGAAGGCGAAGCCGAAGCCGCCGCCGATTATTTCGAGGAACGCAAAAGCGAAGTGGCGGAACTGGCGAAGCGGCACGGCATTGAAATCGCCTGCGAAAGCCGCGCCGGTCACGCCGCCAAAGTAATCGTGACCTTCGCCAAGGATGGCGGCTATGATTTGATTATCATCGGGCACAGCGATCATTCCGAATTATGGGGACGGCTTTTAGGCGACACCGCCGACCGCATAGCCGACCACGCGCATTGCAGCGTCTTGATCGTCAAACAATAAAATTTATGAGCAAAATACAAAACATCACCGCACAGGAAATTCTCGACTCGCGTGGCAACCCGACCGTCATGGTCAACCTCGCGCTTAACAATGGCATCACCGCCACGGCCTGTGTGCCGTCCGGCGCATCCACCGGCATCCGTGAGGCCGTCGAACTGCGCGACGGCGACGCCAAGCGTTACGGCGGCAAGGGAGTTCTGAAAGCTGTGGCGAACGTGAACAAAATCATCGCGCCCAAACTCAAAGGCAAATCGCCCCAAGCGCAAAAGGGAATTGATGACCTGATGCGCAAGCTCGATGGCACGGAAACCAAATCCAAACTTGGCGCGAACGCCATTCTGGGCGTTTCGATGGCCGTCTGCCGCGCCGCCGCTCTGAATTCAAAAATTCCGCTTTACGCTTACATCCGCAAACTGCACGGCGGCAAAGCCAGTGCGCCTTACGTCCTGCCCGCGCCGATGATGAACGTGGTCAATGGCGGCGCGCACTCGACTAACAATGTGGACTTTCAGGAATTCATGCTGTTTCCCATCGGTGCGCCGACGTTCGCGGAAGCCCTGCGTTACGGCGCGGAAACCTTTCACACGCTGAAAAAGATTTTGCAGAAGCGCAGACTCGTCACCGCTGTTGGCGATGAAGGCGGCTTTGCCCCGAACCTCAAGACGAATGACGAAGCGGTGGAAGTCATTGTGGAAGCCATCAAGGCGGCAGGCTACAAACCCGGCAAAGACATCGCCATCGCGCTCGACCCGGCGGCGAGCGAGTTTTACGACAATGGAAATTACGTTTTCAAAAAATCCGACGGCTCGCGCAAAACACCGGCGCAGATGGTGGAGCTTTACGGCGAGTGGATGAAAAAATATCCCATCGTCTCGCTGGAAGACGGCATGGGCGAGGAAGACCGCGACGGCTGGCTGGCCATCACGAAAGCACTCGGCAAAAAACGGCAACTCGTTGGCGATGATAATTTCGTCACCAATCCGAAAATCTTCGCGGAAGGCATCCGCAACGGGATTGCGAACGCGATTCTGATCAAGCTCAACCAAATCGGCACGGTCAGCGAAACTTTGGAAACGGTGGCGATGGCACAAAAAGCAAATTACGGCGTGGTGATTTCACACCGTTCCGGTGAAACGGAAGATTCATTCATTGCTGATTTCGCCGTTGGCACCGGCGCTGGCCAGATCAAGACTGGCTCGCTCTGCCGTTCCGAACGCATCGCCAAATACAACCGCCTGCTCGCCATTGAACGCGAATTGGGCAAAAGGGCGCGTTACGGCGGCCAGGTATTTAGTGGACGCTGGTAGGAATGAATTGAATTTTTGGGAGCGCCGCTGCGCCGCTGCACCGCTCGGCAAACTCCATTGTTTCGAGCGGCTCAGGGCTTGGCGCAACGCCAAACACCCGCGACGGGGCGCGTGCGCTCCTTTGATTTGAAATGAATTTATCGCTGCCATTTATCGGTCGCGAAAAGGAAATGGCGCGGCTGCGACAGTTGCGCCAGCAACGCCGGCTCGTGCTGCTGCTCGGCGCGGAAGGCATGGGCAAATCGGCGCTGGTTGAACAATTGCGCGAACCGCTGGCCTTGCACGTCTGCCCGGCCTCGGAACATTTGAGCGAGATTTGCGACTCACTGGAACATTCAGTCGGTATTGAAGCAGGTGACTTTGACCTGGTGAAACGTAAAAACCGCCTGCTGAAATTGCTCAAGGAAACAAAGCGCGCCGTGGTGGTTTTTGACAATGCAAGCTGGACGACGCCAAAGCTCGGCTCGTTTATCGAGAGCGTGAGCCAGCGCGTGCCGGTGTGGTTGTGCGTGCGTTCGGAACATCCGTGGGATGTTGGCCGCATCTGGCCTTTGCTGGTGCGTTTAGAGCACGTCGAATTGAAACCGTTTCATCCGAGGGAAACGCAAAAACTGGTCGCGTCCGCCGTTGGTCAAAAAGTTGTGCCTGAAAAAACATTGGAAATTACCGGCTGGCTGCATCACCGCGCGGCGGGTTGCCCGAAAATTTTGTGCGAACTGCTCACGGAAATCGCACGCGGTCATTATGACTTGAGCCGTCCGCATGGGCTGCGGCTGCTGGATTTGGACCGGCACATTCACGAAATGTTTCCCGTCACGCCCTCTGAAAAATGAATGCCAGCGAACGATTGCCATTGAACGAGCCGCAACAACAGCACGTCGCTGTTGCGCTTGCGGCGCTGGAAAAACACACGGGTCTTGCTTGAAGGAATAGGAATTAAACGCTTGTTTCCAATTGGTTATTTTGCCACCAGTGCTGTTGCTCCCGTAGCTCAAATGGATTAGAGCTGCCGTTCCTAATTCCGCATCGGGTCGTTGCCAAAATCGCGTCGCCTTTCAGAAAAAGAGCGAAGGGTGTGCGGAATCCCCGGATATTCCCAGGCTTCGTTGACTGCCCACTGAATCATCTCCGAATCCCGATTTTCCAAAGTGGGAAAAAGTCCCTTCGTGCAGGTGCTCACCGCCACTGCCAAATCAACACCGGAACCCAGCCGGAAATACAGCATCAATGTTTGCTCGTCTGTAAGCGTGGGCCAAGTTTTTGTCTTGGCAAATCCGCGCACGGCTTCGTCAAGCGATTCGCGAGTTGTCTTTTCGAGACGCTTGAAAGTGTCGTCCACCTTTTCTCCAATCTGGGCGAACTCGGCGATTGGCCGAGGAACAAGAGCCATTCGTTGAGAATTTAGAAAATTGCTTAATTCACACCACGTCATTTCATGCAGATTAGCCCATCATGCGCGCCACGTCTATTTCGCTTTGCCACGATGCGACTTGGCAAAAAATCGGGAGCGGCTATGCTGGTCAAAATTCGTGCTCTCGTAGCTCAAATGGATCAGAGCGGCCGTTTCCTAAATGGCAAATCCCGGTTCGATTCCGGGCGGGAGCACCACTTTTTCCAGCCAAATTTCCACCGAATTCCGAGCCTCAAATCTGATACCGCATTTGATACCATATTGAGTTTTTAGAACAAATCAGAACCAAAAACAACCAAAGGTCGGGTTTTGAAAACTGCGGGCAAAAGTAAAAAGCAGCCAATAGAATCAATGAGAAAATACGAAAACCCATCAAAGCAAAAATTCAAAAAAAGTGCTTGCCTAGATTTAGGAAACGGCAGCTCTATCCATTTGAGCTACGGGAGCAACCTGCGCGAAGCAAACTAGCCGTTTCTCAAACCGCTGACAAGATTGCCGACAGCGCATTCAACATGGGACGTGGTTCGACAACTATTCCGGTAATCTTGTAAGCGTCGGGAAACATTGTTATTTTGAAGCGGTGCTGCTCCCGTAGCTCAAATGGATAGAGCAGCGGATTTCTAATCCGCGTATCCCGGTTCAATTCCGGGCGGGAGCGCCAGCCAACTCAAGCGTCAGCGCCAACTGGCCAAAATAACATCCGCCGGCGATAGACCCGGATGGATGTAAAACATTTCAATCGTATCCGTGATATTCTGGACCGATAGTTCCGGCACTGTGAAATAGTAGCCGGGAATGTCCGGATTGATCAGCAGCAGCGGATGGTACCCTTGTTCCGCCGGCCATTTCTCAAGGATGCGGCTCCACGCCATGGCCAGCGACCGGGAGCCGGGACCGGGAACATAATCGCGACCAGTTTGCATCACCGAAACCATGCAGCAGATGCGCTCGCCCATCATCACAGGAAACATCCATTGTTTGGCGGTTTTGAGCAGAGGTTTTACGGGCTGCCCGAGCTTGTAATTCGCCCGAGCCGTTGCCTCCACTGTGTAGATCGGCATGGGTTCACCCAGCTTCGCATCTGACAGAAAATCGCCCGCCTCAAATCCATAGGCGTCGGGATATTTGCCCGCCTCGGCGATCACATTAGCAAAAGCCGTCTGACCGGCCATTAACAGCCGTTCCTGATCGGTATGAACGCGGTAAGGCCGGGGCGCCGCCGGCGTAGTATCAATGGCCACGCTCGGTGCCGCCACGGCCACCGTCACCGGCTTGGCTTCCGGCACGCTCGGTGAAGTGGTTGGACTCGGACTCACTGGGGAAGTTCTGATCGCCGGCAGCAAATATTTTCCGAGCGCAAGGATGCCGTCATCTGTGATCTTTTTCAGCATGGGCGGCAGCTTGGTCGCTGGTGGTGCCGACGCGGTGGGTTTAGCGGCAGCGGCGGAGGCGGGCGCTGGCGGCGAGAAATGCCCGGACGGACGGGTGCCACCGGGCATCAAATGATGCAAATAAGCCCAATAGGCCAGTAGCAAGACCGTGATGCCCAAGGTCCACGACAGGATGCGCAGCCACTTCCGATACGGCGAACTGGGCCGGCTGAAATCGACTCCGGCGAATTGAAACTGGAATTTGACGGCCATGCGTTTGGTGGTGGTGCTTGCCGATAACCTTCGGCTCGATATTTTAAGCACATTCCAAGCCAAGGGGTGTCTTCCGATTGAAAATCAATTTGACCAAACAATCGCCATCTACCTTTCGCCCTCGCCGCATTCTGTGTCTCAAAATGTATTCACCACTGTCCAGCAAATGGACGCGCGCCATTTCCCTTTGCCGGCACCGAGATTTGCATTAGTTTTTCACCATGTTCAAAGCCGACGACCTGTTTGACCTCGCCCAGACCGATCACGCCGCGCTGTTCAACGACTGCGAATTTGCCTGGGAAGTGCTCCAAAAGATCGCGCCTTACCTGGCCCAGGTAGCGCGCCAAAATCCGCCGCGTCGTTTTCCCGGCGCGAGCATTGGCGACCGCGTCATCATCGGCGAAGGCACCGTTGTGGAACCCGGCGCAATGATAAAAGGGCCGGCCATGATTGGGAAGAACTGCCAGATCCGGCACAACGCCTATCTGCGCGAGAACGTCCTGCTAGGCGATGGCTGCGTGGTGGGGAATGCCTCCGAACTGAAAAACGTCCTACTCTTCAACCACGCGCAGGTGCCGCATTACAATTATGTGGGCGACTCCATTCTCGGCCATCAGGCGCACCTCGGCGCGGGCGTGAAAGTTTCCAACGTCAGACTCTTCCCCGGAAACATCGAGGTAGAAGTGGACGGCGTGCCGCGCGATACCGGGCTGCGAAAGTTCGGCGCGCTGGTGGGCGACGGTGCGGAAGCCGGCTGCAACGCGGTGCTGAATCCCGGCAGCATCCTTGGGCGCGGGGCGGTGGTTTACCCGAACGTTTTCTGGCGTGGCACCCTACCCGCAAACATGATTGCCAAGAATAAAGGGGAGATTGAAGTCGTCATCAAACGGCCGAGGGAAAATTAAATTGCGTTTGCACCTCGCCTGATAGTCCGCACCAAATATCAAACTAGGACGCAACGTTAGGCATTTGACTATTCATCGCCGTTTGACTAGTGTTCGTTTTCAAATAAAATCGAAATCTTCTTTTTATGCCACCGAAAGCCAGCGAGAAATCCGCCCCTAGTGCAGTTGATCCAAAAGCCACCGCGACGCGCGATCGCGAACTCGATTCCGCAATTTCTTCGATCACCAAAGCCTACGGTGAAGGTGCCATCATGCGTCTCGGCGACGCGCGGGCGCAGGTGAAAATCGAAGTCATCCCGACCGGCGGGCTGGCGATTGACCTCGCGCTGGGCGTTGGCGGCATTCCGCGCGGGCGCGTCGTGGAAATTTACGGGCCGGAATCTTCCGGCAAGACCACGCTGATGCTCCACGTCATTGCCAATGCGCAAAAAGCCGGCGGCCTGGCGGCGTTTATTGACGCGGAGCATGCGCTCGATCCCGGCTACGCAAAAAAACTCGGCGTTAATCTGGATGATTTGCTCGTCTCCCAGCCGGATTCCGGCGAAGAAGCGTTAACCATTTGCGAAACGCTCGCCCGCTCGAACGCGCTGGACGTAATCGTCATTGATTCCGTCGCCGCGCTGGTGCCGAAAGCGGAACTCGACGGCGAAATGGGCATGGCCACGATGGGCATGCAGGCGCGTTTGATGAGCCAGGCGTTACGCAAACTCACGGCCATCCTTGCGAAATCCAAGACGACTTGCATTTTTACGAATCAGCTCCGCGAAAAAGTCGGTGTCATGTTCGGCAGCCCGGAAACCACGCCCGGCGGCAAGGCGCTCAAATTTTACGCCAGTGTCCGCATGGACATCCGCCGCAAAGACCAGCTCAAAGACGCCGCCGGAAATGTTTACGGCAACCACACGCGGGTCAAGATTGTAAAGAACAAGGTTGCGCCGCCGTTCGCGGAGGCGGAGTTCGACATCATCTACAATCACGGCATTGATAAAGAAGGCAGCATTCTCGACGTGGGTGTCGATTGTGGGGTGGTGGATAAAAAAGGCGCATGGTTGCAATTTGAAGGCGGCCTGGTCGGCCAGGGCCGCGAGGCTGCGAAAAAGCACTTGGAAGAAAAGCCCGAACTGGCTCAAAAGATTATCGCGGCCATCATGGCCAAGCGCGCGGCCGCCCCGATCGTCACCAATTAATTCTTCCCCCCGGCTCCGGGTGCAGCCGTTCATCGGTTGCCTCTTTCCTTTTGCAGCCTTGCTTTCCCTGCCGGGCCAATCCATGCTATGCTGGAATATCAACCCCGTGTGTCGGGGCATTTTTACATGAGTAACATCGCCGAACTCGACCTTAACTTGGAAAACCTCTTCCAGCCTTCTTGGGCGCAAGGGAATACTGAGTCCAACAAATTTGCAAAATTCACCGGCAACGAAGGGGTCAAGCCGGAACGCAGCTTCAGCGGCAAGCCCGGCGAACGCCGCGCGCCGCGGCGCGATGGTGCCGGCGGCGGCTTTGGCGGCCCGTCGCGGGGCGGTTCCAAATTTGGCGGTGGCGAACGCAAGGGCGGCGGTTTCCGGGGCGGCGACCGGCGAGAAGATCGACGCGAGGAACGGCCCGCGCCGCCCGCACCGTTGCCAGAGCTGAACGTCGCGTTCATCCCGGAGGAGCGCGGGGTTGAGCAGCTGTCCAAGCAGATCAAGATGACGGGCCGGGCTTATCCGCTGTTCCAGATCGCCCTGCTGATCTTGCAAAAAGGGGAACGTTATTCCGTTCAGCTCACCAAGAAAAAGTCCGAGGGCGCAGTTCAGCCGCTGTTCGTCTGCGCGCTCGACGATTCGCCCTGGACAAGCGAGGACGAGGCCGTCGCGCACGTGCTCAAAAATCATTTCGCCACGTTTTACCAGGCGGAACGCACGGCGACCGAACCGCCCAAGGGCGTTTACACGTTCGTGGCGCAGTGCGGCTTGAGCGGGGCGATTCTCGGGCCGCCGAATTATCACGATTACCAGAACCAGTTGCGCAAGCTCCACACGGAAAAGTTTTCGCGGATGCCGTTCGACATGTTCAAGGCGCGCGTAAAGATCGTGAAGGACGAGGCCGTCGTGAAGAAATGGATCGAAGAACAAAGCTTCAAGACGGAATACGTCTGCCTCAACGTGCCAGAGCCGCTCAAGCTGGCGACGCTCGAAGAGGTTGAGAAACATTTCCGCGCCACGCACAAGGATGCGATCATCAAGCCGGTGGAAACGCTCACGGTTGCCGGGCTGGCCAGCCGCAGTCTGCGCAGCAGCGGCCTGCAGCGGCTCATTCGCCAGGAATGGGAGCAGCAGAAATTCTTCCCGCTGCCCATCGCAACGAAGCTGAGCCAGCAGTTCGCGCAGCACGGCCTGCAATTTTTCAAAGTCAACAAGACCGTCACCCACGTCAGCGTCGCGCGGCCGACCTTCCTCGACCTCGAAACCACGCCGGTTTCGGAAAACATCCGGCGCATAATCGAATATATCAACAGCAACGCGAAGTGCACGCGGAAGAAATTGATCGAGGCGCTCGCGCCGTCGCCCAAAATCGCAAAAACGCCGGTCGCGGAAATTCCCGTGACACCCGCGCCCGTTGCCGAGGGCGAAGCGACCGCCCCGGGACCCAAGCCAGCCGCCACGGCCGAAGCCACGCCGGAACAAACGGCGGTCATTGTGGATCTGCATTGGCTGATTCATCAGGGTGCCGTTTTAGAATTTGCCGATGGCCGGATGGAAACCGCGAAGAAACCCGCGCCCAAGCCACCGAAGCCGGAAAAGAAAACGGTTGCCGAGAAACCGGCCGCCTCCAGCGAAAGCGTCAGCACCGTGGAAACGGTGACGCCCGAAGCGGTCGCCGGCGAATTGGCCGCCGAAGTTCCCACACCGCCGGAAACAGTCCCCGCGCCGGTGGTTCGAATTCCGGTTCAGCCGGAATCGTTACCATCGGCCGCGACTGAAGGAAGCCCCTCATGAAATTCGCCGCGTTGGGATTGAGTGACAAGGTGCTCGAAGGCGTCCGCGCCGTGGGCTATACCGAGCCGACGCCCATTCAACTGCGCTCCATCCCGCTGGTGTTGTCCGGCAAGGACGTCATCGGCAGCGCGCAGACCGGCACCGGCAAGACGGCGGCTTTTGCACTGCCCATTCTCTCCAAGCTGGGCCAGCACCAGCCAGGCGGACCGCGTGTGCTCATTCTCGAACCAACGCGGGAACTCGCCGCGCAGGTCGAAACCGCCTTCCGCGATTACGCGCGGTTCATGGATTTGAAAATCACCGTAGTCTTCGGCGGGGTGGGTTACGGCAAGCAAAACGACGAGCTTCGCGCCGGGGCGGACATCGTAGTGGCCACACCCGGCCGCCTGCTTGATCACCTTGAGCAAGGCACGCTTAAGCTCGATAAAGTGGAATTTCTGGTTCTGGACGAAGCCGACCGCATGCTCGACATGGGTTTCCTGCCCGACGTGCGCCGACTGGTCGAGAAATGTCCGAAGCACCGCCACACGGCACTGTTTTCCGCGACGATTCCACCGCAGATTGAAACGCTCATCCAGTGGGCCATGCACGCGCCGGAGACCATCGAGATCGGCGCACGCCGCACGCCGGCGGAAACGGTCAAACACGTCATCTACCCGGTTTCCGACATGCAGAAGACTGACCTGCTGCTCGAATTGCTAAACCGCGTGAACTACGATTCGGTCATCGTTTTCTGCCGCACCAAGCACGGGGCCGACCGCGTGGCCACCACGCTCAAGCGCGCGAACCACGCCGTGGCCGTGCTGCATTCCAACCGCACCCAGAAGGAACGCGAGCTCGCCCTGGCCGGTTTTCGCGAGGGCAAATACGAAGTCCTCGTCGCCACGGACATCGCGGCGCGCGGCCTGGACATTGCTGACGTCAGCCACGTGGTGAACTACGACGTGCCGCAACATCCGGAAGATTACATCCACCGCATCGGCCGCACCGGCCGCGCCGAGAGTACGGGCGACGCCTTCACCATCATGGTGGCCGAGGATGCGCCGCACGTCTTCGCCATCGAACGTTTCATCAGCCAGAAAATCCCGCGGGTCAAGCTGGAGAATTTTGATTACCGCTACACCGCGTTGTTTGAAGAGGCCAAGCCCGGAGCGGCGGCCGGTTTCCCCGGCAAAGTTCGCGGCGGACGTGTCCACGGCGGTTATCACTTCGCGCCCGGCGGACGGCGCCGGTAATTCCGCACCCGGCTTGACGGCTCGGCACGGGAAAGTTCACCCCTTCTTTTTGTACATCTGCTCCGGCTGGAGGATTTGCGCTTCAGTAACCTTGATAGTCTCACCCTGGCCTGCGATGGAGCGGAAGAAGCAGGAATTATAACCCTCGTGGCATGCCGGGCCATTTTGCTCTACTTGGATCAGCAGCGTGTCCCCGTCGCAATCGAAAGCGATATCCTTCACGATTTGCGTATTACCGCTTTCCTCGCCTTTCATCCAAAATTTCTGGCGTGAACGGCTCCAGAAATGGGTCTTGCCGGTGGCGACGGTGCTTTCGAGGGAGGCGCGGTTCATCCAGGCCATCATCACCACGCGACCGGTCTTCTGCTCCTGCACGATGGCGGGAATCAAGCCGTTCGCGTCAAATTTCAATTGGTCATAGAAACTCATGAACAAAATTTACGCTATGCGATTTACGGTTTACGAGCCTAAACCATGCGCAACGCCGTTGGGGATCAGGGAGCGTTAATCCCTGGTTTGACCGTAGCGGGCAGGTTAGTCAGGACAAGGGAGTTCGGAGAAATTTCGGGTGCGGCGTTGGTCGCGCGCCGCTGATGATCCGCCAGCGAACGGGTGAGCACTTGTTTTAATTGCAGAAACGCCTCGTTTGTAACCGTGTCCAAATGTGCCTTTGCCTCGGCGAACCGGCCGGCATAGGTATTTAACCGCGCCAGATGCAACTCCACGCCCTGCCGCTCGGCATCCGTGTGGGCGATGACCAGCGCGTTCGTCCAAGCGGCCAGCGCGTCATTCGTGCGCAGCGGCTTGATGCCGTAATAGGTTTCGGCGTAATCCGTCGCCAGCGGGAAATTATTCGGGGCGAGCTGCATCGCCTGCCGGTAGAGGTCGAGCGCCTTGTCAAAGACCTGCTGTTCGTCGAGGTGGAAATACTCGCGCGCATCTTTGCGGAAGAGATACACCGTCGTGGCAAAGTTTTCGTAATACAATGGCTCGTCCGGCTTGAGCTTGATCGCCTGCGCGTAATACTCAAAGGACTTGGTCACCGGGCTGTGCTCGCCGTAGTAGTTCGCCAGGTTATTCCAGACCGCGGGATTTTTCGGATCCAACTGCATCGAATTTTCGTATTGAATATGCGCGCCCTCCTCATCGCCGATGTCATTCAGGAAACTGCCGTAGGCGAGATAGCCATGCGCACTGTCAGGATGACGCCGCTGAAAATTTTCATAGGCCGCGCGCACCTGGTCGAAGCGCGCCTTGATCCGCACGTTCAAGGCCGCCGAAGCCGGCGCCCGGTTGGTGGTGGACGAAGAGTCGAGGTCATGGATCCAGCCATTCACGTCATCCTGGGCCGCGTCATCAGCCATCATCACCTCACGCAACTCGCGTTCGGCCGGATCGACGGCAATATCCACCGCGACACCGGTCTGCTGCTGGATGACATTGCTGACGGCTTGCGGCTGGTTGGTGGCCAGCAGAGCGCTCAAAAGTCCAATGGTCAATTGGTTCACGGCATCAAGATAGTCATTCCAAGTTTAAAAGACAGAATTACTGGAATGGACGGGCAAAGCGGATGTCGTTCAAGTCTAGTCCACCCAACCGGAACTCTGTGTGCATGGTTGGAAAGATTCCCGATGCCAGTGCCACTTCTTTTGTACAACGCCTTCCCCGGTGAAGCAAGGTTGGTATCTGCTCAAACTACATGAGAGATTGTCCAGCAAAACTGACGTAGTACTTTTGTTTAAATTAAAAGCCTGATACAGAATAAACTATTATTATTTGTTAACAATAAGGTATATACGTATATTAATAGAAAAAACCACTTTATGTTTATTTAAATTAACCAATTAATCAGCAATATTTGAATCAATATGATTATTCATTGATTCCGGTTGAGGCATTTTTGCACTCCGAGTAAGCCATATTAACAAGATGCTTATATCGGCTGGGGAGACACCAGAAATTCTGCCAGCCTGACCGATGGTACGGGGCCGAATTTTTGCGAGCTTTTGCCTAGCTTCGAGCCGCAAACTGGGAACAGCGGTATAATCAAACGACTCAGGGATCATTTTGTCCTGGAGATTTTTTGACCGGTTGACTTCAATCTCCTGCCGATCAATGTAGCCGGCGTATTTAATGGCAATTTCCACCTGAAGCATGATTTCACCGTCAAGTTTTGGATTTATGCCAGGCAAATCCTGATAAGAGACTTCCGGTCGGCAGAGAATTTTTGCCAATGTATCACCCTGTGAATAAATTGTGGATAATCGGTTTATTTCATCCGATATGGCCCTTTCTTTAGCGGCAAATTTAACGAAATTACGGGTTGGCAATAACCCAATCTCATGACCTAGACGTGACAACCGCAAGTCAGCATTGTCCTGGCGTAATAGCAGCCGATATTCGGCCCGGGAGGTGAACATCCGATAAGGCTCAGTTGTTCCCTTAGTCACCAAATCATCGATTAAAACTCCGATGTAAGCCTGGTCACGGTCCAGAATGATGGGATCACGATTTTGTACACGACGCGCGGCATTGATGCCGGCCATCAGGCCCTGTGCACCCGCCTCTTCATAACCAGAGGTACCATTGATCTGACCGGCGAGAAATAAATTCCGACAGACCTTGGTTTCGAGAGAGGCATAAAGTTGAGTCGGAAAAGCAAAGTCATACTCCACGGCATAGGCCGGCCGCATAATTTCTGCGACCTCGCACCCAACTATGGAACGAACCATTTCGATTTGTACTTCAAACGGTAAACTGGTCGAAAACCCATTGACATAGATTTCGTCAGTTTCAATTCCCTCCGGCTCGAGGAAGATTTGGTGCCGCTCTTTTTGAGCGAACTTCACAATTTTATCTTCGATGGAAGGGCAGTAACGCGGACCTATGCCTTCGATCACGCCAGAATACATTGGCGACTTGTGAAGGTTTTTTTGGATGATTTCAGCCGTTTTAGAGGTCGTGAAAGTGATATGACAAGGTAATTGGCCGTTGATGCGGCTCAGAATCGAATTTGGTGGGTATATGCTTGCCGGCAAATTTGAATTTACAGGATTCGGTCGGAAATGTTCCATGTGGAACAAATCGTCCTTCCAAAATGTAAAGTAAGGTACAGGCTCTTCGCCAGGCTGGGATTCGGTCTTGGTAAAATCTATAGTTTTACGCAACAATCTTGGCGGGGTTCCGGTCTTGAGCCGGCCAAGTTCAAGGCCCAACTCTTGAAGTGATGCGGACAAGTTCATGGCAGCGGCATCTCCAGAACGCCCACCAGATTGCTGGTTTGATCCGATATGCATCAATCCCCGGAGAAATGTGCCAGTCGTAACCACAATGGTCTGGCTGACGTACTGTACTCCAAGGATGGTTTCTACACCGTATGCAACACCATCTTTATAAAGAATTTTTGACGATTGTCCTTGTTTAATATCGAGGTTCGGAGCAGATTCGCAGACCCACTTCAGACGAAATTGATAGGCCTTTTTGTCGCACTGAGCGCGAGGCGCCCAGACGGCCGGCCCATTGGTTTTATTCAACATTCGGAACTGAAGCCCGGACATATCGGTTGTGATTCCCATTTCACCGCCGAGAGCGTCAATTTCGCGGGCCAAGTGCCCTTTGGCAAGGCCGCCGATAGCCGGGTTGCAGGACATCTGGCCAATGGTGTCTGCATTAATTGTCAGCAGCAAGGTTTCGCAGCCCATCCTAGAGGCGGCCAATGCGGCTTCCACGCCGGCATGGCCTGCGCCGATCACAATCACATCATACTTTTTTGGGTATTCAAACATCAATTTGCTCTATTAATAACAATTCTATTCATACGTTAATGATAACGATTTAAAAAACTTAATTATCCTAGCGAACCATCAATTCATTGCGTAATTGGTTACATTGTTACAGTTGAGGCTACTTTATGCTATTTTTTGCTACCTAAATTTAAAATTTTCATAATTCTGATGACCGCCGTTTGCCGTCACACGGCAAGCCCAGACTCGACCCAGAATCGAATTTTAACATAATTTTACTAGAGCATATTCAAAAAACTGTAGCCATGCGGTTATAAAACATTCGGTAAGCGGTTTCTTGAGTTTTGGCTTGGTTTCGGCTCAGTCACAGGCCACGAAGGGCAGCCGAAGTTCGGCCTCCCACTTCCTTCGCCAAAACTTCGCCAAATTCTCAAAAGTCCTCGCTCCGCAGGGCTACAGTTTTCTTTCAAACGCTCCAGGCAGCGGGCCAACTATTGTAAGCGTTTGATAAAGCGTCCGGACCTTTACCGTATCTCGGACCTTTACCGTTTCTTTGTCACGTTTGACAAAGCCCGCAGGAATAAATGGTTTCGTGACGAGAACGGTGGCCACGGTCACTGAAATTGTCAGTTTGAGACGATTAAATCACCAATCTGCTCGGTCTGACTTAAATTTCTGAGATCGCCCACTAGCCTTTAATGGGGTAGTGAACTTTTGGTGTAAGTTCCGGACTGCACCTATGAAAACAAAGCTCACACGGTTCCGCCGCAACGGAATCTATTATTCACAGGACTCGACCACTAGCAAGCAAAAGAGCCTGGGCACACGCGACGAGACCGCTGCCCGCAAGCTGGTCGAAGCCAAGAAATTTGCCCGGATGAAAAGCAATTTCCTATCAGTTAAAACAAATTTGTTGAACCAGCCGGCAAAGCCGTTACGCCAGCCGGAGAGGGGAAGGCGGAAATTGAAACATCGAACATCCAATGGTGAAAAGGATGCAAAGGGAGTGATTATTGCAGGACAAATGTAACCCTACGGTTGAACTCCAATTAACAATACCCGGCAGGCGGATCAAGGTGAGAGAAAGGCGAAGGCAGGCAGATTCCGCAGGATGGTGAACAGCAACGCGAGGGCGAGGAACGGCCAGAGAAATTTATGCGGGAAAAATTCACCCAGCGGCCCCCCGCGATGCTGGTTCCAACCGAACCACGCAACGCGAACGACCAGAGCCAACAAGCTCAAAACGAATAACGCATTATCATGTAGCGCCAGCAAAATCTGCCCGTGCAACAGCGCATAAAGCGCGCGGGTCATGCCGCAGCCAGGACAATTCAAGCCGGTGAGACGGTGGAACTGGCAAACGGGATAATAAGCGTGAGTGGCCGGATTGAAGAAGAAAATCACAGCGGAGATGCCCGCCAGCGTGGCCGCCAAGATGATGGTAACGAAAGGCGCGCGGGTGCCGGCAATTTTGGGAGGAGCAGACTTCATTCAAATAGCGCTGTAGTGCCAGCCCATGGTGACCGGGTTGGCCGCGAGTTGAAAAATCCCCAAGCCGAGGGTCAACAGCAAACTGACCGCCGAGCAAATCAGCCCCGTCAAGGCCAGGCCCCAGCCGTGCTGTTTATCCGTTTGCCGATGGATCTGCACCAGCGCGGTGATGGAAAAAATCAGGCCGAGAAGGTTAAAGGGACAGCCACAGCAACACAGGCAGGAAATGATGCCACAGACAAAGCCGGCTGTGGCGAAACCGTTGGTGATGCCGGCGGCTTTTCTCAGCGGGGCAATGATGGGCGGCGGACTGGAGAAATACGGAGCGAATTCCGGCAGCAAACCAAGAAACGTCCACTCGGTCGCACCCGTCGGCAGCACGGGCGTGCGGTTTTCGACGCGGCCCTGCCCAATCCAAGCGCGAATCTCTTCAGCGGCGGCCGGCCCATAGGTTTTTCCGTCGTTTCCGATGATTTTGTACATGGCTTAATGGGGGTGGAAGATTTTCAGCGCCACAATGGCAAGTCCGGCGAGGACGAAGAGGACAAGGACCAGCGGCCATTTTCGCCGCCGTCGCACGGGGAGCGGTGCCGGCGGCTGAAACAAGGCCGCGAATTCCGGCAGGGATTCGAGAAACACCCAATCCCGAGAATCTGGCGGCTGGACCGGCGTTTTCCGTTCCAGCCGCTGCTCGGTGATCCACTGGCGGATTTGTTCGGCGGATACCGGCCCGTATTCCTGGCCGTCGTCGCCCATCACTTTGTAGTCCGGCAGAGTGATCATGGTTCGTCCAAGGATTGGCTGCCGGTGTCGGCACAGACACCGCGTTTGGCGGCGGCGATAAACGCCAGCATGACTTTGGCGCCGGAACTGGTGAAGGTGTCTGGCGCCCCGGTGACGGCGTCCCGAAGGTTATTGCCGCTGCGAAAAAGAAATTTATAAAGCCGCTTTAATTCCAACCGTTCCGGCGCGGAAAACCCGGCGCGGCGCAAACCGACGGTGTTCAAGCCACAAATCCCGTTGTCACCACGCGCGACGGTGTAGGGCGGCAGATCCTTGCTGATAGCCGAACCGCCCTGCATGATCGCGAGCGTACCGACACGACAAAATTGATGCACGAGACAGTGGCCGGAAAGAAAGGCGCGGTCCTGCACCGTCACATGGCCGCCGAGCGTCGCGCCATTGGCGAAAATGACGTGGTTGCCGACCAGGCAATTGTGCGCGACGTGCGCTCCAGCCATGAACAGGTTGTGGGAACCGACGAGTGTGGCTTCAGCCAGCTTGTTCGAGCGATGAACCGTGACATGTTCGCGAAACACATTGCCATCGCCAATTTCCAGACGGGTCGGTTCGTCCTGGTATTTCAAATCCTGCGGCGCGTCGCCGATGACGCTGCCGGCGTGGAAGACATTGGCCGTTCCAATCCGGGTCACGCCCGTCAGATAAACGTGAGGTCCGACGACACAGTCCGCGCCGAGTTCCACGTGCGCGCCAACGACCGCATAGGCACCGATACGGACGTTCGCGCCAAGCTTCGCCTGCGGATGAATGATGGCCGTGGGATGAATCATTTTCCGGCACAGCTAAACACAGATGCGCACGGATGAAAATGGTTTTTTGCCCCGCGATCGGCCGGGGAAGATGGTTTGTGCCTTGAGATCTTCGTGGTAAAATGAAAGCTGAAATGACCGGCCCAGCCGCAACTGAAACGAACCGCCAGCCGCCAGCCGCCAGCCGGAATTTGCCCGAGTTGCTGGCGCCCGCTGGCGACTGGGAGTGTGCAAAAGCGGCCGTAGAAAATGGCGCGGATGCGATCTATTTCGGCCTCGACAAGTTCAACGCGCGGATGCGCGCCCATAATTTCACCGAAGCGGATTTGCCCAAGCTGATGGAATATCTGCACCGGCGGGGCGTCAAAGGCTACGTCACGTTTAACACGCTGGTTTTTCAAAACGAAATGGCTGATGCGGAAAATTATCTCCGGGCCATCATGGCCGCCGGGGTCGATGCAGCGATTGTGCAGGAAGTGGGCATCTGCCGGCTTATCCGGGAACTTTCACCAGATTTTCCCATTCACGCCTCGACCCAGATGACCATCACCAGCGGGGCGGGAATTGAATTTGCCCGAAACCTCGGCTGCAACCTGGCCGTCCTCGCCCGCGAATGTTCCATTGCGGAAATCGAAAAAATAAAGGGGGCAGGGAACACAGGAGAAACGGCTGGCGAGGACGCCCGCCCCACCGGGATGCCGTTAGAGGTATTTGTCCATGGCGCGTTATGCGTCGCGTATTCCGGCCAATGTTTGACGAGCGAATCGCTGGGCGGACGCTCGGCGAATCGCGGGGAATGCGCCCAAGCCTGCCGGATGCCTTATGATTTGATTTCCGACGGCGCGCAAGTTCCACTCGGCGACAAACGGTATTTGTTGAGTCCGCAGGATTTGTCCGGCTTGGAAGTATTGCCGGAGCTGGTGCGCGCCGGGGTCGCGTCGCTGAAAATTGAAGGCCGGTTAAAGTCGCCGGAATATGTGGCGAGCATCACTCGGGTTTATCGCCAGGCGCTGGACGGGATAAGCCACCGAGGCACAGAGACACCGAGCAATGAAAAAACAATCGCCTCTGCGCCTCTGCGCCTCGGTGGCCAATCCGAAAAATATGAATTGGAGATGGCCTTTTCCCGCGGGCTATTCACGGGCTGGTTTGGCGGGACGGATAATCAAAAACTTGTCCATGCACGCTTCGGGAAAAAGCGCGGCGTCTTTCTCGGTGAAGTAAAACAAATTGTGCGCGACGGCGTCATCATCAACCTGGCCGCGCCGGTTAAACTTGGCGATGGGGTGGTTTTCGACGCGGGCCGGCCGGATGAAAAAGAGGAGGGCGGAAGAATTTATGAAGTCCAAAGTCCAAGGCTCAAAGTCCAAGGTCAGGAGTTGACGGAACTCCGTTTTGGCAACGGCAATATTGATTACAGCCGCGTCCAGGTGGGCGACAAAATCTGGAAGACGAATGACCCCGAACTCGACAAGCGGTTGCGTCAGAGTTTCGCCGGCGATGTGCCCCGATTTCAGCGGCCGATTGAGATTGCAGTTCACGGACTGGTCGGCAAGCCGCTGACGGTCATCGCCCGAGACGAATCCGGCAACGTGGTCAAAGTCGAATCCGCGATGCCGTTGGCCAAAGCAGAGAAGCTGCCGCTATCCGAAGCAAAATTGCGCGAGCAACTTGGCCGGCTGGGTGGCACACCGTTCAAGCTGGGCGAACTAAAAAACTTTCTGTCGGGCGATGTGCTGGTACCCGTCAGCGAATTGAACCGGCTGCGCCGCGAGTTTGTGGCCGAACTGGAAAAACTGCGCGCCGTGCCGAAGCGATGGAAATTGAACAGCCACCGAGGCACAGAGGCACAGAGTTCGGATATTCCTGTTCCTGAATCCTCTGCGCCTCGGCGTCCCTATGGCAGTCCGCAGTTGATTGTGCTCGTCCGCAATCTGGCGCAGCTCGAAGCGGCGCTCCAATGCGGCGTGACCACCCTTTATTGCGAGTTTGAAGATCCGAAAAAATATCGCGAAGCGGTGACGATCTTTCACACCGCCCACGGCTGTGCCGCCCCACCTGCCAACTCCCAACTTCTTGCTCCGGCTATTTTCGTCGCCCCGCCGCGCATTTTCAAACCGGGCGATGAGTGGATTTTAAAGCAGGTCCGGTCCGCCAATGCCGACGGCTATCTGGTCCGCAACCATGACCATTTGAATTTTTTCGCGGACGCGCGGCGCGTCGGGGATTTTTCGCTGAACGTGGCCAACCGTGTCACAGCGGACTATTTTAAAAATCATTTCGGCCTGGAACGCGTCACGGCCAGCTACGATTTGAATGTGACGCAGCTCGAGGCGCTGTTGGCGGCCGCGCCGCCGACCTGGTTTGAGGTCACGATTCACCAGCACATGCCGATGTTTCACATGGAGCACTGCGTGTTCTGCGCGTTTCTTTCCAGCGGCAAGGATTATCACGACTGCGGCCGGCCGTGCGACACGCATGACGTGCGGCTGCGCGACCGCGTGGGCGCCGAGCATCCGCTCAAAGCCGACGCCGGCTGCCGCAACACCGTGTTCAATTCGCAGGCGCAAACCGGCGCAGAATTTGTGGAACGGCTCCGCGAACTCGGCGTCCGGAATTTCCGTGTGGAATTTCTGAATGAACATCCGGATGAAGTCTTGCGCACCATCGCGAAATACCGCCAGCTGCTGCGCGGGGAAATTTCCGGAACGCAGCTCTGGCGCGAACTAAAATTGTTCAATCAACTCGGCGTCACGCGCGGGCAGATGGGGAAATAGCCGCCGACCGCTTCGGCCAAAGGCAGTTTTGGGTGGATGAACGGGCAAGGGGCGATTCATTTTTAGCCACAGATGAAACACAGATTATACCAAGCCCGTTAAGGCTGGCATAGTTGTGGAATCACCAGCTACACATGAACAAAGCTCCGTCAGGAGGAACATCATTGCGAAAAGGACGGAATATGCCGCCCCGACGGGGCTGAAGATGGTTCGGATTTGGATGCTACAAATATGCCGCGCCGGACGGCGCTGGGGGTGACGCTATAAAATGCCGCAGCAGGATTTGAAAAACGTCCGTGGAGGCCATTTCCTTGACGCTTAAAAATTCCGGCTGGCTGGTGATGAAGACCGGCCAGTCTTTTTTGTCCGCCGGCCGCCGGCCGTGGGAACCTTTCACCAGCGTGGCATCGAGCGAAATCACGTCCATCAACATCCGCTGGCCGAGTTTCTTTTGCAAGAGCCGCCAAGCAATTTTCACCTTCGGCAGGGGCAGGTTTGGATCCAAAAACAATTCCACCGGGTCGTAGCCTGGCTTGCGATGGATGTCCACCGTCCGCGCAAAATCCGGCGCCCGCGCGTCGTCCAGCCAGTAATAGTAGGTGAACCACGCATTTTCCCGAGCCACAGCCATCAAATCACCCGCCCGAGGATGGTCAATGCCCGCCGCAATTTTCTCGGCCTGGCCTAAAACCATTTCCACGCCGGGGGTTTTTACCAGAACGTCGCGCACGGATCTTGCCAACGCCGGGTCGTTCAGATAAATGTGCGCGACTTGATGATCCGCCACGGCAAAAACCCGGCTGGCGCCCGCGTCGAGAATTTCCAGCCCCAGCTCGTCTTTCACGGTCAGCCAGCCACGCTCGCGGAAAATCCGGTTGAGATGCACCGGCGTGTCCACGTTTGTAATGCCGTATTCGGAAAGCAAAACGACTTGTACGTCCCGCTGGCCGAAAAAATCAATTAAGTCGCCGACCATGGCGTCAATCTCGCGCAGGTCGCGGTGGATGGCGGGATTGATTTCAAACGCGCCCCTCACCCCGGCCCTCTCCCCGTTTGGCGGGGAGAGGGTGGCCGAAGGCCGGGTGAGGGGATTTGAAACGTAAGTTCCATGTCGCTGCAGATTGTAATCGAGATGCGGAAGGTAAATCAGGTTTAGGTTGGGTGAATATTTGTTTTCAATCCATTTCGCGGATTCGGCGGTCCAGCGGGAGGCGGCATCGGCTTTGCCGGATGGTGAATCAATGCCCGCGGCCGGCCCCCAAAAACTGAAGAAGGGAAATTCGCCCAAGTCTTTTTTGATTTCTTCGCGGATGGAATACGGCCAGGAATAAACGTCAAAAAATTTACGGCCATCGGCGGGATACATCGGGCGCGGCGTGAGGGAATAATCCACGCTCGAATACATGTTGAACCACCAGAACATATTTGCACAAGTGGCGGGTGGCAAGTGGCGGGTGGCAAGACCGGATTGCGCGCGCAGGGCGTCCCAGATTTTTTGCGACTGGACGAGATGATTGGATTGTTTCCAGAATTGAACCTCGGCCAACTCGCGGTGGTACCAGCCATTGCTGACGATGCCGTGCTGCGACGGCGGCTGGCCGGTAAGGTAATTGGATTGCGCGGTACAGGTAACGGCGGGAAACGCGGGGGCAATTTGCGCGAACGCGCCGCGCCGGCGGAATTCGGCGAGGCGCGGGGTATGTTCGCCAATGAGCGCCCCGGTGAGGCCGACGACATTGATGACGGCAAGCCGGCTCATTTTCCGGCGCGGGCGCGCAATTCCGCAACGGCGGCGGCGATGGCCGCCGGTTTCATTTCGTGGACTTCGATACCGGTGCCGATGGCCGACAGCAGCGTGATGGTGAGTTCGCCACCAAGGTGTTCGCGAAATTCCTCGAGGCCGGACAACAGGGTCGGCAGGTTGGCGTTGTCGGCGTTGAGCAATTCCTCGGCGAAAAGGGTAAAGCCGAGTTTTTCCAACAAATCCAAAATGCGCGCGGCGGCAGACGGATCCAGCAAACCGATTTCCCGGGAATAAATCACATCCAGCGCTATGCCGATGGCGACGGCTTCGCCGTGGCTGATGCGGAATTTGGATAGCTGTTCCAGCTTGTGCGCCGACCAATGGCCGAAGTCAAGCGGGCGGGCCGAGTCGGTTTCAAACGGGTCGCCGCCGGTGGCGATGTGATCCAGGTGCAGCTCGGCACAGCGGCGGATGAGCCGCTTCATGGCGGCCGGCTCGAAGGCCGTGAGCTTGCCGGCATCGCGCTCCAGTTCGGCGAAAAAATTCGCGTCGCGGATGCAGGCGACTTTCACGGCCTCGACATAGCCGGCACGTTTGTCGCGCGGGGCGAGCGGGCCCAGGAAATTGAAATCGTTGATGACGGCAAAGGGCGGGGCGAAGGTGCCGACAAAGTTTTTTTGGCCGAAGGCATTGAGGCCGTTTTTAACGCCCACGCCGGAGTCGGCCTGGCTCAGGGTCGTCGTGGGAATGCGGACATGGCGGAGGCCGCGATGGGCGGTGGCGGCGGCAAAACCGGCGACGTCCAGCAGCGCACCGCCGCCGACGGCGATGAGGTACGAATGCCGGTCAACGTGGTGGCGCTGGACCTGGGCGTGCAGGTCGGTGACCAGCCCCGGTGAGTTTTTGGCGCGTTCGCCGCCGCAAAAAAACAGCGGCGGGCGGACGAGCCGGAGACGTTCCGCATGGACGGAGAAATAGTTTTCGATCTGGCGATCCAGCCCCGGCAGGGCCTGCGCCAGCGAATCTTCGAGGCAGACCAGCGCCTTGCGCGGGCCGGTGTCGGCAAGGACGTCACGCAGCAGCAGATTGTCCGGGGCAAAGACGTTTTCGGTGAAGAAAACGCGCAAGGGCCAGCCGACCTGGATAAAGCGTTCGATAACGGACACGCTCTAAATCTGTACGCGCGCCGATTTTTTGCGAGGATAATTTTCCGTCACGCCTTGGAGCCTTGTCCGGCCGGCTCGGCGGGAATGCGCATGCAATAGAACGAGCGATAGACAAACACCAGCGCGATGAGAAAACACGTGCCGCCGATGAAATAGGACAGATAGGAGTCGGGATTTTTCTTTTTTAGTTCCACGGCGATTTCCACGGCGAGCAGCCCGAAGAGCGTGGTGAATTTGATGATCGGATTCATCGCGACCGAGGAGGTGTCCTTGAACGGATCGCCGACGGTATCGCCGACGACGGTGGCGGCGTGGAGCGGCGTGCCTTTCATCTTCAAATCCACTTCCACGATTTTCTTGGCGTTGTCCCAGGCGCCGCCGGCATTGGCCATGAAAATGGCCTGAAACAGACCGAAGAACGCAATGGCAATCAGGTAGCCGATGAAGAAATACGGGTTGATGAACGGCAGGCCCAGCGCGAAACAGAAGACCACAATGAAGATGTTGATGAGACCTTTTTGCGCGTAGCGGGTACAGATGGCAACGACGCGCTTGCTGTCCTCGATGGAGGCGGTTTCCTTGTCGAGCTGGATGTTTTTCTTGATGAAGACGACCGCGCTATAGGCGCCGGCGACAACCGCCTGCGTGCTCGCGCCGGTGAACCAGTAGATCACGGAGCCGCCCATGAGCAGGCCGAAGATAATCTGGGGCAACACGAGGCTCAGGCGGCCGACGGCGTTGCCGAAGGCGTGGTCGAGCAGCATGATGATGCCGAAAATCATCGTGGTGGAACCGACGACGGCCGTGCCGATCAACACCGGCTTAGCGGTCGCCTTGAAGGTGTTGCCGGCGCCGTCACCCTTTTCGAGTTCGTGCTTGGCGTTGGCGAAGTCGGGCTTGAAACCGAAATCCCGTTCAATTTCCGCGCTGATGCCGGGCTGCGCCTCAATGCGGCTCAACTCAAAGACCGACTGCGCGTTATCGGTGACCGGGCCAAAGCTGTCCACGGCGATGGTCACAGGCGCCATCGCGAGCAAGCCGAACGCCACCAAGCCGAAGGCGAAGATCGGCGCGGCGAACTGGAATTCGCCGGGGATGAGCGCGACGAAGTCGGCGTTCTCGGAAAACAGGAAGGCGACGAACATCAGGCCCATGATGACCAGGCCCATCCAGAACGCGGAAAAATTGCCGCAGACGAAGCCGGACAGGACGTTCAGCGACGCGCCGCCGTGATCGGAGGCGTTGGTGACTTCCTGGACGTGCCGCGATTTGGTGCTGACGAAGATTTTGGTGAACTCCATGATCAGCGCACCGGCAATCGTGCCGCAGCCGATGATAGCCGCCAGCACCCACCAGAGGTTGGCGAGCGGCACGTCAGTGAGAACACCATTAACCATTTGCGGAACC
>Ga0302266_10000894_pt1 | contig 28917 bp, 23 predicted proteins | sample III_Bog_E1_2_FD_194559 | JGI IMG/M metagenome (GOLD analysis project Ga0302266, IMG submission 194559) | Peat permafrost microbial communities from Stordalen Mire near Abisko, Sweden - III_Bog_E1_2 | ecosystem: Environmental > Terrestrial > Soil > Wetlands > Peat | place: Sweden: Abisko...
GCGCTCCTCAAGCCTGCGCAGGGCGGGATAGATTGCGCCGGGACTGTCGCTGAAGCTGCCCATGGCAGTGGACGAGAATATCTTGCGCAGGTCGTAGCCGGACATGGGCTGCTGGTGGATCAGCCCCAGGAGTGCGAAGCCGAGAAGAGAATCGTTTTCCATAGTACGAAACGTAGTATTACGCTTCGTACTATTGAAATGCAAGCGAATTGATCACCTTTTTTAAAAAATAGTACACTTGAGCCATGGATCAACGCCTGCTCGCAAACATTCACCGAGCCGAAAAGATGCACCAACTCGTGTCCGAGCAGCTTAGCGGAGCACACAGTGGTGGAGTCCGGATTGTCTTAGCTGCGACGTTCATTTCAGTGGCCATGTCACATCACAAATCAATCCTAGTTCTGCTACAGGATGATGGGTTGGTCGGGTCGGCCTTCGCGTTGTTCCGGCCACTTGTCGAGGCAATCTACAGGGGCCTATTCACCGCTTTTCTCGCGAATGATTCGCAAGTCGAAATGATTAGAATTGGGGAGGGATCGTACCCTCGTTTCAGCGAACTTGCAAAGTCTCTCGACGGCATGCTTAATGCAGATGGCTTTTTCTCAGCGTATAGTGGCAAAACATGGAGCACCTTGTGCGGCTATACTCACACCGGATTAGAGCAGCTATGTCAGCGAATAGATTCCAACGCCACAATTAGGGCAAATTACGATTTAACAAACGTCAACCAAATGGTGAACAGCTCGACTGCTGTCTTGGTAGTTGGTGCATTGTCGCTCCTCGAATTAGAAGGAAAACAACAGGCTTGGAGAGTGGTCAGCGAACGATACATGACGCTTTTCAGAGTGGAAACAAGTTAGGCACTCTCGTGTTGTTCCTTGGTGCGCCGCGTATCGATAAACCGGCGGAATGTCTCAAAGGCGTTTGAATTGACCGACCATTCGGGACGTCACAAACACATTCAGAATTCCTTCGGAGCCAGCATTTGTAAGGTCAACAACCACGTTGCCGTCAGACGCCTTCCATAGCATCATGTTCTTTGGTCTTCCGTAACGCTTTGTACAATAAATGAGCATTTCACGGTATCTTGTGCCAGTCTCGTGTCGTGGGCCAGTCAACTGGATTGCGATTTTATAGATCGAACCTCGCACTGTTCCCAGGATCGTGTCCCACTGAAGGTCCATGAAATGCGCGTCCGGAGCATGCCATATTTGCTCTTCCTCGAACGCCATAGTGGAATTGAGCGCGACCAGTTCCTCGGGCGAAAGAGGCATGAGCCCTTCAGTCCCATCAATCGTCATGTCGATTCTGTATTGTCCGATCGTGGGGCACCGTTCGGCGGCAGACTTAGACTTGAAGGGCCAAAGCATGATTGATTCTAACGTCAAATTTGGTTCATTTTCCTGAAAGAAGAATTAAAAAGCCCCGTTCCGCGGGATGCGCGGGCCGGTTGCGAGAATCCGGATGATCGATCGGGCGAGAGCGCTCTGGAACGCTAATATAGTTGCTGGACATGCCTTTGCTCGATCCCATCCCGTCGCCGGTGGAACACGCCGACCTTGCCGCCCTTGAATGGGAGCCGCTGCTGGGGCTGGTAGCCGGCTTTGCTTCGTCGCCCGTGGGGCGGCACGCAATTCTCGACCTGCAGCCCTCGACCGACGAAGGCTGGATTGGCAGCCAGCACCAGCTTACCGGCGAGGTGCGTCTGTTGCTCAGCGAGCAGGTCTCCATTCCACTCGGCGGGCTGTTTGACCCCACGCAGCACGCGGCAAAGGCGCAGATATTCGGCGCGGCGCTGGAGGCAAGCGAATTGCAGGCTGTGGCCCGGCTGGCAAACGACGTGGCCTCGTGGCAGGCGCTTCTTCAGTCTCCGCCCGCGCGGTTGCTGGGCAAGTTGCCTGGACTTTCCGGACTTTCCGCCGCGTTGACCACGAGCCTGCGTCCGCTGGCGGAAACGATTGAGCGCACCATCCAGCCCGACGGCTCGCTGGCCGACAACGCCTCGCCCGAACTGGGCCGGATTCGCCGCGAACAGGAACGCCAGCAGCGCCTGATTGAAGAGAGCCTGCGATCGGCTCTGCGCAAGCTGTCGAGCGACGGCGCAACGCAGGAGGATTTGATTACCATTCGCGGCGACCGCTTCGTGATTCCCGTTCGTGCGGAGTTGAAGCGGCGCATCTCGGGCGTCGTCCATGGGGCGAGTTCGTCGGGGCAGACGGTCTACGTTGAGCCGCTGGAGACCATTGAGCAGAACAACGAACTGGTGCGGCTGATCGAAGAGGAGCAGGCCGAGATTCACCGCATTTTTGTTGCGCTGACACGGCAGGTGGGCGGCTATGCACAGGCCCTGGTGGAGGGCGCGCGCGTGCTTGCACTGGTCGATAGCCTACAGGCCCGCGCGCGATTTGCACGCGATTACGACTGTGTTGCCCCATCGATTGCGCCCGATGCTTTGCGGCTTGAAGGGGCGCGGCATCCGCTGCTGGAAAAGCGGCTGCGCGCCAGTGGTGGACGGATTGTTCCGCTGACTCTGGAGTTGACCGCGGCCGAGCGGCAGATGATTATCAGCGGCCCCAATACCGGCGGCAAAACCGTGACGCTGAAGACGACCGCGTTGTTGGCTATGATGGCCCAGGCTGGATTGCCGGTACCCGCTCGAGCGGCCTGTTTCCCGGTTTTCAACGCATTTCTTGCGGATATTGGCGATGCGCAATCGATTGAGGCCGCGCTCTCGACTTTTTCCGCGCACATTACGAATCTCGACCGGGTGTCGCGGCTGGCTGGGCCCCGATCGCTGGTGCTGCTGGATGAGCTTGGCTCCGCGACCGATCCCGAGGAAGGATCGGCGTTGGCTGTGGCTATTGCCAGCCACTTTTTGGAAGCCGGGGCGTGGACGCTGATTTCGACGCACCATACCTCGTTGAAAGTCTATGCCGCCAATACGGCGGGAGTGAGCAATGCCGCTGCCGGCGTGGACGAGGTGACTCTGGCGCCCAACTATCAGCTTCGGCTGGGTGTGCCGGGAGCTTCGGCCGGCATTCAGCAGGCTGAGCGGCTGGGGCTGAACGCAAGCATTGTGGCCGCTGCACGCGAGCGAATGGGCTCGCAGCAGGTAGACATTGCGCGCTTTCTTGACCGGTTGCACAACGAGGTGACGCAGCTTGAAGCCGAGCGCAAGGCTGCCCGCGAGAGTGAATATGCGCTGAACCAGCAGCGGGCGAAACTGGCGCGCGAGGGTGACGTGGAGCTGCGCAACCGGACGCGGGAACTGGAAACCAAGCTGGCCTCCCTGCTGAAGGACTTCGAGTTTCAGATGCGCGAGACGGTGCGAGCAATTGAGGATCGCGCCGCGCAGCAGAAGCTATCAAAGGAAGCCGAGCGGCGGATGATGCGCCTGCGCCGCGAGTTTCAGGAGAGCTTCAACCAGACTGTTGTGGCGCACCGCACGGGCGCGGATCAAGGAGATGCCAATGCGCAGCCGCACCTCCTCAAGCACATCGCGCCGGGCGACCAGGTTCTTATCAAATCGATGAACAAGCTGGCAGTCGTTCAGCGCGAGGTGGAGAAGGATCTGTTTGAAGTGGCTCTTGGGCCGATCAAGATGCGGGTGAAGCGCGACGAGTGCTCCGCACCTTCCCCTCTTGGTGGAGATTCCGCGGCAACCAAGCGGGCCGATCCACTGGCCGCGGCGCGCCAGCAGAAGAATGTTCACGTAACGGTGACCAGCGCGAATACCGACGACATGCGGATGGAGATCAACCTGATTGGCCGCACGGTGGACGAGGCTACCGAGGAGCTGGAGAAATATCTCGACCGCGCGTTTCTTGCCGGGCTGCCGCGCGTTCGCATCATTCACGGGCATGGGGCGGGGATTTTGCGGCGTGGGGTGCGGGAGTTTTTGAAGGGGCATCCGCATGTGGCAACGCTGGCTGAGGCTCCACAAAATGAGGGCGGGCAGGGGGCTACGCTGGTGGAGCTAAGGCAGTAGTTGCAAAATGGCTACGACGTAGCTACGATAAAAGGGGAGAGAATGAACGACGAGCTCTTCGATTGGGACAGCGCTAACATCCGCCACATTGCTGAGCACGATGTCAGCCCGGAAGAAGCGGAAGAAATCATTCTCGGCGATCCGATGGAAATGGACTTCGAGCGGAGTGCTGAGGGCGAAGACCGGTGGACCTACATCGGTGAAACAAATCAGGCCCAGGTCTTCCAAGTCGTGATCACTTTGCGCGACAACAGGATTCGGGTGATTACTGCGTACCAACCTACGAGACGGGACAAGCTGCTATATCTGGCGATAAAGGCGGGATAACATGAGTGACTTCAAGCTTCCAAAGTTTGCAAATGAGGATGAAGAAGCCAAGTGGTGGTTCGACAACAGGGAACTGGTATCGGATGAATTCCAGAAAGCCGCCAAGGAAGGACGCCTCAAGCGCGGCGGTGTTAGACGTCTCTTCGCCGAGCGCGGAATTCCGTTTCCTGAGCCAAAGGCACAGCCCTTGCCCACTACCACCATCCGTCTCGATCCGGAGGACATCGCCAAAGCTCGCATCCAAGCCGCCGAGCGCGGCTTGCGCTACCAGACGTATCTCAAGATGATCGTTCACGAGGCACTGAGGAATGCGGAGGTTGGACGGCAAGCCGTGATTTCCTGAACGGCGGTCCCCACGTAGCCATGCTAGCTGAGGCACCGCAAAATGAGGGCAGGCAGGGGGCTACGCTGGTGGAGCTGCGGCAATGAGCGCAAAATGGCTATGCAAGAGGGAACAACAAAATAAATCCGAAGACTGCCCCGGACAGCACATCCGGTTTCATGATGTTTGAGTCCATAAGCGTTTGGAAGAGAGCCTCTGATGAGACATTGAGGCGCTATCGCTGCTTCAGAAACCTGGAAACTGGCATGTTCAGCGTTCAGAGCTGTGATTTCTACCCCGCATCCTTCGACGCGGAGAAAGCGGCGTTTTTCGACCAGCAGTTTCTGGATCTAATGTCCGAATCGTCGCCCGAGGAAAGATCGGGTAGCTTCGAGACCTTGCGAGACGCAATCGGTGCGCATAACAAGGACTTTGACGCCAAATGTTGAAGATTCCTAAATTCGCCACGGAAGCCGAAGAAGCAAAATGGTGGTTTGAGAACGACGAGATGATCGGCGCCGAATTTGAGAAAGCCGCCAAAGAAGGCCGCGTGGGCCGTGGAGGGGCGAGGCGTCTGCTCGCCGAGAAGGGCATCCCATTCCCAGAACCCCCGAAAAGCCCAGAGGCCAGTTCCGAAAACGCCGCCCCCAATGACATTTCCGTAACAATTCCCCCATCCCCATCCGCTATCATCGCAAGTAGCTTTTGGGGGAGGTCCAGATGCGCAAACTCTATTTGATGGTGATGTTCTGTTTGGCCTGTGCCAGCCTGACTGCACAGTCCAAGAGCATTTACGACTTTACGATGAAATCGATCGACGGCGATCCGGTGAGCCTGAAGAGTTACCACGGCAAGGTGGTGCTGCTGGTAAACGTGGCGAGCAAGTGCGGGTTCACTCCGCAATACGCGGCCCTGGAAGCGCTCTACGAAAAATACAAAGACAGGGGATTGGTGATCGTTGGCATTCCGGCCAACAACTTCATGTTCCAGGAGCCGGGAACCGATGCGGAGATCAAGACGTTCTGCACCAACAAATACAATGTCAAGTTCCCAATGATGTCCAAAGTGAGTGTGAAGGGCGACGATGAGACGCCGCTATACCTTTTCCTCACGGATAAGTCGTCGAACCCGCAGTTTGGCGGGGACATCAAGTGGAATTTCACCAAGTTTCTGTTCGATCGGAACGGCAAGCCGGTGGCGCGGTTCGAGCCGGCTACAAAACCGGACTCACCAGAGGTTGCTTCGGCGATTGAGTCCACGCTGGGTCAATAGGCTGGGGCTAAGCAACCTTCACCTCGGCGCTTTGCCCTGTTCCCTGCCCTCACCCCTGGCGCTGGTACGTCCCCGAAAGGCGGTCGTGCCAGCTTAGGTGGTCTTCGTCGAAGATGGCCCACAGCACGCCCAGCCCCAGAGGCAGCAGCGACAGAAGCAGCGCAACCATGCGGCTGCGAAGTTGCGCGCGCGTGGGGTTTTCGTCGTCGAAGGTACACAGCGAGATACGAGCGTACTTCATGCCGGGGGTTGACTGAGCCAGCATGAAAAACAGCATCTGGTAGGCACCGCCGAGAAGGAGCAGCGCCGCTCCGGAGCCCAACTCGATCTGCTGTTTCGTGGGCAGGTGCTTCACTTGGGTGGCGACCACCAGCGCAACCGCCAGGAACACGCCCAGGATCAGCGCCCCATCGACCACCGCCGCCATTGCCCGCAGACCAAACGGCGCGAGATGCAATGTTGGCGCTGTCTCTTCCATTTGCTTCCCGATAGATTTCGCGGCCGGTTCGGCTTCCAGTTCCATGCCCGACCAGCGAGCGCCCTGCCACACGGTCGCCTCTACCGCTGTGTCCGAAGCCATTTCAGGCACGGTCGAAATCGTACCAGGATCGACTTCAAAGATGCTCAACTGCCGGTCGTCTCGCTCCGCATGCGGACCCTCCACCAACCGGGGACGAATTCGCCGCGCCGCAATCAACTCCCTGGGAAACTCGATCAGGTTGGCGTGAAGCGGCTGAAAAATCTCGTTTTCTTCCTCCAGCGCTTCCCGGTCATTGCTTTCCGCGAGCTGCGGAGGCCACGCTTGCGGCTCCCAACCCTCCTCCTGCGCCATCTGGGTTCCGTCTGTGCCCTGAGGAACGTAGCTCGCCGCAGGCTCCCTGGAAAGGAGCGGTATATCCGCCACCCAGCTAATCCCAGACGATTTGCCCTGAGCAATTTGTTGTGAAAGGGGCGAGCCGTCCACGGCGGGTTCGATCCGTGAATCCGGCGCTAGCCTGAGAACCCGCTCCGAAGACACGCAATCAAAACCCCTAGGCTCCCACAACTCTTCCATTGTGCCTGCGCCCACAGGCTCGGCCTGCCGGTCAGCGGAGAAGTTAGATTCGAAGTCAGCTTCGAGACCGGCTTCCAACCCAGCCAGGATCGACTCGGCCGCCGCCTGCGCCTGCAACGCCGCCCGCGAGGCAGCCTCGGCGGCGCGAACTGCAGCGCGCGCCTCATCCGCAAGCATTTCGCTGTAACTGGGAGCCTTGGCATATCGCGCCGCCACGCGCGCGGCCGCTGCTGCCTGGCGGGTCCGCCCGCTTGAGTCGCGCTGGACTGCCTGCTGGGCCGCCGCTGTTGCGGCGCCAGACGAGGAAGCCATGCGAATCTTGTGCAGAGCCAGGCGGCGATTCACTTCATCTTTCCACGCTGGCGCCAAATCGGCCTGAATTGGCAATGTGCTCAAGGCTGCAACATCCCTTCTGACGCGGCCAGGCGGCCCGATCGCTGCCGCAATGCCGCTGCTCCGGTTTGCCCAGCGCCGAAGATAGCGCGGCGCCTTGCAAACGTTGTGGTCAAAAAAAGAGAGGACTCGCGGGGAATACACAGTCGAGGCCCGGAAAGTGCCAACATTCCGGGCAAAAAATCGTTCCGATTTTTTCCTGCTGCCAGAGCTTCGTGGAGCGCGTCCCATCCAAAGTAGCCTTGTTTTGCTATGCTGAGCCTTGTACCGTTCTTGGTCTTGGGATGCGTCCTCGTACTCTAGTATTTATCACGCTGCTGGCGCTATGTCACCCGCAACTTCGCGGGCAGACGTTGACCAATGGAGTACCCCCATCCCGCCCTGACCCGCAATCCACGTCCGCCAGCGCCTACGAAACGCTTCCCGACGACCCAAGCCAGCAGGTGCTGCCCATAGCCCAACCCGAGCCGGCACCTGCAACCGGCATGCCCGTCGAATGGGAAGCTGGGCGCCAGGACTGGGCTGGGGACGTGCTCACCCTTACGGGCAACGTGGTTGCTCATTACCGCGATTACGTTCTACGCGCCGATAAAGTCGTGTACCACCAGTCCACTTCGGAACTGGAGGCGGAAGGCCATCTTCAGGTTGCCGGCGGCCCCAACAACGTGCTGATCAACGCCGACCACGGCGATATGCGCCTGGACATGCACACCGCCCGTTTTTACAACGTAAACGGCTCTCAGGGTATCCGCACCAGCGGCCACACGGTCGTCTACAGCACCCCTAACCCCTTTCTTTTCTCCGGAAGAGTTCTGCTCGAGACCAGCGAGGGCGTCTACCGGATTGTGGACGGCACCATGACCAACTGCCGGCTTCCCAAGCCCGACTGGCAGTTGTTCGCCCACTCCATCGACCTGGCCGACGGTAAAGCCTCCACCTCCAACTCGGTCTTCAAATTTCTCGGCGTTCCGCTCTTTTATCTGCCCTATCTGCGCCACCCCGTGGACGAAACCGGGCGCGAGAGCGGGTTGCTAATTCCTGTCTTGAGCAACTCTTCTATCAAGGGTTTTATTGTCGGGGAGCAGATTTACTGGGTCATCAACCGAAGCATGGACATGATCGCCGGCACTGAGTACTACTCCAAGCGCGGCTGGGCCCCCAACGGCGACTTCCGCTATAAGGGCCCGGGCTTCGACCACCTCATTTTCCGCTGGAATGCCTTGCTCGACCGCGGCGTGGAAGAGCAGGTAAACGCCGTTACTCCCACCGCTCGCCTCGCTAACAGCGCTCCCAGTTCCCTGAATTACCAGTTGGTAAACCAGGGCGGCGTGGACATTGTAGCTCTGGGCCGCAAGGACTTGACACCGAACACCCGCGTCAACGGCATTGTCGAGTTTCTTTCGAGCTACGTTTATCGCCTGGTCTTCAACGACAACTATTCGCAGGCCGTCAGCTCCGAAGTTTCAAGCAATCTCTCGCTCACACACCAGCAAGACGGTCTCGTGCCGTCCCTATCGCTCGACCGCTTTCAGACTTTCGCCAATTCCACCAATGGCGCCGAAGCAAGAATCCTGCACCTGCCCAGCCTGCGCTACGACATTCTCGACCGGCCACTGTTCACATCGCCGCTCTACTGGGGGCTGGGATCGTCAATTGGCTACCTGGCTCGATCGGAGCCTCACTTCCACGCGCGCAACGCGGGCCGGCTGGACTTCTACCCGCATGTCTCACTGCCCTTTTCCGTTGACGGCTGGAGCTTTGTGCCCGAGGCGGCGCTCCGCGACACCTTCTACACCATCAGCCAGGATCCCGATCTGACCGGCGCAAGGAACGGCACACCCACCATCAGTCACGATCCGCTTAACCGCGCCGATGCCGAAGCTTCGTTGGACATCCGGCCTCCGGCTATTGAGCGCGACTTCAACCTGACTCACTGGAACCGGGAACTGCGCCACATTATCGAGCCTGAGATCACCTACCGCTTCGTCGGAGGTATCGGCGCGCAGGCCCGCAACATGCTGCTTATCGACACCACAGACATTGCCACCAACACCAATGAGGTCGGTTTCTCACTGACGCAGCGTTTTTATTTGCGGCCGACAGGCGACCAGCCTTGCAACGCCGATGACCCTTTGGCCAATCTCGGATGCGCAGCCAAGCCTCGCGAGTGGGCAAGCTGGCAAATCGGGCAGGAATTCTTTTTCGATCCCAACTTTGGCGGCGCCATCATTCCCAACCGCCGCAACGTGTTCGACTCCACGCTCGACCTCACCGGCATTGCATTCCTCACCGCACCCCGCAACTTTGCGCCTATTGTTTCTCGAATGCGCTTCGAGGCCATCGATAATCTGCGCATCCAATGGGATCTGGACTTTGACCCCAAGACCGGACGCCTGGCCTCGGACAACATCTTTGCCGGCTACAGTTGGGGTCCCACCACCATTGGCGTGGGCCACGCCATGCTCAACGCTGTGGACGAAAGCGGCAGCTCCGCCTCCACTGTCCAAAGCCAGCAGTTGCAGCCATCCTTCTCGTTCGGCAAACAGAGCGGAAACGGCTTCAACCTGGCGGCGAACGTGGGTTACGATTTTGTGCAGGAGGCGTTGCAATACGCCGGAGCGCAGGCGGTCTACAACTGGAACTGCTGCGGTTTGACGTTCGGTTACCGCCGCTTCCAGCTTGGCTCGGTTCGCGACGAAACCCAGTATCTTTACAGCTTTACCCTGGCCAGTTTCGGTTCTGTGGGAGACATTCGCCGGTCAAACTCCGTCTTCCGCGATCCCACCCTGCCGCCGGCTTATTGAGGCCGGCGTCGTCAAAAAGAATCGCTCTTGTCACAATAGCGCGCTTTTTTCAGCGTCTTTGGATGGATGCCCGGTCGCCGCGCATCAGGAGCCCCCGCGCAGCGCGCCCTACCCAACATTGGCCACGCACGCCAGACTTTGGCGATAGTCTTCCCGGTCGATCCTGCTCCGCACTCCGAATTCCCCAAGCAGCGTCATCATCTGTCCCACGGGCAGTCCGGCCACTTCCGCGGCCTTGCCCAAGGAGGCTTCGCCGCTCTTGTACCTCTCCACGGCAAGCAGAATCCTTCCCCGTGTCACCAGATCGCGCACAGCCTTGGATAAATCGCTCTGCTCTTCCATGGTCATCGCGGATAGGAATTCATAATTGTCCTGGTCCATCCGGACGCTCATCGTCTTGGTCATGGCTGTTCCTCCAGTCGCAGCTTGGCATCTTCCAAAAGGTCGTTTCGATACCATCCGGATCCTTGAATCTTAGACGGGAATTGAATAGGGGTGAATTACAGCAATCTCGCTGTAGCGCTTGAAATCGGCATCATTGAACGTCAGGATGCTCTCGACAGCATATACCGTCATGATGGCAACGAGACGGGCGTCGTGTACCTTGACTCCCTGCACATTGTGGCGCCTGACGATCTCTTTCCATGCTGGATAGATCGCCGGAATATCCGGCAACAGGGTTAGCAGGAATTCAATATTGCTAACTTCTCGAAGCGCTTCTTCGAGCGAGAAGCCGAGTCCATTCTTGTCAGCGGGCCGCGTTGCCACATTCCAGAATTCGGCTATATTTTGGGGACAGAAGAAGACGAGGTCTCCCCGCCGGATTATGTTCGATACGGCATGAGCGGCTTGGCTGCATAGCGGATGATTCGGCTGAGCGCTGCGGAGAAGAACATTCGTGTCAACCAGCACACGCATCAACGGTCCTGACCCTCGTAGATTGCGTCGCGGCTGACGGCGTAATCGGACAAGGGAGGGTTGATGCGATGGCCGAGCGACCACGCCTCGAATGCCGCCGCCCGCTCCTCAGCGGATTGGGGCTTTTCGGTGGCCGGAAGTACAGCGCCTTCGACAACCCGGAGGAGAAATGCTTCGACGGTCAACCCGCTCGCCTGGGCATGAACGAGGAGCCCGGCTTCGACTTCGGGTTTGAGGTGAAGAGTGACGGTCATGGCGAGCCTTGCCTGAAGATGAGTTTACGCCAAAACAACGTCCGTCGGGGGCCGGCGGCCCACATCCGAGCAGCGCCAAATGATCGGGTGCCGCAAGTCTCGCCTTTGGGGACCTGGGATCGCGTAGTCCATTCAGTATCTTCGCGCGCTTTACTTGTCACAATGCGGCGCTTTTCCCGCGCTCTTTCCAGCGTCTTTGGATCAATGCCGAGCTGTGGAACCTCCTGAGCCGGATCGAAGGATAGGTTTTTCCCGCGCTCGTGCTTGCCTTTTTCCCCCTTCTGCGTCCACGCAGTATCGCCGGGGCCGCTGACCCTTCCACGGGCGCCGCATGGCCCCCGCTGGAGTATCCTTTCCTTAAGAGGATTGAACATTGCTTCGCATTCGCATATTCGCCAGCCTGCTCGCCATCTTGATGACCGCGGGCTGCAAGGCTCAAACCGCAACGCAGACTTCGCTGGACCCCGCTGTGCTCAACCGGCGCATTGAAGTCCTGGTCCGAGCCCAGTTCAACATCCCGCAGGACTACGCGGTAACGCTTGCCGCCCGCAAGCCCAGCCAGGTGAACGGCTATGACACGCTGCCCATCACCTTCTCCCGCGACGGCAAGGCCCAGGAAGCCGACTTCCTTATTTCTACCGACGGCAAGACGCTGGCGCGCCTCGATACCTTCGACCTGGTCAAGAACCCCATCTTTTCCATCGACGTCGCTGGCCGTCCCATTCGCGGCAATCCTGACGCCAAAGTTACCGTGATCAACTTCGACGACCTGGAGTGCCCGTATTGCGCCCGTATGCACCTGTCGCTTTTTCCAGACACGATTGAGCACTATAAGGACAAGGTTCGCTTCATCTACAAAGATTCCCCGCTGACCCAGATCCATCCCTGGGCCATGCACGCATCGGTTGACGCCAACTGCCTGGCCGCGCAGAGCGGCGATGTTTATTGGACCTATGTGGATTACCTTCATGCCCACGGCGATGAGATCAGCGGCGCGGACCGAGATCCGGCAAAGAGCTTTGCCGCGCTCGACCGCATCGCACGGCAAGAGGCCACGATTTCTAAACTGGACACGCCAAAGCTGGATACCTGCCTGGCAAAGCAGGACGAAGCGCAGGTGAGGGCCTCGGGACTGGAAGCGGAGGCGCTGAGGATCGACGGAACTCCCGCGCTGTTTGTCGATGGGGAGCGAATCGATGGCGCTCTGCCCAAAGAACAATTGTGGCTCGTAATCGACCGCGCGCTGCGCGCCGCCGGCGTCGAGCCTCCACTCGCTCAAACCGCGCCGGCTCAGCCGGCCAAACCGTCCCAGTCTCCCGGAGCCGGCAAGTAGCCATTATCGTGCTATCGCCGCGCCGTGTTGTGGATTTATCCTTGATTGCCGGGGCCACAGGATCCCCATTAGGAGAAACCAGATTGCAAGAGGAATCGTTTTTTCCGGCCCGACACCGCTTTGCCGGTTTTGTTCTCTGTTGCGGAGCTTTGCTAACCGCCGTGGCCGGTTGCCACTCCTCGCCCGCTCCCGATGTGGTGGCCACCGTTAACGGCAAGGACATTCTTCGCGCAGACCTGGAGAAGTATTACAAGGCACAACTCGGAGACAACCCGCAACAGCCCACGCCTGAACAGGCGAACATCGACCGGCTCAACACGCTGCACGGAATGATCGATGACGAAATCCTTCAGCAGTACGCTGCCAAGTTCAATCTCACCGCCAGTGACGAAGATGTAAGCGCCAAGGTAACCGACATGAAGGCGCTGCACACGCAGGAGGAATTCGATAAGCTGCTAAAACAGCGCAACGTAACACTGGACGACCTGAAGCGGGACATCCGGCGCGAGCTTACGAAAACCAAGCTGCTGAACAAGGAAATCGAGTCCAAGATCAATGTCACCGACGCGGAGATAGCCAGTTACTACAACAGCCACAAGTCCGAGTTCAATGTCATTGAGCCGCGCTACCGAATCGCCAGGATCGCCGTCACCAGCACTCCCTCGCAGGCCACCAATCTGCAGAACAACAAGGCGTCAGGCGACGCCGACGCGAAGAAGAAGATCCAGGCTTTATACGCCAAGCTTGAAAATGGCGAGGACTTCGGCTCCGTGGCCATGAATTACTCAGAGGATAAGGCCACCAACTCGAGCGCCGGTGACATGGGTTTTGTCTATGAGTCGCAACTGCGTCCCATGACTGAAGTCTACAACGCAATCAGCAAGCTGAAGCCGGGCCAGTTCACCGATGCGATTCCGGCCGTCGACCCTGAATCCCACCGCATCGTCGGCTACGCCATCTACCAGCTCGTCTCAAAAGAGCCGGCCGGCCAGCGCGAGTTGAGCGACCCGCGCGTGCAGCAGTACATCCACCAGCAACTTCACGACAGCCGCACGCAAGTGCTCCGGAACGCATACTACGAGAAACTCCGCGACGACGCCAAGATCCACAACTATCTGGCCGACCAGATTCTGAAGGAAGGCGAGAAGTAGAACTCACCGGCTGGAGTGTCTCATTAGTAATAGGTCATGGCGATCTTCAGGTCCAGGTGTCCGCCCGGGAATTGAAATGCTGCGTCCTCAAACTTTGGCGGGCCAAAATGGCCTTTCGCATTGTTGGAGGCGCCGACGCCCTCGCGTGGAATTCCCATGAAGTTTGAGTCGAGTTTGCCGTTCGAGTTTTCGTCGTGAAAAATTGAAACCGCATACTTGCCCGGTCCGATGCCGGTGAAGTCGCATTCGGCGTGACCATTGGAAACGGGAGAACTGGTGCGCGCCATAGCTTTGTCTGCGTTCGTGGGGTAGCCATCGGCTGAGGAATACAGCGCGCACATCACCTGCCCCTTCCCGCTGCGCAACCCGCCTACATCCACCAGGATCTTGTTCTCAATAGCCTGTTGCGCGGCTAGCGTGCCAGCCGGAAAAACGAACCATAGCATCAGAATCCACGCAGCCGTCATCCCCTGCCAGTGTTTAGCCAATGTTCCACCCCTTTCGGCTACTGTCGCCATAAATTCCTGTACTATGCGCTGGTTCAGTTTCGCTCAATCGCGCTGCGTACACAACGATCACACACATTGCTCAGAAACGGAATAAATAGGATGCTTTGACAAAGATCTGCCGCCCATCGTTCAGATAAGGCAACCCACGCGGCGCTGCGGTGTTATTCGGGTCGCACGTCCCGTTTGGAAGGCGATTGCAAAGCGATCGGGCGAGATTCTGAAGGTCGTTGTTGTAGCCCACATAGACGGCCGTTCCCGGATGTGGAAGCCAGGTAAACAGCGCATCCGTTTCCACCTCTTTGGTTCGCAGCAGCGACGTCTCGGCCGGATTCGCCAGCGTCGAACTGTACTGTACGATCACACGCGCTGAGAGCGCCCGCGTAAATTGATAGTTGACCTTGGTGCGGAAAACCTGGCTCTCATAAACCAGCGCGCCGTTCGCCACAGAGGTGTCCCGATCCAGCAGGTAAGTATTGTCCGCAGTCAGTTGACGAATGGGCTGCAACGTAATGAGCACTTGCGAATCTTCCTGGTTCATCAAAGAGGGTGCCTTGCCCGCCACCGGGTTGTAATTTACATTGCCGTTGCGGAACGCATTGATGTTGAAATTCAGCTGCGGAAACGGAGCGCCTCGCGCGACAAACCCGCCGGAGTTCTCAGTGAAGTTTGTGTACCGCGAAAGGATCGGGTAGCTCGGCGGACCCACGGTGTCGGAGTTGAAACCGACGATCGGCGCAAGCACAATGTTGCGCGGCAAAAAGATGAACGGGTCGAACGACGAGTAATGGAAAACGCGATCGCCCTGATGGTCGAACGCAACATTCTGATTCGTTTCGAGGCCATAGTTCTGAATCAAACGGTGCTTTGGATACCACTGGTACGTCATGTGCGTCTGGTCGTTGCGAAAGTTCGAGGACTGAATAAAGCCCAACTGGCTCTGGAAGCCGGTGCTCATATCCTGGAAATTCGAAAACAAGTTGAATGCATGTCCGTTGCGCTGCAACTGAAGGGCGCTGGCCGGGCCGGCGCCATAGGTTGCCGGCATTCCGCTGTCCACCGTGCCTTTGGTTGTGCTCTCCACCATCTGCCCCATAGCCGTCCACTTGTCGTTCATTCGCGCCGTGGCGTCCACGCCTCCGATGCGGTTCCATCCCTGGCCGAACTCGTCGTCGGTATAAATCGCCCCAATACTCGACCCCTTGCCTAGATCCTCTGAGAAGCGGCCCACCCCAATGGTTGCGCGCTTCTTGTAGAGCGGATCGCCAGGCGCAACTGTCTCGCCCGGCTCCCGGTCGTCGATGGCGAACAGGCCAATGTTTGTCGGTCCCAGCTTTCCGGTCACGCGCACGCCGTATTCGGGATGCACGATGTTGCGGGTATACACCAGTTGGATGGGCGTGACAAAGTAGTTAGCGTTCTCCAGAAAGAACGGCCGAAGTTCCGGAAAATAAACCGGAAACCGCTGATTGACCGTGAACTGCGGCTGGTCCGATTCAATATCGCTGAAATCCGGATTGATCGTCCCATCGAAAACAATCCGGTCTTTGAGGATTGCCTTCACTTCCCCGCCTTCCGTGCCTTCAAACTGCCGTGAACTGAAATATGGATCGAGCGGGTCAAGAGTCTCCAGGGTGCGCTCGTTCTGCCCCAGAACATAAGGATTCAGCTGCACATTCCGCGAGCCGGTAACACCCTCAATGCCGTGCAGGGTGGCCTCCTGGCTGAGGACGCCGGAGACGTTGGCGGAAATGCGCGGCCAATAGTCCACCTCGCTGTTCCTGGGAAGGTTGCGCATGAACACCACGCCCCAGTCCGAGCCGTCGGTGCGGAAGCGGAGGCTGCGAAAGGGAATCGCCATCAGCGCCATCCATCCGCCGCTGGTCACCCGCCCTTCCGAGTCCCACACCTGGTCATAGCTGTAGTCCTGACCGATGTTCTCGGCCCACGCGGCGTCCGCCTGCACGCCAGCCGGATTCACGGTGAAGAGAACACCCTTTCGGTGGTCCTGAAACGGATCCAGCAGCACCGACACGTTGTCGTCGTTCAGCACGTTTTCGCGCCGCGCCAGGTGACCGCGAATCTCGGCAGGCTTGTGATCATGGCAGATGAACACCAGATATAAGGCACTCTTGGTGTGCCCCAGCCAGACCTCGGTTGCCTCGGTCGCCGGCTGCCCGTCGCGAGGTGCGTTCTGAATAAAGCCGGAGATATGAAGCAGCTTGTCCTGTAGCTCTGGTCGCGGCGCCATCCTCGCGAAGTCCGCGAGCCGCAGACCTTCCGCGATCAACGGCACTTTGTATTGGCCGGATGGCTGCGCCGGTGGCGGCAATGCGGGCATAGCCTGAGGTTTGCCGTTTTGCGTCGCCGACGCCGCCCATGCAGCCGTCCCCAGACACACGACTGCACACCAAGCCGCAAGCTTCATAGTTCGATGGTACGAAATTTTCACTGCCTGGGTTCCTTTGGAACTCTCTCGATGGGCGCTAATCCTGAGAGACGGTCTGAATCGGGAAAGGAAAGACAATTCGACAAGGAATCCAGCACCCTTCGGTCTCCGCTTCCCTGCGGCCTTATTCTCTATACAGACCCTCCCGTGTCCGACTTCGCCCAAACCGTCAAGCAGCAGGCCGACATCGTAAAGGTGATCGAGGGCTACATCCGGCTGCGCAAGGCGGGTGGGGTGAACTACACAGGGCTTTGCCCCTTCCACAAGGAGAAGTCACCCTCCTTCTCGGTCCACGCGGTGCGGCAGTTCTACCACTGCTTCGGCTGCCAGGCTTCGGGAGATGTGTTCAGCTTTGTGGGCAAGATTGAGAACGTCACCTTCCCCGAGGCGGTGCGGATCGTCGCGCAGAAGTGCGGCATCCCCTTGCCCAAGCGCGAGTTTTCGTCGCCGGAAGAAGCCGCCGGCGCGCGCATCAGAGCCAAGCTTCTGGATCTGCATGAGGCCGCCACTGCGTGGTTTGAAGAGCAGTTACGCGGGCCGGAGGGCGCTGTGGCGCGCGAGTACCTGGCTGGCCGCGGCCTCACTCCTGAAGGCATAAAAACCTTCCGCATGGGTTACGCCCCCGAGAGCTTCAACGCGCTGCGTGACCGGCTCAAAGGCATGGCCGACGACGAAACGCTGCGGGCAAGCGGCCTATTCAGCGCAAAAGAGCAGGGGGACGGCAGTCTGGGGCCGATTTACGACCGCTTCCGCAAGCGAGTGATGTTTCCCATCGCCAGCGAGAGCGGGCGGGTGATCGCTTTTACCGCCCGCGCGCTTGAATCGGGCGAAAAGGCCGGAGCAAAATACATCAACTCGCCAGAGACACCGCTTTACTCCAAGAGCAATGTTTTATTTAACCTGGACAAGGCGCGCGCCGCCATTCGCCAGACTGAATTTGCGCTGCTCGTCGAGGGGCAGATGGACTGCATCTCAGTGTTTCTGCGCGGCATTCAAAACGTAATCGCCACCAGCGGGACGGCCTTCACCGAGCAGCAGGTGGCTATTCTCAAGCGGCACACATCGCAGGTCGTGGTCAACTTCGATCCGGACGCGGCCGGAAGCAATGCGGCGGAAAAGTCGATCGCCCTGCTCACCGAAGAGGGTTTTTCCATCAAGATTGTTACCCTCGACGATGGCCTGGACCCCGACCGCTATATCCGCGAGCGCGGAGTGGAGGCCTACACAAAGTCGTTGCGCGGCGCGCGCAGGCAGGCGGATTACCTGATCGAGCGGGCCCGGCAAATGTTTCCCGGCGCCAGCTCGGAGCAGAAGGTGAAGGCAATGAACTACCTTCTGCCGCACATTCGCCGGATGCCGGAAAAGCTGGCGCGCGACCAGTTTGCCATGGACGCCGCACAAAAGCTGAATATCGATTCCGCCGTCTTGCGAGAGGAACTGCGCCAGGCCGCGCTTAAGCGCCGCGACCGCGTTGAGACGCGGGCCGTGGCACTGACCGAGGTGGAGCGGGTTCTGCTCCGTGCCCTGGCCATTACCGATCCCGACGACGAGGAGGCCCGCCGGCTAGCCGCACAGGCACTGGCTCAAAATCCCGCGTGGTTCGAACAGCTGGGCACATTTGCGGCGCTACAAGCTTTGGCTACTCGCGCGGCAATCGACCCCATGGATGCGGTGGAGGATGAAGCGCAGCGGGCTTTGCTGGCCGAGGCGTTGCTGGCCGAGACCAAGCCGCCGACGGAAGAAATGGTTAGCGATGCCCTCGCTTGGCACGAGGCAAGCTTAATTGAGAACCAACTGAGGAAAGTCCGTTCCGAAATGGCTGAAACTGAGAGGCAATCGGGGTGGGAAGAAGCCCTAAGGCTTAACCAATCTCGTGTTATGCTGGAGCGCCGTCTTAGTGAACTTAAGGCGTCTGGATTGCGAGGGAGGGGCGATGAGCGATGATATCGGGATCAGGAAGCAAATAGCCGAAGAATTCAAACTGGAGCCTGGATCTGAGGCAATTGCCGCCCGGATTGCCGAAGGCTTTGCGCAGGCGGAGCGGGGAGAACTCTTCGACGCCGGGCAAGCGATCCGCATTCTCCAGGAGCGGCATGCGCAGCGGCGAACCACCTGAGAATTCCCTCGTCGGTCATCTCCAAGTAGCGTGAACCGTGCATCAAATTGACCTTCAACTGCGTCTAATTTACAGGGCGAGGAGCGGGTGAGAAGCGAATTTGCCCGGTCGATCCCGAAAGCGGCTCGCAGGCTGCGCCAATTTTGTCGCAATTTTGTTTTGGCGCTGGCTGGCAGACCGTGGTATTCTGTTGATCTCTGTGAGGATGCGCGCCCCTCTGCCCCAAAAATGAGCTCCGGCTCGCGGGCGACCCAGGCGAAACCTGAAGCGCTTGTCATCCTGTTCCGAGCAACTACCTGAGACCGCTTCTTTTTGCGGGCAACCGCAGGTCCGTTTCCTCGTGCGTGTCAGGATTTCCCGATGGAAATCTTTTTTTCGCGCCTCGGTCGGGACCCCGCACCGGTGCGCAAAACGGTGCTGAATCTGCTTTGCGCAAGAGAGTAGGAGTATTTTGGCGATTGACGACAAATTCGAAGACGATATTCAAAGCCTGATCGATGTGGGCAAAGAGAAGGGCTATCTCACCTACGGCGACGTGAACGACATGCTGCCGGAGGAGATTGGCTCGGCCGACGATCTCGACGATCTGATCACCACCATTGGAACCCAGGGCATCGACCTGCTCGACGGCCCAAAATTCGGCGGCGACAAGGACTTTGAGCTAGAGGATGGCGAGGACGTCGAGCTCGACCTGACCCCCGGCACGCTGGAAAAAACCAACGACCCCGTCCGCATGTACCTGCGCGAAATGGGCACTGTTCCGTTGCTTACGCGCGAGGGCGAAGTTGAGATCGCAAAGCGCATTGAGCGCGGCCAGTTGCGCGTTCTCAAGGCTATCTCCCGCTCGCCCATTGTCATCCGCGAAATTGTGGCGCTTGGCGAGGACCTGAAGCGCGGTGTGCGCAATGTAAAGGAAGTCGTGGTCTTCGACGAGGAAGAGCTCACCGAAGAGGTGGTGCAGACTCGCGTCAAAGCCACAGTCATCCGCATCGACGCGCTCGTAAAACACCAGAAGAAGATCGCGCTGCTTGACGAGAAACAAGCCGTGCCGGCGGCCGCAACCAAAGCCAAAGCCAAGGATGCGCGGCACGCTCGCTGGCTCATCGCGCGTGAGAAGGTCTTCATCTCGCGGATCGTTCGGGAGCTGAAATACACCGCTCTGGAACGCAAGCGCCTGCTGGACAAGGTCAACAAGACCGTGGACACCATGCGCACGCTCGAGCGGCAGATTCGCTCGCTCGACCAAAAGTTCGATGCCAGCAAGAGCGAGGAACTGAAAAAGGAATACCGGCGGCAGCAGAAGAACTGCAAGACGGACCTGGAGAAGATCGAGGGTGACGCGGGCGTTTCCATCGTGGAACTGAAGCGCACGCAACGCGAGATGATTCAGGGCGACATGGACGCCGAGCAGGCGAAGAGAGAGCTGATCGAAGCCAACCTTCGATTGGTCGTTTCGATCGCCAAGAAGTACACCAACCGCGGACTGCAGTTTCTCGACCTGATTCAGGAGGGCAACATCGGTTTGATGAAGGCGGTGGACAAGTTTGAATACCGCCGTGGCTACAAGTTCTCGACGTATGCAACGTGGTGGATTCGGCAGGCCATCACCCGCGCCATCGCGGACCAGGCCCGGACGATCCGCATTCCGGTGCACATGATCGAGACCATCAACAAGCTCATCCGCACTTCTCGCCAACTGGTCCAGGAACTTGGCCGCGAGCCGTCAAGCGAGGAGATTGCCCGCCGCATGGACATTCCGGTGGCCAAGGTGCGCAAGGTACTCAAGATTGCGCAGGAACCCATCTCGCTGGAGACGCCGATCGGTGAGGAAGAAGACTCGCACCTTGGAGACTTCATCGAAGATCGGCAAGCTGTTTCGCCATCCGAAGCGGTTATCAGCGTGAACCTGAAGGAGTACACCTCGCAGGTGCTGCGCACGCTTACGCCGCGCGAAGAGCGGGTCATCAAGATGCGGTTCGGTCTTGAAGACGGGTCGGAGCACACGCTGGAAGAAGTAGGGCAAAGCTTCCAGGTAACGCGCGAACGCATCCGGCAGATTGAAGCCAAGGCGCTGCGCAAGTTGCGGCATCCCAGCCGCAGCCGCAAGCTGAAGGCGTTTGTCGAGGGCGTTAAAGAAATGTAGCTTCGGCTGCAAGTTAGCCGTAGGAAGCCGCAGCCATGGAAGGGGCTGCGGCTTTTTTATGTGTGAGCTTCCATCAAGTCCGGAGGGCTAGCGAAGCAACGCCGATGCGGCCCAAAGAATCGGAGCCTGGCCGTGAAAGTCTCCGGTCCTCCGCTTCCGATCGAGATAATATTGCCGGTCGTTCTGTTTTCCCGTGCCCTCACACACGCTGGTTATATCGCTGTTCTGGTCGATATATCCGGCCACAGCGATCCATCCCTTGCGCGCGGCCGGTCCATACGTGCTTGCGTCGAGCCATCCGTTTTTTACTCCGGTTACCATGGCAAAGGTGAACATGGCTGAGCTTGAACTCTCCGGCCACGCTTCATCGTAGTCGATAAGTTGCCGCCACATGCCGTCCTTTCCCTGGTACTTCAGCAGGGCGGCCATCATCGCCTGGTAGGCTGTCAAAATGGTGGCGCGCTGCGGATGATCCGGCGGCAAATCGCGCAGCATCTCCGCCATGCCCGCGGCAACCCACCCATCTCCGCGTCCCCAGAAAAACGGCACATCCGGGGCATGATAGAAGAGTCCGTTGGGCTGCTGTAGCTTGGCAAGATACGCCACCATCTCCTGCGCATCCCGGTCAAGATATTTTCTATCGTGAGTAGCCCGATATGCCTCCAACTGCAGAATCGTCAGCATGTACATATCGTCGATCCAGTAGCGCGTTTCCGCCGAAAGTCCATCGGGCTGCGGATTCTCCCACTGCCGGTCGGCCCACGCCTTGCCGTCGTCGAGATATCGCGCATCCTTGGTCTCAAGCCCGATTTCGAGCGGGACGATGCCGAAGATCGAATCGTCCACGTGATGGCGCGTGGGTATCCGGCTCGCCTCCGAACCTCCAGGCATCAGCGGCTCAAACTTCTGAATCAGCTTTGCCTGCAAGGCGTCGTCGTGACTCAACTGGGCAAAGGTCAGCGCGCCATACCAAGCCGCGACTTCAGAGTAATGAATCGTGGCCGTATACTGATGGGGACTCGTTACAAAGTGCTCGGCGACGCGCTTCCCCACCTCTTGCGGCGACATACCCGTGGGCCACTTGTTGAAGAAGTCTGCGTGGCCGACAGGGTTGGCGGATGCGAGCGCTGGCTCTGCTGAGGGATACTCAGTGGCGAACTCATCCGCCTCTCGATTTATTTCCGCGGGCGAAGCGACGCTGGTGGAGGACAAGATAACTCGATATCGGAAAGTCACGGTCTGGCCTTTTTCCAGCGTGAAGTTGAAGACGGGCTGTTTCGCATCGAAAATACTGCGGCCAAGAGGGTTTGCGGCAAACAGGCCATACCCTCGCGCGTGCCAGTAAGTTGGATAGCCGGGGTTGGCTGGGTGGTCGATGATTGCGATGCTGGCGGTGTGGTCGCCAGTATGCCCCGTGAGCACGCACCAGCGGCCGCGAGTCCCCCAGACAGCCGGGCCCTGGATTCCCTCGCTGGTGAGATACACGCCCGTGGCGGGGTTAGCGGAGCCTGCTGGAGCGGCGGCCACCTGCGTTGGATTCCCGTTGGCGTCCATAAACACGCCCCCCTTTTCCTCAGGCGATTCGAGCCAGCGAGCCACGCGGATCCCGAACACGCCTTCTTTATCGTCGTTGAAGACGGCACGATCCAGAGCCTTCAGAGTCATAACCTGATCGATAACTCGCGCATGATTTCTCCGCTCGAAGATATAGCGCGTGGTCTGGTTAAGTATCTGCTTGTTTTCCCCTGTAACCCAGACGGACTCTACCACTAACTCCCCGCGGTCGGGACCACTCTTCGCGGATACGATTCCAGTTTGAAGAATGGTTCCCATCTTGGAGCGGTTTTCGGGCTTGATAGCATCGGAGTTATTCCAGAAATCGAAACCGTTTACGTTGCCGTAATTGAACCACAGTCCGGCATGATGAGGATGGTCGACGCGCTCGCCGGAAAGTGGCGCAAGCGGAAAGCCGCGAGTCACGGTGACGCCTTCATCGTCGATCAGCGGATACAGAACCGGCTTCTTGAGCGATGTGGGCCAGACATAAGACGTGAAAGGCTTGCCGTCGATTGTGATATCGACGCGGCGGTTCATTTCGTCGGGAACCACCTGCACGCCTTTGCCGGGCGAGGCGGCGAATGCGCTGGCCGCAAGCGCGATGACCGCGGACAGCGCGACCTGGCTACGCATAGATCTTGCCTCCCGCCATAACCTGCTGAGTCTTGTCGTCGAAGGTTACTTTCTGGCCGGTTTGGATGGCGGCCACGTTCATGCACAGCGCGATTGAATGGCTGTAGCCGGCTTCAATGGAAGCATTGGGAGTCTTGCGCGAGCGGACACACTCCATCCAGTTGCGCATATTTGCGGACGTCTGCGGATCGGCTCCAGTGTCGGCTGCGGTAGAAGTTGGTGTTGCGTTCTCGGTGAGCGAAAAGCTGTTCAACAGGTTTGGCTTCATGTCCATTTCCGCGGCGGAGCGCGCGCTCAGTCCGCCCGTGGAAGTTACGGTCTGTTTGTCCATATCGATCATGCCGCCATTCGAGTAATAAAGTTCCTTAACTCCGCCCGCCGAGTTAGTAAATCGCGACGAATACTGTACCTGGAAACCTTTGCTCAGATCGTCGAGCGGGCCGTAATCGAACACCGCGGTCATCGTATCCCAGTTCTGGCGTCCGTCCTTCCACAGATAAATGCCTCCATTGGCGACCACGCTGCGAGGATGCGGCAGCCCGGTGAACCAATGGACTGTGTCGATCTGGTGGACAAGCCACTGGTCGGGAATGCCGGATGAGTAAGGCCAGAAAAGCCGGAACTCAAGATACTTGCGCGCGTCGAAGGGAGCCATGGGGCGGTTGAGCAGATAGCGCTTCCAATCGGTGTCCTCTTCCTTCAGCAGCGGCACTTCCTTGGGGCGACGCCAGCGGCCTGGCTGATTCACATTCCACGTCATCTCCACCATCACAATGTCGCCAAACGCGCCGGACTTGATGTATTCGGCGGCCTTAATGTAGCTGGGTGTCGACCGCCGCTGAGTTCCCACCTGCACAATCTTGCCGGTCTTGTGGACCGCGGCCCTAAACTTGCGGGCGTCGTCCATGGTGTGTGCCGTCGGCTTCTCGACGTAGGCATCGCGGCCGGCGTTTACCGCTTCCACGCCATGAAGGGCGTGCTGAAAATCGGCGGTGGCAATCAACACCGCATCGATGTCCTTGCGAGCATAAAGCTCGTCGTTGTTGCGGACCGGATCGACGGGATCTCCACTGAGCTTCTGTATATAGGCGGCGCCCTCTTCGCGGCGTCGGTTCCAGATATCGGAGACCGCGACAAACTGGAAGTTCATATCCTTGGCGTTCTGCAAGAAAGCGGGAATCAATGCGCCTTTCATTCGATCGCCGCAACCAACAACGCCCACTCGCACGCGGTCGTTCGAGCCGACAATTGCCGCATAGCTGGATGCGTTCCACGAGACAGCTGTTGCGGCAAGGGCCACGCCGCCCGTCTTCAAAAACGCCCTGCGGTTGTTATCTTTGAGATCCATGTTTCTCCTCGTCCGGTTGGTCTTTCGCCCAAGCTCTGCTGGTTGAAAATTTCAGATTTCCGCTGAGATGTTTCAATGCCCTTGCATGATACCTATGACGGATTCACACCGGAGCGAGACGCGCAATTGAAGCCTCTTCGACAATTCTTTCCGATCGTTCTTCGAGATATTTTGGGAAAAAAGGCGCCCCGTTTCAACAGTCGAAACGGGGCGCCAGGCTGAGCGTTCGTCTGTTCAGGATGGACGCATCTCTAGAAGGTGAACTTCATGCTTCCCTGGAAGACTCTGGCGCCACTTCCGGAGGTCGATGAAACCTGGCCAAAAGTGGACGACGTTAAGACTACCGGTGTACTCAAGGTGAAGTCCGGGTGGTTCAACACGTTGAATGCCTCCAGGCGAAGATCCATTGCGAGCCGTTCGTGGATCGGAAATATGCGGGAGATCTGTGAATCGAATTGCAAGAAGGGTGGAGTCCGGAATTGGTTCTTGCTTACGTTCCCATACCCTCCCAAAGCTGCACACCCATTGGCCACATAGGCCCCATTCGTACCGGTGTTGCAAGGAGTAGTGATTTGGGCAAATGCAGCCGGGTTGAAATACTCGCGGTTCGCCTCGCCCGTGGCACTGCTGAATTTGGCTTCGGCATAAGGGTTGACTCCGGGTATCAGGTTAGGCCGATCGTTGCCGATATCGGTAAGGGAGTTGTCCTGACCCGAAGTCACGTTGATGGCGGTGCCACTGGTTATGTGCATCAACGGCGCGATTTCCCAGTCGTTCGCGGCCAACTTCTCGATACGGTTTAGGTGGCTGAAGTTGCTCTTGGCGACGACCACGACGTTTTCGATGTGCCGGTAATCGAAGCCGCAGGGTCCGTAGTCCCCTTTCGGGTTGTTGGGATTCTGAGTGAGCGTGGCAGCAATGTCTCCCTGGCCGTCGGCAATGTCCAGGCACTTGGACCAGGTCCAATTTGCCAGCAGGCTGAAGGTGGACGAAAGGCGATGCTGGATGGTGGCGACCATGCCGTTGTAGTTGGCAATGCCGGTGTCGTTGACAACATTCGAGCCCGCGCCGCCGCCCGAGATCTGATTGCCCTGTGCCGGATTTGCGATAGTGAGAGCAAGACGCGAGTTCTGGTTTCCAGTTGTAGAGCAATTTGTTCCTGCCGCGCCCGGCTTTACAGCGGCTGGGCCGGTGGTAACTATGCCAGTGCAGCCGGTACCCCCCGCGCCCCAAACTCCGGGAATGTATACGGCTGGACTCAGTGGCGTGCCCATGGGGTCATGGAGGGTTCTGTTCCCGATGTAGTCCATCTGAGCTTGCCACCCGCGACCAAACTGATGTTGAACGCTGAGCGTCCACTGAATGGTATAGGAAGGGCGAAATTGGTCGGGCATCACAATGTACTGCGACTGCGCGAAGAATTGCGCCTGCGACGGAGTGGGAACGGCGGGCTGTGGAAATGGATTCGTCGTAATGGAGCCGACGGACCACGGCGCGCTGAAGCTGACAGGGCCGGTTGAGGATGTCTGGGTTTCGGAGATGGCGGTGGCAAAGGGCGGATTCTGCTGGGTGCGCTGACCGGTAAAGAAGTTGGGTTTGTCATATGCCAGTTCGGCGCCCGCCCGTATCACTGTTTTGCCATTGCCAAATGGATCGTAGGATGCGCCGATGTTGGGAGAGAACTGCCATGGCGAATTCTTCGTGAATCCCTGTGGGACGCCGGAGTCCTTGTAGAACAGAACGCCCGCCGGAGCGTTCGGATAGACCGTACTCGAAGTGTTGGACAAGAAGTCGTTCATGTTAAATACGGAACCTCGGTTGAAGTAGTCCGTGGGCATGAAATTCGGTCCCCAGCGCAGGCCTGCCACCAGGGTCAACCGCGAAGACGCGTGGAAGGTATCCTGGCCATAGAGGCTTGGAAGCGGCCCGCGCAGCGCGTTCTGCTGCTGTTTGCTCTGCTGGAAGGCGCTCAGCGTTCCCTCGAGGAAATCCAGGTTCTGGTCGCCAATCACGGACCCACCCTTGGGGCCGCTGCCGCTGTATTCGCCATTGAAAGTAAAGACGCCGTTGGATTCGTACGCATTGCCGATATTGAGCTCGTTCTGCACCCACTCCCCACCGAAAACAAGTTGGTGCTTTCCGCGCACCCAGGTGGCGTCGTCGTCCAGAGCTAGCGTGTTGTCGTTGAAGTGAGAAACTGAGTTTGTTCCGCCGCCAATGGTGAACTTGCCTTGACTGATCTGCAGGCCGTTGGGCACCGCCTGATACATGCTGACGCCCAGCGTTGCGGCATTGATATCGGCGGGGGCATATCCGCGGTTGTCCACGCGACGCAATACCGTGGCGTGCGCGGAGTTCACCAGGTTGGGCGTGACGGTGTATGCCTCGCCCAGCGTGAACGACTGCGTCCGCTCAATGTTTCCGGATTGTGTGGTAATCAGGATGTTGGTTGGAGAAAAGAAGGCTGGCGCCTGATATCCGTCAATGAAGTACCGGCCGTAGAGGTTGTTCTTGGGGTTGATGGTGTAGTCAACCCTGGTCACAAACTCGTTATCGGCCGTCTGCGACGGGATGGAATAGGAGACAAACCCGCAATTCCCGGTGTCGTAGCTGGGGTTGATCGCAGGCAGATATTTTTGCAGAGAAAGCGCTTGCGCGTTCCATGTGGGAGTGGTCGCATACTTGTCGCCCGGAATAGTTGCACCTGTGAGCGGATCGACCAGTTGAACGAATTTCTTCGACGCTTCGCAACCCGCGCCGTCGGTGACGGAGAAATCGCCCGCAAGGTTGGCTGCGGTGGGAACGGTGGCTTTGGTGCTGGCTTGAGCCTGATCGGCATGGAGGTGCTGGTATCCAGCGAAGGCAAAAAACTTGTCGCGAATGATCTTTCCGCCGAAAGTGCCGCCGTACTGATTCTGGTGCAGCGTGTCCTTCGAGGTGGAGAAGAAATTGGTGGCGTCGATGAAGTTATTACGGATGAACTCAAAGGCAGTTCCGTGGTAGGTGTTGGTCCCGGATCGGGTGACAACGTTTACCATGCCGCCGGTATGCTCCCCATCCTGCGCGCCCAGCACCGTGGATTCCACGCTGAACTGGCTGACTGCGTCGGGAAATGGGAAAGGCAGATTGCCGTTGCCCATGTAGTCCTGGTTGTCGCCGCCATCGAGCCGCCAAAGCGTCGTGTTTCCATTGCCCCCGGCAACCGAGATGGAGATGGTCTGGTAGGAATACTTGCTTCCTGTGAAATCGGCGCCGGGGGCTGAATTGGACCCGCCCGATAGAGTAAGCAGGCCGGTCATCTGACGGCCGTTGAGCGGCATCTCGGTGATGTCCTGCTCGTCGATCGTTTGCTTGAATGACGCGTCCTCCGTCTGCAGCGCAAGGCCTTCCGCATGGACCTCGATCTTGACGTCCGCCTTCCCCACGGCAAGCGCGGTATTTACGGCTATGCTGCTGCCAACTTCGAGAACAATGCCCGTTTGCTCATAGGCCTCGAAGGTCGGGGCCGAGACACTAAGGGTATAGGTTCCGATAGGGAGGCCGGGAAAGACATAGACACCGGCTTTGTCGCTTGTTGTTACGTGCTTGACCTGCGTTGACACATCGGTGGCAGTGATGGTCGCATTCGGAATTACAGCGCCGGATGCATCCGACACAGTGCCCTGAATGTTGCCGGTCCCCGCAATTTGGGCGCTCCCTCTTGCGGAAAAAAGAAGCAATGCAAGGCACCAGAAAATTGCTGCCCAGCGGCTGTCCATCGCCAATTGCTTGAAGCGTTTGTATTCCATAGCTGCCTCCAAAAATGGTCTTTGAGTTTTCAATTCGTTGATTTCGAAGGTGGTTTGACCACAACTCGGCCCCGGGGTTCTTCAGCTGGGTTTCGATATCTGTTTTTTTCGTATCGAAATTCCCGTTAGAAAATGCTTCACTAGCCTATACAGTGGTCGGACCACGACTGTCAAGCAATACTTCACCGTGGCCGATTCCTCTTGAATGATTCTCTTGGAATTGGATATATACGCCCATAATTGCGAGCTTTAGGGAAGCTTCAATTGCAAATCTATTGGTCAGACCTTAAAATCCGGCCAGGCAATCTTTTTTTGAAAGATGGAAAAGGAGTTAGCGATCACAGAAACGGTCCCTCTACCGCCGAAAGCAAGTCGGCCGCTGGACTCTCAAAGCCATGCGCCGCCACAAGTATTACGGCCGCGCCGATAGAGGCAGGCACGGTGCAAATTCCGCCGGTTCGCCGAGGATGCCCCGCAGCGGGTTATCGCCTTGCGCGGCAGACTGCCAGGATTAACCGGGCAGCGGCAACCCGCCTCCGCGTTTTCCAATTCCGGCCCCAT
>Ga0302266_10000912_pt1 | contig 28695 bp, 21 predicted proteins | sample III_Bog_E1_2_FD_194559 | JGI IMG/M metagenome (GOLD analysis project Ga0302266, IMG submission 194559) | Peat permafrost microbial communities from Stordalen Mire near Abisko, Sweden - III_Bog_E1_2 | ecosystem: Environmental > Terrestrial > Soil > Wetlands > Peat | place: Sweden: Abisko...
GGGCTTCTTCGATTTCGGCCGGATCTTTCTCGAGAGCCGCAGCGACGGCCCAGGCAGGAAAGGCGACGTTGAGCAGGCTGCCCGCTTCCAGCATGTGCTGTTCAGCGGGAGAGAGGCGCTCGATATCGAGCTCGATCATCTGCGCAAGCGCATCGGGGACGCCGGATTCAATTTCCTGAAAGGGGGTGCGCTGCTCCCAGGCGGTTGCTGCGCCGGTGCCACGGCGTACCAAAAAGCGCAGCGCGATAAGGTGGTGCAGGGTCGCGATGACGAAGAGCGGGTTGCCTTCGGACCTTTGGTAGACGAAGGCGTCGAGGCCGTCGGGGACAATTTCCTGCTGCAATTCGCGGCGCAGGAGTTCAGCGACGGACTTTTTGGCGAGGGGAGCGAGCTGGATCTCGATGCAGAGGCGGCGCATCAGCAGGTCCTGCTTGAGCGGCTTGAGGGAGTGCTCGACGGCGGATTTGCGGGAGCGATAGGTGGCAACCACCATGAGGCTGGAGGGGGCGCGGCGGCGGGCGAGTGCGGAGATGAGATTGAGCGTGGAATCGTCGGCCCAGTCGAGATCTTCGAAGACAAGAATGAGGGGGGATTCCGCGCTGAGCTCTTCGAGGGCTGCGCAGAGGTCGCCGATGGTGCGTTCGTGGGAGGGGCGACCGTTGGGGTTAGCTGCGGCTTCCGGCTCGTGGCCGCTGGCGAGCCATGCGGGTGCGATGCGGGATAAGACGCGGCAAGCGGTTTCCCCGTGGGGTGAGGCGCATAGGCGGCTGAGGGCCTCCGTGACCGGGTAATACTCTTCCTTGCTGCCGATGCCCTGAACGCATTGGCCGCGGGCGATGGTTCCGGCTTGGGTTGAATCGACCTGACGGCAGAACGCGTCAACCAGGGCGGTCTTGCCGATGCCCGCTTCACCCGCGATGAAGACTACGCGCCGTTCTCCAAGGGTGAGCGCAGGCAACTGCGCGGTGAGGACGGCTAGTTCGTCTTCGCGGCCAACGATGGAGGGAGGTAATGGCAGTGTGGAGGTAAGTGGATAGGCTTGCTGCGGAGTGGAAACGGCGGCGCGTTTGTTCGGCGCTTCGATGGAATCGACTACTGGGGCGACGAAGCAGTAGCCGCGTTTGGGAAGGGTCTGAATGTAGCTTGGGTGACCGGCGTCGTCGCCGAGGAGCTTGCGAAGCTCAAGCATGTAGGTACGCAGAACCTGTGGCTGGACATAGGTTTCCGGCCAGAGTTTATCCAGGAGCTCGTCGTGAGTGATCAGGCGTCCGGGATTCTCGACCAGGTAACGCAGGACCGCGAACGGCTTGGGCGGAAGAGCCACCGTGACGCCGTTGTGGATCAGACATTCATTCCCTGTATCGAGCCTGAACGGCCCAAACTGCTTCATTCCGACCGGACCTCCGGGTAAAGATAACTCTACTTGTTGAGCAATCGGCTTTCCATCAATTTGGAACGTTCGCGACTCTCGATTGTCAATCTTTGCTTGGGGATAAGCCGTCTGTGCACGGAATCCGGATGCGACGAGCCGTCCGTTTTTGGAACTATGTGTTCATCTGCGAACAGGCCTCCGCCCAGCGCGTGGGTGGTTTTAGCGAGCATGGAAAGATACGCGGGGCGTTGGGGTTCCGTTCCGGACATTGAGTCTCCGGCGGTTGGACGGAAGGATCGTCGAATGGGAATCGGAGAAGCCAGAGTTGAAAGCGTTGCGGAGCGGGGCTGGCGGGTGCAATGCCCCTGAATGGAGCTGAATTCAGGCTATGATAAATCTCTGTGAATATCCCCATCGACCCAAAAACAGGCCCGGCGTTACTTCCGGAGGACGGTGAAGGTGTCGGCTCGTTGTCGGCGCCTTCGGCCTTGAGTGTGGCAGACGCATCAGGCGACGGGATTGACGATTTTGAAGGCGTTCCGCGGCTGATGGCCTTTGGGCTGCAGCATGTGCTGGTGATGTACGCGGGGACGGTGGCGGTGCCGCTCATTCTGGGCAGTGCGCTGCACTTAAGCCCCAGCCAGATAATTGCACTGATCAGCGCGGACTTATTTACCTGCGGGCTGGCGACCCTGCTGCAGACGATCGGGTGGTGGAAGTTTGGCGCGCGGCTGCCGCTGATTCAGGGATGCTCGTTCATTTGCGTGCCTCCTATGATTCTGATTGCCGGACAATATGGGATTCCTACCATGTACGGGGCGGTAATTTGCAGCGGGGCATTTCTGATTGTGGCCGGGCCGGTGTATAGCCGGATGCTGCGGTTCTTTCCGCCGGTGGTGATTGGGACGGTGATTACGGTGATTGGGCTATCGTTGCTGCCTGTTGCCGGTGGATGGCTGGGGGGCGGGGACAGCAGCGCTGCAGATTTTGGAAGCTTTGGACACTTGGGACTGGGCGCGCTGACGATCGCGCTGATTGTGGGGATTCAGCGATTCGGGCGGGGGATGATTGCGAACCTTAGCGTGCTGCTTGGATTGCTGGGCGGAAGCGGCGTTGCCGCTCTGACGGGGCAGACAAGCTTTGCGCAGGTGGGATCGACCCCGTGGCTGGGGATGGCGCGCCCGCTGATGTTTGGGTGGCCGCATTTTGCGCTACTTCCGGCAGTGGTGATGAGCGTGGCCATGCTGGTGGTGATGACGGAGACCACTGGAAACTGCCTGGCGATTGGGGAGATTGCCGGTCGGGAGATTGGGCCCGCGACGCTGTCTGCTGCGTTTCGGGCGGATGGTTTGTCCACGATGCTGGGCGGGGTGATGAACAGCTTTCCTTACAATGCTTACGCGCAGAATACCGGGCTGTTGACGCTCTCGAAAGTGAAGAGCCGGTTTGCAGTGGCAGCGGGTGGCGCCATCCTGGTGGTGCTTGGATTTCTGCCCAAGCTGGCAGCAGTGATTGCGGCGGTTCCGCGGCCGGTGCTGGGTGGGGCGTCAGTGGTGATGTTCGGAATGACGGCGATGGCGGGGATTGAGGAGCTGGCGCGGGTGCAGTACAAGGGAACGAACAATGGGGTGGTGGTTGCAGTGTCCCTGGGATTGGGCGTGCTGCCCATTGCGACGCCGGGGTTATTTGCCCATGCGCCGGACGAGGCAAAGCTGTTTTTGAATAGCGGGATTTTTCTGGCGGCGACGAGCGCGGTGCTGCTGAACGTTTTCTTTGCGGGCAAGGCGGAGGTTTGACGAAGATGGCGAACGAGGCTGTAAGCGAGCAGGATCTTTCTTTCCTTAGGCGAGCGATTGAGTTGGCGCGGCTGGCGCGGGCAGACGGGCGGCATCCATTCGGGGCGCTGGTTGTGAATGAGCGCGGCGAGACTGTGGTTGAGGGATTGAACAATGCGGTGCGGCCCAAGGGCGATCCGACGCAGCATGCGGAAACGGTGGCTTGCGCGGCGGCGGCGCGGCTGCTGGATGATGCGGAACTGGCGAAGTGCACGTTGTACACAAGCACGGAGCCATGCGCGATGTGCGCAGGGGCCATTTACTGGACTGGCATCGGGCGGGTCGTTTACGCGCTCGCGGAAGCGGGGCTGTTTGAGTTTACCGGGAATGACGCCGAGAATCCGACGCTTGATTTGCCCTGCCGCGAGGTGTTTGTGCGGGGGCAGAGGCCGACGGTGGTGGTGGGACCGCTGCTGGAAGACGAGGCGGCGGTGGTGCACGAGGGGTTCTGGAGGCACGGCCAGGTTTAAACATTCGCGGATGTGATGAGGCGCACTGCCAGGTGTGCAGGTGGATGCGATAAGAGAAGTGGGCGCTCTTGGGCGTTTTCAACTTCGAGGGCCCTGTTTTTCCGAAAAACACAAGAAAGCGAGTGTACCCATGACCACCGCGACGGCTGTTGAGACTGTTGTCGATTTTCAGTCCTGCTGGGCGGAGTTGGACCTGCCGCCGGCGGTGCGCGAGGTGCTTGGCGCGGCTCCGTTGGTGCAGGCTCCGGAGACGCGCACTCAACTTCTGGACTGGGCGCTGGGCCGTGCTTCAGGGGAAACCGATTGGACGCTGGGCAATCGCGAGGACCATGGAGTGTATGAGGCGGTGTTTCATGCGCCGGATGTGGGCCGAATTGTGGAAGCGGTGATTACCAAGGCGCGGAATGGTCTGGCGATCAATTTTCCCGATCCGGCGATGCGGCGGCGCGATCCAGATGCAATGGTGATTGGAGACGGGCTGCCGACCGACAAGCCTACTTATGCAGAGCGGTTTGGCGAGGGCTTCGAGGGGACGCGGGCTGCGACGCTGGCCTGGCTGAAGACGCAGGAACTGGTGGCGATGCCGTTTTATGCGGGGACAGATGCGTTGGGCTATGGAAGTCTGCTGATTGTTCCGCGGCAGGCTGCATTCTTTGCGGCGGCACTGGCTGATTTGCAGGGGATGATTCCCCGCAGCCAGACTCCGGCGGACTTCAAAGTGACGGGCGGCGTGCTGTTTGTGGCGCCACCGTTCCGGCATACGCATTTTGGCGGCCGGCAGGTGGTGGTCCACGACCGGCAGGAAACGCATCAGGAGATATTCGCTTACAACCTGTACCCCGGACCGAGCGCAAAGAAGGGCGTCTACTCCATGCTGCTGGACAAGGGGGAGCGCGAGGGCTGGACGACGAACCATTGCGCGGCGGTTGCGGTGGTTACGCCTTATGAGAACCAGCTGATCCTGATGCACGAGGGAGCGAGCGGCGGCGGCAAAAGCGAGATGACCGAACATATCCACCGTATGGAGGACGGGCGGCTGCTGCTGGGCAGGAACGTTGTGACCAACGAGGAGCGGACGCTGAATCTGCCCGAGGCTTGCCATTTGCGGCCGATTGCGGACGATATGGCTTGCGCGCATCCGTCGAATCAGGGGACGAGTGGAAGACTCACGGTGGCCGATGCGGAGAATGGGTGGTTCGTGCGTGTGGATCACATCCACAGCTACGGAACCGCGCCCAATCTGGAGCGGCTGTGTATCGATCCACCGGAGCCGCTGATTTTTTTGAATCACTACATTGTGCCTGGCGGCACTTGCTTGACGTGGGAACACGTCGAGGATGCGCCAGGGAAGCTGTGTCCGAATCCGCGCGTGATTTTGCCGAGACGGATGCTCGAGGATATTCTCGATGGTCCGCAGCGCGTGGACGTGCGGAGCTTTGGTGTGAGGTGCCCGCCAACGCATCGTGATAGCCAACTCTATGGAATTCTAGCGATGATTCACGTGCTTAGCCCGGCACTGGCTTGGCTGTGGCGGCTGGTAGCGCCGAGGGGGCACGCGAACCCGAGCATTCAAGCGCAGGCCAGCGTGGAGATGCAGTCTGAGGGTGTTGGATCGTACTGGGCATTTGCCACTGGCCGGCGAGTGGACCAGGCAAACCTGCTGTTACGGCAGATTGTGGAGACGCCGGAGACGCGCTATGTGCTGCTGCCGAACCAGCATATCGGTGCGTGGAAGGTTGGCTTCATGGCGGAGTGGATTGCCCGCGAGTATCTTGCCCGGCGTGGCAGCGCGAAGTTTGGGCGCGACCAGGTACGTGAGGCGATTTGCCCGTTGCTGGGGTACATTCCGCATCAGTTGCGCATTGAGGGATCGATGATTCCGCGCGTGTTTCTGGCGGTGGAGGAACAGATCCAGGGCGGCATGGATGTGTATGAAGAAGGCGCGCGGCAGTGGCGTGAATTCTTCGCGAAGGAATTGAAGCAGTTCCTGGTGCCGGATCTTGATCCGCTGGGTAAGAGCATTGTTGAGGCATGCCTGGATGGGGCGCATCAGGAAGATTATCGGCGGCTGATTCCTCATCCGATGTTCCGGGACGACGCGTAACGGACAGTGGTCAGTGAACAGTAATCAGTTGTCAGTTCCCCCGCGTGCAGTCCGCGCCGCAGGGAGGGATTTGCGGGCGCGGCGGCGTGGACTGCACGCGGGCTGGACGTTCCATCTACAATACGGTGTTCACAATCCGAGTTGTTTATTGGATGTCTAAATGGAAAGCACAATTTTAGTTCGCCGTCGTGTCTGCCAATCTCTAAGATCCACAGTTCTGTGGAGATGCATTCAAACCGGCCTCATCCTGGCGATTGCATTCTCCGCAGCGGCGCAAACGGATATCTCCTCACAGTATCTATGGCAGCCTGTTCGCATTGGCGGTGGTGGATGGGTGGTGGGCATGGTTGTGCATCCGCTGGACCCTACGGTTCGCTATGCGCGCACTGACGTTGGGAGCCCGTATCGGTGGAATAACTCGACTCGGCAGTGGATCCCGATGCGGGTCAGTAATACGAACGGATCGGGCGTGCTGTCGGCTCCTGAAACCGACGCGCCGTCGAGTTATGGGGTAGATAGCATTGCTGTGGACCCGACTAACACCAGCGTGGTTTACATGGTGTTTCCCACCGAACATAGCACCGACATACAAGCGCCGACTAACTATGTGGAGTTATACAAGAGCGTGGACGGTGGGAATAACTTTACGCCGGGGAGGATGACTGCGGCTGCGATCCTCGGCAATCCCAACGGGCCGAATCGCATGTATGGCGAGAAGTTTGTCGTCGATCCTGCGAATACGGCGGTGCTGTATTACGGGAGCGATAGCCAGGGGTTGTGGCGGTCGCTGGATGATGGAATGACATGGACACAGTATCCGCTGAGTGGCGCCGCTGGCCCGCCGACTAACATCGAGTTCGTCAATATCCAGTTCGCAAAGGGGCCAGGCTCGGTGACGGTGAATGGCGTGGTGGTGAGCAAGACCATCTATGCCGTGAGTATCCGCAACAACGGGGATGCCGGGGGCGATGCTTACCAAAGCACGGACGGCGGACAAACGTGGAAGGATATTTCGACAGGTGTGACGGATGCGACGAGCGGGCAGAGCCTGAGCCACCAGGCGCTGAGCTCGAGCAATGACGGGACGGATGCGCTGTATGTGGTGGAGAATTCCGCGACGGATGGCGGACTTCGCGCCTATTGGAAGTATGCGGCGGGGACTTGGACGCGGGTTTCATTGCAGGGTTCGATTGGGCAGGCATTGACCAGCGTTGTCGTTGATCCTACGAACGCGCAGCGGATCTATGCGATGGGTGCGGACACGGGGCTGGCGCGGTCAGATAACGGCGGTGCGACGTGGATCAACCTGGGTTCGCCGCAATATGCAAACACGCTGGGTTGGCTGCCGCAGACGGTGGGAATGAGCGGAGGCCAATGGCATAGCAATGGCGGGCTCAAAGTGGATTCGGCCGGCAATCTTTGGACGCCAACCGGGCAGGAAGGGATTCTCACGATTGCGGCGGCAACTGCAAGCGCGGCGACGACGGCGAATCCGCCGAAGTGGACGATCGAGTCGACAGGCATTGAAGAATTGGTGGCGATGGACATGGTTGTTCCCCCGGGTAGCAACGACACCATTATTGCCGCGGCGATGGATACGACCGGCTTCGTTATTCCTAACCCGGATAACTTCAGTGCGGTGCAAATTCCGCTGCAACAGGAGATTATTTCGCAAGGGACGATGGCGGCTTATGCGCCGGACGTGCCGAGTTACATCGTGATTACTACGAGCAATGTATATACCAATGGAACTAACTACTCCGGTTACTCGACTAACGGTGGCGCGACATGGACGCGGTTCGGTCCGGCTCTCAAATACACCTGCGGAAGCGGTCAGTGCGACATTCCCGCTGGGATGATTGCGGTGAGCGTGCGGGGAAGCAGGACGTTAGGGAGCGACCATATTGTTCTCTATCCTCCGAGCGATTTTGCGCCGGAGTACAGCCAGGATGGTGGCGCCACTTGGCATGTAACTCAATCATTTCCGCTGAATTCCGATGGAATGACCATCAATACGACAAGCTACAACAGCTTTCTGTATCCGCAACTCGCTCAACATTTATTAAAGGCCGATCCATTTATCGCGGACAAGTTCTATCTGAAGTTCACACACGCGCCTTACCTGCTTTATATCTCAACCGATGGAGGCCAGACGTGGCAGGGGCAGGCGAATGCGAATCTCCCGGACTGGGCGTGGGACGGGCAACTGGTTGTGAACAGCAAGGTGAAGAACGATCTTTGGTATGCGGATGGGTACCAGGGATCATCGCCGCATGGGGTTTTTCACTCGACCGACGGCGGACAGACATTTCAGCAGCTTCCCGGGATCAGCCATGCGATTCGAATTGCAATTGGTGCGGGAAGTGGGAAGGCAGGAGATGCAGCGTATTCGGCTTACTTCTATGGGCTGATGGCGAGCAATCCGGAGTGGGGCATTTTCCAATCGACAAATGGGGGCACGAGTTGGAATCGCATCTCGTATTACCCGACGGGAATTTACGATGTTCCACGGGCAATGGCGGCGAGCCAGGATACTTTTGGCAAGGTCTATGTTGGGTCCAGCGGAAACTCATTTGTGTATGGACAGCTTGTGCCTACTAGCCCAGCGCTTCCGGGAGCACCGACGGGGCTGACAGCCACGGCTGCTTCGGGGACGGAGATCGATTTGGTTTGGACGGCGGCTACGGGGAGCGCGATGAGTTACAACGTCTATCGGGGGACGAGTGCGGGGGGCGAGGCCGCGACTGCGCTGGCGTCGGGCGTGATTGGGACGAGTTATGCGGATAAGTCAGTAAGTGCGGGGACGGAATATTTCTACAAAGTAGCTGCGGTGAATGTTGCGGGGCAGGGGCCGAACTCGAACGAAGCGAACGCGACGACGGTGCAGCCCACGGTATCGCTGGCTCCGGCTGCGAGCGGCTCCTTGACAGCAACGGTGACGGCGGGACAGATGGCTACTTATCAGCTTGTGCTGACATCGAGCAGTTACTCGGGGACTGTGACGTTCTCATGCACGGGAGCGCCAGTTGGTGACACGTGCACTGTGCCTTCGCCGGTGAACATTATTGCAGTGACAAGCGCGACACCGGTGAACGTGACGGTGCAGACGAGCAGTGCTGTTGCCGAGGTAAACAGCGGAGTGGGACGGGGCCTGGTCGCGCTGGTGGCGGGCCTGGTCTTGCTGCCGATTGGTTGGCGGCGCAGGCGGTGGATCACCGTTGCGCTGGTGATTGCGGCAGTGGCACTGCTGACGGCGGCGAACGGATGCGGAAGCGGTGGCAGTGGGGGTGGAGGGAGCAGGAGTCCCGTGACCTCGACACTGACGGTTTCCGCTACAGGGACGGGATTGACGACTGCGACTGAGACGTTGACGCTGACCGTGCAGTAGCGCAGTCGGCGTGGATGGAGCGAGCGGCTATTCTTATCGGGACAGCATGCCTGGTCCTCTGCGCCAATTCGATGTGATCGTGCTGGGCGCAGGAGCGGCGGGGATGATGTGCGCGGCGACGGCGGGGCAGCGCGGGCGGCGCGTGGCTCTGCTGGAACATGGCGGGCAGGCGGGCAGGAAGATCCTGATCTCCGGTGGCGGGCGATGCAATTTTACGAATCTGCACTGCGGCCCGGAGAACTTTATTTCAGAAAACAGGCATTTTGCGAAGTCGGCGCTGGCGGGGTATGGACCGCGCGATTTTATTGCTCTGGTGGAGCGGCACGGGATTCGATGGCACGAGAAAACGCTGGGGCAGTTGTTTTGCGATGGATCAGCGCGGGCGATTGTGGAGATGCTGCTCGCGGAGTGCGGGCGGGCTGTAGAGTCGGGCGGAGCGGTTGACCTGGTGCTGAATGCGCAAGGTGTACGCGTGGAGCGGGATGCGGCGGGCGGGTTTAGGGTGGAGTGTTCCGCGGGGGAGTTTGCGGCTGAGTCGCTGGTGGTGGCAACGGGCGGGCTCTCGATTCCGAAGCTTGGGGCGACGGGGTTGGCTTACGAGCTGGCGGTGCAGTTTGGGTTGAAGGTGATTACACCGCGACCTGCGCTGGCGCCGCTGGTGCTGGGCGGGGATGAGGCGGCGTGGACCGAGATTCCCGGCGTTGCGGCGGAAGTGGTGGCACAGGCGGGTGCGGCAAAGTTCAGGGAGAAGATGCTGGTGACGCACCGGGGAATGAGTGGGCCGGCGGTGCTGCAGGCTTCGTCGTACTGGCGGCCCGGGGATGCGCTGACGCTGGATTTTGCGCCGGGGTTGGAGCTGCTGGCCGGGCTGCGGGCTCCGACGGCACGGCGGGATGCCGCTGCGCTGAAGCAGGCGCTTCGGGAGGTTTTGCCGCAGCGATTGGCTGCATTTCTGGTGGAAACGGATGGGCCGGCGGGATGGGGGAATGCGGCGCTGGAGGCGTGGGAGCGAAGGCTACACGCATGGGAACTGCATCCGGTGGGAACAGAGGGTTTTGCCAAGGCTGAAGTGACTGCCGGGGGCGTGGACACAGCGGGGCTGCAGGCCCGCACGATGGAAGCGCGGTCGGTGCCAGGGCTATTTTTTATCGGAGAAGCGGTGGATGTTACGGGTTGGCTGGGCGGTTTCAATTTTCAGTGGGCATGGGCTTCAGGGGTGGCGGCTGGGAAGGCTGTTTGAGAGGCAGATTGCAGATGACAGCTTACTGATGACGGCGAGCCGCTGACGGTGGGTGAAAGCCGTGGTTAGTCTTCAGCGGTCAGATTGCTTCCCTGGGGGTGGAATCTTCTTCGGGCAACTCCAGGTTTCCGTCGGCGGGACGGATACGGCTCAGAAAATTGTGGAGAACTTCGGGGCCGGTTCCAGAGACTTTTTCGCCAGGATGGGCTTCGGCCTTCATCCAGGCAAAGAGAAAGACGAGCGGGATCCAGCCGCGCGTGTTGTTTTCGACCTCGGCTCCAATTTGATTGAGGGCGGGCATCAGGCGGATGGGCAAGGGCACCATTTCTGTCTGGAGGGTGGCCGGATCGACGCAGTGTTCAGGTGGTGATGTGACAAGATATTCGCGGCAAATGAGCGGACGGATGGGATGGATGGAGCAGGACTCGTCGACAAGGAACGGACAGGGAACACGCTGGTAGTGATAGTCGACGGACAGGCTTTTGTGGGCTTCGTTCTCCGGGTCCCAGAACTCTTTGCCGGAAGCTACGAGGCGTTCGAGGATGCCGCTTGCGGCGAGTTTACGCAGTGTTTGGTCGAAGCGTTGGGCGATTTCCTGCTGCGTAGTGGCGGGAAGGGTGCGAACCCAGGTGGTGAGGGCTTCCGCTTCGAAAATGCTTATGGGAACGAGCTGGCGGCAACAGGCGCCGCAGCCTGCCTTGCAGGAAATGGTGCGCCCCGCGGCGACCGCTTCGGAAGCCGCTGCGCCGACCAGGGAGCTGTCGAGGGCCTGCAGGATCGGGAGGAGCTGCGTGAGGTTGGTTCGGCCCGCGGGCACTTCTGCGGTGGCCGTAATTTGCTCATCTCCCCAGGCCAGACTGAACTCGACAGAGACGGTTTCCGGGGGAGCGGAGGGCTGTGCGTCCATAGAAGAGGAATTGTACCCGAAGCGCCGGTGCGCGGCGGGAATTACTGCGGGACTGGCGCGGGTGCAGGCACGGGTGGAAAGGTTGGGGTAGGAGCGGCGGGGGGCGGAGTGGGTGGCGCGCCAGCTTTGGCGGGCGGTGTGAGCACGAAACCATTGCGGACGAGTGCAAATCCATTCTGCGGGAGCTCGGCCTGGAGCAGCTGGTTCTGCGGACCGGAGAAGAGGTCAGTGGTAGCGCCGGCGATGGTGGCGACGATGTGGTGGACGGTGATGGGCTGTGTGTCGAGCGTCCCCTGCTCGTCGGCGTAGGTGGCGAGGATGACCGGCAATTCGGAGCCGTTCTGCTTGGGGATGATGGCCCAGACGCCGGCATTGTTGTGCGCTGCGGCAAGGGCTAGAAGAGTGTCCAATGCGCCTGGGTCAAAGTCTGGAAGCAGGACAGCATTGAGATGCAGGGGGAGCTGGTTGGTGGTGCTTTGGCCGTTGGCGGAGGTGTTGAGGAGAACCTGGGAGGCATTCGTACTGACCGTTACGTTGACGGCGGAGTTGTTGACGGTGGCGCTCAATTGCGCGTGTTTCAGGCGATTGGCGGGTGTGAGCCGCTCTGTCTTGGAGAGGCTGTAGTTGAGGCCCTGCATGGAGACTTTGATTACGGTCGTGTCGTCGAGGCCGGCAGGGGTCCCGGCTGAGGTGACAGTCGCGGTGCCGACGGAGTGGCCGTGTTGGGAGATGATGAAGCTGCCCGATTGGCCAACAGTGTGCAGCGGGGGTAGGAACAGAAGCGCGAAAAGTGCGAATTTCGAAATACGCAGATCGATCATCACAACTGCTTAGACGTGGGGTGGATGGGAGTAGTTGCGGTGGAGAAAGTGGTCAGTGGTCAGTTGTCAGTGATCAGGTCCCATTGACTATTGGGGAACCCTCGTTATCTGACAACTGAAAACTGACAACTGAAAACTCCTCTTAACCTTTGGCGGTGGCGAAGCGCTTGTTGACTTCGTGCCAGTTGACGACATTCCACCAGGCGGCGAGGTAGTCGGGACGGCGATTGTTGTACTTCAGGTAGTAGGCATGCTCCCAAACGTCGTTGCCGAGGATGGGGTAGAGGCCCTGGGTCAGCGGCGAGTCCTGGTTGGGGGTGGTGATGATCTTGAGCTTGCCGGTCTCGAAAACGAGCCATCCCCAGCCGGAACCGAACTGCTTGGCTGTGGTCTCGTTAAAGGTCTTCTTGAAGACTTCGAAGTCGCCAAAATCGGCATGAATCTGGTCCGCAATGGCGCCGGAGGGTGCGCCGCCGACACCGTCAGAGCCTACGGGGCCCATCAGGTTCCAAAATGCGGTGTGATTGGAATGGCCGCCGCCATTGTTGCGGACGGCGCCCCGAATGTCTTCAGGGACCTGGGAGAGATCGCGGACCAGGTCGTCCACAGACTTTGCGGCAAGGTCGGGGTGGTTCGCCAGCGCGTTATTCACATTCGTGATGTAGGTCTGGTGGTGCTTGTCGTGATGCAGGTGCATGGTCTCGGCGTCGATAAAAGGTTCGAGAGCCGCGTAGTCATAAGGCAGCGGTGCTAGTTCGTAAGCCATAGGGGAAATTCTCCTTCGTTCGGATTGTACTGTGTGGGCCGGGTTCCGGGGTGAGCTTGAAGGGACGGGGATGCAGTCCCGGCCGGTGAAACATAATCTTCACACTCGGCGTCGTACCCTTGTGTTTGGATGGATGCCTGAGTCGGAGCGGAAGTTGCGGGAATCTCAGAAGGCAGTTCTATGACGTGAATTGGCAGCGAGAAAAGAACCAGGCGGGAATCGAAACTTTCAGGTGGTGGGAAACATCGGTAAGATGGACGCGACGCGCGGCTTCTCCAATCCTGCGCGGTGTTTTGAAATCCCGAACAGGAAACGGGTCGTGCACGGATGAGCGAACAGGCGAAACTAGGGGCGGACCAATATCGTTGGCTTGATCAGCAGGGTGAGGCTTTCGGCGGTCCCGGCATGGAGCCGCGCTGGACTTCAAGCGTGAAAGATGCGGTGGGAACGGCGTATGCGGCGTCGAGCCGCATCTGGTTTACATGCAGCCACGGGGTTTTGAACGAGGTCTATCATCCCACAATCGATCGCGCGCAAGTGCGGGACATGGAGTTCCTGGTGACGGACGGAGAGACGTTTGTTCACGAGGAGAAGCGCGATCTGCTCACCACGTTTGAGTACATCCATCCGGAGGCGCTTGGCGTCCGCTATGTGAATGCCGATCCAGCAGGCCGTTACACGCTGACGAAAGAGATCATCTGCGATCCGCACCACTCCGTGGTTTTGAATCATGTGCGCATCGAAGGTGACAAAGAATTGCTGCCGCGGCTGAAGGTTTATGCCTTGCTGGCACCTCATCTGGATGGGGGCGGCGCTGGTAACTCGGCGCGGGCGGTAGACCTAGCTGGGCGCAAAGTTCTGTTGGCATGGAAGAACACGTGGTCGCTGGCATTGGCGGCCCATTGCGGTCCATCCGGGACTGGATTCTCGCGGGTGAGTTGCGGATTCGTCGGCGTGAGCGACGGCTGGCGCGACATCATGGATAACTTCCAGATGGATTGGCAGTTTGGCTCGGCGACGGGAGGCAACATTGCCGTGATGGGCGAGTTGGACCTCGACGGGATGGGGAAGGACGAGGTGCTGGAGTTTACGGTTGCCTTCGGCATCGGCGTGGGCCATCATACGGCCGCGCAAAAAACCGTGGGATCGCTGGCTACTCCATTTGCCGAACTCCGCGAGCGCTACATTACGCAGTGGAAACGGGCGGCGAATCCGGCATGGCTGGCAGCCAAGGCCAGTGATGGCGGCAAACTGATGGGCGCCAGCCACAATGTGCTGCTGGCACACGAGGACAAGACGTATTCCGGCGCGTTTGTGGCTTCGCTATCGATTCCCTGGGGACAGGTGAAGGGCGACGACGACCTTGGTGGCTACCACCTGGTGTGGACACGAGACATGGTGCAGACGGCAACGGCTCTGCTGGCCTGCGGGCGCGCGGAGACAGCGCGGCGGGCGCTGGTTTACCTGGCATGCACGCAGCAGCCCAGCGGCGCGTTTGCGCAAAATTTCTGGATCGACGGAACCCCTTATTGGACCGGGCAGCAACTGGACGAAGTTGCCTTTCCGCTGATTTTGGCGTGGCGCTTGTGGAAGGCGAACGCGCTTGGCGAGTTGAAGATGTTTCCGTTTGTGGAGCGGGCGGCGGGGTTCCTGGTGCGGCACGCGCCGATTACGCAGCAGGAGCGCTGGGAAGAGAACTCGGGCTACTCCCCGTCGACGCTGGCGGCCGTGATCGGCGGTCTGATTTGCGCTGCGGAGATTGCGCGGGCACAGGATTCGCTGGAACTGGCGGTCTTTCTTGAGGAGTTCTCTGACTGGATCGCCTGCCACCTGGAAGACTGGACAGTGACCAACAGCGGGGTGCTTCATCCGCAGATCAAACGGCACTACATGCGCATCCGGCCGCCGGAGTGTGGGGAGGCCTATGCGCACGAGAGCTGTGGGAAAGAGACATTGAGAATTGCAAATCGGCCGCCCGGCACACGCTACGAGTTTGAGGCGCGAGAGGTTATCGACGCGGGGTTCCTGGAACTGGTTCGGTATGGAGTGCGGCGAGCGGACGATCCCCTGATTGTGGATTCACTGGCGGTGGTGGACTCCGTACTGAAGCGGGATTTGCCGCAAGGACCGGGGTGGCTGCGCTACAACTGGGACGGTTACGGAAACGGGGCGGACGGCGGGCCGTTTCAGGGCTGGGGCCAGGGCAGGGTTTGGCCACTGTTGACCGGCGAGCGAGCGCACTACGAGCTGGCGGCGGGTAAGGATATATCCGATCTGATCAAGACGTACGAACGGTTTGCCACCTGCGGGCAGATGATGCCGGAGCAGGTTTGGGACACTGTTGACCTGCCGGAAGCAAGCATGCGGATAGGCCAGCCGGCCGGCTCGGCGGTGCCGCTGGTGTGGGCTCATGCGGAGTATTTGAAGCTGCTGCGCTCGGCAGTAGACGGCAAGGTATTCGACCGCATCGACCCTGTCTATACGCGTTACTGCGACACGGAAAGCGACGAGCACCAATGCCGCATGCGGCGGCGCAAGCTGGAGATTTACTCGCTGCGGCGGCCCATCCAAACTATCCCGGCGGGGAGCTCGTTGCGGATTCTGGACGAGAAAGGCTTCGAGGTGACCTGGACCGCGGACGGCTGGAACACGAAGCACACCACCGCGAGCCGCAGCTTGGGAAGCGCGGGTCATAGCGCCGACATTCCGGCGGCGCCGGGCGGCGGTGTGCTGCAATGGACGCTGCGCTGGACGGAGTCGGACAGCTGGCTTGGATACAATGTTGACGTGAAGGTTGAAACAGACGAAAAGGGAAATGGCCAAACGCATTCCTGAACAGATGGACCGGCGCGAAGCGCTTCAGCGAAAGGATTTGAAATCATTATGGCCTCAAGCCTGGCAGGACAGTCTCTCGAATCACAGACACTTGACCAATTGTCGATCGACACACTGCGTTTGCTGGCAGTGGATACCGTGCAAAAAGCCAATAGCGGCCACCCAGGCGCGCCGCTGGGCTGTGCACCCATTGCCTATCTGCTTTACCACAAGCTCATGAAGCACAACCCGTCAAACTGGAAATGGGCGGACAGGGACCGTTTTGTGCTGTCGAACGGACACGCATCGGCTCTGCTTTACGGATCGCTCTTTTTGTCTGGATACAAGGTGACGCTGGATGACTTGAAGAGCTTCCGGCAATGGGAGTCGATTACGCCGGGGCATCCGGAGTATGGCGACACGGAAGGTGTGGAAGTGACGACCGGGCCGCTTGGACAAGGCATCGCAATGGCGGTTGGCATGGCGATGGCGGAAAAGCACCTGGCGTCGATTTATAACAAGCCGGGATATGAGGTTGTGAACCACCATACGTATGCGCTCTGCGGTGACGGCGACCTGATGGAGGGTGTGAGCCACGAGGCGTGTGCGCTGGCCGGCACACTGGCACTGGGCAAGCTGACGATTCTATACGACGACAATTTGATTTCGCTCGATGGTCCCACGGAGTTGAGTTACAACGACGATGTGCTGGAGCGCTTCAAGGCGTATCACTGGCATGTGCAGCGCGTGCATGACGGCAACGATCTGAAGGCCATTGAAGAAGCCATTGAGAATGCCAAGGCCGAGACCGAGAGGCCATCAATCATTGCAGTGCGGACGGTGATTGGGTACGGCAGTCCGAAGGCCGGAACGAACAAGGTGCACGGCGAGGCGCTAGGCGCGGAGGCTGTGGCGGAGACGAAGAAGTTTTTCGGATTCCCTGAGGACAAGAGCTTTTATGTTCCCGACGAGGCGCTGGAGAACTGGCGCAAGGCCGTGGATCGCGGAGCCGGTCTCGAGGCTGAATGGAACGAGAAGTTTGAAGGCTACAAGGTCGCGAATCCGGAACTGGCTGCGGAGTTTGAGCGGACACAGAAAGATGTGCGCAAAGCCGACTGGGAGAAAGCGATTCCCAGCTTCCCTGCGGGCAAGCCGCAGGCCACACGCAATGCAGGTGGGGCGGTGATGAATGCGATTGCCGACAAGGTGCCCGAGCTGTTTGGCGGCGCTGCGGATTTAACAGCTTCGACTAAGACAATCTTCAAGCCAGGGGCGAGCTTCCACGTGGATCCGGCGGGGCGGAACGTGTTTTTCGGAGTTCGCGAGTTTGGGATGTGTGCGGCGGTAAATGGGATGGCGGCGCACGGCGGGCTGATTCCTTTTGGATCGACGTTCTTCACGTTCTCAGACTATTGCAAGCCGGCAATCCGGCTGGCCGCGCTGATGAAGGTTCGGTCTCTGTTCGTGTTTACGCACGACTCGGTGGGACTTGGCGAAGACGGGCCGACACATCAGCCGATTGAGCACTTGATGGCACTGCGGGCGGTTCCGGACTTGACGGATTTTCGGCCTGCGGATGCGAATGAGACGGCTGCAGCATGGAGACTGGCGCTTGAGCGCAAAGGTCCGAGCTGGTTTGCGCTAAGTCGCCAGGATTTGCCGGTGATTGATGCTGCGACAGTGGATGTGCTGGGCGGGGTGAGCCATGGCGCGTACGTGCTTGAGGATGTCGCGGATCCGCAGGTGGTGCTCATCGGCACGGGATCTGAGGTGCAGCCGATCGTAGAGGCTGCGAAGCTGCTCGCGGCTGAAGGCATTCGGGCGCGCGTGGTGAGCTTCCCAAGCTGGAAGATATTCGAGGAACAGACAGCGGAGTACAAGGCAAGCGTACTGCCACGGGATGTGCCGAAGCTGGCTGTTGAAGCAGGTGCGACGCTGGGCTGGTGGAAGTATGTAGGGCTGGATGGGGACGTGTTGGGAATCGATCGGTTTGGTGCTTCGGCACCGGGACCTGTTGTGTTGGAGAAGTTTGGATTTGGAGCTGCGAACGTCGCGGCGCGGGCGAAGAAGCTGGTGAAGTAACAAGACAGTTGTCAGTGGTCAGTTATCAGCGATCAGTCTCCTTTTTCGCAGCCATCGGGTTTGCGGTTTAGACCGCAGCTCAGGTTGGGTTTTGAAGACTGAGAACTGATAACTGACCATTGATAACTCTTCCGAAAGGAACTTATCGTGAAGTTAGTTATCAGTGCGGATCATGCGGGGTTTCCTCTCAAAGAAGATGTGCGAGGGTATCTCGCAAAGGCAGGACATGAAGTTGTGGATCTTGGCGCTTATCGTGGCGACTTGCCGGATGACTATCCTGACTTTGCCGAGAAGGTAGGCGACGCAATCAAGGCAGGCGAGGCGCCGCGAGGGATTTTGATTTGCGGCTCCGGTGTGGGCGTGTGCGTGGCGGCGAACAAGATACCGGGGATACGGGCGGGGATGTGCCACGATACTTATTCTGCGCACCAGGGCGTGGAGCATGACGATATGAACGTGATTGTGCTGGGGGCGCGGATTATTGGGACGTCGCTGGCCTATGAAGTGGTGGATGCGTTCATTGGCGCAAAGTTTATTGCGAATGAAGAACGGTTCACGCGACGGTTCAAAAAGGTGCTGGCGATTGAAGCGAAGTATATGTGTGGCGATGGGTCGTCTAGCCCTGCATAATCTCTGTTTTGCTACGACGAATACGCGGGAGTTGAAAGAGAGGCGCCGATGTTTCCCTTCGACGTAATCCTCTTCGACGTGGGCGGAGTTCTGCTTACGAACGGGTGGGACCATCGCGAACGCGCGGTGGTTGTGAAGCAATTCAGTCTGGACCTCACGACCTTCGAAGCTCTGCATGCGGCGCACTATGACGCGTGGGAGCGGGACTCCATCAATGTAGCTGAATACCTTGATTTGACTGTGTTTTATGAGGTTCGAGGGTTCTCGAAGGAGGCATTCTTTGAGGCCATGTGCGCGCAGTCAGTGGAGCTGCCGGACGGGGCGCTGGGTGTGTTGCACGAGGTTGCGGCGAGCTGTAATTGCATTGTGGGGGCGCTGAACAATGAGGCGCGGGAGACCAACGATTTTCGGTTCGAGAGGTTTGGATTGCGCGATCTTTTCGATGTGGCGCTGAGCTCGTGCTACGTGGGTTTGCGGAAGCCGGAGGCGGCGATTTATAAGCGTGCGCTGGACATTCTTGGGCGGCCGGCGGAGCGGGTTTTGTTCATCGACGACCGGCCGGAGAATGTGGCTGGGGCGACGGGCGCGGGGATGAACGGGATCGTTTTCAGGGGGGCTGAGGCGCTGCGGAGCGAGCTTGTGGATCTCGGAGTTTTGTAGCGCAAACGACCCGCGAAAAGTTCAATCGGAGGGGTGCGCTACATAGCTAAAATGGCCGCTCAAGTGGTACCAAAACATGCGAAAGGGTTGAACCTGTGGTTGCGACTCGTTGAGACACGTACCTTGCGGGCAGCCTATTAGAGATGTTTCGGTTGCAGAGAGTTTAATTGAGCGAGGTGGAGGGTTGCGGAGATTTAGCCGTTCTTTTGAAAAGCGCGTTGATTTCGCATGGCTTATCGGCTTAAAGCGTTGATCCTATGTTATTTATTTCGATTTTGTTTACTGTGCAGATGCAAGAGAATGGGATCTGCCGCAATCCCCGGTCCCCAACGGCGAGGGACCGGGGGCACCCCATTCTTGGTTGGAGAGTCCCAGAGACCCGGGCCACCCGCCTCACTTGGGATCGGCGCGCTCCCGAGCACTCGAGCATGCACGGAATCGCAGCGTCCATCCCACCAACGCTCCCGCCGCGCCGGTCAAAGGCACGACGGCAGTGTGCCACACAAGCACATGTGCAGCTTGGAAATTCGGGCAATGCAGTTCCAGCACCCCCACGCCGGCCACGCCGCCGAGCACGCCTGCCAGCAGTCCCGCGGAAACGGAGTTAACCGCGAAGCCGCGCCGGAGCAGCAACCAACCGAGCAACGCCGCAGGAATGGCGTGGAGGAAGCCGGTGAGCAGGCAGACGATGCCAATGGAGAAGAAGTGGTCCGTTTGATAATCGCGGAACAGGAACGCAAACACAGCAAGTAATGCCGCACTGCCGAACCCTAAAAGCGCGCCCGGAGAGATGCGCCGCAGGCTGCCCGGAGTCATTGCATGGACGAATTCGCTGGCCGCCGCCCAGGCAAGAAAAACGAGCGCAGGAAAGACCAGCAAGCGCTCCAGGAGATCCATTTTGGCAAATCCGAAGAACCCCGCGCGTGTTGCGCCCGCGAGCGAGACAGTCGCGCAAACCAGCACCATTGCGCCCGCCATCACCCATGTGGGCGGCAAAGGGCGCACGGGGCGGAGAGACGGTTTGATCGAGTCAGCCACTCGTTGCAGCATCCCCGGCTTCAAGTCATAAGGAGCCCGCGCAGCCTTCGTCAGGACATCGTCTATTTCATCGTCTTTCATGACAGGCCTCCGTTTTGGCCGTTCCTGAAACCCGCGGTGCTCATCGTTTCTCTCAACTTTTTGTACGCTCGGTGCACTTTCTGCTTCACTGATCCCACGCTGGAGGACGTGGCGCGTGCCACCTCTTCCAACGACATCCCCGCGACCTTCAACATCTCGATCACCTCGCGCTGACTCTCAGATAGCGGTGCCAGCAGCGCGTTCAGGCCGTCAGCATGATCTGATTCTTTTGGGACGGTAGCCACTTCTTTCGACATTGCCTCCAGTTGCCGCTCACCAACCGCAGTCCGCACCGATTTCCGATAGTGGTCAACGCGAACGTGCCGGGCAATCGCGTAAAACCAGGGAAGTGCCGGCTCGCCGGGGCGATAGGTGTGCCGCACCTTATGAATGCGAAGCCAGGTTTCCTGCAGCAGGTCATCGGCATCTGTGCGGCTCTGCGCCTGCGCAAGAAAAAACCGATGCAGTTGCGGGCTCATGCGCTCGACTAGATCCGTCGCAGCGCTAAAATCGCCCCGTTGATAGCGAGTCATCAGTGTCACGAGATTGCTGTCCGGGTGCATGAGTTCGAATGCCTTCTTGCAATCTTTATCAGTGCCAGCGAGTTCGCGCAAATGGTTCCCCGCTGTCAAGTGCACTCACGGATCCAATTCAACCCTACGCTGAGTTATTCGATGGAGAGTGGCCAAAAGTTACGCTAGGCCAAGTAAATTTGGAGATTTTTAATTGACACATGGCCAGAGTATCCAACCGTAACTTTTCAGAGTCCCAATCGAATATCTATCTGTGAAAGCGTTCCGTGTCCGGGATGTGTAAACATTGTCGCGGCCGGCGCACACTTTCAACACAAACCCCCGAGGAGATCGCAATGAATTTTCAAAGGCATCAGAAATCTGGTCTGTGGCACTCCGGCTTTACGCTGGCGGCCTTATGTCTCACCAGCGTACTGGCCGCTGCCGGCCAGAAGGAACGCAGCGCATTAATAATTACGAGTACGAATGACGCAACCGGCGATGCTGTCGTAGTGTTCAAGCTGGATACCGCAGCTACGCCCTCGCTGGCACTGGTGGAAACGCTGCACACTGGCGGCAACGGTGGCGCGACCACGAACGCGGGGATTCTGCAGTTCAAAGACGATCTCGGAGCGGTGGCAAACTATGGATCGAACACCATCAGCCAATTAGTGCGGTACGACAATTCCATTGCTATTGGAAAAACCATCCATCTGGCACCTGACTGTGTCAAACCCGATTCTGTCGCATTGACCCGGGAGCATCTCTTCGTAGTCGGGGCCAATTGTGCCGAGAGTCATGCGTGGCCTTCGGGCTATGTGGATGGCCCCATAGTGAGTCTCTCGGATCCTTCGGCGGCGCAGATAGCAGTCGGCAAGAACTGGGCAGCCGTCACGATGAGTTCAGGATCTCTGCTTCAGTTGCCGCTCACACGGGATGATGGAGTTTTGAACGGAACCAGCACCTCCATTCCGCTCCCCAGCGACGCGGACATGGTTCCGCTGGGCGCCGCCTTCTGGGGAAATGTCTTGGGCTTTACTCCAGCGCACAGTCCTGACAGCTTCGCAATCGTAGACGAGAACCAGAACCTTACCCCTATCGCCGGACCGACACCGTCCTTTCCCGTTAATGCTCCCTGCTGGGTGGCCAAAGGGCCAGGGAACATCTGGTACACGGGCAACTCCCCTGGTCACGCAATCTCCATCTTCTTCAGCGACGGCCAGGGGGGGGTGTTCTACAAATCAGTGCCTTTGCCGGGCGCACCGTCGGACATAACGGTATCTCCTGACGGCAAATCGCTGGCCGTCATTTATGCGGTGGGCAGCGACGCTTATGTCGCCGTCTTTGCCATCGACGGCCATGGCGACCTGACGCCTGTGGCGACCTCAAGCCCTATCGGCGTCGCCTCCTTCAACGGCGTGGCCATCAGCCAATAGGCCACTCGCTGCTTCGTCGTCACGCCTGACGGGCACTGCTCGCCAGGCGTGACGACGGTTTACGGAGATCGGAATTCTGACCAGCAGCTAAATCACCTGCTTACAAAGGTCGCACGAGCTAGCGAATACCGACGAAAGCTCATTGAGCGCGTTTTAGGGACGATCACAACGATCGGTCCAAGAAGACTCAGTAGGTTCAAGGAATCGGGCTTACGCCTGGGTGGTCGGCAACTCGCCAGTTGCTTCCCCGGTGCGTCAGGCGTTGTAGGTGGAGCTGGAGATTTTGCCGCCGGTGCCGGTCCAATTGGTGTGGACGAATTTGCCTCTTGGCTGGTCGATGCGCTCGTAGGTGTGGGCGCCGAAGTAGTCGCGCTGGGCCTGGAGCAGGTTGGCGGGGAGACGCTCGGCACGGTAGCCGTCGAAGAACGCGAGCGCGGTCGAGAAGGCGGGGGTGGGGACGCCGAGGGTGATGGCGTGGGTGAGGGCTTTGCGCCACGAATCCTGATAGGTGTTGATGGCGGCGGAGAAGAAGCTGTCGAGGAGGAGATTGGTGAGGGCGTGGTCCTTGTCAAAGGCTTCTTTGATTTTGCCGAGGAAGCGGCTGCGGATGATGCATCCGCCGCGCCACATGAGGGCGATGCCGCCCATGTTGAGGTTCCAGCCATTCTCTTTTGCGGCGGCGCGGAGGAGCATGTAGCCCTGGGCGTAGGAGATGATTTTTGAGCAGTAGAGGGCGCGGCGGACTTCTTCAATGAAGGTTACGCGGTCGGCGGGGGTGGTTGTGGCTGCGGGGCCTTCGAGGATTTTGGCGGCGGCGACGCGTTCGTCTTTGAGCGCGGAGAGGCAGCGGGCGAAGACCGATTCGCCGATGAGGGTGACGGGCTGACCGGTGTCGAGGGCGCTGATGACGGTCCATTTGCCGGTGCCTTTCTGGCCGGCGGTGTCGAGGATTTTGTCGACGAGGGGCTGGCCGTCTTCATCTTTTTTGGCGAAGATGTGGCTGGAGATTTCGATCAGGAAGCTGTCTAGCTCGCCTTTATTCCACTCGGTGAAGACGGCGGCGAGTTCGTCGGCGGTGAGACCGAGGCCGCGATGGAGCAGGTCGTATGCCTCGCAGATGAGCTGCATGTCGCCATACTCGATGCCGTTGTGGACCATTTTGACGTAATGGCCTGCGCCGTCTTCGCCGACCCAGTCGCAGCAGGGGGTTCCGTCTTCAACCTTGGCGGCGATGGACTGGAAGATGTCTTTGACGTGAGGCCAGGCGGCGGGATTGCCGCCGGGCATGATGGAAGGGCCGAAACGCGCGCCTTCTTCTCCGCCGGAGACGCCGGTGCCGATGAAGAGGATGCCTTTGGCCGCAAGATCTTTGGTGCGGCGGTTGGAGTCAGTGAAGAGCGAGTTGCCTCCATCGATGACGATGTCGCCGGGCTCGAGGTAGGGCAGGACGTGGTCGATGGTTTGGTCGACGGAGTCACCGGCCTTGACCATGAGCATGACGCGGCGGGGGCGCTTGAGGAGGCTGGCGAGCTCCTGGGCGGAGTGGGCGCCGACGACGTTGGTACCCTTGGCTTCGTCGGCGAGGAAGTCGTCGACTTTGGAGGTGGTGCGGTTGAATACGGCCACTTTGAAGCCGTGGTCGTTCATGTTGAGGACGAGGTTTTGTCCCATGACGGCAAGTCCGATGAGGCCGATATCACACGTTGCGTCTGGCATGAGTTCTCCGAGGGCACGTTGATTTTAGCACCGGGGAAAGGCAGTTCACAGTTCACAGTTCGCAGTTCATAGTTCGTGCGTATGGGGAATCTGCCGGGATGTGGGACATTGTTGGAACCGTTGCAACATAGCATTCATCTAAATTTTTACCCGCTTCCAAGGTGGGGCGTGTAGAACTGATTCATAGCTTTTGAATGGGGCTGTTGTACTCTCTCTTCCCCAAGAATGCAGGAGAGATAACAGACGCGATGAGAAATGGGAGGCGGCATGCAATTAGGACTGATTGGGCTGGGCAAGATGGGCGGCAACATGGCGGAACGGCTGCGGTTGGCCGGTCACCAGGTGGTGGGCTTCGACTTTAACGCCGATGCGGTGGCAAAGCTGACGGCCTCCGGCAACGTGGGCGCTTCGACGCTGGAGGAGATGGCTGGAAAGCTCCAGGGGCGGAAGGCGATCTGGATCATGGTGCCTCAGGGGAAGCCTGTGGACGACACGATTGCCAAGCTGGAACCGCTGATGAATCCCGGCGATATTCTGATTGACGGCGGGAATTCGAATTATAAAGACACCATGCGGCGGCATGATGAGATTGCCGAGAAGCACTTCAATTTTGTGGATTGCGGGACGTCGGGCGGTATTTGGGGCTTGAAAGAGGGCTACAGCATGATGATCGGCGGCGACAAGGAGCCGGTTGAATATCTGCGGCCGATTTTTGAGGCGCTTGCGCCGGCACCGGACAAGGGCTGGGGACACGTGGGACCGGGCGGATCGGGCCATTTTGTGAAGATGATTCACAACGGGATTGAGTATGGGATGATGCAGGCCTACGCTGAGGGTTTCACGATTATGGAGACCAAGAAGGAGCTGGGGCTGGACCTGACGCAGATATCGCAGATTTGGCGGTATGGGAGCGTGGTGCGGAGCTGGCTGCTGGATTTGGCGGCGGACGCGTTGAGCAAGAATCCGACGCTGGATGGGCTTGAGGCGTTTGTTGAGGACTCGGGCGAGGGACGGTGGACGGTGATTGAGGCGATTGACCTGAACGTGTCGGCGCCGGTGATTACCGAGTCGCTGATGCGGCGGATCCGGTCGCGCGAGCAGAACAACTTTACGGATCGCATGCTGGCTGTGATGCGGAATGAGTTTGGCGGGCATGCGGTGAAGAAAGACTGAAGAGCAGTTCATAGTTCGCAGTTCTTAGTTCGCAGTTCATGGCCTGGTTATCTTGAGAACGCCACATGTGAGAAGGGACCGCGAAGAGAAGAATCGCGAGCTGCGGACCAGGAACTGCGAACTGTGAACTAAGGACTACGAACTAGGGGGCGAGATGGCGACGATACAGGCTAGTGTGCGTGCGGAGGACCTGTCGCAGGTTACTCATGGCAAGGAGCGGGTTCCCGAGGCGGGAGTCCTGGTGATCTTTGGTGCGTCTGGCGATTTGACCAAGAGGAAGCTGCTTCCGGCGCTGTTTCATTTGCGGCAGCAGAACTTGCTGCCCAAGGAATTTGCGATTGTGGGCGTGGCGCGGCGTCCGCTGGGCGATGAGTTTGCGGCGGATATGCGGGCGGGGATTGTGCAGTTTGGCGGGGTGGATGCGAGCGACTCGGCGCTGGATGATTTTGTGAAGCACATCAGCTATTTTCCGCTGAAGTTTGACGATCCGAGTGATTATGCGGGGTTGAAGACGGAACTGGACCGGGTTGCGACGGCGAACGGTATTGGGGGCAACCGGCTGTTCTACCTGGCGACCGCGCCGGAGTTTTTCGCGGGGATTGTGGAGAACCTGGGAGCGCAGGGAATGGCGCAGCCGGAGCAGGGAAAAGTGGGAGTGGTGATTGAAAAGCCATTCGGCCACGATCTGGAGTCGGCGAAGGAATTGAACCAACAGGTGAACGCGGTGTTCCACGAATACCAGGTGTTCCGCATCGACCATTACCTGGGCAAGGAGACGGTGCAGAACATTTTGGTGTTCCGGTTTGGGAACGGGATATTTGAGCCAATATGGAACCGGAATTACATCGACTCCGTGCAGATTACGGCAGCAGAGACGCTGGGCGTAGAAGGACGCGGACCGTTCTACGAGAAGGCGGGAGCGCTGCGGGATGTGGTGCAGAACCATGTGATGGAGCTGCTGAGCTTTGTGACGATGGAACCGCCCTCAAGCTTTGAGGCGGAGAGCGTGCGGCAGGAGAAGCTGAAGGTCTGGAAGTCGATTCCGCCGATTCCAATTTTGAATGCGGTGCGCGGGCAGTATGGGCCGGGACTGGTGAAGGGCGAGCACGTGGTGGGTTACCGCGATGAGGAGCGTGTGAGTCCGGAGAGTGGCACGGAGACGTACGCTGGGATCCGGCTGGGGATTGAGAACTGGCGGTGGGCCGGGGTTCCGTTTTATCTAAGGGCGGGGAAACGGCTGAGAAAGCAGGCGACGGAGATCAGCATTCAGTTCAAGCAGCCGCCGCTGTTGATCTTCAATCGGCTGCAGGGGGCGGGGCCGTGCCAGGAGATTCAGCCGAACCTGCTGACGATACGGATTCAGCCGGATGAGGGCATTGCGCTGCGATTTGGGGCCAAGGTGCCGTCAACCGGAAGCATGGATGTGTGCCCGGTGAATATGGACTTTGACTATGCGGCGGCGTTTGGGAAGTCGAGCGCGAACGGGTATGAGCGGCTGCTGCTGGACGCGATGCTGGGGGACCAGACGCTGTTCTCGCACCGCGATGGGGTGGAGACGACGTGGGCGCTGTACACGCCGATTCTGCAGGCGTGGGCGGCGAAGAAGCCTGAGGTGTTTCCGAATTATTTTGCGGGGTCGTGGGGACCGGAGTGCAGTGACCGGCTGCTGGAGCGCGGCGGGCATGTTTGGCGGAATGATTTGGGGAGAAAAGCTTAAAAAACAGGGATCAGGGATCAGGGAACAGGCTAAATGCTGGCGGTGATGGGGAGAGCTGGGTGACGAAAGAACTCGCTTGGGGGTTGGCGGAAGAGTGGGTTGGTGCTTGGAATGCGCATGATCTGGAGCGGATTGTTGCGCACTATGAGGATGGGGTGGAGTTGACTTCTCCTGTGGCGGCGCGGCTCTTCGGTGCGGCGGATGGGAAGGTTGTGGGCAAGGATAACTTGCGGGCTTACTTCCAGCGAGGGCTTACGGCTTATCCGGAATTGAACTTTAAGCTCGAAGACGTGCTGTGGGGATTGAATTCTGTGGTGCTGTACTACACCAATCAAAATGGAAATCGTACGGCGGAGTTCATGGAGCTTTCTGCTGCCGGCAAGGTGGCGAAGGTTGTGGCGCATTACAACGCGTAGTCGTGGACTCGCGGTGCATTCGTTGGTGCGAATTCGGCTGCATCCGCGAGGGTTGGCGGGCATCTGATGGACTGATGAGCAATCCTCTTTTTTCTCCATTTCAATTGCGTTCAATTGTGTTTCCCAATCGCATCGGGGTTTCGCCGATGTGCGAGTACTCGTCTGAGGACGGGTTTGCGAATGACTGGCACCTGGTTCATTTGGGGAGCCGGGCGGTAGGCGGTGCGGGGCTGGTGGAGTTGGAGGCATCCGCAGTGTTGCCGGAGGGGCGGATTTCGCCGGGCGACTTGGGTATCTGGAAGGATGCGCATGTGCCGATGCTGGCGCGGATTGTCGAGTTCATCCATGGACAGGGGGCGCGGGCGGGGATTCAGTTAGCTCATGCGGGGCGCAAGGGGAGCATGTCTGTGCCGTTTGCCGGGGAGAAGCTGGTGCTGCCCGCGGAAGGTGGCTGGGAGCCGGTGGGGCCGAGCGCGGTGGCATTTTCTGACAAGTACGCGGTGCCGCGGGCGCTGGACCAGGCGGGGATCGACGGCATTGTTGAGGGGTTTCGACAGGCAACGCTGCGGGCGGTAGCGGCGGGGTTCGATTTCGTGGAGATTCATGCGGCACATGGGTATTTGCTGCACGAGTTTTTGTCACCGCTGGCTAACCAGCGGACGGATAACTATGGCGGAGACCTGCTGAACCGGGCGAGGTTGACGCTGGAGGTTGTGGATGCCGTGCGATCTGCGTGGCCAGGGCATTTGCCGCTGTTTGTGCGTATCTCGGCGACCGACTGGGCGGAGGGCGGATGGACGGTGGATGAGTCGGTTGAGCTTGCGGGGCTGTTGCGCGAACATGGCGTGGACCTGGTGGATGTTTCTTCCGGCGGGATGGTTCCTTACGCGAAGATTCCGGTGGGTCCGGGATACCAGGTGGAGTTTGCGGCCCGAATCAAGCGCGAGGCGGGGATTCCAACCGCTGCAGTGGGAATGATTACCGATGCCGTGCAGGCGAATGGGATAGTGGCGGCGGGAGAAGCGGATTTGGTCTTGATGGCGCGGGAGTTTTTGCGCGATCCTTATTGGCCGGTGCATGCGGCCGCTACGTTGGGCGAGGGGACGAGTTGGCCCGCGCAGTATCTTCGTGCGGGGCCGCATGGATCGGTGGCGCGGTCGGTGGTGAAGCGGCCTGAGGGCGTGTGACGGATTACAGATTGCAGATGACAGATTACCGTCAAGAGCCCGCGTTGCTGCCGTGGATGGAATCAGTAACTTTCTGAGAACAAGGTCAGCTATTTCCTTGACTTCGCGTCGCTTGCGGGGGAAAAGGTGGCCTATACTTCGTGAAGAGGGCAGACTACGCCGTTTCTACACGGGCGACTCTGTCCAGAATGCCCATGGCTACGCATCTTTCCCAGAAGCGCGTCCACGACTCGGCTCCGATCCCGGACCGCCTGTATTTCAAGATTGGCGATGTTGCGCGGATTCTGGATGTAGAGACGTATGTGCTGCGATTCTGGGAGACGCAGTTTC
>Ga0302266_10000913_pt1 | contig 28690 bp, 10 predicted proteins | sample III_Bog_E1_2_FD_194559 | JGI IMG/M metagenome (GOLD analysis project Ga0302266, IMG submission 194559) | Peat permafrost microbial communities from Stordalen Mire near Abisko, Sweden - III_Bog_E1_2 | ecosystem: Environmental > Terrestrial > Soil > Wetlands > Peat | place: Sweden: Abisko...
TGCGTTTGGCAAGTTGTTTTGGCCCACTTCGGCCGTTTAATGTGGCCCACCCTTGGAACGTTGGGTTTTAGAGGGTAGTGTTCGGTTCAGCTGGAGCGGAGCCCGTAGGGCGAAGCGGAAGCAGAACCGAACAGAGAGGGCTCCAGGGGTTACATTTTCTGCTTCTTCCCCAGCGTTCTGCGGAAGCGGTATGACTCGGCGCCCGTTTCGATGATGTGGGCCTGGTCGGTGAGCCGGTCGAGGACAGCTTTGCAGAGACGGGCATTGGTGAAGACCTGTGGCCACTCGGAGAACGGAAGGTTGGTGGTCACGATGATGGCGGCCTTCTCGGCGCGGTCGGCGATCACCTGGAAGAGCAGTTCGGCGGCCATCTCGGCAAGGGGCACGTAGCCAAGCTCATCGATGACGATCAACTCCACGCTGGCCCACCGTTTCAGCATACGGCTGAGACTCTGTTCGCGTTGTGCTTCGACCAGTTGGTTGACCAGTGCCGCGGCGGTGGTGAAGCGGACGCGCCTTCGCTGGCGGCAAGCGGCGATGGCCAGGCCGGTGGCAAGATGCGTCTTGCCTGTGCCGGGTTCGCCGACCAGAAGCACGGGCTCGGCGCGTTCCAGATAGCCGCCTTCGGCCAGGGCACGGATGCGCGTGGCCGGGATCTGCGGCGACTGCGCGAAGTCGAACTCCTCCAGCGTCTTCATCCGTGGCATGTGCGCATCCTTGAGGCGCAGCTCAACCGAGCGCCGCTCGCGGTCCTCGACCTCGCCCTGCAGCAGAGCTTCGAGATAGCCCAGATGCGAGTGGTTCTGCTGGCGGGCTTCCTCGGCCAGAGATGCGAACTGCGCTGCGACAGAGGAGAGGCGCAGAGACGTGCAGTGCTGTGCGATGCTTGCCGCTTCCATGCTCATGCCTGCACCCCGTTCATCCCGATAGAGAGCAACTGGTTGTACTCGATCATGGTCGGCAACGGCCGTTCGTAGGCGGCCAGTACGCCGATCTCTACAGTCTGTTGCGCGGCGTGCTGCAGTTGATCGGTCATCAGCAGGTGGCGGATCGCAGCCACATCCGTGCAGCCCAGATGTAGTGCTTCGGCGACACTTGCCTCCAGCTTGGCGTGGCCGAACTCCTGGCCCATGCGGATCACCGCCACCATGGCACGCGCTCCGCCCTGGCGGCCCTGCTTGCCGGTCATCAGTTCCCAGAGCCGGTCATAGCTTGCCGGCCATCGTCCCTGCGCTCGCCACTCGGCCAAGGGCTTGGACCCGCGCAACGCGCCGGGCTTACGTTCCAGCACATCGAGATAGTGTTCCAGATCGAGGATCTGCCGCGATCGTTCATAGCTGCGCTCATGCAGTGCAACCCGCACGCCATCATGGCGGAACTCAACCACGCTGGAGTGAACCCGAGCCTCTACCGTCGATCCCGGCTTCAGCGGCACGGAGTAGAAGTTGGTGCGCACCTTGGCGCAGCCTGCGTGATCGACACGCGGGAAGCTCACCTCGGCCAACTCGAAGCCGTCTACCGGCAGCGGCAGCAGGTGCTCCTTCTCGGTGAGCAAAAGCGTGCCGACGCTCTGCGTGCGGCCGGCAAGCATGCGGCTCTCGTCGCGATGGCAGTCCGCCAGCAGCTTCGCGTTCAGACCGGCAAGATCGACGGCCGCGGGCACCGGGACCCAGTGGTTGCGGCGGAAGTAGCCTACTTCGCCTTCCACGCCGCCCTTCTCATGGCCCTCGCCGGGCGTGCAGAAGCTGGCCTCGTACTGCCAGTGCGAGCGGAACGAGATGAAGCGGGCCGTTAGTTCGCGCTCATAGCCGCGCAGAATCTTCTTCACAGCGCTAGACAGGTTGTCGTAGCGAAGCCTGCGGAAGACTCCACCAAAGAAGTTAAATGCCAACTCGTGGGCTTCAAGGAAGGCCTGCTGCGTGGCTCGCAGATAGGCACGATGATAGGCTGCGCCGCTGGCCATCGAACGCATCGAGAACACCTGCAACTTGACCCGCTCGCCATCGAGATCGGCGTAGGCTTCGTACCAGTCCACCTGGGCTTCGACCCCCCACTCATAGCTCTGCGGAACGAAGGTCTCGCGGCGGCCGAAGCCCAGTGTCTGCTTGCGCTGCTCGACGTAATGGCGCACCGTGCGCTGGGCGGCCGTGCATCCCGGCACCTCGCAACGAATCCGTTCCCAGATCCGCCGGGCGGTGTGCCGCTGCTTGCGCGGAGCCTTGCGGTCCGCCTCCAGAACTGCGTCGATGAACGCCGCGGCCGGCTCAATCTTCACACAGGGCCGCGCGGTCTTCTTCCGTCGCGCCGGAGTCGCGCTGTGCACGGCGTCCCGAACCATGCGCCGATGCACACCCAGCTTCCGGGCCACTCCGGCTATCGTCCCTGCGCCGAATTCATACTCCCGGCGAATCTGCTCGTATAGCTCCACCTTGGCTCTCCAGTCCAACTCCCGCCCCCGTTCTAAGCTCGCGCTCAGTCCAGACTAGGGAGTTCGCTTGGTCCATGGAGTGGGCCAGAACAAACGGCCGAAGTGGGCCACTTCAGAATGCCAAAATCACCTTGCGGCAGAAGCGGCGAAGCGGGCGACCTACCGCGTGAATCACGTTGGGACGAAGCTGAACGAGAGCGAGTTGCGGGCCTTCGAGGCTCTGGCGGCGAAGCGCAACCAGACGCAAGGCGAGCTGATTCGCGGGCTGATCTTGGATGAACAAGCACGGGAAGCCGGAGGCGTTCAGCCGAGCGCGGAGCTGACGGAGATTACTGGCGTCCGGCTGCTTCTCATCAATCTTTTGAAGCCAGTGGCGATTGGCCAGTCGATGACCGAGAAGACCTTCGACGGCATCGTTGCGGAGGCGAAGAAGCGCAAGGCCCCGGCAGCGTTGGAACTGGCTCAGGAGTCACAGCGCCGGTAAAAAGGCGCGGGGCTGGTTGGCTGTCTGTTGGGGTGAAATGCAGTAGTGGAACATAAAGCGCAGACGCACTTGAGGGGTTTTGCTCTTGTATCCCGCTATTTTCGAGCGAGTTATCTTGACGCACGAGTGTACTTTAACGGAGGCCATGTGCGTCACCATCCGGCGCGGCCAGCCAGGGCGGAAAAGGCTCACAAAGGCTCAGAAAGCCTCATCGCGGCGAATCGTCTTTAGTCGTGGTTTTTCGTTGAAAGTCGTGGCGAGTCGGGCTTTTTCGCGCTGACGCGCCGTACCCTCCGCTCCGGCATCCGTAAAGGCTCTCCGCTTCGCTCCGCCCGCTGCGGCGGCGCTGGCGCGGCCTTGACTGATGCCTCCGCTGCGGGTGTTTTGCAGCTATGAAAAAATGTCATTTTTTCATGTTCCACATGACCAGGGCGACGGCTCCCAGCCATCGGCGGCGCGGCGAAGTCCAGCAGCGAAGCACGCAGCGCCGGGGTGCTTTCGTGGTTCCGTGGCGCATCGGGCGGCGTGTTGGGAGACACCATCCCTACCCCGGTAGATCCGATGGAAGCTGTTCGCTCATACTCCTCCATCGGCGGCGGCCTTCCCCATCTGAACGGCGGGTCGGCATCTGCGTTAGGTGTTTCGAGGCCTGCTCGGTGTTTACTCGCATTACAACCTACATGCTCACGGAGCCGCTTGAACGGCTCTTTGCATCGAAGGCTTCGGCGGCTTCGTTGCCTCTGCCGCCGCTTCGATTGTTACCGGGTGGAACGAACCAGTTCCCGGGCGGGTCTATACCCCGCTGAAAAGCACCGGCTTTCACGGCGCACAATCAGAGGTTCCTTAGTGTACTTTCCTGCCCTTGATCTGAGCTTTGCGAATCAACACCTTACCATTTATGCTCTAAAGTCGGCACGGATGAACAAATACTGCAGTTCAGGGAGCACAAGAGCCCGTGAGCGCCCAAACGGTGGTGTATTATTACGTGACAAATCAGATTCATTTCAAACTGTGCGCCAAGTCCACGCTAATAAGAATTCACTCAAATGGACAATTCCATTCGTTAGCGTTAAGTAAGTATCTTCCGGCAAAGCCGGAGGCTTTACGGTTGCTGGCCCCTCAAAGGGGCCTGACCTCAACCGGTGAAAGGCAAAATCGACCGCAAAAGCAGCAGCGTTGCTAAACAAGGGGTTTCGGCAGCAACAAATGCAACTGCTGGATGTCTACTCCCGAATTTCTCAAAGTTTTACTGCCACCCCGGCAAAGCCGGGGGAACTCCTGTGATATTAGTTGTAACGGTCATTTTTATCTTCACACTTGGAGACCTCTTGAACTCGCGAATAACTACCTTTATCTTCTTTGTTGTGACAGCCATTCTGTCTTTCGCACACTTGGTAGACGCACAAGGCGCTTCAGGTGCCTTAGCCGATGCACATAATCCGTCTGGCCAGCCGAGTCCTCAGTCGAATAATAATGTTTGGCACGTTGAACCTCTATCAGGTGCGCTTACTGTTCATATTCCGTTTTCTGCACACACAGTTGCGTCTCGGGGTTTTACACCATCATTTGGGTTGACATATAACTCCTCTTCGTCTTATCAGCTTCGTTCTGGAGGCATTAGTTATGTATATAACGGCGGCAGCTCTGGAGCAGCAATGCTGTGCTCAGATATATCCGATTCTTCTGGAAACGCCGCACTTGGAAACTGTTACTCAGTCTACAAGCAGGACCCTTTTTTCGATGCTAATTCATATTTTCTATATTCAAGAGAGGTATTCTATTGGGCAGGTCCTTACACTAATAACACCGTTGGAGTTAGTCAGGGGCCATGGGCATTCAGTGGTCCAAAGGTAGAGGCGCCCTCCTACGAAATACCCGATCAATACTACTGGGAGGACCTTTCAGGCGGACAAACAGGTTCCATCGGAACTAAGGTTTTCCTGGGGGATGGATGCGCTGTACGTGGAGAATTTATTTATACAGACGAGAACGGTTCTTCACACCCACTTGGGGTGAGGGAACAATATGATGCTGGGAGTCCATTGATATCAACTGGAAACTCGCCTAGTTATCCATGTCAGAAAGCAACAACCACTGCGTCTGCCTCGAGTATTGACGGTTCCGCCATTCTCACTACCCTTGATACAACAGAAGGCACTGCCGCTTTCGAATTTGGACCCCTTCTTTTAGCAGATGGGACGGCCATTACTGCCTCTAACCTAATGTCAGTACTCACTATTGAAGATACCAATGGCAACATTTCTACACCTTCTGTTGACAGCTTGAATAGAACACTCTTCCAGGTAACCCAGAATGGTCTTATGATAGGTGAGCCGGCTGGAACAGACTCTACCGGGGCAACGATTTCCTCAGGATTAACCACAGTTACCACATTGGGGCCCACCGGAGCTAGTGAGCAGTATCAGATCGCGATATCATCTTCCACTGCCCCCAATAACGGTTTTACTATGCCTCACCCAACAAGCACGGAATTGAGACATTTGGAATGGACTGGAGGAGTTACTGCACCAACATCTTTTTCTGTAGAAAATGCAGCAGGTGCTGTTCTTACTGAAGTGACATCTGTCACACAACCTGACGGCACTTCCTACTCTATCAACTATGATCAGGTATATGGCACAATATCAAGGATTACCTTTCCTGAAGGGGGGTACGTTCGATTCGTCTGGGGAATCAACCCTATTGGAGAGATTGGTGTAGGTGACTCGTGCGCTTCATCTACTCTTGTGGTTACTGATGTATTTATATCATCCGGAAACGGTACTGAATCTCACTGGATTTATGGCGCACCAACGCTTAATGGAAGCAGCAATGCATGTCAAACAAGCGTAGTTACTTCGTCTGTCACATCTCCTGACGGAACTGTGACAAGCTATACAGGCACTGCAGAAACGTATTCCATGGAACCGATGTATGCAGCTCCATCTTGGCTTGAAACTCAGCGTTTGATTAGCAATAGCCAAGGTGTACCAATTAGATCCGTATCGACTTCATATACGGCCAACCTTCCAGAAAAGGGATTGCCCGCTGCGATCACAACAACTCTTTATGACGGTCCTACTCCGCTTCAGCAACAAGTGGCGTTTACCTATGATGCCTACGCAAACGTTATAGAGAAGGATGAGTCGGATTTCTACACTTGCAGCGGTGCGCCATGTCCGGTACCGACCACTCCACCCTCAGGTTGGCTGCGAAAGACATTTACCAACTATCTATGGTCCAACCCGAACCCTAGCCAGCCTGCCTTCAATTACCCGCAGGCGCACATTGTCGATAAACCGTCGCAGGTATTAGTTACCGATGGCAGCGGCAACCCGGCATCACTAACTATCTACACCTACGATGAACCTTCACATATTGGTTTCTGCCCGGGATCTAATCAAGGATGCGGCACTGGACTTACGACACATGACGATACAAATTATGGATCCAACACAGTAGCGCGTGGTGACCTTACGACCCAGAGTCGATGTATCACAATATCTGGAACTGGAACAGCCGCCACCTGTGGTTCTTCATGGAATACCTCCTACTATTATGATTACACCGGCCAGGTCACAGAAATAATCGATGGACCGAATACATCTAAAGCAGCAATATCTATCTATACATGGGGAGGGCAGATGGCCGGCTTCCTGCAGAGCGTTCAGCACCCCAATGGAGCTATTGACTCATACGCATACTACACACCAACCGGTCAAATCAACACGCATACAGACTGGAATCACCAAACTACTACCTACTCCTACACGGACCCATCATCGGGAACACCCGATCCATTAAACCGGATCAGAGCCGTTACCTCTCCAGCCACACTTGATGGAACCACAGGAACATCTGCTCAGGCAACAGTAGTTTACACGTACAATGACTCTCCAGGCGTATTGGCAGTTCAAAAGAGGACTACAATCAATAGCGGCATCACCGCCTATACCACTACATCCTATGATGGCTTGGGCCGTGAGACAAGCACTGTCTCAACTGCCCCACAATGCTCCTCTGGAATTGAAACAGACACAACCTACAACTCCATGGGGTACGCCTATTCAGTTTCGAGCCCATACTGCAGTGGCGGATCAGCTGGATCGTTGACCGAGTTCACCTATGACGCCATTGGGCGTAGATTGTCTTCAATGACCACATATGATGGGGCGACAACTCGATGGTCCTATTCAGGACGCGCCACTCAGGTTATTGAACCAAGCAACGGTTCCTTCAGCGCACAACGCATTTCACAAACAGATGGCTTGGGGAGAATGACAAGCCTCTGTGAAGTTTCGTCGATCTCCCCGCCTACTGGTCCTGCTCCAGCTAACTGTGGGATGGATTCGTTTGGATCAGGGTATTTGACTAATTACACCTACGATACGATGGGCGACCTCTGCACGGCCCAGCAGGCACAAAGTGGACCCACTAATGGGTCCAGCGCATCTTGTCCTGCTGCGCTTTCCAGTGATGCATCAAGCGTTGCACATGTTCGGCGCTTCAGTTACGATGCGATTTCGCGTTTGTTATCAAACATGAACCCAGAGACAAGTTCTGTCTATGCATCGGGAAGCAGCACAGTATCAAGCTTTGCCCCTGTCTCCTACACATATTCCAGTTCTATTTCCGCCTGTTCAGCTGACCCAAGTTCTCCTTGTACAAAAACGGATGCTAGAGGATTCACTACCTCATACCAGTATGACAACATGGCGCGCCTCACGGGCAAGAGCTATACGAGCCCCTCTGGACCTACAGATTTATCTGCTTGTTTCCAATACGACACTGCTGTTTCAGGCGACAGTAATCCATTGGGCGCACTGACAATGAGTTGGCTTCAAGCTGGTGCCTGCCCATCCACATCACAAAGCAGTATTTCGAGCGGGGAGTACAACATCCATATTCTAAGTGGCCATGATGCGATGGGACGCACAACCGTCGATCAGCAGTGCCTCACCGCGAGCAGTTGCTCTTCCACGACAGGATTCTTCAACTATGGCTATAATCTGATCGGCAGTACTGTGCGATCGAGCAACGGAATTTCGTCCGGTATGGTCGGTGCAACCGCAGCAGATACGTTTAACACCAGTCCTGCTTCATTGCCATCATTTACATGGGAATCCCTTTACGACCAAGCAGGCCAATTAAGTTCACTAACCGTTCAGAGTGAGCCTGCCGTCTGGGGACCGAATGCCGCTTATTTGGCTGATCCAACGCTTTTGTCGGCAAGCTCTTCGTCGGCATACGATCCGTTTGGGCACCTGATTAATGCGCAACTCGGAATTGCTTACGGAGGTTCCGCTAGCGCAGTCCAGATGGCGCGCTTCTATGATCCCCTTGGGCGTATTACTTCAGAGGTCGATGGCGGAACAGTCGTGACGAATGTTGCTACTGGCAGTTTAGGAACGATCACTATCTCTGGAAACGAACAGTCGAAGGTCATCGGCGCAGTGACCGGAGTCGCAGGAACAGCCACCATATATGTTAGTGGTTATTCGAATGGCTACAATTCTAAAACGATCACTATAATAGTCAATGGCAAGAAGGGAACCACCACTTACGCCGGCAATAGCATTCCAAGTTCTTCCATTGCAGCAATGCTCGCAAGCGCAATCAATTCGACCGGCGCGCTGGTCTCGGCATCCAATAGCGGTTCTACGGTGACGGTTACCGCTACCACAACCGGGAGTGCTACTAACTATTCGCTTTCAGTGAGTGACACGGACAGCGCAATCAGCATTTCCGCACCCTCGGCTCTGTCCGGTGGCGTGACCGGGTCATCAGGAACCTCCGTGTATGACGCAGGCACCATCACTGCAACGATCAATGGCACGGCCTCGTCCTATACCTGGAACAACTCAAGTACAGCCACATCTATTGCCAGTGGATTAGCTGCGGCGATCAATTCCAACGATAGCAGTTTTCTTACCGCAAACAATTCAAATGGCGTTGTAACCTTGACCAGCAATAGCACTGGGGGAGCTACCAACTGGCCGATTACAACTTCTGTCACTGACTACAGCACGAATTATCTCTCGTCGTCATTTTCCGCTACACCGTTAAACATGTCTGGCGGTATCAACCAAGGAACTAATCCCGGGACTATCTATTCTTATGCTGTGGGTTCAAGCGGATACGCGCTGAATTCGAAAATTCTTGCTCACACGGACTCGGTAATGGGCACGTGGAATTTCAGTTACGACCCGCTAAATCGGCTATCCACGGCTATCGCTGGGGCGAGTGTGCCTATTGCATACTCCAGCAACTTCGGTTGCTGGAGTTACGACGCATTCGGAAACCGTCTCTGGGAAGAGATGTCCACCACCCCATGCACCGGCAGCCCCGCAAAACAGAGCTGGGCGAACTATAATCCAGTCAACAATCAGGTGACCTCGGCTTCCACATCGACTGCCGGGTTTGCCTATGACCAAACGGGCAACGTAATTTACGATGGCGTCAACAATTACTGGTACAACACCGAGGGGCAGCTTTGCGCAGTCTACCAGCCGGGCGGGTCGGTAACAACGTATCTGTATGACGCCGAGGGGCAACGTGTGGCTAAAGGAACGCTGAACTCCGTGCCTATTGGTGGCGCTATCTACACCAATGTGGCCACAAACGGCTCCTGCGGACCAGTAACGGCATCGACCAACGGCTTCACGTTGGGCAGCCGCTACCTGCTCGACCTGGGCGGGAATCAGGTGACAGAGTTGACAGGTACGGCGCAAACCTGGGAGCACTCGAATGTCTGGGCAGGCAGCAAACTGATGGCTACATACGACTCTACGGGCGTTCACTTCCCACTGACTGATCCGCTGGGCACCAAGCGTATTCAAGCCAACGCCTTCGGCATCATCGATTTGACTTGCATTAGCCTACCTTTCGGCGACGGCCCGCCCTGCTCCGGCATCGGTGCAACCCCGTTGGGCACAGAGCATCGCTATACCGGCAAAGAACGAGACACAGAATCCGGGAATGACTATTTCGGGGCCAGGTACTACGCAAGTTCAATGGGAAGATGGTTAAGCCCAGACACGGACTTCAATTTAAAGCGCATCCTAGCCGAACCGCAGCGGTGGAATCGCTATGCGTACGTACTAAACAACCCGCTGATTCTTGTTGACCCAAATGGGTTGTGGGACATCTACGTTTTCCGGCCAGAAGCGAAGGGCAATAGTGCAGCGTGGAATAGAGCCGCCGCAGACGCTAAGGCCAACGGAAATACGATGCACATCTTGAACGGCTCAGCCGCTACGAGAGGAGCCTATTTGGATGCGCTCAAGAATGGGGATGCAAAGGTTGTTTTCGTTGGGCACAGTGTTGACGATGCTACGGGTAAAGCAGGGTCACTCTTGCTTACAGGAAATCAAGCCGTAGGAAAACTCAGTCCCTACGTGAATCCAGATGGCACAGGAGGGACGGTGCCGTCAGTTGCCACTCCAGGAAGCATAGGCGCTGAGAGTGTTGGGGCATTTGCATGTACGAGCGACACTCTGTCGGGGCAATATTCGAGCACAGATTTCAGTGGTCTCTCCGGTATGGTGTTCGACCGCACAGCCGATGCAGGAGCGGCAGCCTACACCGATGTTCTAGCAAGGGATGGGTCAACTTCGGATGCGGACTCGGCTGCTCAGAAAGCCATGGACAAAACGCAGACGACAATTAACCCGAGCGATGGTAAACCCGCAGGACCGGCACCGAAGGTGAAGGAGCATCCTGATGACAACTAAGCCGAGCATAGAATGCCGCAAGCTGTCTGCTGTTGTTGTCTCTGGCCTTTTAGTGCTTCTTCTACATGGGATTGCTATGGGGCAGGCGGCGCACAAAGAGAAGGGTGAAATTACGAACGTTGAAGCAAACGAGATGGTATCGGTTGAGTTCGATGTTCGAGCCGCAGATACAGTGGTCGTTATCCCTCACTGCGGGCAAGATGGGGAGACCGGCCACGCGCTCTGCTCTGGAGTCGCTTATCTGGAAGTGTTGACCGGGAAGACGTGGGCGCGAGCGAAGCCTAGAAAGGGCTTGTCGGCTGTTCTGGGTGCTTCGTCGAAAGATGAGTTTAAGCCGGTGACAATCGCGCCTGGTCGGTCTGAGCACTTCATCTTCACGTTCAGCCCGGAGTTCTTCGGAATCCCAAAGGGCGAGCGTCTGCGAATCAAGGTCGGCGCGTGGATGAGCGAAGATGCGATGCGCGAGCATGACGCAGATACGACCTTCGTCAGCCCTGTGTTTAGCTGTCCTTAAGCCGCAGTTCCGCTTGACCGCGAGCCGCCTTCCGGGGCGGCTTGCTGCGTCAGTGGCTCCATCCAAGTTCATCGAAACAGCCAGCAGAAGTCCGCGCTGCTTCGCATCGGAATTAGGGGGACACATCACCCCAGAATGGATGCTGTAGAGTAACCTGAAGTTCCCCTGCGGGAACCATCATGGAATGAGAAGCCTACAGCCACTCGAAGCGAAAAATGAGGCGTTCTCAGGTTGCTATGCGGGAACCACTATGGAATCAAGCGGCTAAGAGGAAAAGTCCTTAAATATATGACGTTTACAGGTTACTGATCGTTAACCATAAGAAAACAAGCGACTAAGCGTAAAAATCATCGAATCGGTGTCGCTTTATGTAAACATCGCGGTCTACCTGCGTAAACGTGTTGAAAACAAAGGGTCGGGGTGAATCGGGCCTTTTCGCGCTTACGCGCCGTACCCTCCGCTCCGGCATCCGTAAAGGCTCTCCGCTTCGCTCCGCCCGCTGCGCGGCTCCCTTCGGTCGGCCTTGACTGATGCCTCCGCTGCGGGTGTTTTGCAGCTATGAAAAAATGTCATTTTTTCATGTCCCACATGACCAGGGCGACGGCTCCCGGCGCACGGCGGCGCGGTGAGTTCCGGCAATGAAGCGCGCAGCGCCAGGGCGTTGGCGGGCTTCCGTGGCGCATCGGGCGGGGTGTTGTAGCCAAGACACCATCCCTAAGCCTGACGGCTTAGCGAGGCCGCGTTGTGGCCCGGAGTCGAACGCAGATGCAACGAAGGCCGGATGCTGTCCGGCCTTGTTCGTGTTGGGTTCGAGGTCTGTTCGAGTGGCTACCGACCGGCAGACCAGCGGCGGGCTTCCTGCTGGAGAATCATCGAATCGAGGACTTGCTGGACGACCTTCTTGGACTCCGGGTCGAACTTGGAGACAGCCTCGAACTGGAGCTTGAGGTCGTCGCTGGGGCCGCGCTCGTCCTTGGCAAAAAGTAGCTCATCTGCGCTTATGCCAAGTGCTACCGCTATAGCGCGGATCACGTCGAGGGTAGGCTGTGAGGTTCCGGCCTCGTAGCGGCGGACCTGGGCGACGTGGACGCCGATCTTTTCGGCGAGCTGCGGTTGCGTCAGGCCCTTTTCCTTGCGCAGGATGGCCAGATGCTCGGGGAAGTTCACTCTCCAATGATGGTTGACAGGCACGAGAGTAGCGTAAGCCAGCATGGGCGTCCCTCCAGAACTCCGTTGACCCTATAATCGCACATATGCTAGTTATGTACTAGCTAATGTTCTTACAAAAACCTCTTGACAGGTTTTTGGCGGAGGGGGTGGAGATGGCACGAATCCCAGAGTCGGAAGTCGAGCGGCTAAAGAAAGAAATCTCTGTGCAGCGGTTGGCGGAGGCGCGGGGCGTGAAGCTGACGCGGCAGGGGGCGAACCTTGTGGGCAAGTGCCCGTTCCACGACGACCGGACGCCGTCGCTGATTATCACTCCGGCTACGAATCTCTGGCACTGCATGGGCGCTTGCAACGTGGGCGGGACGGTCATCGACTGGGTGATGAAGACCGACGGGGTGAGCTTCCGCCACGCGGTCGAGATGCTCAAGGCCGACTATTTTCCTTTAGCCGCCGAACCGATTCAGCCGGTGAAGCAAAGCACCGTGCGCAAGCTGCCCGCGCCGGTTCGGATCGAGGCCGACGACCGAGAGTTGCTTGAGGAGATCGTCGGCTACTATCACGAGACGCTGAAGCAGTCGCCGGAGGCCTTGCAGTATCTCGAAAAGCGCGGCTTGAAGTCGGCGGAGCTGGTCGAGCGGTTCCGGTTGGGCTTCAGTAACCGGACGCTGGGCTACCGGCTGGAGGCGAAGAACCGGGCCGGGGGCGCGGCGATCCGTGGCCGGTTGCAGGAGCTTGGCATCCTGCGGGAGACGGGGCACGAGCAGTTCAACGGTTCGCTGGTTATCCCGATCCTCAATCCTGCGGGCGACGTGCTGGGAATGTACGGGCGGAAGATCACGCCGAACCTGCGCGAGGGAACGCCGCAGCATCTCTATCTTCGCGGCGAACACCGGGGCGTGTGGAACGAGGAGGCGCTTGCGGCCACGAAAGAAATCGTGCTCTGCGAGGCGCTGATCGACGCCATGACCTTCTGGGCTGCTGGCATCCGTCAGGTAACGGCAAGTTACGGGGTGAACGGCTTCACAGCCGATCATCGCGCGGCCTTCGAGCGGTACGGCACGGAGCGGGTTTACATCGCCTACGACAACGACGACGCCGGAAACCGCGCGGCGGTGCAACTGTCGGCGGAGCTGATCGGGATGGGCATCGAGTGTTTCCGCGTGGAGTTCCCGAAGGGCATGGACGCCAACGAGTACGCGCTGAAGGTGACGCCAGCGGCAAAGAGTCTGGCCGTGCTTGTGAACCGCGCGGCGTGGATGGGCAAAGGGTCGCGTCCGGCGCGGCATGAAATCGTCGCGGCAGTGCCGGCGGCGGCGCCGCCGCCGGCGGAAGAAGAACAGGCGGCTAAAGAAAAAAGCATCGCATCGGAGCCAGCGCCCGAAGCGGAGCCGGAGCCAGGCGAAGAGGTTTTTCCCTTAGCCGCTGCATCGCTGCCGGTTGCATCGGTGCTGTCCGCGCCGGTGGCCGAGGTTCAGGTCGAGACGCGGGGCGAGGATGTTCTGTTGCGTTGCGGTGACCGGGAATACCGTGTGCGCGGGCTGAAGAAAAACACGAGCATGGAAGTTTTGCGGGTCAATCTTCGGGTGCTGGGCCTGAATGCACATGGCGACATGGCGATGCACATGGACACGCTGGAGCTGACGGCGGCGCGGCAGCGCGTGGCCTTCGCCAAGCAAGCGGCGGACGAGCTGGGCGTGAAGGAAGAGACGATCCGCCACGACCTGGGCCGAGTGCTGTCGAAGCTGGAGGAGCTGCGCGACCGCGAGATCGAGGCGACGCTGAAGAAGCCGGAAGAGGTTGTCGGCATGACCGAGGACGAGCGCGAAGCGGCGCTGGCGCTGTTGCGCGATCCGCGCTTGCTGGAGCGGATCGTCGAGGACTTCGCGCGGTGCGGTGTTGTCGGCGAGGAGATCAACAAGCAGGTTGGTTATCTTGCGTCGGTGTCGCGGCTGCTGGAAGCGCCGCTGGCTATCGTGGTGCAGTCGTCGTCCGCTGCTGGCAAAAGTTCGCTCATGGAAGCGGTTCTGGCCTTCATGCCGGAGGAACAGCGCGTTCAATACTCCGCGATGACGGGGCAGTCACTCTTTTACATGGGCGAGGCCGACCTGAAGCACAAAATCCTTGCCATCGTGGAGGAGGAAGGCGCAAGCCGTGCGGCCTACGCGCTGAAGCTGTTGCAGTCGGAAGGCGTTCTGAGCATCGCCAGCACAGGCAAAGACCCGGTGAGCGGTCGTCTGATTACGCATCAATACCGGGTCGAGGGTCCGGTGATGATCTTCCTGACCACGACGGCGATCGACATAGACGAGGAACTGTTGAATCGCTGCCTGATCCTGAGCGTGAACGAGGACCGGGAGCAGACGCGGGCCATCCATCGGAAGCAACGCGAGGCGCAGACGCTTGAAGGCTTGCTGAAGCGGCGGGAGCGCAGTGCGATCCTTGCGCTGCACCGCAACGCGCAGCGGCTCCTGAAGCCGGTTCCCGTGGTCAATCCCTACGCGATGGAGCTGAGCTTCCCGGATGCGATGACACGGACGCGGCGCGACCACATGAAGTATCTGACGCTGATACGGACTTCGGCGCTGCTCCATCAATACCAGCGCGAAACCAAGCGGGTCAGTGTGCAGGGCCAGACGGTCGAGTACATCGAGGCGACCGAAGCCGACGTGGAACTGGCCAAAAAACTGATCCATGAAGTGATGGGCCACACGCTGGACGACGTGCCCGCGCAGACGCGGTGCCTGTTGCTGGTTATCGACGAGATGGTCACGGTGGAATGCAAGCGGCGGATGATCGAGCGGAGCGAGTATCGCTTCTCCCGGCGCGACGTGCGCGAGCACAGCCGGTGGAGCGACTCGCAGTTAAAGCGGCACTTGGCGCGGCTTGAAGACCTTGAATACCTGATCGTGCATCGCGGCGGACGCGGCCAGAGCTTCGTTTACGAGCTGTTCTTCGAGCGTTCCGCCGACGGCTCCCAGGCCGCGCTTCCGGGTCTGGAGGATGGGTACGACGGCGAGAAGTCCGGGCTGGAAGGGTGGAAGTCCGGGTCAAGTCTGGCCCAAGTCCGGGGGGTGTCCGGGGGAGGTACGGGCAAGAAATCGCCAGTATCCATAGGGGTTAAAGGCCAATTTTACGGAGATCAGCCGGAAGACGCTTTAGAGGACGGGCCGGAAGAAGCCGAAATCGTAGCCGTGGTCCATCGTAATAACGGCAGACCGAAAGGCGGCAAGTAATGGCCCGCGTCGAGAAGCGGCGCAAGCCGCAGCCAGCGCCCCAAACGCCGCTCGAAGCCCTGATGTACGCGCATCTGCGGGCGCTCGAAGTGCAGAATTACTCGCCGTATACCGTCAAGGGCCGCGCCGGTCACATCCAGTTCTTTATCAACTGGCTGAAGGAACGCGGTATCACCGAGCCGGTCGAGGTTACGCGGCCCGTGCTTGAACGCTATCAGCGGCACCTGTTCCACTCACGCAAGGCCAACGGGGAGCCGTTGAGCTTCCGCAGCCAACACGCGCGGCTTGTGCCGTTGCGCGTCTGGTTCCGGTGGATGACGCGGCAGAATCACATCCTGCATAACCCGGCCTCCGAGATAGAGCTTCCGCGCCTTGGACGCACACTGCCCAAGGTGATCCTGGCGGCACAGGAGGTCGAACAGATCATGACGCTATGCGAGATCGAGGAGCCGGTCGGCCTTCGGGACCGCGCCATCCTCGAACTTCTCTACTCAACGGGGATGCGGCGGCTGGAGATCGTGCGGCTGAAACTCTTCGATCTTCAGCTCGACCGCGGCCTCGTTCTCATCAACCAGGGCAAGGGCAACAAGGACCGCTATATCCCGCTGGGACACCGGGCCGTGCTGTGGCTGGAGAAATACATCCGCGAGGGGCGTCCGCATCTTGTCTCCGAGCCGGACGACTTCACGGTCTTCCTTACCGTGCAGGGCGAGCCGTTCAGCCGCGATCATCTGACCTTCGTTATCAAGGGCCGCGTCGATGCGGCAAAGCTGGGTAAGACTGGAGCCTGCCATATGTTCCGGCACACGATGGCGACGCTGATGCACGAAAACGGCGCGGACATCCGCCACATACAGGCGATCCTTGGGCACGAGGATCTGAAGACGACGCAGATTTACACGCAGGTAGCCATCCGCGCCCTGCAACAGGTCCACGCAGCCACGCATCCGGCCGAGGCCCGCAACACGCTCCAGGCGGCGCGAACGGCCGCCGAGCGGGAAGGCTTGCTGGCCGCTCTCGCGGCCGAGATCGAGGACGACAAAGAACCGGGCGGCTAAAGGGAAAATATACGCTCGACGTATACCTATCGGAACGCCCAAAAATCTGCTCCAGCCCCAAGAAAATGCTTGACAGGGTTTTCAGCGGAGACCGTTTTCGGGCCGGAATCGTCCCTTGCTGTTTTTTCTTAGCTGCTGTTTTTAGAAGCGGGCGGCTAAGGGAAAAACCTCTCGCCGTCAGGCCGCGCCGGTCCGCACCTTGCCGGGATCGCTCCACTGAAAAGACAGCGCAGCGCAGCCGAACCGGGGCCCGTGGTTCGCTGATGTTCCCCCTACAGGAGCGCCGACCGCGCACCGTGTGCGCCCAATCAGCGGCGCGGGAGAGGGGTCTCTCCGCCCATGGGGATTCGATAGACAAGGGGGTGCCCGGAAGAGGGGGGTCCAGGGGGGAAGAGACCGTGGCGGGGGAAGGCAGGGCGCTCGTCCGTTCGATCCCGGCAAGGTGCGGAACCGGCGCTTCAATCCAGCGCTTGTGCGCGGGCACAAAGCCCAGAGGTTTTTCCCTTAGCCGCTTGCTTCTAGCTGTCCTATCCGGCCCGCAATCGGCCCGCTAATCGCCGCCGCATCCGGGGCCGCATCCGCTGCCCATCCCGGCCCCTCAAGCCTTACAATCGGAGGCAGTGTACGCCGCCCTCCAGACCGCTCTTCCAGAGCATCTCGCGTTAGCTGCCAGCCCGCAGTTAGCCGAAAACTCGCGTCTGGGCTTCGCGCCTGTTGCCAGCACTTCGCAGTGGGCTTCCGGCTTCGTTATCTCCAGCAACACGCTGGGCTTATCGGGTTCGTTGTACGATGGCCGCGTCAGGTCGCGTAGTACCGGCAAAGAACGAGACACAGAATCCGGGAATGACTATTTCGGGGCCAGGTACTACGCAAGTTCAATGGGAAGATGGTTAAGCCCAGACACGGACTTCAATTTAAAGCGCATCCTAGCCGAACCGCAGCGGTGGAATCGCTATGCGTACGTACTAAACAACCCGCTGATTCTTGTTGACCCAAATGGGTTGTGGGACATCTACGTTTTCCGGCCAGAAGCGAAGGGCAATAGTGCAGCGTGGAATAGAGCCGCCGCAGACGCTAAGGCCAACGGAAATACGATGCACATCTTGAACGGCTCAGCCGCTACGAGAGGAGCCTATTTGGATGCGCTCAAGAATGGGGATGCAAAGGTTGTTTTCGTTGGGCACAGTGTTGACGATGCTACGGGTAAAGCAGGGTCACTCTTGCTTACAGGAAATCAAGCCGTAGGAAAACTCAGTCCCTACGTGAATCCAGATGGCACAGGAGGGACGGTGCCGTCAGTTGCCACTCCAGGAAGCATAGGCGCTGAGAGTGTTGGGGCATTTGCATGTACGAGCGACACTCTGTCGGGGCAATATTCGAGCACAGATTTCAGTGGTCTCTCCGGTATGGTGTTCGACCGCACAGCCGATGCAGGAGCGGCAGCCTACACCGATGTTCTAGCAAGGGATGGGTCAACTTCGGATGCGGACTCGGCTGCTCAGAAAGCCATGGACAAAACGCAGACGACAATTAACCCGAGCGATGGTAAACCCGCAGGACCGGCACCGAAGGTGAAGGAGCATCCTGATGACAACTAAGCCGAGCATAGAATGCCGCAAGCTGTCTGCTGTTGTTGTCTCTGGCCTTTTAGTGCTTCTTCTACATGGGATTGCTATGGGGCAGGCGGCGCACAAAGAGAAGGGTGAAATTACGAACGTTGAAGCAAACGAGATGGTATCGGTTGAGTTCGATGTTCGAGCCGCAGATACAGTGGTCGTTATCCCTCACTGCGGGCAAGATGGGGAGACCGGCCACGCGCTCTGCTCTGGAGTCGCTTATCTGGAAGTGTTGACCGGGAAGACGTGGGCGCGAGCGAAGCCTAGAAAGGGCTTGTCGGCTGTTCTGGGTGCTTCGTCGAAAGATGAGTTTAAGCCGGTGACAATCGCGCCTGGTCGGTCTGAGCACTTCATCTTCACGTTCAGCCCGGAGTTCTTCGGAATCCCAAAGGGCGAGCGTCTGCGAATCAAGGTCGGCGCGTGGATGAGCGAAGATGCGATGCGCGAGCATGACGCAGATACGACCTTCGTCAGCCCTGTGTTTAGCTGTCCTTAAGCCGCAGTTCCGCTTGACCGCGAGCCGCCTTCCGGGGCGGCTTGCTGCGTCAGTGGCTCCATCCAAGTTCATCGAAACAGCCAGCAGAAGTCCGCGCTGCTTCGCATCGGAATTAGGGGGACACATCACCCCAGAATGGATGCTGTAGAGTAACCTGAAGTTCCCCTGCGGGAACCATCATGGAATGAGAAGCCTACAGCCACTCGAAGCGAAAAATGAGGCGTTCTCAGGTTGCTATGCGGGAACCACTATGGAATCAAGCGGCTAAGAGGAAAAGTCCTTAAATATATGACGTTTACAGGTTACTGATCGTTAACCATAAGAAAACAAGCGACTAAGCGTAAAAATCATCGAATCGGTGTCGCTTTATGTAAACATCGCGGTCTACCTGCGTAAACGTGTTGAAAACAAAGGGTCGGGGTGAATCGGGCCTTTTCGCGCTTACGCGCCGTACCCTCCGCTCCGGCATCCGTAAAGGCTCTCCGCTTCGCTCCGCCCGCTGCGCGGCTCCCTTCGGTCGGCCTTGACTGATGCCTCCGCTGCGGGTGTTTTGCAGCTATGAAAAAATGTCATTTTTTCATGTCCCACATGACCAGGGCGACGGCTCCCGGCGCACGGCGGCGCGGTGAGTTCCGGCAATGAAGCGCGCAGCGCCAGGGCGTTGGCGGGCTTCCGTGGCGCATCGGGCGGGGTGTTGTAGCCAAGACACCATCCCTAAGCCTGACGGCTTAGCGAGGCCGCGTTGTGGCCCGGAGTCGAACGCAGATGCAACGAAGGCCGGATGCTGTCCGGCCTTGTTCGTGTTGGGTTCGAGGTCTGTTCGAGTGGCTACCGACCGGCAGACCAGCGGCGGGCTTCCTGCTGGAGAATCATCGAATCGAGGACTTGCTGGACGACCTTCTTGGACTCCGGGTCGAACTTGGAGACAGCCTCGAACTGGAGCTTGAGGTCGTCGCTGGGGCCGCGCTCGTCCTTGGCAAAAAGTAGCTCATCTGCGCTTATGCCAAGTGCTACCGCTATAGCGCGGATCACGTCGAGGGTAGGCTGTGAGGTTCCGGCCTCGTAGCGGCGGACCTGGGCGACGTGGACGCCGATCTTTTCGGCGAGCTGCGGTTGCGTCAGGCCCTTTTCCTTGCGCAGGATGGCCAGATGCTCGGGGAAGTTCACTCTCCAATGATGGTTGACAGGCACGAGAGTAGCGTAAGCCAGCATGGGCGTCCCTCCAGAACTCCGTTGACCCTATAATCGCACATATGCTAGTTATGTACTAGCTAATGTTCTTACAAAAACCTCTTGACAGGTTTTTGGCGGAGGGGGTGGAGATGGCACGAATCCCAGAGTCGGAAGTCGAGCGGCTAAAGAAAGAAATCTCTGTGCAGCGGTTGGCGGAGGCGCGGGGCGTGAAGCTGACGCGGCAGGGGGCGAACCTTGTGGGCAAGTGCCCGTTCCACGACGACCGGACGCCGTCGCTGATTATCACTCCGGCTACGAATCTCTGGCACTGCATGGGCGCTTGCAACGTGGGCGGGACGGTCATCGACTGGGTGATGAAGACCGACGGGGTGAGCTTCCGCCACGCGGTCGAGATGCTCAAGGCCGACTATTTTCCTTTAGCCGCCGAACCGATTCAGCCGGTGAAGCAAAGCACCGTGCGCAAGCTGCCCGCGCCGGTTCGGATCGAGGCCGACGACCGAGAGTTGCTTGAGGAGATCGTCGGCTACTATCACGAGACGCTGAAGCAGTCGCCGGAGGCCTTGCAGTATCTCGAAAAGCGCGGCTTGAAGTCGGCGGAGCTGGTCGAGCGGTTCCGGTTGGGCTTCAGTAACCGGACGCTGGGCTACCGGCTGGAGGCGAAGAACCGGGCCGGGGGCGCGGCGATCCGTGGCCGGTTGCAGGAGCTTGGCATCCTGCGGGAGACGGGGCACGAGCAGTTCAACGGTTCGCTGGTTATCCCGATCCTCAATCCTGCGGGCGACGTGCTGGGAATGTACGGGCGGAAGATCACGCCGAACCTGCGCGAGGGAACGCCGCAGCATCTCTATCTTCGCGGCGAACACCGGGGCGTGTGGAACGAGGAGGCGCTTGCGGCCACGAAAGAAATCGTGCTCTGCGAGGCGCTGATCGACGCCATGACCTTCTGGGCTGCTGGCATCCGTCAGGTAACGGCAAGTTACGGGGTGAACGGCTTCACAGCCGATCATCGCGCGGCCTTCGAGCGGTACGGCACGGAGCGGGTTTACATCGCCTACGACAACGACGACGCCGGAAACCGCGCGGCGGTGCAACTGTCGGCGGAGCTGATCGGGATGGGCATCGAGTGTTTCCGCGTGGAGTTCCCGAAGGGCATGGACGCCAACGAGTACGCGCTGAAGGTGACGCCAGCGGCAAAGAGTCTGGCCGTGCTTGTGAACCGCGCGGCGTGGATGGGCAAAGGGTCGCGTCCGGCGCGGCATGAAATCGTCGCGGCAGTGCCGGCGGCGGCGCCGCCGCCGGCGGAAGAAGAACAGGCGGCTAAAGAAAAAAGCATCGCATCGGAGCCAGCGCCCGAAGCGGAGCCGGAGCCAGGCGAAGAGGTTTTTCCCTTAGCCGCTGCATCGCTGCCGGTTGCATCGGTGCTGTCCGCGCCGGTGGCCGAGGTTCAGGTCGAGACGCGGGGCGAGGATGTTCTGTTGCGTTGCGGTGACCGGGAATACCGTGTGCGCGGGCTGAAGAAAAACACGAGCATGGAAGTTTTGCGGGTCAATCTTCGGGTGCTGGGCCTGAATGCACATGGCGACATGGCGATGCACATGGACACGCTGGAGCTGACGGCGGCGCGGCAGCGCGTGGCCTTCGCCAAGCAAGCGGCGGACGAGCTGGGCGTGAAGGAAGAGACGATCCGCCACGACCTGGGCCGAGTGCTGTCGAAGCTGGAGGAGCTGCGCGACCGCGAGATCGAGGCGACGCTGAAGAAGCCGGAAGAGGTTGTCGGCATGACCGAGGACGAGCGCGAAGCGGCGCTGGCGCTGTTGCGCGATCCGCGCTTGCTGGAGCGGATCGTCGAGGACTTCGCGCGGTGCGGTGTTGTCGGCGAGGAGATCAACAAGCAGGTTGGTTATCTTGCGTCGGTGTCGCGGCTGCTGGAAGCGCCGCTGGCTATCGTGGTGCAGTCGTCGTCCGCTGCTGGCAAAAGTTCGCTCATGGAAGCGGTTCTGGCCTTCATGCCGGAGGAACAGCGCGTTCAATACTCCGCGATGACGGGGCAGTCACTCTTTTACATGGGCGAGGCCGACCTGAAGCACAAAATCCTTGCCATCGTGGAGGAGGAAGGCGCAAGCCGTGCGGCCTACGCGCTGAAGCTGTTGCAGTCGGAAGGCGTTCTGAGCATCGCCAGCACAGGCAAAGACCCGGTGAGCGGTCGTCTGATTACGCATCAATACCGGGTCGAGGGTCCGGTGATGATCTTCCTGACCACGACGGCGATCGACATAGACGAGGAACTGTTGAATCGCTGCCTGATCCTGAGCGTGAACGAGGACCGGGAGCAGACGCGGGCCATCCATCGGAAGCAACGCGAGGCGCAGACGCTTGAAGGCTTGCTGAAGCGGCGGGAGCGCAGTGCGATCCTTGCGCTGCACCGCAACGCGCAGCGGCTCCTGAAGCCGGTTCCCGTGGTCAATCCCTACGCGATGGAGCTGAGCTTCCCGGATGCGATGACACGGACGCGGCGCGACCACATGAAGTATCTGACGCTGATACGGACTTCGGCGCTGCTCCATCAATACCAGCGCGAAACCAAGCGGGTCAGTGTGCAGGGCCAGACGGTCGAGTACATCGAGGCGACCGAAGCCGACGTGGAACTGGCCAAAAAACTGATCCATGAAGTGATGGGCCACACGCTGGACGACGTGCCCGCGCAGACGCGGTGCCTGTTGCTGGTTATCGACGAGATGGTCACGGTGGAATGCAAGCGGCGGATGATCGAGCGGAGCGAGTATCGCTTCTCCCGGCGCGACGTGCGCGAGCACAGCCGGTGGAGCGACTCGCAGTTAAAGCGGCACTTGGCGCGGCTTGAAGACCTTGAATACCTGATCGTGCATCGCGGCGGACGCGGCCAGAGCTTCGTTTACGAGCTGTTCTTCGAGCGTTCCGCCGACGGCTCCCAGGCCGCGCTTCCGGGTCTGGAGGATGGGTACGACGGCGAGAAGTCCGGGCTGGAAGGGTGGAAGTCCGGGTCAAGTCTGGCCCAAGTCCGGGGGGTGTCCGGGGGAGGTACGGGCAAGAAATCGCCAGTATCCATAGGGGTTAAAGGCCAATTTTACGGAGATCAGCCGGAAGACGCTTTAGAGGACGGGCCGGAAGAAGCCGAAATCGTAGCCGTGGTCCATCGTAATAACGGCAGACCGAAAGGCGGCAAGTAATGGCCCGCGTCGAGAAGCGGCGCAAGCCGCAGCCAGCGCCCCAAACGCCGCTCGAAGCCCTGATGTACGCGCATCTGCGGGCGCTCGAAGTGCAGAATTACTCGCCGTATACCGTCAAGGGCCGCGCCGGTCACATCCAGTTCTTTATCAACTGGCTGAAGGAACGCGGTATCACCGAGCCGGTCGAGGTTACGCGGCCCGTGCTTGAACGCTATCAGCGGCACCTGTTCCACTCACGCAAGGCCAACGGGGAGCCGTTGAGCTTCCGCAGCCAACACGCGCGGCTTGTGCCGTTGCGCGTCTGGTTCCGGTGGATGACGCGGCAGAATCACATCCTGCATAACCCGGCCTCCGAGATAGAGCTTCCGCGCCTTGGACGCACACTGCCCAAGGTGATCCTGGCGGCACAGGAGGTCGAACAGATCATGACGCTATGCGAGATCGAGGAGCCGGTCGGCCTTCGGGACCGCGCCATCCTCGAACTTCTCTACTCAACGGGGATGCGGCGGCTGGAGATCGTGCGGCTGAAACTCTTCGATCTTCAGCTCGACCGCGGCCTCGTTCTCATCAACCAGGGCAAGGGCAACAAGGACCGCTATATCCCGCTGGGACACCGGGCCGTGCTGTGGCTGGAGAAATACATCCGCGAGGGGCGTCCGCATCTTGTCTCCGAGCCGGACGACTTCACGGTCTTCCTTACCGTGCAGGGCGAGCCGTTCAGCCGCGATCATCTGACCTTCGTTATCAAGGGCCGCGTCGATGCGGCAAAGCTGGGTAAGACTGGAGCCTGCCATATGTTCCGGCACACGATGGCGACGCTGATGCACGAAAACGGCGCGGACATCCGCCACATACAGGCGATCCTTGGGCACGAGGATCTGAAGACGACGCAGATTTACACGCAGGTAGCCATCCGCGCCCTGCAACAGGTCCACGCAGCCACGCATCCGGCCGAGGCCCGCAACACGCTCCAGGCGGCGCGAACGGCCGCCGAGCGGGAAGGCTTGCTGGCCGCTCTCGCGGCCGAGATCGAGGACGACAAAGAACCGGGCGGCTAAAGGGAAAATATACGCTCGACGTATACCTATCGGAACGCCCAAAAATCTGCTCCAGCCCCAAGAAAATGCTTGACAGGGTTTTCAGCGGAGACCGTTTTCGGGCCGGAATCGTCCCTTGCTGTTTTTTCTTAGCTGCTGTTTTTAGAAGCGGGCGGCTAAGGGAAAAACCTCTCGCCGTCAGGCCGCGCCGGTCCGCACCTTGCCGGGATCGCTCCACTGAAAAGACAGCGCAGCGCAGCCGAACCGGGGCCCGTGGTTCGCTGATGTTCCCCCTACAGGAGCGCCGACCGCGCACCGTGTGCGCCCAATCAGCGGCGCGGGAGAGGGGTCTCTCCGCCCATGGGGATTCGATAGACAAGGGGGTGCCCGGAAGAGGGGGGTCCAGGGGGGAAGAGACCGTGGCGGGGGAAGGCAGGGCGCTCGTCCGTTCGATCCCGGCAAGGTGCGGAACCGGCGCTTCAATCCAGCGCTTGTGCGCGGGCACAAAGCCCAGAGGTTTTTCCCTTAGCCGCTTGCTTCTAGCTGTCCTATCCGGCCCGCAATCGGCCCGCTAATCGCCGCCGCATCCGGGGCCGCATCCGCTGCCCATCCCGGCCCCTCAAGCCTTACAATCGGAGGCAGTGTACGCCGCCCTCCAGACCGCTCTTCCAGAGCATCTCGCGTTAGCTGCCAGCCCGCAGTTAGCCGAAAACTCGCGTCTGGGCTTCGCGCCTGTTGCCAGCACTTCGCAGTGGGCTTCCGGCTTCGTTATCTCCAGCAACACGCTGGGCTTATCGGGTTCGTTGTACGATGGCCGCGTCAGGTCGCGTAGTACCGGCAAAGAACGAGACGCCGAATCAGGGAATGACTACTTCGGGGCAAGATACTACGCCAGCTCAATGGGGCGGTTCATGTCGCCGGACTGGTCGGCGAAAGAAGAGCCTGTACCGTATGCGAATTTGGAAGAGCCACAGAGTTTGAATCTGTACGCCTATGCAGGGAACAATCCTCTGTCCAGAGCCGATGCTGACGGTCATTTCTGGGAAGAAATGAAGAACCTTTGGAATTGGGGCCACTATGTCAACAATGCTGGTCTTAATGCCGCATTGCAGAAGGAAGCGGACCAGGATAGAGCGGATTTATCAAAAATGCACGGCTTCACTATTAATGGCAAATCGCCTGCGGAAGCTGCCAATGGGAGCAATCAGGATGTAATCCGGGCAGACAAGGCTGCGTTTGAATACCTTTCAAATGCAGTCAACAACAGTAAGCAGATGATTGGCGGCCTTTTGGTCGTTGGACTTGTAGACCCTGCTGCTGCTGAAAAGACAGCAGTGGGACTTGGTATAACCGGCACTAAAGCTGCCACGACAATTGCTGAAAAGTTGGCAATCGAAGCTGCTGAATCGAATCCGACAGCAGGTAAGGTATTGCAGACAACCCTTAAAGACGCCCGGTGGCCATCGTCTGCGGGCTGGGTAAAAATGGAAAGCAGATCACCCGGTGGAGTCGTAGTTCATTGGGTGAGAAACACGATTACCGGCGCAGTTGCCGATTTCAAGCTGAAGTAGGACTTATGAAGGCAGAATGCGTCATCACCAACGGTGCTCTCTTACCAGCGCGTTACAGTGCGTTAGGTTTTACAGCGCATGTTGTCATTGCGCTCAAAGTTGGGAGAATTTACGAGGTGTACGGGACTTCAGTCTGGCACTCTATTGTGTCTTTCCTCGTAATGGATGAAGATGAATCTCCAAGTTGGTATCCGGCGGAAGTGTTCAAAATCGTCGATGACACGGTTCCCGACAACTGGTTTTTCAAATACTTTTCAGACGACCAACTCAGTCTTCAGGCTGTCTGGGGTCCAGAGCGATTGGTGAAGGAAGAAGGCTTCTATGAAGCTTTAGCTGATGGAGACCCGACCGCTGTTCATACCTTTCGCACGGAGTTGTCGAGTCGTTGATGTTCTCTCCGCAAGCCGTCCTCCGGGGCGGCTTGCGGTTTCAGCGGCTCCATCCGGCAGCATCGGAGCAGCCAGCGAAAAGCGCCATGCTTCGCATGGGCAGGGATAGGGACACTCCACCCATTGCATGACATTCCTCTTCACTCCAACGCGGTCATGCTTTCCTTGAAATCTCGCGTAACACTCTCAGATTCTTCGTCATTGGTTCTTTTATCGAGCTGCGCTATACTTGCCACAAATGAAAAATGAGAGCGTATTCTGGGCCATCACGAAGCAGAGCTTTTATGATGCTACGTTCGATTTCTTTAAGCCGATGCTTGGTTATCTTCCTGAGCGCCCGCCAAAGGTGCTCTATCGGGTTACGGCTGGTCCCAACAAGGGTAAGCTCTTTTATGATCGCCCTGGCTTGAGGCGTTCAAGTCAGCTCGCGGCAATCCAGAAACAGACTACGCCCACATCAAATGCCAAGGCAGTGTTTATCGATAGGCCGTTGGCCGGCCATAAATAACACTCGTCCTTACTCCCAGCAACGCTCTATTCGCGCTCAATTTCTTCTCGCTCAATTGTCTTGTGCTTGCCCTGGATCTCAATCTCCCGATCCGGCTCTGACTGCCTGCGCTGACGCTGCATCAACTCCGGTAACTGCCCTTCCAGATCCTGTTTATCATTCCGGCGCACAATCACAGCCAAACCTCCATCTTCAAGCTCCACAAGAAGCGCCCGCCCATCCAGAACGGCAACACCCTCCCCCGCCTCCATGCGCACTTCAGCGGCTTCTCGCACCTCCGAGTTATGGGCATATTCGGCAGCAATGAGCTGGCGGGTTTGTTCTTTACTCAGCCTTCTCAGGATGGGCTCTATTTCCTTCCGTAGTCGCTCTTCCCGAGCTTTCTGCTCGCCGTGATATGCCTTTCTGGCCGCATCCCTTCCCTTTTCGTACCGAGCAACAATGAGCCGGTACTGGTCGATCTGTTCGCAACGCTGCCGCTCCTGCGCCTTCAATTGGTCAAGCAGATGCTTCTCCTCCATGAGCGGATCTTCGAGAACTGCCCGCCTCCATAAAGGCTGCACGGGCTGATTCTGGATCTTCCTCTGAAGTGCGTACTGGTAGTTCTGTTCCTTCTCCAGCGCGGCCAACTTCTGGATATATTGCTGATCGCTATCCTGCCAGTCGATGACATGTCTCATGGAGTAGTTCCCAATCCATCGCACAAGTTCTTTATCGTCCAGCTCAGGTATCGGCTCCTTGGAAACCTCAAGCGGCGGCTCAAGGTACGCGCGAGCAGACAAATCACGCTCCTCCAGATATTGCGTTATCTCTCGATGGCGCCTGTCTCGATCCTCCCTGCTCGGATCTTCCTGCTTGGTCGTAACCGAAACCATATCCGCCCCTGGCGCGGCATCCTCTTGCTTGGCGACCTCCACATCAGCTTTCGGCGCGAACTGATCAGCGCCTACAAGAAGATTCTGCAACTGGTCAGCACCCCATTCGATTGCCGCCTTGGCACCCTCGATCGCCTTGCGCACCGCCGCAATCATCTGGTCCAAAATGCTCAGTTCTTGCTCAAGCTTCTTTTCGATCTCGGCGATCTGCGCTGCTGCTTCCATCTCCAACATCTGGACATCGACCGCTCCATTCATCTGCATCGCGGGCAACTCCTGCCGCAGCTCACGCAGATGTGTAATCTCTTTCCGCCGCGCAACTGCCTCAGGACCATCCCCGCGCAATTCCTTTTCCTCTATCAAAGCAACCAGGTCTTCCCTGCCCTGCTCAGCCCAGGAGCGCGGATCGACGCGCACATCGATTCCTTCACGCTCCATCGCGCGGTTCATCATTTCACACCATTTCACCCGAATCTCTTCCGGCTTTTCCCGGTCGTGCCAGGTTGCGCGATCCTTCTTCGCGCCATTGCGCTTGAAGAAACGATCTTCCGGCATTGAGCGGGTCGTCTCATCGATCACCCGCTCGGAAAACATCAGGTGCATGTGTGGCTGTTCGATCTTGTCTTTCGCGAGGGGATTATGAACCGCCAGGGTGAACGCGAAGCGGTCACCCATGAACTCGCGCGCCGCCTGTCGCGCAAGTTCAACGCGCTGCGAATCGCTCAGCTCACGCGGCAGAGCGATTTGCAGCTCCGTATAGGTACGCCCATTGGCTCGTTCGTGGGTGTCCGCAGCCACCCAGAACAAGCGCGGCTCGACTTGGGCGAATTCTGGCATATTGCCGGATTCGACCAGCTCGACGCCGCTGCGAAGGGCGTACTGGCCATCGCGAGAAATGTAGTCGGCATGAGCAGCGCTGGGAGGCGCGCTGCTGGACGACTTCATTGCGACGTGGACGATGGCCATGGCGGTTGCCTTTGCGGTTGTTCTTGCCGTTGCAGTTGTAGCTGCACTTGCTGTTGCTGTTGCTGCGGCGGTTGCCTTTGCTGTTGCGGTTGTTCTTGCTGTTGATTTTGTTGTTGCTGTTGCAGTTGTTTCTGCCCTCGGCAGAGCGCGCCGTTTGTGAAACAAACGGGGTACCGCGCATTTGTAGTTTAGCACCTCTATTGGTTTTTATCTAT
>Ga0302266_10000916_pt1 | contig 28660 bp, 21 predicted proteins | sample III_Bog_E1_2_FD_194559 | JGI IMG/M metagenome (GOLD analysis project Ga0302266, IMG submission 194559) | Peat permafrost microbial communities from Stordalen Mire near Abisko, Sweden - III_Bog_E1_2 | ecosystem: Environmental > Terrestrial > Soil > Wetlands > Peat | place: Sweden: Abisko...
TCAAGCTCACGTTCCCACGCTGGCGCGGTAAACAATCGGCCAGCCGCAGATATTGATGCTCATTGATTTCCACCCGCCCATTTTAACCAAATACACGCCTGAGTCAATTAGTGTTAACACGCCCTAATTCAAAAGCTGCTATGCTTGTTGGTTAAATGATTGGGTTTGCTGGTTCCGGTATGGTATTTGCTCAAAAGCGATTGCGGAATGCGCTTAAAATCAAAATTTGGTCGGCTGGCGGGATTTACCATGGTGGAAATCATGGTGGTGGTGGCCATTCTGGCGTTGCTGCTGGCCATTGCGATTCCGTATTACGTCAAGCAGCGCGCCTCAGGCCAGGCCAGTGCCTGCATCAGCAATCTCACCAAAATCGAGGCGGCGGCCAACGAGTTCGCCTTGGAAACCGGCAAGAAAACCGGCGACCCCATCAATTATCCGACGGATTTGAAGCCTTATATCAAGCTCAACCGCGTTGGCGAAATTCCGGTTTGTCCGGCGGGCGGAACGTATCAGATGCCGGCGGTCGGCGCGTATCCGTCATGTTCGTTGAGCAACTCCGTAGATCCGGCGCACATCGTGCCGTGATCGTCGTAATAATTCGGCCGCCGGACCAACATCCAGTTCCCCTGCCCTATTTGCCATAATCCGCTTGGCAGCGCGGCGCGGCCAAAATCTTCTTACGAGCTGGCGCTGGTGTAGCGGCGCACGGAAATGCGCCAGAACCATTCGGCGATGGCCGCCCACGCCGCGCCGACGCCGATCAGCAGGAGCCACGCGGACGGCGAGTAGAACTTGCCCGCCAGCACGCGCGCGGGGACATTGCTCACCAGCAGCACCGGCAGCGCAAAGGTGAACACCGCCTTGAACGCGCCGCGAAACGCCTCATCCGGCATCCGCGCAATGTTGAACAGGTTGTAGTAGCCCCAGACAATGCCTTGCGCCCGCACTGTCCAGAAGCAGATCGTGGCGAGGATGAACATCAGCGAGTAGTGGATCAGGATTCCCACCACGCACAGCGCGGCGAAGCCGGCGCACTGGCCGGCGGTCGGATGTAGTCCCAATTTCCTGGCGGCATAGGCCATTACGCATACAGCGAAGATCGCGTTCACGAACGCACCCAGGTCCACGACGCGCAGCGAGACGAGGAAGCGCGTGTTGACCGGCAGCAGCAGGAAAAAATCCAGCTTGCCGGTGCGAACCAACTCGGACAGGTTCGTGCAGTTGGTCAGGAAAAACGCCTGATATAGCTGCTGGATGAAATTGCTCGCGCCGACCAACAGCACCATCTGCCATTGGGTCCATGTGCCGATGGTTTTTGTCTGCGTGAACAGCACGGAGACAAAACAGAGCTGCAGTCCGAACCAGAGCAGCTCGACGACGATCCACAGAAAAAAGTTGCCCTTGAAGGACATTTCGCGCGTGACGGAATTTTTCCAGAGCGCGGCGTAAAGAACCAGATAGCGCTTGAGATTCATCATGTCGGCGATGGCAGCATAACGGATGGCCGCCCACCGATGCCAGCCGCAAACTTAGCCGGCGGCCGGTTTTTCCAGGCAGGGTTTCAATTGCGTGTCCACGCGCAGGATGTGGTCCTGGATCCAGACGTTGATGGTCTGGTTCAGTTCCTTCAGCATATCGAGGCGAAAGCCTTCCTTGTGGACATTCAGCTTGAAGCGCTGGAACATCTGCTTGAAATTCTGGTGCGCCTCCTGGTTTTTTTCGTAGGCCGGGCAGCGGTAGCGTTCCATGCACTTTTCCTCGTAACTGAAATGGGAGTCAACGTAGTCCGACAGAAAATCCAAAAACTTGATGATAAAGGCGATCTCCTCGGCGGTCGGGTTGGTCTGCACCAGCAGGCTTTCAAACTTGTTGAGATGCCGGATCAACTGGCGGTGCTGCTCGTCAATTTCCGGCGAACCGGTGGCAAATTTTTCGTCCCACAGCAGCATGAACTTGTTTTTCTATATTTAACCGCGCGGCACTTCGTTGGTTCGGTGCCGACGCCACAGTGCCACCTCCCGCAATAATGCGCTAACTTTATTTTGCCATTCTCATGGCAACATTTGCCCGAAGGTTGTCCCGCCTTACCCGCCAAACGCCCCATATCGCTTGACGCCCCGCCGCCACATGAGGCGCGCGAACCCATAGGCCGCGGCGACCCAGAGCCCTTGCATGGCCAGCCCCGACCACAGGCCGGCACCGGTCGCCTTGCCCATATATATCTGGATGGGAAAATAGAGCTGATACGGAAACGGCGTGAGGAAGAGAATCTGTTTGACACCCGCCGGCAGGATGTCCAGGGGAAACAGGTGGCCGCTGGCGAGATATTCAAAGGCGAACAGGATGAAGATGAGCGTCGAAATTTCCAGCAGCCAGAACGCCAGCATCGCCATGCCGAACGAGATGAAGAACTGCAGCAGCGCCGTGAGCACCAGCGAAACCACAAAGATGACGAATGTCCCCGCGTCGGGTGGAGGCAGAAAATACTGCCGGAAGCAGAAGATGAACACCGCCAGCGGCACCGCCGCCATGGCGACGAAGGCAATGCGTCCGGAGAAGAACAGCGCCAGCCGATACCACAGATAGTCCACCGGCTTGAGCAGGAACTGGCTGATGTTCCCCTCGCGGATATCGGCGGCGATCTGCCAGTCGTCCTCGTTCACCGCCGTGAACACGTCCACCACCGCCACGAGCAGGTAGTAGAAAATCATCTGCTCCCGCGTGAAACCGTCATGCTCCCCTGCTCTTTCATTGCCGGCATAGATCGTCCGCCAGAGCGACAGCATCGCGAACAGCGGGATGAAGCTGAACAGCGTCCGCGTCAGGAAATTGAAGCGATACTGCAAATTGTTCTGCAGGCCGATGTTGATGACATGAAGATATTTTTTCATCCGCGGGCGCAATCTTTTCGCTGTTTTCCGGCCGGGCGTAAAGCCCAATCACTCCGTCCCGCTGGAAAAATCTGTTTGCCGTAACCGGCGTGGCAAATTAGTATCCGCCCCGTGCCGGGTGGAGACCGGTGCCCAAATAAGGAAAACTCTTTACTCATGAACAAACCGCTCACAAGCGCCGAAATCAACGACATCGTGGCTGGCCTCAAAAAGCTGTCCCGCAATCTCTGGTGGACCTGGAACCAGGAAGCCCAGAACTTCTTTTACGAACTGTCCCCGCGCGGCTGGCAAAATATGTTCCACAACGCTGTCGCCGTCCTGCGCGAAGTCTCCGATCAGGAGTTGCGCGCCCGGTTGCAGGACGCCGAGTTTGCCGCCCGCGCCCGCACCGTGCTGCGCGAGTTCGACACCTACCTCAACGAGCCCAAGACCTGGGGCAACACCCATGCGCCCAAGCTCAAAAAAAATCCCGTCGCCTATTTTTCCGCCGAATTCGGCCTGCACGAGTCCCTGCCCATCGCCGCCGGCGGCCTCGGTATTCTTGCCGGCGACCATTGCAAGTCCGCCAGCGACCTCGGCCTCGGTTTTGTCGGCGTCGGCTTGTTTTATCGCGAGGGCTATTTCCAGCAGGCCATTGACGGCAACAACTGGCAGACCGAATACTATAATCCCGTGGACCCGCTCAATGTTCCCGTCGAGCCGCTCCTCGACGCCGCCGGCGAGCGCCTCGTCTGCACCGTGGACATCGGCCTCAACGCCGTCGCCTTTCAGGTCTGGCGCGTCAACGTCGGCCGGATTCCCCTCTACCTTCTCGACACCAACCTGCCCCAGAACGAACAGCTCTTCCGCGACCTGACGACCCGCGTCTATGGCGGCGACAGCACCACCCGCATCATGCAGGAAATTCTTCTGGGCATTGGTGGTGTCCGCCTGCTCCGCACGCTCGGCCTCGCACCCTCCACCTTCCACATGAACGAAGGCCACGCCGCCTTCCTCACCTTGGAACTGGTCCGCGAGAAGATGGCCGCCGGCAAAACCTTTGACGAGGCCAAGGCGCTGACCAAGCCCGAATGCATCTTCACCACCCACACCCCCGTTGAGGCTGGCCACGACCGCTTCACGCCCGAGCTGGTGAACTACGCCCTCCAGCGCTATCTCGCCAGCCAGCTCATCCCATTCAACGACATTCTTGGCCTTGGCCGCGTGAAACCCGAGGACAGCCACGAGCCTTTCTGCATGACCGTCCTCGCCTTAAAACTCTGCCGCGCCGCCAACGCCGTCAGCGAGTTGCACGGCCAGGTCAGCCGCCATATGTGGCAGTCCCTTTACAACGTCCCCGAAAAGGATGTCCCCATCGGCCACATCACCAACGGCATTCATTTGCTCGGCTGGATGAAAGGCCCCGTCCGCACCTTCTGGCGCCACAAACTCAACGAATCCCACAACGGCGAGGCCAAGCTCTTTCGCGAAAAATTCGGCTCCGACTGGTCCTCCGCCATCAACCACCCGGAATTCTGGGCCAAGATGACCGATCCCGCCTTCGTCACCGACGAAGAACTGTGGGCCCTCCGCTACAAACTGCGCCGCGAACTCGTCGAGTTCGCCCGCCGCAAATTGCTCCACCAGAGCCAGCGCGTCACCCCCGGCGAATACATTCGTTTCGATCACCTATTGAATCCTGACGCCCTGACCATCGGCTTTGCCCGCCGCTTCGCCACCTACAAGCGCGCGCCGCTGATTTTCCAGCAGTTCGACAACATCGTAAAACTCATCCGCGACAAGCAGCGCCCCGTCCAGTTCATCTATGCCGGCAAAGCCCACCCGCGCGACGACGCCGGCAAGCGCTTCATCCAGCAAATCATCCATCTCAGCAAGCACAGCGAGCTGGCCGGCAATCTCGTCTTCCTCGAGAACTACGACATCCACGTCGCACGCCAGATGGTTTCCGGCTGCGACATCTGGTTGAACAATCCCCGCCGCCCACTCGAGGCTTCCGGCACCAGCGGCATGAAAGCCAGTTGCCACGGCTGCCTCGGCTTCAGCATCATGGACGGCTGGTGGCGCGAAGGCTACGACGGCGACAACGGCTTTTCCATCGGTCCCGACTCGCACCCCGACAATATCGAGGAGCAGGATCGCGTGGACAGCGCCTATTTGTATAAGACCCTCACCGAACAGGTCGTGCCCGAATTCTACAACCGCGACGCCAACGGCATTCCGCGCGTCTGGATCAAGCGGATGCGGCATTCCATGGCCACACTCGTCTCCCAGTTCACCACCGACCGCATGGTCAAGGAATACACCACCAAGTATTACGCGAACAAATAGGCCGGCCCGACCTTTAAATCAGGCAAGCAGGCAGTGCGGACCATCCCCGCTGCCTGCTTTTGGTTATCGGCGGCTAACCCCTGCGCCCCACGGCCTAAGCTTGCCAACGGCGAAGGTCTTGAGCTTCAAAAATCGGCGAATGAGCTTGCCATTGGCCCGTATTCGTGCGAATAAAAACCCGGACGGAACGTAACGGACGAGTTTGGGGCCAAGTATTTTTTACCAGATCAAATCTTTCTGCTCGATATTGGCCTTTTTCATGCAGACAGTATCAGTTTGCAGTTTCAGCTTGTCGAACCGCAGCCGATCCGGCCGTTACGAAGCCCTTGTTTTTACAATGCGTGGAGAGGTGGCAGAGTGGTTTAACGCGCACGCCTGGAAAGCGTGAATACCCAAAAGGTATCGGGGGTTCGAATCCCCCTCTCTCCGCCATATTTTATTGGGAATTCGAGAGATGACTCCCGAATAGACTCCCGAAATTCAATCCCTTCCTGTCCCGACCTGACACGAATTGTCACGGCTTGGGCAAAACTTCCGGCACCGCTCAAAGCAGCGGTTCTCGCCATCATCAATTCAGCGGAGGGCCAGCCATGAACTTAAATCCGGCTGACGTGCTCAATCCCGTGTTCAACTTTCTGGACGCCCTGATCTCAAATTACGGTGTTTATCTTTACCTCGTGTTCGTCTGGCTGGCGCTGGCGGTGATTGCCTGGGTGTTGGGCGGTGGCTTGCGGCGGAGACGGCCACCGGGAAACTCCGCCACGGTCAATTTTGGCATCATCTTTTCAACGCGACCGCCGAATCAATCACCACCACCAGAGTGACTGAAGTATGCGCCATTCGTTTTGTGTATGTGATACAAGCGCCGCGCGCCGCATTTGTGCCAGAGTTGAGAAATCTCGTTTTTGAGAAAATGTTCGCCAAAAAACCACTATGAATAACGAGCAGAAAGAGGTGTTGAATCTGGCCAGGCTGCCCGCCCGGATGAACATCGTGCAGGTCGCGGCCTGCCTGGGCTTCAAGCCGCATGACCTGCCGATTCTCGTCGCGCGCGGCCTGCTGAAACCGCTGGGCCGCCCCGCCCCCAGCAGTGAAAAATATTTCAGCCGGAAAAAAGTGCTGGGACTGGAGGATGACGAAGAATGGCTGTCACGGGCCACGGCTGCCCTGAGCCAGCACTGGCAGGCCAAGAATGCCCGCAAATCCAAAAGAGCAAATGGTGTGGTGATTCAGATGAGCGCGTCGGCCAACCGGTGAACGAATCTGGACTGTTTGATTTACCGCCGGCCACCATGCTCGCACCCAAGGCGCAATATAATCTCGGTGACGCCAAAAAGTATTTTAAGGAACATCTGGCGGTTGGTGATTACTACGCCGAGGGGCAGACCGTCCCCGGCCATTGGTATGGACAGGGAGCGGTCGAACTTGGACTGAATGGCATCACCACCGCCGACGAATTCACCCGGCTTTGTGAAAATCTTCATCCGCAGACCGGCGAACGGCTGACGCTTCGCCAAAAGACCACCCGAACTGAGATGGGTGCGGATGGCAAGGAACGCGAGACGGCCAATCGCCGGGTGTTTTACGATTTTACATTCTCACCGCCCAAATCTGTTTCCATCGCAGCGCTGGTGGGAGATGACTCGCGCATCGTCGAGGCGCACGAGCAGGCGGTGACGGCGGCCATGAATCAATTGCAAACCTTCGCGGCAACGCGGGTGCGGAAGAATGGCCAATGCACTGACCGGCCCACGGGCAATCTCGTGGCGGCGATGTTTCGCCATGACACCTCCCGCGCATTGGACCCGCACTTGCACACCCACTGCATCATGTTCAACGCCACATTTGATGCCATCGAAAAGCAATGGAAAGCGTTGCAAAACCACGAGATGTTCGCGGCACAGAAGTTTGTCGAAAATGTCTATTACCATGAGCTGACCCGCGAGCTGGTGAAGTTTGGTTATCAGATTGAAAACAAACCGCGCGGCGATTTTGAGATCAAGGGTGTCGCGCCGGCACTGATTGAAAGATTTTCCAAGCGGCATCGGGAGATTGACCAGCAGACCAGGGAACTGCTGGCTCGCGAGCCGGAAAAAGCCGAGGGCAACCTTGCCGCCATCCGCGAGAACATCGCGCACAAGGAACGTCCCCGAAAAATCCGGGACATCGGTCTGGCAAAACTGCAAACCGTGTGGGGCAGTCAGATGACGGCAGATGAAATATCGTCATTGAATCATTTGACGGTGGCAAAATCTCCCGAGCTGGTTTCCGACGTGAAAGTTGCCGAGCAGGCGGTCGCCTGGGCGGAACAACATCTGTTTGAACGCCGCTCCATCGTCCACGAGCATGAGCTGTGGCGTCACGCGCTCGAACGCGCCCGAGGTCGGGATGTTTCATTGGCGGACATTCAAGCCGTCACGCGGCAGCGCGGCTATCTGCGATTTGACCATCATCCCGGCCAAGTTTCCACGCGCGAGCATCTCGAACGCGAGTTGCAAATTGTCTGCGCCGTCAGGCAGGGCATCAGTGATTGTTATCCACTGGTGTGGGAGCCAAAGCCATTTGATCCCAAGCTGGATGAGGAACAGCGTGAAGCGCTCTCTGCGCTGTTATCCAACCGCAACCGCGTCTCGGTCTTTCGCGGCGGTGCCGGCACGGGCAAAAGTTTTGTGCTGCGTGAACTGGTCGGACAAATCCGCGATGGCGGGCGCGGCGTGGTTGTCCTCGCGCCGCAGCGCCAGCAGGTGCTGGACATGGAACGCGACGGATTTCCGTCGCCGGCGACTGTGGCCAGTTTCCTGCAAAAGAAAGAACTTCAAACGGGAACGGTGGTGGTCGTGGACGAGGCCGGCCAGATTGGTGGCAAAACCATGTTGGAGCTAATCCGACTGGTGGTGCAGCGAAAGGCGCGGCTGGTTTTGTCGGGCGACACGCGGCAACACGGAGCCGTCGAGGCGACGGATGCGTTGCGCGCGATTGAAAAACATTCAGGCGTCCGGCCGGTGGAATTGACGAACATCCGTCGCCAGAATCCGTCGCTGGCCAAATCCATCGAGGAACGCCGGCGCATCCGGGAATACCGGCAGGCGGTCACGGAAGCGCGCGACGGCAAGTTCACCGAATCTTTCGAGCGGCTGGACAAAATGAAAACCATCGAGTCCTGCACGCTGGCCGACAAACATGAAAAGCTGACGGCGCGTTACTTGGAACTGGTAAAAGAACATCAATCCACCGTGATCGTTTCCCAAAGCTGGAATGAGATTCATAAAGTGAATGACGCCATTCGCACCGCGCTCAAGCAGGACAAATTGATTAGTGAAATAGAAATCACGGTTACGGCATTTCAGCCAGTGGACTTGACCGGCGCGCAAAAGCGTAATGCTCGCTCTTATGATGCCAACACCGTGCTGGTGTTCAATCGCGACGTGCGCGGGTTCAAGGCCGGAGAATCGGCGAAGTTAAAACAGATTACGGACACGCATTTGCTGGTGGAAGCAGAGTCGCGGACGGTTTCCATTCCGTTCAAGCAACTCGACAAGCTGACGGCCTGCCAGAGCAAGGAACTGGCATTAGCTTCCGGTGACCGGCTGCAACTCAAGGCCAATGGCCGCAGCATCGAAAATCGCAAGCTCGTCAACGGTGAGTTGGTCACGATCAAGATGGTTCATTCCGACGGTCGCATCGCGCTGGCGGACGGCCGGGTGTTGGACAAAAACTTCCGCCAGTTCGTCCGGGGCTATGCCATCACGTCCTACGCTTCGCAGGGGAAGTCGGTGGATCAGGTGCTGTTTTCTGATTCAGCGGCGAAGGCGGCGACGAGCCAGCAGCAATGGTATGTCACGATTTCGCGCGGCAAAAAGGGCATCCATATTTTTACCAGCGACAAGGAGCAGCTACGCGAGAACATCACGCGCAGCGGGGACCGGCTGTCGGTGCTGGACCTGCTGGCGGCGCATTATCAAAACAACCCGCTTTATCGCCTGATTGCCAAACGCTGGGGCAAACGCACGGCGGTGCTGCTGACCAATAGCCGGCGGGCGCGGGAACACGAGGCGATTCGTCAGACGCAAACGCAACAGGTTTCAAAATCGCACGGGGTCCACGTTTAAGAATCAGGCCGCGAACAGCTTCACCTTGCTGCGCACGGCGAAAACGGTGTGCAACCGGGTTTGACAGAGGTTCACACTTGTGTTAACCTGTCGCAATGTTGGAAGTCCAATATTACCGGACCGCAGCCGGAACTTGTCCGGTGGAAGAGTTTCTGGATTCGCTGAACGCCAAGCAGGTGCAAAAGGTCTTGTGGGTGCTGCGCGCCGTGCAAGAACTGCCCCGCGTGCCGCAACAGTATTTCAAAAAACTGGAGGGGCGCGATGATCTTTGGGAGGTGCGGGCGGAATTTGGCGGCGACGCCTTCCGGTTGCTGGGCTTTTGGGATGCCGGGCGGTTGATCATCCTGACGAATGGATTTGCGAAGAAAACGCAGAAAACACCGGAACGCGAACTGGCGCTGGCGGAACAACGCAAGCGCGACTATTTGAGCCGAAAGAAATGACTATGAAAAACGACGTGGAAAATTACATCGAACGGCGCAAACGCACCGACAAGACATTCGCCAAAGATTTTGAAACGGGCTATGCCGAGTTCAAGATTGGGCTGATGCTGCGGGAAGCCCGCGAACAGGCCGGTGTGACCCAGGAAAAACTGGCCCGGATCACCAAGACCAAGAAGTCGGCCATTTCCCGTCTGGAGAACCATGCCGAAGACGTGCGTTTGTCCACGGTGTCGCGAGTGGCGCGGGCGTTGGGCAAAGCCGTGCGGATTGAATTGGTGGAAGCGACCTGAGACGCACACCGAATTGAAACTTGTGCGGCCCGCTGGAATCATCTGGCGGGCCGCGTTGTTTTCGGATGGACGTGGAAGATGCGATGCCACGCAAACTTGCTTCCTTATTCAGATCGCGGTATGTGTTGTTCTGTGAAAACGGTGGATTTCAATGCAGTGAAACGGCAGGAAGCGAACAGTCGTATGGCGGCTGTGCGCAGAGCCCGCCGTAATCCGGCAGCAGCAGCGACCCAACAGCGACGGGCCTCACTGGTGGGCGACGGTGCGAAGTGGCGCATCACCAATTTCAAACAGGTCGCCCGCGCAATGGCCAAACATTGGGGATGACCCGTAAAAGCTGGGCATTTCACGAATGATTTGTAAATCGGCTGAATCGAAACTTGAAGTCAGCACTTGCCAGACTCTTTGGGTGAAACCGGCGCTTGGACTGCCGGGCTTTGCTCGTGCCTCACAAACCCGCCAGACCAATCGCCTTAAGTAAAACCTAGACGGTCACGCACTCATCGGGCGTGCCAAAACCGCGCGCAACTCCGCCGTCGTCCGTTCACGTCACTCCCGACTCGCTTCGTTTCGCTGCCGGTTTCAGCACGCCCGTTCAGTGCGCAGGCAATCCAGCATGAACAAACCGGTGACTAAATTTCACAGTGGGATTACGGCGCTTTGACTGCCCGGTTTGCTCGTGGCTCACAAACCGCGCAGACAAACCGCCAGCATGAGACCTGAACCAATGATGTCACGCCCTCAATGTCCGTTTCCAAAACCTCGCTCACTTCACAGCCGCTTCGTTGCGCTCCGGTTTCAGAAACGGACATTCAGCGCGACACGAGATCAATTTTCATCCAATCAACCATCGCCAAATGTTGGCAATGAACATTCGTGTTTGACCGATACCGGTCGGATTTTATGCAAATGGGTTGGCCTCCTATTCGTCTGCTGGAAGGTGGACGCCTCACCCCTACGGTTTCGCGTAGGTTTTTTGGCGATGTGCCAGTGACATGAATGATCCAGTTGAAATGCGTTGAAGGACGTTGATGAATTCAACGCGGCTCAACAACTTTCAACATCACTGTTAAGCACCATTCAACCGGTTTCAAGCAGCGATTCAACGCTTTTCAATGCTCGAAATAGTTATCGCCATTAACTCGCCCATTTTCCTGGCTCAACTCGCCCGCTACTCGCTAACACCACCATCATTGGCTCGGTTAAACTGGCGGCGAATGGATTCGGAAGTCAAAAAGAAACGGCGGGGCGGCGGGCGCGCGTATCGCAGCCGCCTCGAAGTGTTTGTGGATTTCATCCGCGAACAGCGCCAGCAGCGCCGGACATGGCAGGAAATCGCCGCGCTGCTCCGCAACGAGAAAGGTTGCGTCATCACGTTTCAGGGATTGCACCAATTTTACCGGCGCTACCTGAAACGGCAGGCCAAGCCTCATTGGGAGGATGGCGCAGTGATGTCGCAGCCAGCCACGGTGAAGTTACAGGCACCAGCCTATAAGCCGGTTCTGGCGGCCACGCCAACACCCCGTTCCTACCGGCAACCGAGTCCCGATAACATCAAACTAAACGATCCAACAAAACTATGAACACCACTCGTCGCATCCACCTCAATCCCCAATCCAAAGGCAATCTCGGCAAAAGTTTCGAGGCCGAATTCCGCACCGCCTGGCTCGACCAGCTCGGTGTGCCTTGGAATGGTTCCGATCTCGATGACCGGCATCACACATTTGCCAACCGGCACCCTCAAGCCGTCCGCTCATACCATCTTGGCAACGAGCATGAGAGCAAAACGGCTCTGTTAAGCTTGTTCCGCCGCGTGTTGAAAGATTCCGCACCCGTTCACGTCATTGACACTCGCGCCCAGGCCGACGCTTTGATCTTGGGCGCTTTGGAGGAATTGCAGGTGCTGGACGTGTGTGCCGAACAGGGCGTGCGGCTGACATTTTTCCTGTTCCCGACTGACGACACGGAGAGCATGATCAACGCCGGTCGGTTATTTCTCTATGCTGGCGACCGCGTGGACTATTGTATTGTCATTAATCCTGCGAAAGCGCGCGGAGATTTGTTCAAAGGCTCGCAACTGGAGAAGCAGTTGCTGGAGTTCGGCGCGAAGTCCGTGACGTTGCCGGCGGTGACGCCGACCACGCTGCTGGCGATTGAAAAGGCCGAGGCCCTTGCCAAGCGCGGCTTGAGCTTCGCCGAATTGTCGCACGTCGAGGCCGGTCACTTGGAACGGCTGCTCGCCGGAGAAATCCAATGGGCAATGCAGAAATTGTTCCGGCAGTATGACGCAATTGCGGATTTGTTGGTGCCGACGGAATTTGTTCCCAAGGAAAAATCTGCGCCGGCCAAAGAGAAGGTGAAGGCCGAACCGCAGCCGCAATTGAACTTCGGAGAATAATCATGGAGGATACAGATTTTGATTTTCTATGCAACGGCCTTTCTGCCGATGAAGCCAAACGGCTGCGAAAGATTCTGGCCGAATGGGGTGACGGGGATGAAACCGGATTTCCCGTCCAACTGGTGATGCTGACGCGGGCGCAATGGCGTGCGGCAGCGTTGGTGCCGCAAGCGGTCAATGAGTCCCGCAAATTGATTGAACTGCATCTGGCCGAATACCGGCGGCAAACCTCCGCGCTGATCGGCAACCTTTCCGCCGTTGGCGAGGAGCAAACCGGGGAATTAAAAAGCGTCGTCGAGTTTCACACCAAGGCTTTGAATCAGGCTTCCGGTTCATTCCGCAATCAGTTGAAGGAAATCGGGGCCGCCGCCATGGACATCAGAAGGCATCTGGACGACGGGGTTTCCGCGCATCATCGGGTCAAGAACGACCTGAAGGCTGCCAGCGAAAAGTTTGAGAAAACCTGCGCAGAACTGGACACCCGCATCTCAGGTTTGCAAATCAGACGGGACTGGCTGGCCTTGTTCGCACTGGTTGCCATCGGCATCGTGCTTGGTTTTGTTGTCGGTGTTGTCGTCGTCTTCAAATATCGCTGACGGGGAATCTACTTTTCGTTTTTCGTCAAAAGTCATTCTATTTAGGGATTCAACCGCACCAATCAGAGCGCGCGCGAATCCTGTTTCAATTTTATGTCGCCGGTCGTCGCGTCAATGTATTGCTCGCCCTGTCACCCTCTGCGCTCCACATTGACCCGCCGCCCGGCTCCAGGGCTTTTCCGTTTAAGATTTCGCGCGTGGAGTATGGTTCATGGTCAGAGAAACCGGTTGGCCGATGGGCACGATCCAGTTTTTAGATTGGTCACGCTCATCAATGTGCAGTAGCGTAGCGTGCCCTTCGTCAATGGCGATGAATTCATGTTTTTTGGGCGTGTCAGCCATTTTATGTAGCAAAGGCGTTTCAATGAACGTCGTATCCTCCACGCTAACTGTTGAAATCACCACCACGGTTCAACACCATGCAGCTCACGATCGAGGGCTTCCATGAGAAAATAATCGCCCCAAGAAGTGTATGCGTTCTGCGCCGAACCCGCGCCATTGAAGCCCACTTGAGCTTCACGCAGGACACCGGGACAGTTCTCGTCAAAATCCAAATACTGCTCCGTGCAAAGATTGGCCAGCAATGATTTCTTCATTTTGGAGATGAGCAAATCGGCAGCGCCCAGTTTCTCCAGTTCTTGACACGCACACGCCACCACCGCCGCCGCCGAGGTGTCGCGCAGGGGCGCTTCGCCGGACGGCAGGCCGAAATCCCACACCGGAATCGCGTCTCCATTCATGAGCTCGTTGAATTTGCACGCCACCCGCAGCGAGGCGGCGAGATATTTTTTGTCACCGGTATAACGATAGCTCAGGGCAAAGCCGTAAATTGCCCAGCTTGCGCCACGCGACCAGTGCGATTCGACGGCGCGACCGCAAAAGTTTTCGCCGCCAAGCGGCTGTCCCGTCTTCAGGTCAAAACGGTAGGCGTGATAAACCGAATCGTCGGAGCGGATGAAACTTTTCAGCGTCGTGTCCGCGTGGCGCACCGCCGCGTCATGATACTTGCGGTCGCCGGTTTCCAGACTGGCCCAATAGAGCAGCGGCAGGTTCATCAGGCTGTCAATGATGGCCATGTTGTCCGTCTGCAATCCGGTTCCAATGGGAGAAATAGATTCATCAATGCGGCCCCAAGCGCGAATGAATCCGCCGTGAGGATTGAACCGCTGATAAAGCGCCTCGGCGGCGGCCAATCCGATTTCGCGATACTTCCGTTTGACGGTAAGTTTATACAATGCGACGGCATAAAGCGTGTAGAGAAAACCAGCGTCGTGATGCATGTCCATCGGGCGCAAACTGATAGCAACGATGTTGGTCTTGCCCGAACCGAAATTCAGCCAGGGATCCGGCAGGAAGAAATCATGTTGCGGGCCGGCCTGCCAGTAACGTCCTAGGCAACGGCCATTGACATAGATGAATCCGTTGCCCTCCGCCTCAAGATGCAGATGCCACGGCACCCATACGCCTTTTTTCTGTGCGGGTAGTTCAAACTCAAAACGATGCCACGCCAGAAGCGAATTGGTCATCATCGCGACATCATTGCCGATTGCCACACGCAACCACTTGATTTCGTTTTCGATGTTCGCGCCGGAAAACTGAATTCCACGCTCGCGCTCGCCCACGGCGAATTATACGGGCAAAACTGTTTCGCCCGACTTCACGCCGCGAATTCCGTTCAGCCAATTTTTCTCCAGCGTGGGAGTCGTGTGCTGTTGCAGCCCGCGATTTTCGTAGAGCAGCGTGACCTGTTTTGCATGGTCAGGCATTTCAAAGGTGACGCTGTTTGTGTCACTTGATTTTTCCGAGAGCAACTTGCCGTCCGCAAGCGCCAGCACGCCGTCGGCGCGGGTAGACCACCGAACTGCAATCCAATGAACGCGGCGAGGAGTAATGGAAGCAGTTTGAAAACGGGCTTCTTTGCCGACAACTCCAGAGCCAGCACACCACAAGTATTGAGACTCTCAAACATTGAAAAATGACCGCTTGTTTTCATTGTTTGACTGCTGGTTTGTTGGTCTGGCTGAAATCAAGTTCGGGGTGAAGTTCATCCAGCACCGGGCGTTCAAGCCCGGAAAGCTTTGGCTCAACCGGACTCAAAGCATCAAGAACGATGATCTCGTTGCGACCGGATTTGAGCCACGGGCCAGGACAATAAAGCGTTTGCTGCGGACCGATGTTCCAGAACCGGCCGAGGCAATGGCCGTTGAGCCACACCACGCCCTTACCCCATGTGCGCAGATTGAGAAAAGTGTCGCCCGTTTTCGCCAGTTCAAAAGTGCCGCGCCAGAACGCAGGGCCGGCAACGGATGAAGAGTTTTTCCTGAATTGCAGCCCGGTCAGTTCTGCGCCATCAAGTGGCAGTGGAAAAACTTCCCAGCCTTTGAGCATCTGCCATGCGCTGCCATTTTTTGCGTCAAACAGAACCGGGCCGCGCAGCCCCTTCCGATCCAATTGTCCCGGCCCAAAAAAATTCGGACGCCCCATCGCCTCGACGAACAAATCCAAACTGACCGTGTTTGTGCGCGCCGGCAAATCTACGCTGACTTCTTCCAGATCGCCGGGATGTTTGCGCCGATCCAACACCGCGCCGATTTGTTTCCCATCCAGAAAACACCAGCCGAAGTCATGCGGGGCAAACAAATGCAACACACCCGCCGGGCCAGGCGGCAGTTTGGTGCGATACATGATACAGCCCAGTTCCTCGTTGTAATTTTCCATCGGCCGGGGCGTTTCGTCGGCAATCGGGCGAGGAAGATTTTCCATGACCGGAGCGGTTTCGGTGAGCCCAAACGGCGGAATGGCAATCACCGGATTCGTCGCCGGCACATCGGGAAGTTTTTCACCGGGCTCAAGGAACTTTGAAAAAACCTCACGACACGCAAAGTATTTATCCGTCGGCCAACCCGCTTCGCTGATCGGCGCGCCAAAATCATAACTTGAGACAAATGGCTTGAACGGTGTTTCGCCGCCATTCTCCAGGCCAAAGGTCGTGCCGCCATGCACCATGTAGATGTTGAAGGACACACCCTGTTCCAAAAACAGTTTCAGATCTTGGGCAAACGCCAGCGCGGCTATGGAATCCAGTTTTTGTCCCCAGATGCCGACGCTGCCGGGATAGTATTCGCCGCTCATCAGCGGACCGGTCTTTTGATATTCGCGCAGCATCGGGAACGCTTTCGGCCAGATGCCTGGCCCGAAATTGGCCACTTGAAATAAATCAGAACGGTAGCCGTTGCCAATCTTTGTTCGCGGATTGCAGGCGTAAAGCGGAACGTCAAAACCAGCGTCCACCAGCGCCTGTCGGATGTCGCCCATGTATTCGGCATCGCTGCCGAAGCTGCCATATTCGTTTTCCGCCTGCACCAGGATAATCGGCCCGCCTTTGGTCACCTGCAACTGGGCAAGTTGCTTGCCGACTTCCGCCAGATAGCGCCGCGCCGGAGCGAGAAACCGTGGATCGCGCGAGCGGACTTGAATGCCATCGTCTTTGAGCAGCCACCAAGGCAAGCCGCCGAAATCCCATTCGGCACAAACATAAGGTCCGGGTCGCAGGATAACCCACAAACCTTCTTCCTGCGCCATGCGAATAAAATCCGCCGCGTCGTGATCGCCGCTCCAGTTGAATTTGCCCGGCTCAGGCTCGTGATAATTCCAGAACAGATAAACCGCCACGGTGTTCAAGCCCATCGCCTTGGCCATCTGCAAACGCTGCCGCCAATACTCATGCGGGATGCGGTTGAAGTGCATTTCGCCGCTGCGAATGACAAACGGCTTGCCGTCCAATAGGAAAGTTTTTTCGCCGATTTCAAACCTATGAGTCTCACTGGCTACCGAACACCAGACGGGAATTGCAGCCAGAAAAACTAAAATGACCTGAATCAATCGAGACATAGTGAGTCTATTTTCCCAGATACAACACCACCGTTGTCAGCGGGCCGACTTTGACTTCATTGCTCAAATCCAGCGTTTTGCCGGAAACGAGGTCGGGCGCCTGAGTGAATCCCGTTGGCACTGGCAACGAGTAAGTGTTGTTTTCAGTGGTGTTCACCCCAATCAAGTAATCGCCGTAGCGCAGCCAGTAGAACGCTGCCTTGCCCACGAACGGTCCCCAAGTGCCGTCACGCGGTTGCGTGGCGTCATCCGGCTGTTTGGACACAGGAAGTTTTTCGCCCTGCCAAGCTTGATGAATTTTATGGCCGGGCGGCGGGAAGCCGCCGCTGCGTTCGAAATCAATGACGTCCAGCCGTGTCCATACCTTGCCGTTTGAATTCACCTCGAACTCCGATTTGACCGTGGCTATCCGCATAATCTTCGGCGTAATATCCAGAATACGGGTTGCGCCACTGACGCCGTATTCCTGACGGAAATAGAAATTCACGAACAGCCGATCATGGTCGTGCTTGATGGCCACCACGGCATCCTCTTCGTCGGAAAAAACAAAATCCGGCTGGCCGTCGGTCATGGGCAAGCGAAAGGCACTCTTCGGCAGCGCCTTCACGACGGCGTATTCGTCGAGATTACGCATCATGCCCAGAGTGTCCTTGTCGTTCGCCCTTGACGCGAGACGGGGGAAATATTGGTTGTCTTCCAGACATTGCTGGGCGGCACCAACCGAGACGGGATCTTTGAGAAAGGCCGGCAGTTCCATCCACCAAGCCTCGTTGATATTCGGCATCGCGTAGGCACCAAACGACAACGGAAAATGCGCCGTGCGACTGTCAATCTCGGTCGCGAGTTTCATCGTGCGATAGCCGTCCGCGTCCAGACTCGGATAGCGGAAATTCATCCGAGTCGTTTCGATTCTGACAAGTTGCTGGCGCACTTTTTCATCGCCCGTCAATTCCGACATGTCGCGCAAAAATTTGAGAATGGTTTCACCGTAAGTGCCCACGTAACCCAGCTCGCGGGAAAGCCCCTTGCGCGTGATTTGAATGTAATTCGTCCCGTAAGGCTTCATACTGCCACCATCGTCGGTGTCGTTGCCCAGCCACGGGAGTAGTCCGACGGCCTCGTAAACGTAGCGCAACGCCTGCTGCTCCGGTAGCGCCTCGGCCGGATCAAGTAACAGCAGCGCGCGATTGGCGGTGTAGAGATTGCGGTCAACGATCATGGACTGGTTGGTGTAGGAACGGCGACCGTTCTTCCGGTTCCAATCCAGGCTGGCGTGCAGGACCTGCGCCCACGCGTCGCGCCGTTTCAACCGAACTTTTTTGTCCGAAGCGTTCGCGTCTTTGAAGTTCGGTTCTTCCAAAGCCTCATGCCGACGCCAACCCGGAACAAAAGGGAAATTCGCCGGCACTTCGATTTCTTCATCGAGGAATTTTTGCAACGGCTCAATGCCCACCCGCATGATCGCCTCGCCCAGCGGTCCGGCACCGACCCAGCTCTTGCCAATCACGCCGGGTCGGAGATACGAATCACCAGCCTGAACCAATGCGGCGATGGCGCGCGGATCATGGTAGGCCACCGTCCACGACGTGTTATAGGCCTCGGCCAGAAACAGAACATTGCCGTCGCCAACTTTGCCGTCGCCAGACGCACCGCCCTTGGCTTCCATCAACTGCGTCAGCCGGGCGTTCACGGTTTTCCGCATCTGCGTTAAAATTTCCTCGCCGGGACCGGCGGGCCTCGTTTGCGGCGTGACGTAATCGCCTTGTTTATCCAAATCTTCCGGCATGAATCGCGTGCTCGTATGCGTGTAGGCGCGATAGATGCCACGCGTCGGCTCGGTTAGATTTTTTTGCATCTGCTCAAAACTGGTTCCGTAAGGCCACATCGGACCGAGACCGGCGATTTCTAATTCCACCTCGGTTTTCCCGTGCGTTTGCATAGGCGGCAGCGGCAGGGTTTGATAAAGAAATCGCTTCTGAAAAATCCCTTCTTCGTCAATCTGATTGAGCACATCGTAGTCGCCCTCGTGACGATAACCAACTTGCAGGCCGTTGATATAAAGGATCAGTCGTCCACTGCTGAGGCCTTTGTCCGAGCCCCACAGCTTGACGGTGAAGTAATTTTGCCGATCAGGATCCACCTTGAGCTTGAAGCTGACTAAGCCCCCGTCATAAGAGATTGGGTTCAGCGGCAGGAGTTGGCGGGCTGATTCGCCAAGGCCGCCCGTGATGACTTGGCTGCTGGTCGTCGAGAACGCGTGCGCCTTTTCCGAAGCTGCGTCGCCGAAGGAAATAACGTCCAAATTGTTTGCGGCGGCTGCGGTGAAAACCCAGGCAAGCACTAACATCAAATAGATTGAATAATTTTTAAACATGATTGTATTTGTCTGCGGACGTTTTTCGTTGAATGGCGGTTGCTGCAATTTCACTTACACTGTAAACCTTAATAAATAGCCCGGCGCATCAATGGTTCACGATCCAAAATGTCTGCTCGACCAGCGGAGCGGTTTGAACCATCGGCGGCGTAGAACGGCCCCATTGCCAGGCCACGACGGTGACTTTGATCGGATAAACACTGCGCGGCGGAATACGAGTAAAGCTGAGTTTTCCCGTATCATCCACTTCCGCCGGACCTTCGCGCACGAAATATCGGACGGGCAGTCCGGCGCTGGAGGTGGCCGCCAATTTTACCGGAGGCATGAATTCTGCCGCCCGCTGGTCGGGAATCTGAGGGAATTGGATTTCCTGGGCCTGGCCTTTCGAGTTCGGCCAGAATTTGACTTCGCCCTGCTGCACCGTCCCCTTGAATTTGTCATTGCCTGGATAGTCCAGCCAAAGCGACAGCGAGAGAGATTTGCCCAGCGCGATTTTTGAAATGGTCCGATCCAGATTTACCGCAAAGGTGTTGGGTCCGGTTTCTATGCCCGCCCCGCAAATCCTTTTCGCCACAATCCGGTTTTCCTCACCTGCCGGAGTGGCCATCAAATCGCCTTTATTAAATGGGTGTTCCTCGCGTTTTCCGGAAGGCCAAGGATACCGGTCTGAAAAAACTCCCGACACTTGGAACGTGATCCCGTCGTCCAGCGGTTCAAACGGCGGGTAGCAATCCACATGATCTCCGGCATGGGGAACGACTCCGCTCTTCGTCCTAAAGCTCAACACGAGGAGATTTTTACCACGATGACCCGACTGGAATTTTTCAATCGCCTGGGCCAGTTCCTTGTCGAACGCAAAAAAGGTTTCTTCCTTCTTGCCCCGGTAGTGGTTGTAAGCATCCGCCGGAGCAGCCGGAGCCTGATCCAGCCGCCAGCCATCGTAGAGCCAGCCGTCCTGAGGATTGATCGGCTTGAGAACAACCGGTGCATCAAGCGGAGATCTCGCGGGCAAACGATATTGGGCGACCTTGCGAAGATAGAGAATCAGGAAATTAATCTTCTCATCGGAGACTTCAAAATGTCCGTAGCCGGGTTCAACCACCTGCGTCAGGACGGTTTTGGGGTATCTGGTCGCAAAATCGCCACGAACGCCGCCATACCATCCGGCCCAAATGCTTTTTACATTCACTTCGTATTCCCCCTTGGTGACCAGAAACGGCACGCCGTCAATATTGCGATCGCCCCAGACCGGGCTGCCATGCGGATTGCCCGGTTTTTCATCGTGGAAGTAAGGCCACATGCCGCTGACAGAAAGCGCGGCGAGCGTCCTTTCCGGTTTCCACAGTCCAATGTCGAACGGAAACATCGCCATGGCCGAGTGGCCAATCGGCACCAGCGACGCGAACTGTAATTCTTGATAGCCTGACAATTTGCCGAAATCTTTCAGCAGTTGTTCCAGCACCTCGCCGGCTCCCAGGTCGTAGCGGAAATGAATGGATCCCAAATGAGGCGTGATGAAAATTTCGGCAAAGCCCAGTTCGCCCATGGCCTTGCGAAATTTTGGATCAGCCAGAATCGTCGGCTCTTCCATGTTGTTTTGGCCAATGACAATGGCTCTGACCTGTTTGCAGTTGGGCGGAATCCATAGGAAGGCACGCGGATGGTCGTTCGTGGTTCCGGGAAGGATCACTTTATCAACCGTGATGGCCCACTGATAATCCTCTGCATACAGACAGAGGCTGCCCAGCAAAATAAAGCATAGAACCAGCAGGCCTGGAAGCGTGCGGAAAGAATTGGAGGCTAACCTGTTTGTTTTCATTTTAATCGTCATGCGTGTGTGTAATTAATGGTTCACAATCCAAAACGTCTGCTCGACCGGCTCGGCGGACTGAATCCACGGCTCAATTGTCCGGCCATATTGCCAAGCGACGACCGTGACCTTGACCGGATATATCGCGCGCGGCGGAATTTTGGTGAACAGCAAACGGTTGCCAGAAATTTCCGCCGGCCCTTGGCGGACATAATAATAAACCGGCGCGCCCGCCGAGGAAACGGCATTCAATGCCAACGATTTCGCTCCGTCTTTTTGGTCCGGGATTATCGGGAATGAAATTTTTTGCTCCACGCCATTGGTCAGCCGGGCCGGAATTCGCATCAGCGCGGGTTCGACGGCGGCTTTGTATTTGGCATCACCGGGATGCTTTGCGAACAGACAGATGCCAGTCATCCGCTGATCGGCAAAAAGGCTCAAGCGGTTGAATCGGATGGCAAAGGTGTCCGGCGACAATTGCACCACCGGCCCGGTGATGCGCGACAGCACCACCGGTCCGCCCCCGGTGGCGTGGCCGATCGGAGTGACATTGGTCAGGCCGGTCCATTTTTCGGGAATGCCCGCCGGCACGGCGTCGAGAAATGTTCCTTGCAGATGGAAGGTCAGGCTGTCATCCAGCGGCGGAACGGGAACGCGAACCTGGTCCGATGATTTGGGCAGGAGAGGAATGGTTTTTCCATCTTGAGCAAAGCCGACCAGCTGCGCCAATTTTCCGCACTGGCGCGCGTAATATTTTTCCGTCGCCCCCGCCATTTCCCTGTCGAAACACCAAAACGCCTCATCGCGGTTGCCGGCGTATTTTTCAAACGGCGCAGCCGAAGCCGTGGGCGGTTTGCCCTGACGCCAGCGATCCACCAGCCAGCCTTGGCGCGGGTCCACCGGCTTCAACTTCGGCGGCTCGTTCGCGAGCGATTTTTCGGGCAGCCGCCATTCCGCCGCCTTGCGGACAAACATCGCGAGAAAATCCACCAGCGCGTCGGAAGAATTAAAATGGCCGTTCCCGGCGTCGCATAATAACGCCACCGTTGCCGCGGGATGTTTCTGCTTGAACGGGAAAATCGGCGCGAGGCGGTCTTCCCACCATTCGAATTCTCCCATCACCATCAGGCTGGGAATGCCGTCAATGTCACGGCTGCCCCAGTCGGCGTTCGTCTTGCTGTTGCCGGTGAGCCGGGTCTGCGGCGCGTCGCCATGAATGGACAACACCGCAACCGTCCGCTGCGGATTCCAAGCGGCAAAATTCCACGGCATGGTCGCCGACGCGGAATGACCGATGGGAATGACGGGCGCGAATTCCAGTTCGCTGTAGCCGGATTCGGCGGCGAAGGTTTTCAGCAGCGCGGCGAATTTGGCGTTAACCGCGTCGTTGTTGGTCGTGACCTGCCAGAAGTCAAACAGCGGCGTGACGAAGATTTCCGCGATGCCGAGCCGCGTCAGTTCCTTCCGAAAGCGCGGATGCTCCAAGATGCCTTCTTCCAGCATATTGTTATGAGCAAAGACGACGGCGCGCACACGCTGACAGCCTTCCGGCACCCACAAGAACGCCTGCGGATGAATTCCCGAAGGCAGCGTGATGGAATCTGCCGTGCGCGACCACTGCCAGACCGTAGCGAAAATGTCGCTACCGCCCAGCAAAAATACTCCGAGCAAAAAATGAATGCATTTTCTCTTCACGCTGATTGCGGCCTTGAGCAACTCACCGACACCGGTGGTTTTCAGGGGAAAACGAGGCGGTAAAACACCGAGCCGTTGGTCGCGACAATTGGAACAGAAATTTGATTCACATTCGACGAATTTCCCACAGTGAACCAGTTGGTGCCGAGACCGGTATTCAGACTGTTTGTCTGCGCCACCAGCCGCCAGCCGGTATGATCAGGCGGCCAAGTGAATTGAAGCTGTCCGGCATTCAAGGTCATTTGGAGCGGCGGTGAAATCATGGAAGTCGGCCTGGCACTGACTTGAACCGAGTTCATGCTCTCGCCGCCGGCGTTCACCGCCGAGACGACATAGTAATAGTTCGTGCCATTGCTCAAACCGCTGTCTACCGTGTTGGTGCCCGCGACGTTGGCCACCGTCACATAATTGCTGCCGCTGGTCAGCGTGCGATTCAAATTATAGCTTGTTGCGCCAACCGTCGCATTCCAGTTCAAAGTCACTTGTGCGCTGCCCGCCACCGCCGTCAATCCCGTCGGCGCAGTCGGTGTGTTCGCCACAAGTTGTATCGCGTTGACAGGCGAACGCCCGCTACTGCCATCCGTCGGACTGGTGCTAGCCACGAGGTTGAAAGTAGCGGTGGTCAGATTGGTAAAAACTACATAGTTCCCGGTAGAATTATTCGCCTGCACATAGGTGCCGGAGAAATTGGCATTAGCACTATCGGCAGCCTTGTTGGTAATGGTGCCAATGGTGTAAACGCCGGTCTTGGCGGTGCTGCCATTGTCGCCGTCGCAGTAGACATAGACAGAATAACCGTTGTTCATAAATGTAGGTGGCAGATTGGAAATGGTGACGACGGTGTTGGTTGTGGAGCTATTATCAAGATAACCCTTCATCATCCGCAAATCGCCGGGGCTTTCAGTAATAGCCGTGCTCCAGGTATTATTGCAGGCCCATGTGACGGAAGCAGGCGTAATTGAGCCATCACTCTGTGCGAGCGAAGATATTATTCCCACAGTTCCGGCAGCGTTGTTCCAATTGTTCGCAACGACCTGTCCGGCGTATTCCGTGCCGGTCATGGCAGAAGGATAACCATTATTCGCGCTGCCGCCTAGAAAATTCACGCTGATGACAACACCGACGCCGGATACCGCGACAGGTGTGGCGTTGGTCTCGGTCGAATTAGCGCTTTCACCAGCACCGTTCAAAGCGCTGACGACATAATAATAGGTTGTGCCGTTGGTGAGGCCGCCGTCCACATAGTTCGTCGTGGTGGAACTGCCCATAGCGCTGTATGGCCCGCCGCTTATGTTGGCGCGTTTAACATTGTAGGAAGTCGCGTTGGTGGCAGGATTCCATTTCAGCCGCGCACTCTTGTAACCGGCGGTGGCGACCAGAGTGGTTGGCACGCCTGACGCCGACAACGGCCAACCGGTTAGCGAGACGTTGTCAAAGACGGTAGTGTCGTAGGTGAACACGTTGTAACGCGCGCAAACGCACATGCCGGCAAGAATGGTTCCGGTCATTGATGAAATTGTATTCGTCCCCACCGGCGTCCAAGTCGAACCGTCATTAGAAAAATAGCCAGTGTAAGTCGCGCCATTGGTGCGCTGCAACATGAACCACACCGGCGCACCAACAATATATGGGCCATCCCAACTGTAGCTCATTCCCCCGCCGTTGCTGGTGCGGCAGGCGAACCGCACGTTGTGAAAGCCGCTATCGGTATCAAACATTAAGACGGCAGTCATCGCATTTGCGTTGGTGCTTGATCGCATCATCACACCGACCTTTTCTGCCGACTGACAGAGCTGCATGGACGCGAGGCGGACAATGAAACTCCCGCTGTTATTCGTAAAGCTCGTGTAGGCGTATTGAAATGAATCCGATGAACCGCCGATGTCAAAACCGTTGCCGGTGACCGTGAACACTCCGTTGGAATAATCAGAGTTGCCAGGTAGGTTCGGCGTGCCGATGTCCAGGTTGTTCCACGGCGGCGGCAAGCCCGTGCTGGCCGATGCTTCCATTGAATTCACGAGGCTTTCGCCGTAGCTGTTAGTTCCCGTCACCACATAATAATAATTCCCGCCAATGGTCACGCTGGTGTCGGTGAAATTGGTGGCCGTGACATTGGCAATCGTCGTGTATGGCCCGCCGGAAGTTGTGGAACGCTTGACGTTGTAACCCAGCGCGCCCGATGACGGCGTCCAGTTCAACATCACTAACGGCGTGGAAATGCCGACGGCATTGAGCCACAACGGCGTCTGGGGAACCGGATTAATGCCGGCTGTGTTGGTCAAATACAAAACCACCGTGGACTGCGGTGCCACATTAATTGTCCCGCTCATGTTCTGGCCGGTGACAAGATTTGTGGCTGAACTAAAGTTTGAAGGCGTGGGCAATTGATAGGTTATGCTATCGCTGCGATTAATTCCGATTAGAAAATTACCATATCGGCAGGACCAGAAATTCGCCTTGCCGACGAATGGGTCAATGCTAGTTGCCAACGGTGGCAGCGCTGCTTGCGGCAGCAATTCACCAGTGTAGGCATTACTCGGATTGTCCGGCGGCTGATAAACCGTCTTGTATGGTAGATCCACCATATTCGGCCGTGGATAAAAGTTTCCACTGGGGGTGAACTGCGGTGTCACTTCCAAATCGCCGTAGCGGTCAAAATTGTTCGTCTCGTAAAGAAACCGCCCAAGGCCGTTGATGCCGGTGCCAGCATGCGCCTGCCAGTAAGTGGAAAGCCACAAACGCTCGTTGCCACGCTTAATTGCGACAATGCCGTTGTCCTCATCCGCCCACGCAAAGTCCGGTTGGGTGTTGGTCGTGAACGGCAGCCGCACGCCGCTGTCCGACGCACTGCTCACTTTCTGATAATCTGAAAACGCCTTGAACCACTCATAACACAGACTGCTATTGGGCAGCTTTTGCAGCCAGTAAAAATATTGGCCGTCGCTGAGCATCTGCTTGGCATAACCGATGAGATTGGTATCCATCGTTGCCGCTGCGATCCGCATTCCAGTGCCGGACAGTGTGCGCTCGCCATAAGTAATATCATCCGCAAATTGAGTGTCGGATTCGTCCGCGCCACGCCACGCCATGATGCCGATAGCTTCCATCGCCTGATAAGTCGAACCGCTGGTATACATATCAACGGTGGGACGGCGAAAATAGGCACGCGCCTTCGCCATCTTCACACATTGGTTCAGAAACAGGACGTTGGTGGTGAACTCGTAAAATTCCGCCGCATAATATTGCATCTCGCCGTAGGAAGTTCCGGCATAACCGAATTCATGTGTCAGACCCTTGGGACTGACCATAAAATAATTTGTGCCATACGAATAGGAATGACCACCGTTGCTTAAATCGCTCCCCAGCCACGGTTGAATGCCGATGGCTTCAAGCAGATAGCGTTGCGCATTCGTTTCGGCAAAAGCATTGACGTTGGTCAAAGCTAGCAACCCGCGGTTCGCCCAGTAGATGGATCGATTGGCAATCAGATTTTGATTGCTCAAATTCCACGCATCGCGATTGGTGCGGCCATACTCCCGGCTGGCCAGCAGCATGTCGCCCCAAGCCTGCCGGCGGGAAACATTGGTGCCGTAGATGCCAGGCAGCACGTCCAACACGTTGGTCAACTTTGGTAGCATGATGTCAATCGCCCATCCCAAGTAACCATAATTTCCGCCCCAGCCATTATTACCACCGCTAGAAACCGACAGACTCGAATTGCCGGCATAATAATTTGACGCATAATAATCCAAGGCCAATGTCACCTGCGACAAAACGGTCGCGTTGGTGTAAAAACTCGGAAAATTGGTGACCCAATATCCCATAGCCAAAACTGAAACATCCCAAGTGCCGTAGTTGGTTACATTCTTCGACAATAGATTGCCGTAATAGCCGTTGATGAGACTCCAAAAAGCCCCACCCGAACTCATCGTGGCAAAACCGGACGAGGTGTCCGCCGGCGACGCTGGACGGATGCTCGCAGTGGGAACGAAACCCTGCACTTCTCCCACCGGATTGAGCACCGGATCCGTGTGAGTGTAGGCCTGATAAATCCCTCGGCTGTTGGTGAACATATTGAACTGGTAATTTCCACCGGGCGGGCCTCCGCTACCCAAATCGTAAATGCGGCCAGCGGGCTGGATTGTCAGAGTCAAATTCGTCCGCCCTTGTGTCATCCATAACGGCAGAAGTGTCGTCGCATAAAAAAACCGGTTCGGCAGCGGCGGTTTGTAGCCAGCGGTATTCAATTCGGAATAATCACCTTCATGCCGGTAGCCGACCTGATAGAAATTTGTTGGATTGGCTGTGCTGTCAAAATTGGTTGCCGCCACATACAAATAAAGCCGCCCCATATCGCCATCCTGAGATAAGCCAACCGGTTCATCGCTGCCCCACAGCTTGACTGAGAAGTAATTCCGTCGCACCGGGTCAACGGCCAGCGTAAAGGTCAGGGAGCCGCCATACACCGTCTCCGGATTGTTTGTCAGGCCGCACCGGGCTGTCTGTGTAGGCGAAACGGATGTGTTGCTAATGACAGCGGTATTGGGTCCGACGAATGAATGAGCCGTCTCTGAGCTGGTGGTCCCAAAAATAATTGTGTCGAGATAACTCTGCGCCTTTAACAGCAAGTCATTTGACAACAAAATAGAAGCTGCAAGAAAACCGATTTTTCCGAGCCGTGGCAATTTCTTGTTTTGTTTCTTAAATTCAAGATTCACAACTTCAAAGATTCTGCTGTCAGATTAACTCATGTCTTCGTAAAAAAACGGTGGCGGGTTCACCCCGCCACCGACTTCATAAACTCATACACATGTCCATCACACCGTGTTAAGTGTTACCACCAGAAATGAGGATCACTCCCGCCCGTGTGGACGGTCATGGCACTGAATTTAATAAACTGAGCATGACCATCCAACGCCACCTCATTTCCGCCGTATGGCATATTGCCAGTCAAATGAGCCGACCTTTCCGTGCCTTGGATACCGGTATATTGATTTGCTCCACGGTTATTGACATCGCTTCCTATGGAGATGGTTCCATCAAATGCAAAATAACATTCGGTCACGGGAAGTTGTGAGGCCGTAAATGTCGGCGGCCCTCCCGGAATTGATATTCGGGAGGTTATCTTTGGCAAAACATACCCAGCATTTACCGGCGATGTTGAAAGGCTGTCAGAACCTCCCAAGGCAAAGGCGTAACCCAGCGACGCATATCCCGGATATCCAGCCCAAGCCCCTGTCCAATAAGCATCCGTGTTTTTATCTGCAAATGACGGGCAATATAAAGTATTCCGAGAGTAGCCGTTTAGTATCATCATACTGACTGTGTTTGTAGGCACGTCCCACAACCACGACCCGTATTTTGTAGTGCCAGTCGAATCAACCCAAGACATCGGTGGCAGGAAATCCCTGTTATCATTGGCATACATCATAGTGGCCACACCAACCTGTTTGAGATTGCTCAAACACTGGGTGAGTTTGGCTTTTTCCTTCGCCTTGGCCAGCGCTGGCAATAACATTGCAGCTAATATCGCAATGATGGCAATGACCACCAACAGCTCAATCAGGGTGAATGCCCGATGTTTTTGTGTCTTCATATTCTCAATCATTAATGTCTCTCATTGCCATAACTGTTTTCAGGTTGTGGGGTGAAGGCATTATCACCTTCACCCCTTCCCTGTGTTTCCACAACTGTTTTCACGGATAGACGAGCTTGTAATACGCGTTGGTGACGCCGGCCTTGATAATCGCGATGTTCGTCGAGGTGATGGACTGCGAGCCTGCCACCGTGCCCCAGTCGTTGATGTTGCCGCTCACGCCTTTGTTCAGGTTGTTC
>Ga0302266_10000921_pt1 | contig 28614 bp, 47 predicted proteins | sample III_Bog_E1_2_FD_194559 | JGI IMG/M metagenome (GOLD analysis project Ga0302266, IMG submission 194559) | Peat permafrost microbial communities from Stordalen Mire near Abisko, Sweden - III_Bog_E1_2 | ecosystem: Environmental > Terrestrial > Soil > Wetlands > Peat | place: Sweden: Abisko...
TTGATGATATTGATGAAGTAACTGAAGAAGATTAATGATTTATTTAGTAAGCAATCAAACTAATGCTTTTGGTGGGGAATTTAAACAGATCTCACTAAGAGAAGGTATAGATATGATTATTCCTTTAGAATATATTGGAACTGATACTGAAACGCAAGGTCTTGACTGCTTTACAAAAGAATTACTTACTTTACAATTAGGAAATAAAGATTTTCAAGTAGTTTTTGATATTTCTTCTTATAATGGAAAGATTCCAGGAGAATTAAAGGACTTTTTGAATAATTCAGAAAGTACCTTTATTCTTCAGAATGCTAAATTTGATTTAAAATTCTTATATCATCAAAAAGTTATTCTTAAGAAAGTTTATGATACTATGTTAGCTGAAATTATTCTAACAATAGGATTACAAATGGATGGTAGAGATTTAAAGACTTTATGTTATAAATATTGTCAAGTTGATTTGGATAAATCAGTTAGAGGTCAAATTATTACTAAAGGACTTAATGCAGCAGTAATTAAGTATGCAGCATATGATGTTGTATATTTAGAAGATATAATGAATAAACAATTAAGTCAGATTCATGCTCTAAAATTAACTAATGCTGTTAAATTAGATAATGAATTTGTAAAAGTTCTTGCTTATATTGAATACTGTGGTATTAAATTAGATTGGCAAAAGTGGAAAATTAAAGCTATTAAAGATTTAGGGGTTGTTTTTGAAAAGAAAAAGGCTTTAGATCAATGGTTAGTCGATAATGGACAAACTAAATATTTTAGTGGTATGCTTGATATGTTTAGTGGACAACAGGATTGTATTTTAAACTGGGATTCTCCTAAACAAGTTATTAATTTATTTGAATCACTTGGAATTAATTGTACAATTAAAGTTAAAGGGGAGAATAAGAAAACTGTTGAAGAAAAAGCAATTGGTAAATTTAGAAAAGAATTTCCTATACTTGAATTATATTTTGATTATAAAGCTGCTGCAAAATTAGCATCTACTTACGGAATGAGTTGGGAAAAGATGATTAATCCTGTAACTTATAGAATTCATACATCTTTTCAACAAATTATGGTTACAGGTAGACTTTCTAGTGGTAATATGCGAGAAAATAAACCTAATCTACAAAATTTACCTTCGGATGAATTAACGAGAAGTTGCTTTATCTCAGAACCGGGATATAAGTATATTGCGGTGGACTATTCAAGTCAGGAACAAATTGTTTTAGCTAACTTTAGTAGGGAAGAAAATTTAATTAATTTCTATAGGAAAGGTTTTAAGGATATGCATAGTTATGTAGCCTTCTTAATGTATGAGAAAATTAGGCAATGTACTATCGAAGAGTTAGAACCTCATAAATTGGATTATATTAAAAAGGATTATCCTGATTTAAGGTATTTAGCGAAGACTGCTGGTTTTGCAATCAACTATGGAGGTAATGGGTCAACTATAGCTAAGAATACTGGTATTTCTAAGAAAGAAGGTGACTTTGTATATAACAGTTACTTTGAAGCATTCCCTGGATTAAGGAGTTATTTTGATTATGTGTTAGATCAGGCTATAGAAAAACATTATATTTTGTTCAATTCTATAACTGGTAGAAAACTGTTTATACATCATGATGAACCATTAATTAAATATCAAAAAGATATTAATGATCCTTATTTTTGGCAGAGACCGGATGCTCGAAGTATTCATTCCGAATATAATAAAAGTAAGTCTGAGATACAACGGAAGGCCCAAAACTATCCGATTCAGGGCTCAGCAGCTGATTGTAGTAAATTAGCTGGCATTATCCTGTTTAATCAATTGATACAAAAAGATTTATTATTTAAAGTAAAGATTGTGAATATGGTACATGATGAATATAATCTGGAAGCTCCAAATGAAATTGCAGAAGAAATATCTGATCTTGTAATAAAATGTATGATTGCAGCTGGAACTCAATTTTGTAAAACAGTTCCATTAGGAGCAGAAGCACAAATTGGTGATCACTGGTTACATTAAAAATAAATATGTTAAAATATTTGGTCATGTCAAAATTTTTCACTATATTTGTATTGGAAATTAAAAGATTAAGAATATGAACAGAAACTACGATAAGTATGGAAGAAATATGGAAATCAATTCCTAGATACTCAGGTTATTATGAGGCTTCTAGTTTAGGTAGAATTAAATCTCTTTCTAGAACTGGGAGTCTGTATGAATTTATATTAAGTGGATTTTTACATTCAAAAGGATATATTAGAATGTCGTTGGGAATTGGTGATGGTAATCATTATACAGAATTTCGACATATTTTAGTTGCTGAAGCTTTTACAGATCCTGCAGATTATAAACATAAAGTGATTCATATTGATAAGGATATTACAAATGATGAACCAACTAATTTAAAATGGATGTGGAGTGATGGAAATAAAATTTCACAACATCCAAAAACAATATACCAATATGATTTACAAGACAATCTTATAAAAGAGTGGATAGGTATTAAAGAAACATGTAGAACATTAAATTTAGACCGATGGGCTTTTTATAGACATTTAGATGGACCAACCAAATCATATAAAGGATTTATATTTAAAAGAATAAAATTATGATAAGAAACAAAGCAGGATGTTAGACCGTACAGAACGACAAAAGTTAGCTATTCAGAGATGGTTTCAAGCTGGATGTAGAGCATCTTGGCAATTTTGTACTGGATTTGGTAAAACAACTAATGCTATAATGGCTATAAAAATATTTCTGACAAAAAATAAGAATAAAACTATAGTTGTAGTAGTTCCCACAGAGTATTTAAAGATTCAATGGATACAAGAGTTGAATAAGAATAATTTATTAAACGATGTAACTGTAGAGATTATAAATACTGCAGCAAAGTTAACCTCAAGTGTAGATTTTCTGGTACTGGACGAGGTTCACCGAGTTGGGGGAGAGACCTCCTATTTAATATTCTCTAATAGAAAACCTAAAATAGTACTTGGATTATCTGCTACATTTGATAGATTAGATGGTAGACATGAATTATTGAATCAATATTGCCCAGTATGTGATACTATCACTGTCAAGGAAGCAATAGAAAATAAATGGCTATCACCTTACAGAGAGTATAAAGTAATGATTTCTCCAGATAATATCAATGAATATAAGCTATTAAATAAACAATTCATTGAAACTTTTTCTGTATTTGATTTTAGCTTTGACACAGCAATGAAATGTATGACAGATATTATCTATCGTCGTGTTTATGCTAAACGAATGGGTATTCCAACTAAAGAAATTGATGCAATAGTATTCACATGGGGAAGAGCTTTAAGAGGGAGAAAGAATTTTGTAATGAATCATCCTAAGAAATTAGAGATTACTCGTAAAATTCTTGCTGCTAGACCTAATAGTAAAGCTATTACTTTTTCAGCTACAATTAAACAAGCTGAATTAATTGGTGGTGGATATATAGTTCACTCTGGTAAGACTAAGAAGAAAAATCGTCTTACTATGGAGGAATTTGCAACATTAAGGACTGGAGTTATACATAGTTCTAAATCTTTAATAGAGGGTGCAGATATTCCTGGATTAAATCTTGCAGTAATACTTTGTGGTAACTCTAGCTCGCAGGCTAAGACACAAACCATCGGAAGAGTTATCAGATTCCAACCAGACAAAGAAGCCGAGATATTTACGTTAGTAATTAAGGGTACAATGGAAGAGGGTTGGTTTGCAACTAGTACTGCTGGAAAGAATTATATTGAAATTACAGAAGAGGAGTTAGATGATATTCTGAAAGGAAAGGAATTAGAAAATGTTGAAAAGGAAGCAGTAGCTTCAGAATTATTATTTAGATTTTAGATTAATATGATAATAGAAAAAATGTTAGAGTATTTAATGTTAGAAAAGATGTTATATGATTATGAAGGTAATCGTAGTGAAACGGCGGAATTATTTATTGAAAATAATACTTTAAATAATATGGTAAGTCGTAGAATAGAACTAGAAGATGAATTTATTAATGAATACAAATTACCTTTACAATAGGGCTACCAGTCTCTAAAAGACTTTAAAATAAAAACCAAAAGTGTAGTTATAACAACTATACAATGATTAAAGAGTTAAGTCTAAACGAAGAAATTAATATTTATATCCAGAGTGGACTTACACCAACTGAATTATTTATATTAAGACTCTTATTTTTAGCAATTGATGATGATTCAACTTATTTGAATAATTACTTATCCAATCAACAAGATGGTAAGAAATTATTTAGAGCAGTATTAGAATCATTAAAGGAAAAGAAAGTAATACTTTCAACATTTAAAATTCCTGGTGAAGGTGAAACCCTCAATTTGAAAAGTATTCCATTTAATAAGAATTTCCTTAAAATGTATATAAGGGAATCTAATGAGCTTGGATCCCAATTATTTGAAGCATATCCAGCATTTATTAATATAAATGGGAAGATGTGTAGTATTAAGAATTTTACTAAAGCAGGATTATATAGTTTTGAAGAATTTTGTTTATATTATGCTAAAGCAATTAAAAGTGCTAAAGTAACTCACGATAGAGTTATGGAAGCAGTAGAGTTTGGGAAAGCTAATAATTTATTAAATTATTCAATTATTGAGTTTATTGCTAGCCGTAAATACTTAGAAATAGAATCTATGAAAGAACAAGGAGTTCAAAACTTCAATAGTGATACCATAACTTGTCTATAATGAGAAGAGATAACATTATTGATAGTACTTTCAATTTAATTGCTTCTGGTAGATTAGGGAAGAATATTGGATTACCAAGTGGTTTAGAAAAACTAGATGGAGTTACTGGAGGCAATCAGAAAGGTGTATACACTTTAATTTTTGGAGGAACAGGTGCAGGCAAGAGCTCATTCTATATTTATGCTAATTTGTATAAGCCAATGATGGCTATGTTTGGCAATCCTCAATTTAAAGCAGTTCTCTATAGTTTAGAAATGTCTGCAGAAGTAGTACTTACTAAATTATTAGGATTATATATATTTGATACTTTTGGTGAAGAATTAAGTTATAAACAAATTCTAAGTAAACAAAATATCTTATCTGATGAGCATAATGAAATGGTTCAGAAATGTAGAGGATGGTTGGATGTTGTATTATCTACACATTTAATTATTCACGATAAAGGATTAAATGCGGATATTTTATATGCAAGTCTTTCAACAATTCTTGAAACTTTAGGTAAAACTACTGAAACTGAACATCAAAAGTTATATCAATTTAATGATCCCGACCAACAAGTTTATGTTTATATAGATCATATTTCACTTATGAGAAAATCTGCTGGACGATCTAAAAAGGAAGAAATAGATTTAGCATCAAACTATCTAGTTACATTGAGAAATAGATGTAAAGTTTCTCCAATAGTTATTATGCAGTCAAATAGAACTGGTATGTCGATGGATAGACGCAACGCAAATATGATTGAGCCTCAGTTAGAAGATATAAAAGATTCTGGAGGTCCAAGTGAAGATGCAGAGATAGTATTAGCTGTATTTTATCCTCATAGAGAGAAAATGGCTACCTATCGTGGTTATAAAATAGCTAAATGTTTAGAAGCTAAGTTTAGATCTATTGTTTGTTTAAAGAATAGGTTTGGAGATTGTGATGTTGCAGTAGGATGCAGTTTCTTTGGAAGTATTGGATTATTTCGAGAATTGCCAAAAAGTGATGAAATTGGAGATTACTCTAAGTTCTTAGAATTAAAACCAGAGGAGATTATTGTTCCTCAACAGATGAATAACAGTGTAGATGAGATAAATAGTGAAAATATATTTAAATTTTAAAATATGGCTTTTGAATTGCCTAAAGAAAAAACTAAGATTAAAACAACTAACCCGAAGAATTTAATTATTTTTGGATTACCAAAGGTTGGGAAAACAACTGTACTATCAATGCTTCCTAAAGCTTTAATTATAGATCTCGAGAATGGTACAGATTACGTCGAGTCATATGCTGTAAAGGCTGATTCTTATATTAAACTTTTTGAAATAGCAAAAGCTTTAAAAGAATCTCCTAATCAATTTGACTTTATAGTATTGGATACAATTACAGCATTAGAAGATATGGTACTTCCTTATGCTAATAAATTATATAGGGAAACATCTATGGGTGTGAACTTTGATGCAAACGCTAATATATTAAAATTACCAAATGGTGCCGGTTATTTATATGTTAGGGAGGCTATGCAGAATGTTATTGGATGGTTTACTAAAGTATCAGAAAATGTAATCCTTGTAGGACATGTTAAAGATAAAGCTTTAAATGAAAATGGTACTGAATTGAATATAAAGGATTTAGATTTAACCGGTAAATTAGGTAGAATACTAAGTGCTGCAAGTGATGGAATATGCTATGTATATAGAGATGTAGATAGTGGGGATTTAATGGCTAATTTTGGAGAGGGAAACTCTGTACTATGTGGTGCAAGAATGGCTCACTTATCAGGTAAATCTATATTATTGTCAAGTAAAGATAAAGAAACTGGAGAGATTACTGCATTTTGGAATAATATTTACCCATCATTAAATGATTAAACAAATATCTATAACATTTGATTTTAATACTGAAACCGAAGTAGTTTCAAATATTAAAACAACAGGTAGTGCTGAAAAGAAACGTACTACAACAAAGAAATTAAAAGAGCCAGAAGATTCTAATGTAGAAGCTTTAGTAACTCTTGAGCCAAATAAATTAGTATTTAATACAAATGCTGCAAATTTAATTGGAATTGAATATGAAGATAGAATTGTCATTAAATGGGTTAAAGTAGGTAAAACAAAATTAATGTCACCAATTATTGGTAAAGACACTGCATTTGACGAAGAAGGCTCAGGAAATAAAGTAACCAAGAGCAATACTGTAACTTATAAAGGTAAAGCAAATACAGTATTAGCTGAATTTGGTTCACAATTCAAACTTACAGAATATCAAGAAGGAATATATAATTTAGTACCTTCAAATGGCTCAATTAAACCTAAGGAACTTACATTAGAGAAAGTAATCGAAGATGCTGAGGATGAAGAGCTAGATTTATTAGTTGATGATTTAGGAGATGATACTGAAATTGATGAACTTCAATATAAGTTGTAAATAGTTAATAAAAAATTAACTATATAGATAAGATATAACATTAATTAGATTTGATTATACTTAATTAGATGAGAAAATAATTAATATATTAAATAATATAATAAATGGGAAGTTTTTCATTTTCAGAAACTGCAGGAAGTTCACAATCGACGGTACAAAATAGACTTGAGGGTAATAATATTTACAGTGTAAAATTCCAAGGCTGTGAATTACAAGATATAGTTGGAGTTAAAGATCCAACAGCCTTATATAAGGTATTAAAATTAAAATTTTCTAATGAAGATGGTACGTTTGAACATACTATCTTTGAGCCAAAAGAAAATGATTTTGATAGGAGAGAAACAGAATATACTAAAAATGGTAAGGTAGAAAAGATTCCTCAACCATCTAATGTAGAAAGCATGATGTTATTGTTTAAACATGCAATAGATGCAATCAATCCTACAATTGCTAAACAAATTGATGATGGTTCTAAGAATTTAGGAGCAAAAGATTGGGATGCATTAAGAGCTTTAGTTGCTAAAATTCTTGATGCTGGTAAAGATTCTGAAACCCACATTAAATTAGTTAAAAATAATAAAGGGGAAGCTGCTTTTCCTGGATTCTTTGCAGGACTTACTCGTGAGGGTAAAGCCTATATTAAGAATAACTTCATTGGTGATAAATTAGCATTTAGTACTTATGAAAGTCAAAAAATTAAGGATGCTGCTGGAGCAAAACCAACAACAGCAAAATCTTATGATGCTAATGCATTTACTCCACAGACAACTGCTGCAGCAAGTGATTTAGATTTGTCTTTTGACATAGCAGATTTGTAGAAAATAAATTAGGATTTTAATGAGTTAACAATAATATTATAATGGAATTTAATTTAGAGATAACTCAAAAGATTACTAAAGAACTATTATTATCTAAGCATTCTGAGGAGGAATACTTTGAGTATTACTTAGGAGTTCCTGTTAAAAAGGGACTCTTTTGTAGTCCTCCTTTGATTAGAAGAGATAATAAACCAACTTGTTCATTCTATAAAAATAAGAACGGTAGCGTAATATTTAAAGATTTTGCTGGGATTAGTGGAGATGTATTTACGATTGTAATGTATCTCTTTCAATGTAGTTATTATCAAGCATTACGTATTATAGCAAATGACTTTAATATCATTACTATTGATAAATTAGAAAAACACCAATCATTGATTCCTTATTCTGGAAACATTCTTAAAACTACTGAGAAAGCAAATATTCAAGTAGAGATTAAAGAATTTTTGGATAAGGAATTAATTTATTGGAAAAACTATGGTATTAGTAAGTTAACTCTTGAAAAATTCAAAGTTTATTCAATTAAGTCAGTATTTTTAAATGGCATTTATCACACTTCATCTACAGAACAAGTTCCAATTTATGGATATTATGGTGGAGAGAGTAGTGTTGATGAAGAGTTATGGAGACTATATTTTCCTACTAAAAGAACTTATAGATTTCTTAGTAATTGGAGTAGTAGTATGTTACAAGGAATGAAACAGATTACTAAATTTGGAGAGAGTTGTATTATTATAAAGTCAATGAAAGACTTGATGTTATTAGATGAATTTGGTTTTACTTCTGTAGCACCAACATCTGAGAATATATTGATTACTCCTCTACAATTTAAGAAATTATCCTCTAAATTCAATCAAATTCTGATTTTCTTCGATAATGATAGAGCCGGTGTACTTTGTAGTCATAAATATAAGAAAGAGTATAATTGTAGGTGTATTTTCATTAAAAGAAAATATGCTAAGGATATAAGTGATCTTTATAAGTCTATAAGTAATGTACAATTTTGGATGGTTATAGATGAACTTAATTTAATATTATCAGATAATAGTATTACAAATACAAAGCATTTTTATATATTTTAAAGTAAATGGTTAAACGTAAACCAAAAGTGGTTAAACAGGCTCCAAAATGAGCTAGTTCTCCTGAGGAGTTTGAAAAACTTGAACAAAGTTTTGAAAAGTCTCAAAAAGGAGGAAAAAAGAGAGTGAGTTCAATAAAATCAACATATGATGGAATTGATTTTGATTCTCAATTAGAAGTATATTGTTATAAAGCTTTAAAATTAGCTGGATTAGAGTTTGAATATGGACAACATAGTTACACATTAATTGATGCTTTTAAATGTATTAGTGATAGCTATGAAGGAGATAAAAGGAAAGGTCCAGATATGTATATAAAGTCTAAGAATCTTCAGAAAATCTCGTATAAGCCAGATTTTATAATTACTGGTAAATTTACCTATATTATAGAAACAAAAGGAATGATTGCTAATGAAGCATTTCCAATTAGATGGAAATTATTTAAAAGATACCTTAAAGATAATAATTTAAATTATGATTTGTTTATGCCAAAAAATCACAAACAAGTAGATCAATGTATTCAGATTATTTTAAATAAAGAAAATAATGCATAAGAAAACTACTGAACAATGAATATTAGAATCTTCTATTATCCATAATAATAAATTTAATTATGATAAATCTATTTATACTGGTAAAGAAAATAAAATCATTATAACATGTCCAATACATGGAGACTTCGATCAAAAGGCAGGAAGTCATGTTAGAGGGATAGGATGTTCTAAATGTAGTGGAAAACATAAATATACTACGGAAGAGTGAATAAATTTAGCTTCTAAATACCATAATAATAAGTATGATTATTCTTTAGTAAATTATATTGGAGCTAAAACTAATGTAAAGATTATTTGTCCTATTCATGGAGAATTTAAGCAAACTCCAGATAGACATTTAAATTCCTGTGGATGTTTACAATGTTCTATTATTCAAAATGGATTAAATAGCAGAAAAACATTAGAAGAATTTATTAAACAAGTTGAAACTAAGCATAATCATAAATATAATTATGATAAAGTTAAATATATTACTGATAGAGAAAAAGTAATTATTACATGTCCTATTCATGGTGATTTTCCACAAAGACCAGATAATCATTTACAAGGGCAGGGTTGTCCAACTTGTTCTTTACCTAAGGGTGAATTACTTATAAATAGATGATTAACTGAGAATCATATTAAATTTAAAACACAACTTGAAGTACAAATGGATGAAATAGCTAGAAATACTAATTTAGTTGTTATAGATTTCTTTGTAGTTAACAAATGTAAACAATATTTTATTGAATATGATGGCAAGCAACATTTTGAGTATATTCCATTCTTTCATTCTGGAGGATTAATAGATTTTGAAAAAGAGTTAAATAGAGATATAGTTTTAGAGAAGTATTGTGAGAAACATAAAGACAAAGTAACATTAATTAGATTCAAATATGATTTGTTAGATGAACAAATTATAAATCAATTAAAAGGATTGTTTTTATAAAATAATAAAAGAAAAAATGAAATAATTATGAAGATTGAAGTTAATAAAGAAAAATTAGAAAAATTTATCTTAGATTCATTATGGGATAATTTCTATGCTACTACAGCCTATGATGTAGAAGATGAACTTCCAGATTTTGTTGAAGAGAATATAATATCGAATATGTTAATAATATTTAATGATTTACAAAATGGTTAAAGGAAAATTATATAAAGCTACATCTATCCATTCTATAAATTTAGTTATACTATGCACTAAATATAAACCTAAAACTAATACTTTTAATGGTGTTATAGTTGGAAGTAATAATATTGATGAAATAGGAGAGTATAGTAAAGAATGGAATGCAACAGCATTTGAAGAATTCATTGGACAATTAAGTTTAAATAATTGTTCCTTAAACAAATAATATGAAATTAAAAAAATTTAAGAGAGTTTTTGAACTACATAAAGAAAATGATAAGTTTTTAGATGATAGTTCAGATATATTAGGTGTAGATATGGGTGAATCAGTTCCAGTAACAAGTTTCTGGCAAATGATTGATTTGTTTTGGAGTATTGAATATACAGAGGAAGGAATTGATTGGATTAATTGGTTTATGTTTGAACGTTCAGATGATGAAGGTCCACACGCATGGGATGAGAATAAAAAACCTATTCTTAATGATTTAGAGGAATTATGGGAATATATTGAAGAAAACTATAAATTGAAATAGTATGAGAAAATTTTTAGAAAATAAAATTAACTCACTTTCTGAAATTCCATCAGATCTTTCGTTATTGAGTGATGATGAATTAAAATTGTTATTTGTAGAAAAATTAGATTCTGCATTAACATATATGCGTAATTCAGGTTATGAGTTAGGATATGAAGAAGGTGTTGAATCTCAAAGAAATAATTAATGAGGGAAAAGATATTTTTAGATATTGATGATGTAGTAGCTGAATTTCAAGGTGGTTATTGTGAACGATTTAATAAACAACCTGCTAAATCTTGGGATGAAAATAGGGAGGAAATGAATTCTCATTTACAAATATTAAGAAGAGAAAAAATATTCTGGACTAATTTACCAACTAAACATATTCCTAACTTTCAACCTAAAGGTTATTTAAGTGCACGTAGTATTCCTAAAACATGGACTTATAAATTTATGTGTAATAATAAACTTCCAGGTAGAAGAAATATAAATCAAGTTCCTTGGAATGTATCTAAAATTGATAAATTAAAAGAATTAGGATGTCAGATATTTATAGATGACAAAATAGAAACTTTTGAAGATTGTCATAAAAATGGGATATTTTGTTTATTAATGGATGCTTCACATAATCAAAGTTATGAAACTATTTATAGAATAGATAATTTAGATATTAATAATATACTAAATATGTATAATGAATTATGGAAACTGTAGAATATTATGAATTAATTAAAACATATCCAGAATCTAAATTATTAGGGACTAGATGGTTATTGAGAGATTTTGGATATTTAGAAGAGTGTTACTGTAGAACACCATATGAGGGATATCCAATTTATTATAAACCTGAAAATTTCTTTAAAGATACTGAATATTTTGAGAAAGTAATAATTGAATAATGGTAGAATCAATAGAAATAATACCAGAATCTATTCAGTTACTAAAAATGACTGATGAAGAGTATTTTTCAGACCTGTACAAAGATTATATATCAAATTCTAAAATAGCATTAATTGATCCTGATGAAGAAGGTTCTTATGATAAATATATAGAAGGATTTAAAGGAGATTATTCTGATTCTTATGAATTAGGAAGTGCTGTGCATGCTACAACCCTACAAAAAGAGTTCTTTAATATTTCAGATATTAGAAAACCTACAGGTAAGCTTGGAGTATTTGCTGAGAAACTTTATGACTTAAGACAAACAGGATTAAATATACAAGATGCAATTAATGAAACTTCTAAACAAGCTAACTATTATAGTGGGAAACTAACTAATAATAGATTAAAAACAGCAATTAAATCTTGTATTCCTTTTTATTTACAAAGAATTCATTTTGTTGAAGAGTTAGATAAGAAAACTTTATTCTTATCTCCTCCAATTGCTCTTAAATATGAGAAGTGTTTAATAGGATTGGATAATAATCCAGAAGTAGCTCGAACTTTACATCCTGAAGGATTTATACAGAATCCTGAACTATATAATGAATATGCAATTCTTTGTGAAATATTAGTGACAACTAATAATGTACAAACTAAAGTTAAGTTTAAGGCTAAATTAGATAACTTTACTATTGATCATGAAAATGAAATATTGACTTTAAATGATTTAAAGACATCAGGTAAACCAGTCTCGTACTTTATGGGTAATCAGGTAACTATTACTAATGAAGAAGGTAATATATCTAAGGTTTGGTATAATGGATCATTTCAGAAATATCATTACTATCGTCAAATGGCAGTCTATGGACTTTTATTAAGTTGTGCTGTTAAAAAGTTATTTAATTTGAGTTATAAATTAAAAGCTAATATGGTTGTAGTAGAAACTATTCCTGATTTTAGTTCAAGAGTTTATAAAGTTCACAATAAAGATATTAAGAGGGGATTGAATGAATTTAAGAAATTATTAATATTAATAGCGGATGAACAGTACAGAAGTGGCCAATGTGGTCGTTAGTCTTGATAATATGGAGATTGATGATAAAATAAAAGTATATGATAAAATTTTCTCATTAGGCAATTTAGCATCTGATGATTTAAATGATAAATTAATGCTTATATCTTTATTATCTCTACTTTATCGAAAGATGAAACAAAAAGATACACAAATAACACCTTTAAAAATATTAATGTCTATTACTGGACAAGGAAAGGATAAATCTGGATTCTATCAATTCTTAGAATCACTAGCTATTATGACTACTGATTTATCCTATGGGTGTAATAAATTTGATCCATGTGGATGTAAAACTCCACAAGAAATTGTTAATAAAATTAAAGAAATTACCAATACATGGCTCCCATTTTAAGTGATACACAATCCTTCTTTATATTAAAAGATGCAATGGAAACTAATCCAATAGAAAACATAAATGTAGAACCTGTATCTTTATGGGTTAAAAATAAAGATATTGTTCAACCTACAACTGATATTTCTCTATCTAAGATACTAGAACCAGGAGTATATATTGTTGATTATAATAGAGAACAGGGTTTATTCTGTAAAAAAATGAATACTCAATCAGATCAACTATTTGCATTCTCTGATAATGTTACTGTTAAATTAGCAGAAGAAATTGAATTATTTTGGAGTAAATCTGATCTTTATAAAGAAAATAATTTAATGCATAAGAGAGGAATTCTACTTACGGGATTCCCGGGGACAGGAAAAAGTTCAGCAATTACTTTACTCTCTGATCAATTAATTAAGAAGGGTGGAGTAATATTTAAAATTAATGGCTTTAGAAATTTAGATCATTACATTGATTTTGTAAGGACAGGATTTAGAAAGATTCAGCCAGATACTCCAATTATTACAATACTTGAAGATTTGGACCAATATGATGAAGTAGAATCAGAATTACTTGATTTTTTAGATGGAAAGACAAATATTAATCATCATGTAATATTAGCAACATCTAATAATACAAGTGGAATTCCAAATACATTTCTAAGACCAAGTAGGATTGATTTACAATTAGAAATTCCATTACCTTGTGCAATAACAAGGAGAGAGTATCTTAAATTCAAAGGAGTTCCGGATGATGCTATTGATGAATTAGTTGAGAGATCAATTAACTTTTCATTAGCAGATTTAAAGGAATTATATATTTGCCTTTATTTATTGGATTATTCATTGGAAGATGCTTATGATAAGATAGCTTCTCCAGCAGTGAAAAAGAGTTATATGACTGCACCATTAAATAAAACACACTTAGGAATTTAAGCATAAAATTATAACAAAGTGTACAATCTGAGAGTAATCTCAGTTAAAAGTTTCAAGAAAAATCGTAATTAATGATTTTTATTGAAATAATTGTAGTATCTTTGTAAGCAATTCAGATAGAAATACACTTAATAGATAAGTTAAAAATATAATTTTCGAAATGAAAAATGATTATGATCGTTAAAGAAGCAAATGGGTTTAGTAGAGAAAAAGCATTAGAAGTATCAGGTTTAGATGTACAACTAGACAAATTAAAGAATGCCACACAAATGTGGAAAAAAGCAGGTTCGCCAATCAACTCTAAAGACTTGAATAAGTTTGCCGCTGAATATATCAAAAAGAATAAAACTGTAGGAGCATACGTAGTTGTTGAAGGTTCTGCCGATGATACACGGTTACGTCCTTACGCAGTTATCAATGAAGCTACTAATGGCAAACGCAAAACATCCACAACTTATCAGATTAAAGAAGCTGAACTTACAGTTAAATATCATAACGAAATGAAAACTGTAGTTAATAAAGAAACTGGAGTTGAATCAGAAGTTGAAGTATCAGTTCCTTACCACAAAGAAACAGTTGAAGTTACATCAATTGATAAAGAAACTGGAGATACCGTAACTAAAATTAAAGTTATTGAAGTTCCTGATGTAAAAGTAATATCTGTAGGAAGTGTTGAAGCACGTGCTACAAAGAAAGATACTGCTCTTAAAATCATGAAAGAATTGATTGAACAGAACAAAAAAGACTATGTTATTGAAATCGTTAAAGAAGTAACTGATGGTCAGAAATATGCAGGATATGGTAAATATACACCATCTAAATCTGCTAAATTAGGTAAATTTATTTTCTTCGTTCAAGAGTAATAAAAAGAGGTGTTAGTTAGTCACCTACATCCAAAACTAATAATACAAATATAATTATTAAGATGCCGATTGGTGATGGCTAATGTTGCAATGAAAAACATGCAAGATTGTAAGAGGTTCAAATCCTCAAAGTAATTATATTTCCTGAGAAAACAGGGGAAATCCAGTAATATAGTCTGTAAAACTATCGTTGAGATTTAACGTAAAAATAATCACAAAGGTCAATAGGATTAAGTTTCTATTGACCTTTTTTATTTAAATTAATAGATAAAGGTGTAACAATTATAACAAAAATTAATGAATAATAAAAATATCACAGAACCAGAGAAAACTGAACAAGAAGTTTTAAAGGATGGCATTTCAAAAGAAGATCAAAGATATATTAAACGCATTTGTGCAAGTAATAGTCTTACGACTTCTAATAAATTAAAGATTTTATCAGAACATTTAAAGATTGATAAAGATGTAATGCAGGAATTAATTCTTTCATTTGGAGTAAATTTAGCTCCATCTCAGTTTTTAAAGGCTAAATTACACACATTAGAAAAAAAACAAAGATATATAATATCAAGTGCACAAACTGCAAGTCCAGTTCATAAAGAATTCTTATTGAACATTGAGAAGTATGCAGAGTTTATTGATGCAGAAATTGGTATTATAGCAACAAGATATAGAAATCCAACATCTATTTGGAAGGAAGAAGGAGATGTTTGGGATGAATTAGTACAAAAATACCTTACAGCTAAAAGAGAATTGCTTCACCCAAATTTATTACTTTTAGCAGATTTAAAAATTCAAGCAACTTCTCCTAATCCTACTAACGGAATAGAATTATTTGGAGGAGAATCATCAGTAATTGTAGGAAGTCCTAGAATTGAAATGCGTTCTGTCCCTGTATTACCAACACAAAAACAGAAATTCCTTTATTCGACAGGTTCTGTAACTGTTCCAAGTTTCACTGATACTGTAGCAGGTGGTAAAGCAGAAGCTCATCATTCTTATGGATTTATTGTAGTAGAGATTGAAAGTGATGAAATAGTACATGTAAGAAATGTATCTGCTAATTCAGATGGAAGTTTCAATGATTTAATTTACAGAGTTGAAGAAGGTAAAATAACTAAAGAAGAAACAGAATGTTTAGTTTGGGGTGATAGTCATTTTGCTCAAAAAGATGAAAATGTAACTAATGCATTTAGAAAATTATGTTCAGATTTAAAAGTAACTACTTCTGTACTACATGATGTATGGGACTCAGAAAGTTTAAACGTACATAATACTAAAAATCCTATAGTTCAACATCAGTTGATGAAAGAAGGAAAAGATGATTTAAAAGTTGAATTAAATCAGATGTATAAAGAACTTGATTGGTTTGAATCTCATATGGATTCTACTATTGTAGTAGCTTCAAATCATGATGATATGCTTGATAGAGCTATGTGGCAAAATAATTGGCAATCTAATATTAAAAATGCAGAATTATTTGTAGAAATGTTACAATTAACATTATCTTTAAAAGTGAAAGAAGGTATAATTCCATATTATATTAATAATAAATATGAAAATATTCATGCATTAGGAGTGAATGATTCATTTGTATTAAGAGATGTAGAAATTGGAATGCATGGTCATAAAGGTCCAAATGGTAGTAGAGGAAATATTCAAGCTTTCTCAAGGTTATCTTGTAAAAGTATTATTGGTCATTCGCATTCACCTGCAATTCGTTGGGGTTGTTATCAAGTAGGATTATCCTGTAGAATGGATCATGGATATAATAAGGGATTATCAAGCTGGAGTTATGCTTCTACAACATTGAACAAATATGGCAAACGTCAAATGATTGTTTTAAATAAAGATACATTAACTTATACAACATTATACTAATGAAAGCAATTGAAGTAACAATTAAATCTGAAAAGACTTATTTAGTTGAAATTGATGAAACAGTAATTGATAAGGAATTTATTGATGAATTTTGTAAATACTTTCATGACGTTAAAAATGTTCCGCAAGGACTTTGGAACGAAAGTATAAAAGAAGAAGATTTCCCATATCTAAATTTTGCACAAGATGTAGCTTATATGCAATCTGAATATGATTCAGATGTAGAAGGATTACCAGAATTACATAATAAATTATATACACATAGATTGAAAGAAGGAGAAACTTATCCAGTTCAATTTAAAGAAATTAGTACAGATTTTGAATATGAGTTTAACTTAGAAAATTGCAAATTATGAAATTACAAATAATAAATCATTATCAAGCTTTAGAAGATCGGTTATTTACTGGAGAAGTCGAATTAGATATTGAAGAATATGCTAAAAGATTTGATATAAATGATGAAATTACATTGGAGGAAATATTATATGATTATGTAAGTTATGAATATGAAGGAAACTTATATAATGAAGGTGATAATATTTATGATGAATATGATAATAATAATACCTTAATTATTACAAATCTTAGTGAATTACTAGAAGAATATAGTTATTTAATTGTTCCGAAAAAAGAATTAACTTGTTGTGAAAAAGCTGCTAAAGATAATTATAGATATTGTCCTATCTGTGGTAATAAAATAGTTTATTAAATGAAACAAGTAATGAAAGAAGGAGATACATTACGTATATCAGCTCAAGAAAGATTATATAAAACTGTATCATTAATAATTGGTGATGATATTACTATTGAAGATGCAGAATATTTTGTAGAATTATTAGAACAATCAGAAGAAATTAGTATGGATGATAATGGATATGATGAATTACAAGAAGTTCTTGATGACGATACCATATTTAGTTCAGATGGATATGAAAATATTGACTTTGAACTTATACAAAAAATAGAAGAGGAAGATGTTGATAGATAAACAAATATTATATGAATTATATTTACAAGAATTAGCAAGAATACGAGATGTATATCCTTTAGTTGAATTCACAGAACAGGGAATGGTTTGGATACTTGCAGATATAATTGAGAATAATGAAAAAGAAATAATGATAAATGTATGAATAAATACAAAGATTTAATATTAGCTTTATTTAAAATTGAATATAATTCTGCATTAGTTAATGAGGAAAAAGTATTAGACTTAATCTTACTTGAATTTTCTATTGAAGAAATCACTGATATTATTGAAGAATCATTCTATGGTAATGCTTATATTGGAGATTATGATATTTTAGATATTTATGATGTCTTAAGAACAAACAAAATACATGAAGATATTATAACTTATTTAGATGAAGAGGAAGATGTTACTATTTCATTTGACACAGTTATGACGAATTTATCAATTGAATATGCAAATATTAGTGGATTAGCTGAGTTTACATTAGATATAGACTTTAAGTATTTAAGAAATATAATACAAGATTCAGTAGATATTTGGAATGAGAAACTTCAAGGATGCTATAAATAAGAAATATTATTCATATTAACATTTATTAACTCAATTTATTTGTTAATATGGATATATTTTTGAACCTTTGTATAGCATTAAAAAAATAGAAATTATAGAAATTATGGAAATTACAAGGGAAAATTTATTACAAGTTAAAGTATCTAAATTAGATTTAACTGAATGAACATTAGATGATATTTTAGAATTTATAGATTATATTAAATTAGAGTATAAGGAATATATTTCAGATGTTCCTACTAATATAGGGATTTATAAGTTGACTAGCCCATCTTCTAAATATTATATAGGACAAAGTGTTAATATTACTAATAGACATAATAATTATAGACGTCAACATTGTAAGGATCAACCAGTATTATATAATGCTTTAGTTAAGTATGGATGAGAAAAATTTAATGTTGAGATTTTAGAAAATTTAATTGGAACTTCAGAAGAAAGTAAACAGTTATTAAATATATTAGAATTCTTATATATAAATTACTATAAACGAATAGGTCAATGTTATAATTTATCTTTTGGAGGGGATTCTAATGGAAAACATCATGAAAGTACAATAGAAAAATTAAAATTATCTAAGAGATCAATCAAAATTGACCAATATGATTTAAATGGTAATTTTATTAAAACATTTAGATCAATTACTGACACTTGTCGAGAACTTAATATAATCTCACGATCTAATTTACAAAGCTGTATAAAAGGTACACAAAATACATGTTATAATTTTATTTTTATATTACATGGAACTGAACTAAATTTATCAGATAAAGCAAATAAAAGTTTAGTAAGTGTAGATCAATATTCAAAAGATGGGAATTTTATTAAAACATGAAGTAGTATAAAAGAAGCATCCTTAGAATTGAGTATATCTAAGAGTTCTATATCCGATTGTTTAAATAAAAGAAAAAAATCTGCTGGAAAATTTTACTGGATAAGATCTGGAAATGTTTTTAATATTAATGAATTTAAGAAATTAACAGGACAATCAAATAACAAGCCAATCATTCAATCAACAATGGATGATGAATTTATTAAAGAGTGGGATTCAGTAATAAGTGCAGCAAAGAGTTTAAATATATGTCGAACTGCAATATCACAATGTTTAACTGGTAGGACACAATCATCAGCCAATTATAAATGAAAATATAAAAATGGAAATAACGATTAAAGAATTAACTGAGGGATATCCTTGCCTCATTAAAAATAAGGAATTTTTTTCAACAAAAACATATATTGATCCATTTATAGACAGGATGTCTAAATTTACGGATGACTTCAGAGTACAAGTAAAATTAGCGGACACCCTTTCTACTAAAGATCAAGATTTAAATAAAATATATACTAGAATATTAATTCAAGCAGTAATGCCAGACAAGTATTGTATTGATGGACATGATGAAGTTATAGGATTCCTTTATGGAATTGATATGAAGAAGCCAGTAGTCAAAATTTTCAGAAATTACCTCAATAGAGCATGTACAAATATGTGTGTATTTGATCCTAGTTGGATTGAGATACAAGAATTAGTTCCTGGAGATCCCATCAATTATAATGCTGTTAAAATGTTAATGGAACAAACAAGTGATTTTCCTGTTAAATTAAAAGCATTAAAGAATAATTATATTGATAGAAATTTAAGGAAACAGTATCTTGGTGAATGGGTTGATTATTCATTAAGAGAAGGGGAAGATTATGGATTTGGCAAAGTAAAATTAGCAGTTTCTACACCAATTAATGCATATAAACAATTGTTTATTGACTCAGAAAGTGATTACTATATCCCCGAAGGTATAGATCCATCTATGTTTGACATATATAATAGCTTCACACAAATTTTAACAGACGATTCTAGAGATCTGATTAATAAATTTGAGAAGGTAATGATTATTAACCGATTACTTAAAGTATAATGGAAACACAAAACGAAAAATTAGAAGTATTAATTGAGTATTTAGATTTAGTAGATCCTCTTGATTCTGATCAAATTGAACAAGATGGAAATGAATTCACATTTGAAGATAATACTTATAGAGTATTAAATCAAAAAGAATATGATGAAGCAATAGAAGGTGCTATAGATTCTAAAATTGAAGAGGTTAGAGATTATATAGAGGATTTAGATTGCAGTGACTTTCAATATGGATATTATGTGAAGATTGATGTTGATAAACAAACAATTGAAGATGATATTAAAGATGATCCAGAGAATTTTATTGGAGAATCAATACATTTTGATGATTATTATATATTTGAAGTATAAAATATTATGAATAAAACAAATTTACAAAGATTTGCAGAATTATTTAAGGATGAAGATAATATACAAAATTTAATCTTAGATAATTTTAGTAATCAAGATGATGATAAATATACATTAAATGGAATTGACTACTATATCTTTACAAAAAGTGAAGTACAAGATTTATTAGATGAGGATTTTGAGAATGAAGTTGAAGAATTATCGGATTTCTTAGGATATGGTAGAGGATCTGAATTTAGTCAATTTAAAGATATAGTTAGAAATGCTATATCAATTGAGTTTAATGATAAAGATGTAGCAAGTGATTTTGATAATTTAAAAGATTATGAATTTGAATCTATGGATGATTTAATATTTGTTTATACTCGAAAGTATTAATGAAGGTAATTAAAGCTGTTTATAATAATGATACTACTTTTATAAATGATATTATATCTGACATTGATATTCCACATATCTTTGAAGGATATAATATCAGTTACTTAAAAGATAGGACAAAGAGAGTTCGTGAGATGATGGCAAGGTATGGTACAAAGAATTTACCTTTGATTATCATTGAGAATGAGAATTTGGACGAGATTAGTGCAATTTGGAGTGAATCAGATCCTAATTGGAAAGATGAAATAATTAAGAAATTAAAAGAATAAGTAATATGGTAATGTTTTTTGATGAAAAAGACCTGTTATCCTTTGGAGCATATATGATTTCAAAAGAACGAAGAAAATTTTATGAAGCAAGAGATAAAAGTGGTGATGATTTAGAATTTGATTCTAAAACAGTTAATGAAATAGATTTAAGCAATTGGGCATATATTGTTAACCAAGCAGCTAAACAACAAACAAAAACAACAGAGGATGCAAGTACAAATAGTAAATAAATCAATGAATGAATTACCTGATTATGCTAAATTAGGTGATTCAGGTATGGATGTTAGAGCAAACTTCTCAAATGGATTAAATGAAGATTTTATGTTTGGTGCAGCATTTGATGATATTAGAAAAACATTAATTATCTTTAGTAGTGGCAGATGTTTAGTTCCAACCGGATTATATACTTCTATTACTCCCGGATATGAAATTCAAGTAAGGAGTAGAAGCGGATTGGCATTAAAATCTGGAGTATTTGTGACTAATGGAATAGGCACTATTGACGCAGGATATAGGTCTGAAATTGGAGTTATATTAACTAACTTAGGATCAGAACCATTTGAAATAGTTCAAGGTGATAGAATTGCTCAATTAATATTAACTAAAGTAGAACATGCTGAATGGGATGTTGTTGAAACTTTAGATGAATCAGATAGAGGAGAAACAGGATTTGGTGCGAGTGGGATTAAGTAATGCTAATAGAAGTATTAAATAAAGCTTCTAAAGAAATTTATGAAGCTAATAAATTAAAAGGTTTTGATGTTGCAGAATCTAATAAAGGTATGCAGTTAAATAAAAGTTTTTGTACATTAAATAAAATCAAGTATGAAGATTAAAGTAACATATGAAAAAGAATTTGATTCAAATGAATTCTATGAAGGAGCTCCACAGGATGAATTAGATAAGTTAACCTATAATCAGTTTGTAGATGGAGTTATAGAATATTTGTGTGATTGGATAGATATGGATGATTTTGAATTTGAAGAAATAAAAGAATAATGATTGTAAATAAATTATATTTAGTCACCAGGAATGCCAGAAATAAAATACAAGTTGTAATAGCTGAACTAAGTCAAAATGGTAATAACTTTATCATAAATAGAACTACTGGTCAGTACTTAGGTAAGTTCACTGAGCAACCGGAATTAATTATTGAAAAAGGTAAAGCTAAGAGGACTATTATTCAACAAGCTGAGTTAGACTTTAACAGTATTGTTAAAAAGTATCTTGATAAAGGTTATAAGAGATTAGATTCTCTAACTAAGAAAGGATTTGATGAATTGACTGCAAGTGAATTAGATTCATTAGTCTCTACTTTGAAAAATGACGCGAATGGAAATTTGAAACCAATGCTAGCAAAGAGATCGGAAGACTGTCAATCATCAATATTCAATAAACCTCTTTGGAATAGTCGTAAATTAGATGGAGTTCGTTGTATGTTTAAACTTAATGAAGATGGTGATGTAGTTACTGTCTCTCGTGGAGGTCAAGATTATAATGCATCTACTGTAAAAATTGCAGCTGAACTTGTTGATTATTTTAAAGAAAATCCAACTCATATATTAGATGGTGAATTATATCATCACGCTATGTATCTACAAACTATCTCTGGAATTGCAAGGAAAAAAACTTGGGATGAAAGATGTAACTTATTAGAATATTGGATTTATGATATTGCTCTTCCAGATATGGAATTTGAAAAAGATAGACTTCCAATCTTAAATCATCTTAGAGAAGAAGTATTTAAAGATTCTGAGAAAATTAAAGTCTTGGAGCATTATAAATCAAATTCTTGGGATGATATACAGACTTTACATGATAAATGGGTTGAAGAAGGATTTGAAGGCTTAGTTGCAAGGAAACCAGACAAAACCTACGCTTATGGGCAGAGGGGAAGCTCCTGGATCAAATGCAAGCAGTATAGAGACGATGAATTTGAGATTATTGATTATAAAGATGGATTAAGACCTGAGGACTTTTGTTTCATTTGTAAAACTAAAGATGGTAAAGTTTTTTCAGCACAGCCAATCGGAGATAGGGAATTAAAGGCTGAATACATTAGAAACATTGATAATATCATTGGATGCTTAGGTAAAGTGAAATTCTTTAATTATTCTAAAGATGGTATTCCAACTCAAACACATTTTCAATGTGTAAGATATAAAGAAGATTTAGACTAAATAAATAATTATGAACTGTAAAAATAAAGAATTAGAACAAGAATTTTTAGTAGAAGTTACTAGAGTATTAAAAAGGGAAACTGAATTCCCATCATATTATGATTTAGATGTAAATGAATATAATAGCGGTTATATTTCTATACGTTTATATAATTATGTAGATGATCATTCAAGAAGAGTTTTCTTTGCAGTGGACCTTAGAAAATCTGCTGATGAATATACTATTGAGATTGGAGAGTTTGGTCGTATTAGTATAAGTATAAGTGATGATCAGGCAATTGAACTTTTATATTTAATGAATGTATTAAAAAATGCATATATTGATAAATCATTAAATAACTTGAAACGTAAATAGTGAAAGAAATAGTAGAACAAGAATTTGAGGAGAGTATTAAAAGTAATACTTATGTTATAATTGAGTTCAGAAGTGACTGGTGTGTCCCATGCAAGACTATGCATAAGATACTTGAAGAAATTATGTTTACTCATGAGAATATATCAGTATTTGAAGTAGATGCTGATGAAGAAATCAATTTATGTGAAACCTTTAATGTAAGGAATCTTCCTACAACTTTGTATTATAATGATGGTGAATTAGTGTTTAAATCATCTGGAACTAAAACTAAAGAAGATATTTTAAATATCTTTAATTAATAAAATAAAATTATGTATGCACTATATAAAGTAAATGTGTGGATTAAAGCAGATATAGACTCCTATACTCCATTAGAAAAAGTGTTAAACAATATAGAAAATTTACCATCAGGTAAAGTTGACTTTATTGAAGATGAAAATTATCAAACCCAAACAGAAGTATTTATTGAGCCTTTAGAAGAAGCTACAATGAAAATATTCTCTGATAAGAATGAATTATTATTTACTAATAAAAAGTAATTAAACAAACAAAATCACTATTATCATTTGATAGTAGTGATTCCTTAATAAACAATAATGAAGAAGACAAACTTATTTGATAGAAAAGGAATTGAAATAAATATTGGAGATCAATATAAAACTGAAGATTTTGATACAATTTTTACAGTCTATTTCAAAGGTGGAGCCGTGTGTGGTGGTAGAAATTATGAAAGAGCTATTCCATTAGCTTGGGATTTTAATGATGGTGAAGGTACTCCTACTTGTAATGATAACTTAGATTGGTTAGAAATAATAATTAATTTAGAAGATGAAGCTACCAAAGAATGAAAATTATGCAGCAACTGTAGTAAAGATTACTACTCTTGTTCCTCTTGAAAATTGCAGTAATGTACAAGCAGCAATTATAATGGGAAACCAAGTAGTTGTTGGAAAAGATGTACAAATAAATGATATAGGATTATATTTTCCTGTAGAATGTTCTTTATCTAAAGAATATCTTACTGCAAATAATTTATATCGTAAACCAGAATTAAATAAAAATCCTTTAAATAAAGGATATTTTGAAGAAAATGGTAGAGTAAGATGTGTAAAATTTAGAGGAAATAAATCCGAAGGATTATTTATGCCTAAAGAATCACTTCATGACTTTTTAAAAGTTGGGGATGATTTAAATATTGGAGATTGTTTTGATGAACTTAATGGAATTGAAATCTGTAAAAAGTATGTTATTAAAACAAATCAGAGTCAGGTAGGAAATAAATCTAAGCAACTAAAACAGCCCAAAGAAACTAAATTAATAGAAAATCAGTTTAGATTCCATGAGGATACCAGCATGCTCTATAAGAACTTAAATAAAATTAATCCAAATGACTTAATAAGCATTTCCTATAAAATTCATGGAACAAGTGCCATAAGTTCTAAAGTATTATGTAAGAAACAACTTAGCTGGATTGAAAAGATATTAAAGAAATTAGGTGTTAATATAGTTGATACACAATATGATTACTTGTGGTCTTCTCGAAAAGTAATAAAGAATCCTGATTTAAATCCTAATGCTCAAAATTTCTATGATGCTGATATTTGGGGGATTGCTCATAATGAATTAAAAGAATTCCTACAAGATGGTATGACTTTCTATTATGAAATAGCTGGATTTATGCCTTCTGGAGCTTCTATTCAGAAAGATTATGATTACGGATGTGAGTCTAATCAACATCAGAATTATATCTATAGAATAACCTATACAAATCCTGCAGGAAAAGTATTTGAATTAAGTTTCAAACAGGTTCAAGATTTTTGTAGATTAAATGGATTAAAGGCTGTTCCTCAATTATATTATGGTTATGTTAAGGATTTATTTACTTATTTTGGAAGTCAAGAAGATTTAGAAAAATGGAGAAATGATTTCCTAGATTTTTTAAAACATAATTATAACGAAAAAGATTGTTATATATGTAACACTAAAGTACCCGAGGAAGGAGCAGTTATAAGAATTGAAAAGAATGAATTTGAAGCTTTTAAGTGCAAATCTGTTCGTTTCTACGAGAGGGAGACGGCTCTACTTGATAAAGGGGAATCTAATATTGAAGATGAAAACTAATAAATAAGAAATGATGGGATGGGGAATAGGATTTAAAGCTGATGTATATCTTAGTCGAATGCAATTCAATAGTATACAAGAAGTAGAGGAAAAAATAGAAGAAAATAGAAAAGATATTGAAGATGCTAAACAAAGAATTAAAATGTTTGTATCTGCAACACCTAATTCAATAATTCCTAAAGAATGGGAAGAAGAGCCTATTAATTGGTTAGTTAATTCAGTTAATGATTTGTTTGAATTGATTGAAGATTACACTAGAGAAAATGTTCTATTAAATCAATATGTAGAATATTTAGAGGAAAAGAAAGACGATGTTCCTTCAGATGGACTACCAATTGAAGATGATGAAATGACTTATGAACTTTAAAATAATATGCAAGAACAAGAACAAATAATACAACCATTGGGAATTGAGCAGGAATTGATTCAAGCTAATGATGCATTTCAAGAAGAGTTGTTGAAAGAAAAAATAGCTCATCAAAAAGAACCTGAAATTACTTTAGAAGTATTAAGAAGTAGAACTTTGAGGAAGAAATTTGGAATTAAATTAACTCCATATAAAAGAGAAACTCCAAAAATAGGTAGGAATGAAAAATGTCTATGTGGAAGTGGAAAGAAATATAAGAAATGTTGTTTGTAATTATGTGGAATAATACTTATAATTATCTGAAATATAATTGGAAATACATATTTAGAGATTTCAGGAAAGGAATTAATAATCTAATTATATGGTTTCAAATCATATTTCAAGACTCAAATTGGGATGATTACTATATATTTAAAGTATTACAATTTAAAATTAAAAATACTTCTAAATATATCAATAAACATCAAAGATATGTAGGATGTGAAAGAGATGTAGAAATTATGAATACTTGTGTGAATCTAATTGATAAAATTATTAGTAGTTATTATGAAGTAGAATATCAAGATTACTATAAGAATCATTTTACATTTAATCATATTTCTGGAACTGATCAATCTTTACTTAAAAGTAATGTTGATGAAAATAATCTACAAAAGTACTTTAGTAAATATCCAAATGATTGTAGAAGAGCTAAAGGTGATATTAATTCAAAAGAAATTAGTTTAGCTTTAACATTAAGTATACAAAGACATGAGAGAGCAATAAAATTATTATTTACATTAATAGAAAGAAATATCCAGAAATGGTGGGATTAAAAATATGAAAACTACAATAACTGATATAGCATTAAATTTATCTTATAGGTATGTTCTTACAAAAGCTATACTATTTCGGGATTTTTTTAATAAAGGATATAAAACTTTAGATCCTTTTGATTATGAAGAAACATCTATAGTATTAGGAGTAGAAGAAGACTGGTTAATTATGTCATCTGAATATTTTTCACGTAATGATGCAGTGATTTCTAATCAATTTTTAGATATGATATTTATCGTTATAGAAAATAATAAGAATAAATTAAAAATAATTCTGACTGGTAATAAAAATGAGGATTTTGACTTGAAAAAACTAATAGACTCTAAACTTAGATTTTGCTCTAATTTTGTTCCAGATCTTTCTGAATGGATAGCTAGAGAGTATAATAGATACTATAATTTATCAGAAGAAGAGAAATTAATAATTGATGAACAATTTATAAATGATTATAATCAAAAATAATGAAACTAATAAAACCAAAATATGAAATTCTTCAATCACAAGGATTATTTAAAGATATAGAGATAGCAGCAAGAACCTGTTATAAGTCGGAAGGATTAATATGTGAAGGATCTGATAAGAAAATGGTAGATATGTTGATCCAAAGAAAACATTTTGCAATGTTAAGACATGGGACTGTTTATTTACAATATAATCATAATTCATTACATCCTTACATTGGAAGTAATTTATATGAAAAATATAAACAAAACAAATATTCAGAATCCCACTATGATTATATTAATAGAGATACAAAAGCTACTATAGTCACAACTAATTACAATGTTTTAGTAGAAAACAATTGGTTAGATGATTTACAATATCAATGTGAACCAACTAAATATCATGAAAAAAGAATTTCAGTAAGATTTACAACTCAAGTAGCAATATCAAGAGAATATAATAGACACAGTGTTAATTCAATAGCCGAATCTTCAACAAGATATTGTAATTATTCTAAAGACAAGTTTGGAAATGAAATTACAATTAATTTACCGCATTGTGTTACAGAAATTGAGTTAGACCAAGCTCATAAATATACTACTGAAATTGCTATTCCTAATGATGAATATGGGACACTATATGAAAAAGAAACTAAGGAATGGTTAGCAATTGATTGGTGGTTATGGGCTAATGCTTGCACTGAATTAGCTTA
>Ga0302266_10000948_pt1 | contig 28161 bp, 21 predicted proteins | sample III_Bog_E1_2_FD_194559 | JGI IMG/M metagenome (GOLD analysis project Ga0302266, IMG submission 194559) | Peat permafrost microbial communities from Stordalen Mire near Abisko, Sweden - III_Bog_E1_2 | ecosystem: Environmental > Terrestrial > Soil > Wetlands > Peat | place: Sweden: Abisko...
TCGGGGCTGCTTGCACTCATAACAAGGGCCTCCGCAGAAGAATCGACATTGTTTGCACCGGTGATTTTAACATGAACGGATTGGGGCGAGGCGAGGCGGTTGACGATTTTCAGGAAGATGGTTCCGCTCCGGCTGTCGCGCGTGGCATCGAAGAAAAGAGACGGCACTTGTCGCCCGGAACGAGTTGTGTAAGTGGGGACATTCAGAGAATCCGTCACCAGTACATGGTCTCCGTGATTTGAGCTGAACATGGCTTGCGCGTAATAGGATGGAGAGCCGTAGCTGGTCAGCGCGTCATAACCGAGGAGGTCCGAGCGCCATTGCATGGAGCCGCCTTTGGCGAGGTCGCTGACGTTCACGAAGAGCGGTGCGTAACTTGAAAGAAGCACGAGGTCTGAATTGCGTTCCATGCAGCACATCCACGCGGCATCACCGAGCGCGCCCGCCATGTTTGGCGTGGGAGAGCCGACACGGGTGGCCCATTCGCCTACGAAAACTTTTGGGCCGGTGCGCGGACGGTTGTCATACAAATGCGACTGCGCCTCCATCTGTTCCTCAGTTTTGTAGAAATGCTCGTCAACCAAGTCTGGAGTGCGGCTGTGTACACGCAGGGACTCAGGATGATCGTTGCCCACCGTGGAGATGATTTGCAATTGCGGATATTTTGCCTTAATGGCGTCATAAAATTGCGCGAACCGGCCGTTGTAACTGCCGGACTTGTCAAAAAAATCTTCGTTGCCTATCTCGACGTAGCTCAGGGTAAATGGAGTTGGATGACCGTCCTGGATGCGTTGTGCACCCCATTTTGTGCTGGCATCACCAGTCACATATTCAATTTCATCAAGCGCATCTTGTACATAAGGCTGCAAATCCGCGCCCGGCTGGATCACTTTCGGATTTTTGGAATAACCGGCGTAGAGCGCAAGCACCGGCTGCATGTTCAAGTCCTCGCACCATTCCAAGAATTCGAGAAGGCCGAAACCGTCGGTAGTCCAATAACCCCAGGCGTCGTTCATGTGGCCGGGACGTTGAGAAATGTCGCCGATGGTTTTTTTCCAGTCGAAGCGATGATCAAGCTGGTGGCCTTCGAGAAAATCGCCTCCGGGAAAACGCAAAAATGACGGGTGCATCCCCGCCATCAATTCCATCAAATCAGGACGCGTGCCGTTTGGACGGTTTTTATAGGTTGGAGGAAACAGAGAAACCTGCTGAAACCAGATTGTGCCCGGTGCGTCCGCCGTGATGACAAAGAGATTGTCCTTCGACGGTGCGACATCTTTCGTAAACAACGAGAATTCAAATTTTTTCCATTCACCGGAGAGACCGGAAATTTCCGCGCTAGAGTAAACCGTTTTACCATCGACGCTCTGAAGCTTAACAGTGAGCGCGCCAGAAAATCTTCCAACCGATTTCGCGTAAAAGGAAACGCAATATTTCGAATTCGGGTGAACCGGTATTCCCCAGAAACCGGCGTTCATAAAGCCAGCAGGAGAATCTTTAGACGCAAGCGACGCGTCCAGTTTTAGACTGACATTCAGCGCGTCGTTTAAAGGCGTGGAGGCGTCCACGGAAATGGCTCCGTTGCCGACGGCGCTCCAATAGACTGCATTTGTCGGGTTGGCTTTGAACGTGCGGTTGCGGATGAGTTCGGCATAAAGGCCGCCTTCCAGCGCGAAATTAATATCTTCGGTCATCAATCCGTAAAGCGTCGGGCTGACTTCAGCGACGACCTGATCAGCCTTGATTTGCAAAACAGGAATCACCGCAGGCGCTTCAGAAACGGAGTTGGTAGAATCAGAATTAGTTGGTTGAGCGCGCAAAAAGTTGGTGGCCGTGGTTAGCAGAAGAAAATAAAAGCCGAGCAGAAAAATAATTTTGTTACAGAAAGAGAATTTGGATTTCATAGGTAAAAAGTGAACTTAAAGCGGCCCAAAGGCCAATACAAGCCTCGAAATTTCAAGCTCCAGGATTTTGTCCTGAAAAACCTCAATCCGCATTGTTGCTGACTACGAAGACAACAATTTAGCGGTACATCTTAGTTCGTTTTCAACTGCAAGACCGTGATGGAATAAGGTGGAAAAGCGCGAGTGAAATCAGCGCCCAACCCATCCACATTAGAAGTGACGGGTACAATTTTAGTCGGTTCCTGGATTGAATTTGTGTCGTCGGGGCTGCTTGCGCTCATAATGGCGGCTTCCGCAGAAGAATCGACATTGTTCGCACCGGTGATTTTAACATGAACGGATTGGGGCGAGCCGAGGCGGTTGACGATTTTCAGGAATATGGTTCCGTTCTGACTGTCGCGCGTGGCATCAAAGTAAAGCGAAGGCACTTGTCGCGGAGCCGAGGCACCATTGCGTCCACGTGGTGGCTGCCATGTGTAGGTCGGGACGTCCTGCGAGTCGGTCGCCAGCACAACGTCTCCGTGATGTGCGCTGAACATGACTTGCGCGTAATAGGATGGAGAGCCGTAGCTGGTCAGCGCGTCGTAGCCGATGAGGTCGCTGGGCCATTGCATGGAGCGCGTGCTGCGGGGCGTGCTCGTCAGATCGCTTACGTTCACAAAGAGCGGGGCATACGATTCCATAAGCACGAGGTCTGAATTGCGTTCCATGCAGCACATCCACGCGGCATCGCCGAGCGCGCCCGCCATGTTTGGCGTGGGTGAGCCGACACGGGTGGCCCATTCGCCGACGAAAACTTTCGGGCCGGTGCGCGGGCGATCGTCATAAATGTGCGACTGCGATTCCATTTGCTCCTGCGAACGATAATAATGTTCGTCGACCAAATCCGGCGTGCGGCTATGCACACGGAGAGATTCGGGGTGGTCATTACCCACCGTTGAGATGATTTGGAGTTGCGGATATTTGGCCTTGATGGCGTCGTAAAATTGTGAGAATCGCGCGTCGTATGTGTTGGAACGGTCAAACCAGTCTTCGTTGCCGACCTCGACGTAATGCAACGGGAACGGCGCGGGATGACCATCCTGTGCACGAATAGCGCCCCAAGTCGTGCTGGTGTCGCCGGTGATGTATTCGATTTCGTCAAGCGCATCTTGGACGTAAGGTTTCAGGTCATCGCCAGGCGCGACACGTTGCTGGCGCAGCGAGTAACCCGCATAAACGGCAAGCAACGGCTCCATGTGCAGATCTTCGCACCAGTTGAGATATTCCATCAGGCCGAAACCATCCGTGGACCAGTAATCCCACGGGCTGCGGTGTCCGGGCCGCTGCGACGTCTCACCGATGGTTTTCTTCCAGTCGAAACGCTCGTTTATTAAATCGCCCTCCAGATAATTTCCACCGGGCAGACGCAAAAATTTCGGGTTCATGGCGGCGAGCAATTGCATGATGTCGGGACGATTTCCATTTGCACGGTTATTAAAAGTCGGTGGAAACAATGAGACTTGCTGAAACCAGACGGAACCGGGCCTGCCCCACAGCTTGGCCCACCAAGTTTTGGGTTTGGTTGTCGTGATGATCAACTGGTTGTCTTTGGACGGTGAAACATCTCCGGTCGTCAGGGTCACTTCATATTTATCCCAACTTGAAGAAATCTTTGGAACCTCCGCGCTCGCAAAAATAGTTCCGCCGTTTGTGCTTACGATGGCAACCGTGAGAGGGCCGTTGAAGTGTCCGCCTTTGGCATAAAAAGACGCGTGGTAGGCTGTATTCGGCTTGACCGGAATTCCCCAATAGCCGCCGTTTGCAATTCCAACCGGCGAACTTTCAGAAGCGTAGCTTGTATCCAGTTTCAAACTCACGTTTAAAGCCGCATTCAGCGGCTGATTTTTGTCTACCGAAATCGTTGCATTTCCGACGGTGTTCCAAAAAATCGCGTTCGTCGAATTCGCTTTGAATGAACGGTTGCGAATCAGTTCGCCGTAAATTCCTCCTTCGTAGGAAAAATTAATTTCCTCGGTCATCAAACCGTATAGAATCGGACTGACCTTCGCGGCGATTTGATCGGCCTTGATTTGCAAAACAGGAATTGCTGGCGCTCCAGAAATGGAATTGGTGCCTTCCGAATTCGTGGTCTGCGCGCGCAAAAAATTCGTGGCTGTGGCTGCCAGAAGAAAAAAAGTGCAGAGTGGCAAAATAGTTTTGTTCCTGAAAGAGTTGTTTGAGTTCATAGACGGAAGTTCAACTTAATGCTGGGTAAGGGCCATTTCAAGCTTGGAAATTTTGACAATGCAGGGATTGCGCCAGAAAAACCTCATTGCGCTTTACAGCCGCTCGCCCATAAATTCGATCCATGCTTTCGAGAATTTGTTCCGCCGCGCTCAATGGCATCGATGCGTATCCCATCGAAGTCGAGGTCAATGCCGGTTACGGCGATACTCTCGTCGTCATCGTCGGCCTGCCCGACGCGGCCGTGAAGGAATCGCGCGACCGTGTCTCGACTGCGCTCACCAACTCCGGCTACAAATTTCCGATGGGCCGCACCACCATCAACCTCGCGCCAGCCGATGTGAAAAAAGAGGGGCCGAGCTTTGATTTGCCCATCGCAATCGGAATGCTGGCAGCAAGTGAACAAATCGAAACGGACCAACTGGATAATTTTGTAATCACCGGCGAACTCGCGCTGACCGGCGCAGTCCGTCCTGGCAAGGGAATTTTGCCGATGGCATTGCATGCAAAAGCGGACGGCAAAACAGGAATGCTGGTTCCGGAGGAAAATGCGGCGGAAGCTGCGGTCGTTTCCGGCTTGCAGGTAATTCCCGTTCAGAATTTGCGCGAAGCCGCACAATTCCTCGAGGGCGAAATTAAAATAGCGCCAGCGAAAGTGGACATCGCAAAACTTTTCGAGTACGAAAACGATGACGACTGCGATTTTGCCGAGGTCAAAGGCCAGGAAAACGTCAAACGCGCGCTCGAAATCGCCGCCGCAGGCGGACACAACGTCCTGCTCATCGGGCCGCCGGGAACAGGCAAATCCATGCTCGCAAAACGGCTCGCGACAATTTTGCCGCCGCTCACTTTGGATGAAGCTCTTGAAACCACAAAAATTCACAGCATCGTCGGCTTGCTGAAATCCGGCCAGGCGCTCGTCACGCAGCGCCCGTTTCGATCGCCGCATCACACGGCAAGCGACGCCGGACTTTTGGGCGGCAACATCAATCCGACGCCCGGAGAAATTTCTCTCGCGCACCACGGCGTTTTGTTTCTGGACGAACTGCCCGAGTTTAAACGCAGCGTCCTGGAAACGATGCGCCAGCCGCTCGAAGAAGGCGTTGTTACAATATCACGGGCGGCGGGCACGATGACCTTCCCATCGCAATTCATGCTCGTGGCAGCGATGAACCCCACTCCAGATGGAAAAATGCCGGGAGAATCAAGAAGCTCCCCGCGCGAAATTCAAAATTATCTCGGCCGGATTTCAGGACCGCTGCTTGACCGAGTGGATTTGCACGTCGAAGTGCCGCAGGTGAAGTTCCGGGAAATTTCAGGCGACAAAACCGGCGAGGCTTCCGCACAAATTCGCTTGCGTGTCATGGCCGCGCGCCAGCGCCAGCAAAAGCGGTTTGCGCACAAACCAAAGATCACTTGCAACGCGCGCCTCGGCCCAAGAGAGCTGAAAGTATTCTGCGCGCTTGACGATTTGACAAAGGAACTGCTCAAAAATGCGATGGCAGAATTGAATTTTAGCGCACGCGCCTACGACCGGATATTAAAGGTGGCGCGGACGATTGCGGACCTAGCCGGTTCGGAAAACATCCAAAGCGAACATGTTTCAGAGGCGGTTCAATATCGTTCGCTCGACCGGCAATTATGGACTTAAATCAAGGAGCTCGGTCTCGCAGTTCGAATACAAATAGTGAACAATTTGCCGGAAGAAATGTCATAAGAAATGTCATATTTGAAAAGAAAAATTATTGCGCAAAAATCGAAAAGTTGAAAAATTATTTCACGGATAAAATGTGACTGGACACAGACTGCATATAGTTCCAACCGTCGGTTTATTAATTTTGGCGGTATTGTTGGCAACGGGCGCGCGCGGGGCAAGTTTCACCGCGACGCTCGATCGCGACACCATTGCGCTTGGCGAGCAGGCGACCCTGACGTTGAGATTCGACGGTGATGCGCCACCAAACCCACCGCAGCTTGCGGAAATACCAGGACTGAAATCCGGCTATGTTGGAAATCAGTCCATGAATCTCAACATCAATGGCGTTGCAAGTTCGATTGTCACTTATACCTACGTGGTGACGCCGGCAAAAAGCGGAGAATTTACGATTCCGATTGTGGCTTCCGACGCGAACGGCAATTCAATTTCCGCAACACCGCTCAAACTGACGGTGACCACCGTAAGCGCCCCAACAGCTGCAGCCGTCAATTCGGGAAACGAAGCCGCATTTCTAAAGCTGACCTTTCCGAAGCCAAAAATTTATGTCGGAGAATCTGTCGTGGCCCAACTTGACATTTATCTCCGAGACGATGTGCAAAATTTTGGAAACTTCCAGTTGACCAGCTCGGCCGCCGACGGTTTTACGCCCGGTAAAATTGTAGAATTACAGAACCAACGCCGCCGCCTGCAGGTCGGCAACCGCATTTATACAATCATTCCGCTTGCTGTGCCGCTCACCGCCGTCAGAACCGGCGCGCTCACGGTTGGCCCGTTTACTGCCAGCATGGTCATTGTGCTTCCGTCACAAAACGAGGGCGGTGACCCGTTCATCCGGCAATTCTTCAATCAAGGCGAGCAAAAGTCGATTTCGCTCGCAACGGATGTTGCGGATGTCGAATCGCTGTTGCTTCCGGATCAAAACAAGCCCGCGTATTTCAGTGGCGCAATTGGCAATTTCACCATGACCGCCAGCGTCGGCCCGACGAACATGACTGTCGGCGACCCAGTGACTGTCCGCGTGCAGATTTCCGGGCACGGCGCGATGGATGCCATTCAATTGCCAGACCAATCGTCACTGCAGAATTTCAAGATTTTCCCGCCGACCACAAAAACTGAAATCACCGACCAGCTTGGACTCGAGGGGAAAAAATCATTTGAAGAAATTGTAACACCGCAAAATGCCGACGTGCATGAATGGCCGCAATTTTCCTTTTCGTTTTTCAATCCCGACGACGGAAAATATCACACGCTCACGGAAGCCGCCGTGCCGCTCACCGTGAAAGCCGCCGGCACTTCGCCGATGCCGCCGATTGCGGCAACCAAAAATTCCGCGCCGGAAAACCAGTCGCCTCAAGACATTCTGCCAATCAAGGAAAACCTTGGAACGCTCTCGCAAACCAAAATTCCGCTCGTCGCCCAGCCGGCCTTTCTCGCCGCGCAAGCCCTGCCGGTGCTGGCGTTCCTTGCCGTGTTCATCTGGCGCAAACGCACGGACAGCCTTGCAAACAATCCGCGCCTCCGCCGCCAGCGCGCCGTGGCCGCGCTGGTCGCCAGTGGCCTGGACGACTTGAAAAGATACGCGGCGGCGAACCAGCCGGATGAATTTTTTGCGACGCTGTTTCGGCTTTTGCAGGAGCAACTGGGCGAACGGCTGGATTGCCCCGCCTCGGCCATCACGGAAAACGTGATCGACGAGCACCCCGTTTTGAGCGGTGCAACCATAGAAACCATCGACAGCCTGCGCGAGCTGTTCCAGCTTTGCAATCAGGCGCGTTATGCGCCCGTGCGCGGCACCAGTGAACTGAATTCCGTCGCGGAAAAATTTGAGAAAACCCTGCGTGAACTTCAGGAGGTGAAGGCGTGAAAACAAGTTTAATCATTTTGTTGGCGCTGGTGGTTGCCGGAAATATTTTCGCGGCGGATGTGGCCTCCGACTTTTCCGCCGCGAACGAGCTTTACGCCAAGGGGAAATTTTCTGACGCGGCGGACGCTTACGAAAAAATTCTCCAGTCGGGCGCGCAGTCGCCCGCGCTGCTGTTCAATGCGGGCAACGCGGAATTCAAGGCCGGCCATCTCGGGCTGGCGATCGCCGCGTATCGCCGGGCCTCGCAGTTGTCTCCGCGCGATGACGAGATTCGCGCCAACCTCGCGTTCGTCCGCAACCAGGTGCAGGGCGCAACGTTTCGTGAAAGCCGCTGGCAAGGCTGGTTCGGCGCGCTGACGTTGAACGAGGGCGCGCTGCTGACGGCGGCGTTGTTCTGGATGACGCTGGCGTTGTTCATCGCGCGACAGCTTCGCCCCGTGCTGGTTCCAAAATTGAAAACCACCACCCGGTTGTTTGCCACCCTGACCATTTTTTCCGCATCCGTGCTGGGCGTGCAGGCGGCGAATCATTTTTGGTCGGCCACCGCCGTGGTGGTTTCCACCGGGGCGACCGCCCGCAGCGGGCCGTTTGACGATGCGCAGAGCGCGTTCACCGTCCACGACGGCGCGGAGCTTTCCGTTTTGGACCGGCATGACAACTGGGTTCAAGTCGCCGGCGGCGCGGGCCAGACCGGCTGGCTGACGGTGAAGCAGGTTGAAGTTTTGCCCGGCACATGAGTGGCGGCTGTGAATAATTTGCTTGAACACGGCAACAAACTTTTTGTCAGAATGTCGTCCATCGGAAAAACAAATTAAAACATGAGCACAGGAATAAACGCAATTAACGAAGCGGTGAAGGAAGCCAGCGCTTTCACGCATCCGCTGTTTAACGAACTCGGAAAGGTCATCGTCGGCCAGCAATACCTGACCGAACGATTGGTCATCGGCCTGCTGGCCAACGGCCACGTTCTGCTAGAAGGCGTGCCGGGGCTGGCGAAAACTTTGGCCGTCAAATCCATGGCCGCGTGCATCAGCGTCAAATTCTCACGCCTGCAATTCACGCCGGACATGCTGCCCGCCGACGTCGTTGGCACGCAGATTTACAATCCGCAGTCCGGCGGCTTCAGCACGCGCAAAGGGCCGGTCTTCGCCAACCTCGTCCTCGCCGACGAAATCAACCGCGCGCCGGCCAAGGTGCAGAGTGCGTTGCTGGAGGCGATGCAGGAAAAACAGGTCACCATCGGCGACCAGACCTACAAATTGGAGGAACCCTTTTTGGTTTTGGCGACGCAAAACCCGATTGAGCAGGAAGGCACTTATCCGTTGCCCGAAGCGCAGGTTGACCGCTTCATGCTGAAATTAAAAATCGGTTATCCGACGCGCGCGGAGGAACGGCAGATTCTGGAAACAATGGCGAAAACATCCGGCCAGCCGAGTTGTAGCGCCGTCGTCACGCCGGCTCAAATTCTGAAGGCCCGCGAAATCATCAACGACATTTACGTGGACGACAAGGTGAAGGATTACATCGTGGACCTGGTCTGCGCCACGCGCGACCCGGATCATTACAAGATCGCGGTGAAGGATTTCATCCAACTCGGCGCGTCGCCGCGCGCGACCATCGCGCTGACGCTGGCGGCCAAGGCCTACGCGTTCCTGAAAGGCCGCGGCTACGTCACGCCGCAGGACGTGAAAAGCATCGGCATGGACGTGTTGCGCCACCGTGTGGCCATCACCTACGAGGCCGAGGCCGAGGAAAAGACGAGCGAGATCGTCATCCAGAAAATTTTTGATGAATTGCCCGTGCCATAAGCGAATGAAGAATTTAGAAGGAAGAATGAAGAAACAATCTTGCGCTCTGAATTGTAACTAGCGCGGAAGAGAATTCTTCATTCTGCATTCTTCCTTCATCATATTCCCATGATTCCCCGCGAGATTTTAAAAAAAATCCGGCAGATCGAGCTGCGCACAAACCGCATCGTGACGGAGACGCTCGCGGGCCAGTATCATTCCGTCTTCAAAGGCCAAGGCATGAACTTTGACGAGGTGCGCGAATACCAGCCCGGCGATGACGTGCGCGCCATTGACTGGAATGTCACCGCGCGGATGAATCATCCGTTCATCAAAAAGTTCGTCGAGGAACGCGAACTCACGCTCATGCTCGTCGTGGATGTGAGCGGGTCGGGGCTGTTCGGCTCGCGCGACCAGTCCAAGCGCGAACTCGCCGCCGAGATCGCCTCGGTGCTCGCCTTTTCCGCCATCCGAAACAACGACAAGGTGGGCCTCATTCTTTTCAGCGATGAAGTTGAGAAATTTATTCCGCCGCGCAAGGGCCGCAGCCACGTCCTGCGTGTAATCCGCGAGGTGCTGTTCTTCGAGCCGATGCGGCGCGGAACGGATTTGAAAACCGCCTTGGATTTTTTGATGCGCGTTCAGTCGCACAAAGCCATTGCAGTAATAATTTCCGACTTTCTGAGTTCAAAAAGCAGCGGCGCGTTGCCGAAGGAATTGCAAACGTCACTGCGCATGGCCAATCGCAAGCACGACGTCGTGTCCGTGCAAATCACGGATCGTCACGAACTGGAACTGCCGAAACTGGGCCGGTTGATTTTGGAAGACGCCGAGACCGGCGAAATCCTGGAACTTAACACGGCCAGCGCCGGCAGTCGCGCTGCCTTTGCGTTGCGACAGGAAAAAATGCGCGGCGAAATCGCAAAACAATTTCGCTCAGCCGGAATTGATTCGATTCAACTGCGCACGGACGAGGCGTATTCTGCGGCGCTCGGCAGATTTTTTGAAACGCGTGAAAAACGGAGGTTGCGAGGATGACAAACGCCGCAGCACAAATTAACGACATCCGCGACATCAAGCCGCCGATTGAGATTCACAGTGGCTGGGAATGGCTGTGGTGGACACTCGGCGCGCTGGCGTTGTTTGTGATCGCCTCGCTCGTCTGGCGGCACATCCACAAACGCATGACGCAGGTTTCCATCGTGCCGCCGGTGCCGGCGCACGTCCGCGCGAAGCAAAAGCTGGAGGCAGCGCTCGCGCTGATTTCGCAGCCGAAGGAATTTTGCGTTCTCGTCTCCGACACGATCCGTTTTTACCTCGAAGAACGCTTCCAATTTCGCGCGCCGGAGCGGACGACGGAGGAATTCTTGCGCGAACTCGGTGGAACGGATCTGCTCGCGCCGGAACAGAAAGAATCGCTCGGCAATTTTCTGGAAAGTTGCGACCTCGTGAAATTTGCGAAATACGAACCGGGTGAAAAAGAATTGCGCGAGCTGCACGGCTCGGCGGTGAAATTGGTCGAGGAAACCGAGCCGAGGGAAAATTCAAACCCTGAACCGCAAGCACAGAACGCTGAAGTCAAATGACGTTTGCCCATCCATATTTGCTGCTTCTGCTGCTGCTTTTGCCATTGCTCGCGTGGATGAAAGGCAGGCGTGGTTCACCGCCGGCGTTTTTATATTCGTCGGTGAAACTGGTGGAAGGCCTGACGAAAGCGCGGCGTTCGCGAGCGGGAAGTTTTCTCGCTGCGCTGCGCTGGCTCACGCTCGCCATTTTTATTTTCGCGTTGGCGCAGCCGCGCCTGTCGAAAAGCACGACGGAGGTGAAAGCCAGCGGCATTGACATCGTATGCGCGCTGGATTTGTCAGGCAGCATGACCACCGGCGATTACATCGTGAACGGCCAGCAGGTCAGCCGCATAGACATGGCCAGACCGGTGTTGAAGCAGTTTATCGAAGGCCGGCCCAATGACCGCATCGGGCTTGTCGTTTTTGCGGCGGAGGCGTTTATCGCAGCGCCGATGACGCTCGACCACGATTATTTGCTCGAAACCGTTGACCGCATCGGCATCGGCACGATCAACTCGGATGCGACGGCGATCGGCGACGGCATCACGACGGCGCTGAACCGGCTGCGCGAATTGAAATCCAAAAGCCGGATCATCGTCCTGATGACCGATGGCGCGAACAATTCCGGCAAGATAGATCCCATCACGGCGACACACGCGGCTCAGGCGCTCGGCGTGAAGATTTACACCATCGGCCTGGGCAACCGTGAGATCGTCCAGCAGATGGGTCTGCCGCAGGGATTCTTGCCAGACGAGGACACGTTGCAGCAAATCTCGGACATGACAGGCGGCAGATATTATCGCGCGGACAACGCGGAGAAGTTTCAGAAAATTTATGCGGAAATTGACAAGCTTGAAAAGACCGAGGCGGTCATCAACAAATACACCGAATACCGGGAGTTGTTCGCGTGGTTCATCGCCGGAGGGCTGGCGCTGCTGTTGATTGAAATAATATTGGGGCAAACTATTTTTCGGAGGCTGCCATGAGATTCGAGCATCCAAACTTACTCTGGCTGTTGCTGATTTTGCCGCTGGCGCTCGGCACGCTTTTTTGGTTTGCAACGCAGCAAAAGCAAAAACTGCTGGCGCAATTTGTGTCCGCGCGATTGTTGCCGGCGTTGACAACGGGCATTTCTCCCGCTCGCCGGAAAATGCGGTTCGCATTCTTAATTTTGGCCGTTGCATTCTTAATTGGCGCGCTTGCCCGTCCGCAGCGCGGTTACGATTTGGAGGAAGTCGAACAGCGCGGACTGGACATTGTCGTTGCGGTGGACACCTCGAAATCAATGCTCACGGCTGACATCGCCCCGAACCGGCTGGCGCGCGCCAAATTGGCGGCGCTGGAATTGTTGCGGGATGCAAAGACCGACCGGCTCGGTTTGGTCGCCTTCGCCGGTGAGGCGTTTTTGGAATGTCCGCTGACGATTGACGACACGGCGTTCCAGCAAAACGTCCAGGCGATCGACGTGAATTCCATTCCCGAAGGCGGCACGGCCATTACATCGGCCATTGACACCGCGCTAGACACGTTCAAGGAAAAAGATCATTACAAGGCACTCGTGCTGATGACCGACGGCGAGGAAAATGTTGATGAGGCCGCCGTGATCGCTTCCGCCAAAAATGCGGCGAAGGCGGGGTTGAAAATCTTCACAATCGGCATCGGGACTGCGGAGGGCGATTTGATCCGCGTAACGGATGCCAACGGGAATTCCGATTATGTCCGGGACCCGGACGGCAACGTGGTGAAGTCACACTTGAACGAGCCGCTGCTGCAACAGATAGCCGCCATCACCGGCGGATTTTACCTGCCATTGCGCGGCGCGAACACTATGGACACGCTTTACGAACGCGGCCTTGCGCCGATGCCGAAATCTGAGAGCAAGGAAAAATTGATCCGGCGTTTTCACGAGCAATTCCAGTGGCCGCTGGCGATTGCGATGCTGTTGTTGCTGGGCGCAATTTTTTTGCCGGAGCGGTCTACGCAGACGGCCACCAAGTCCAAAGGCAACACGGAGGCCATCGCCGCGCTCCTCGCAATTCTCTTTTTGCCGGTCGTTGCACAGGCTTCGCCGGCAAGTGCGATGAGCGATTACAAATCTGGAAATTACACGAACTCACTCGCGGAATTTTCACGGCTTGCGGAAATCCAGACGAACGATCTGCGTTTGTTTTTCGACGCAGGCGCGGCGGCGTATCGCGCAACGAATTATGACGAGGCGTTGAGGAATTTCCAGTTGATAACGCTGTCGCCGGATTTGAAATTGCAGCAGCAGGCGTTTTACAACCTGGGCAACACGCTCTACCGGATGGGTGAGTTGAAATTCACGCCGGACGCGGACGGCCTGGGAGCGATGACCGAAGCGTGGACGAATGCGCTGCAAAGCTACGCGTATGCGGTGCAATTGAACACGAACGACGCGGACGCGGCGTTCAATTTTGGTTTCGTCAAAAGCCAGCTTGATTTGATCGCGCAACTGCGCGAGGCGATGCGGCGCGCAAAAGGGGAAGCCGATGACGCTGTGCGCCGTGCGCAGTTTCATCGCGCACTGGAAATCATGGAGCAGCTCACACAGAACAAGATCGCGGCGAAACAATTTCAAGATTATACAAAAAAACTGAAGGACATTGATGCGATTGCCACGCCCAATCAAAAATAGCTTGCTGCCGTTGTTGCTCTTTTTTGTCGCGCAAAAAGCTTGCGCACAGTTCGCGGCCGCCGACGATTATTTCAACGGCGGCGCGCAGCTTTACATTTCCAACAACATTCCAGCCGCTCTCGAAAAAACGGAAGACGGTTTGAAATTTTATCCCGATGACGCGAAACTGAAAAAGCTCGAGGAATTGCTGAAGCAACAACAGAAGTCGCAGAGCAGCCAGTCACAGCAAAACCAGCAGCAGCAACAGTCGCAATCGCAGCAAAATGCAAACAATCAAAAAAACCAGCAACAGAATCGACAACAACAGCCGTCACAGAAGAATTCTCAAGACCAAAAAAGTGACGGGCAGCAAAAATCTTCCGCCGGGAATTCAAACGGTGAAAAGAAAGAAAATGAGAACGCCGAAAGCCAGCCTGTTGCCGGCCAGATGACGCCAGAGGAAGCAAAAAAGCTGTTGGACGGTCAAAAAGACGACGAGCAAATTTTGCAATTGAAGCCCCAGGGGAAGCCGGAAGACCCAAATCGGCCCGTCAAAGATTGGTGATTGCAAAATCAATCCATGGAATTTGTTTGGGGAAGTATTAATTCCCGTTCTCGTAGCCAGCAGAAAATCACCGGGGTCACGATCAGGATGCACGCGAGGCTGCTCAGCATGCCGCCGATGACCGGTGTCGCCAGCGGTTTCATCACTTCCGCGCCGGTGCGATGACTCCACAAAATCGGCAGCAGGCTCGCGACAATGGTGGCCACCGTCATCACCTTTGGACGCAGCCGCAATCGCGCGCCGTCCTTCACCGCCTGAATCAAATCCATGCGCGAAAAATGTTCGCCGCATTCGGCCATTTTCTTTTTCACCGCCTCGTCCAGATAAACCACCATCACGACGCCGGTCTGGATTGCCGTGCCGAACAGCGCGATGTAGCCGACCCACACGGCCACGCTGAAGTTGTAGCCGAGCAGCCATTGCAGGAACACGCCGCCGGTCAGCGCGAACGGCACGGCGAGGATCACGTGCGCCGCCTCCTTCGCGCTGTGGTAAACGATGTAGAGCAGCAGAAAGATGACGAACAATGCCGCCGGCACGATAAGCTCTAAAGTCTTTTGCGCGCGGATCTGGTTTTCGTATTGGCCGCTCAATTCAATCGTCATGCCGGGCGGCAACTGGATTTCATTCGCAAGGCGAGCCTGCGTTTCCTTCACGAAACCGCCGAGGTCGCGTCCCTCGACATTCGCCTGCACGAACACGCGCAAACGTCCATTTTCGCTGTTGATTTCGCTCGGCCCGATTTCACGGTGGATTGTAGCAACCTGCCCGAGCGGAACACGGTCGCCTGACGGAGTCGGCACCAGAATATCGCCGAGGTGCTCAATGTCGTCGCGTTCGTCGCGTTGCAGCCGGACTTGAATGGGAATCCGTTCGCGCCCGGAAATCGCGGTGGAAACATTGTCGCCGCCGATCCCGCCCTCGACCAAGTCCATGACATCCTGAGCGCGCAGGCCGTAACGCGCCATCGCCGCGCGATCCACCTCGATGTCGAGATACGGCTTGCCTTCCGTGCGCGACGCGGCCACGCCGACCGCGCCGGGAATCGTGCGGACGACGCGCTCCACCTCGAACGCCTTTTGCTGGAGCGCGTCGAGGTTGTCGCCGAGAATCTTGATGCCGACCTGCGCGCGGATGCCGGTGCTGATCATCAGAATGCGATTTTCAATCGGCTGCAAAAAGCCGGGCACGTAGCCGGGCATCTGCGACAATTTCTCCTCCAGCTCGGCGACGAGTTTTTCCTTGGTCATGCCCGGACGCCATTGCGATTCCGGCTTGAGCATGATGGTGGTCTCGATCATCTCGATCGGCGCGGGGTCGGTGGCGGTCTCGGAACGGCCCAATTTGCCGCCGACGCTCGCGACTTCGGGCGTCTGGCTGATGACCTGGTCCTGCCACGCCATGATGCGTTTCACTTCCGTGAGCGACGTGCTGGGCAGCAGCACCGGCATGAAGAGCAAACTGCCTTCGTTCAGCGTCGGCATGAATTCGCTGCCCATGCCTCGAGGGAGCTTCGCTCCCAGTTGAGGGTTGATGGTTGAAAGTTGAGAGGCAATTTTCGCCGGAACACCGAAGGCCAGAACCAGCGCGGCGGCGACCAAAATCAACGCAATGCCGAGCACAGTTCTTCGCCAGCGCAATGCCCAATCCAGAATCGGGTTGTAAATCGCCAGCAGGATTTTCATCAGCGGATTTGAGTCTTCGGAACGGAACGGGCCGCGGATGAAAGTCGCGCACAGCGCCGGCACAAGCGTTATCGCCAGAATGGTTGAACCGGCCATCGCAAAAGTTTTGGTGAATGCGAGCGGATGAAACAGTTTTCCTTCCTGTCCGCTCAACGCAAACACCGGTATAAACGCAAAGATGATGATCACCATCGCAAAGAAAATCGGGCGTCCGACCTGTTGCGCCGCTTCGAGCGTGACTTGCAGCGACTCGGCCTTGTTCAGCTGCGCGCCCTTCTTTTTCTCCGCCAGCTCGCAATGGCGGATGGCGTTCTCGGCCATGACGATGCCTGCGTCCACCAGCACGCCGATGGCGATGGCAATGCCGGAAAGCGACATGATGTTCGACGTGATGCCGAACTGGTTCATCAGGATGAACGAAACGAGGATCGAAAGCGGCAGCGGCAGCGTGACGATGAGGATGCTGCGGAAGTGGAACAGGAAAAAAATGATGACAACCGTGACGAGCACGGCCTCCTCGGTCAGCGCGTGCTTGAGCGTGTCGAGCGTGCGGTCAATCAATTCGCTGCGGTCATAAAAGGATTTGATGCTGACGCCCGGCGGCAGGCTCGGCGAAATCTGCGCAATCTTGGCTTTCACGTCGCGGATGACTTGCATCGCGTTTTCGCCGGTGCGCATGACAACGATGCCGCCGACGGCTTCGTGCCCGCCGACGTCAAGCGCGCCGCGCCGGAAATCGCCGCCGACCTGCACGGTCGCCACGTCCTTGAGATAAACCGCCGTGCCGCTGCTCTGCGTCAAGACGATGTTCTCCAAATCCGCATTGGAATTGACGAGGCCGACGCCGCGCACGACAAATTCCATCCCGTTTTCCTCAATCACCTTGCCGCCGACGTTCAAATTGCTCTGCTTTACGGCGTCCATGACCATTTGCATCGTCACGTTCATCGCGCGCATCCGCAGCGACGAGACATCAATCTGATATTGCCGCACGAATCCGCCGACGCTCGCGACTTCCGCCACGCCGGGAACGGCGTTGAGTTGATAACGCACGAACCAGTCCTGAATCGAGCGGAGCCGGCCCAAATCGTAGCCGCCGTTTGGCGCGAGCTTCGGGTCAACGTCGAGATAATATTGGTAAACCCAGCCGAGACCGGTCGCATCCGGGCCGAGCATCGGCGTGACCCCGGCGGGCATCGTGCTGCCGAGATAATTCAGCCGCTCCAGCACGCGCGACCGCGCGAAATAATTGTCAATCTTGTCATCGAAAATAATCGTGACGAGCGAGAAGCCGAACATGGAATTGGCGCGGACGGTCTTCACGCCCGCGAGTCCCTGCAGATTCACCGAGAGCGGATATGTGACCTGATCCTCGACCTCCTGCGGGCTGCGCCCCGGCCAGTCGGCGAACACGACGACCTGGTTTTCGCTCAAGTCGGGAATCGCATCCACCGGCGTGCGATAAACGGCGCGGACGCCGAAGCCGATGAGCAGCGCCACGCCGCAAAACACCAGGAAGCGGTTGCGCAACGACCACTCTATGATGCGATTGATCATGGCAGTGTGGGTTAATTGTCGCTGCTTTTGGAAATTTGCGTCTCAGCGTCAATCAGCAAGTTGCCAGACGTGACGACCCTTTCGTCCTCCTTCAAACCGGCGAGGACTTCGACGTATTCGTCGCCGATGCGGCCGAGTTTGACTTTACGCGGTTCAAAAAAGTTGCCGCCAGTATCCACGTAAACCACCGGTTCTGCGCCCGGTGACAATACCGCGCTGCGCGGAACAGCCAGCACTTCTTCGGTTTTGGCGATGACGCTGGCATTTGCATAAAGCCCGCTGAAAAGCCTGTTCGCACCGAAATCGCCGGCTTCGACCGGCGGGTTCAAAATTTCCGCACGCACGGTCGTGCTGCCGCTAGTGGTGTCGAAATTCACATCAGCGTAGGGCTTTATGCCGTGAAGTTTGATTTGCGCCGTGTAACTTTTGCCCGGAGCCGACGGGACAATGACGTCGAAAGTCTGACTGGTTTTCAGCCACGCCAGATCGCGTTCGTAAGCGGTGAACTCAAACCAGGCTGCCTGCCTTGAATTCGCCGAGATGCTGCCTGCCACGCGCAGCGTGTGGACGATGGCACGTTGCTGCACCAGAACAGTCTGGACGTTGGCGACATTCACGCTGTCCGCGTTGAGCTTGAGGCCGAAGCCGGTGTTGGTGCCCTCTGCATTTTCGTAAATCGGCACCATGTCCATGTTGCAAATCGGGCATTTGCCCGGCTTGTCCGACTTGATCCACGGGTGCATCGGGCTTTGGTAGTAAAGGATTTTACGACCGGCTGCAGCGGCGGGAGCGGCAGCCGTTGGCGCAGATCCGTGCCGCGCGACGAACCACGTGGCCGTCGCGCTGACCGCGGCAACGAACAAAACGAGCAATAGGATTTTCGGCTTCATAAATATCCTTCGTTAGAACGAGCAGCAGCCGGACGACGTCGGCGCCGCATTTGTGCCGGTTGAATCCGCATAGACCGGCTGGAGCTTCATGCCGCAAATCGGGCAGGCGCCGGGCTTGTCGTATTTGATGCTCGGATGCATCGGGCAGGCGTAGTAAAGAATTTTGCGGTCGCTGGCGGCGGCACTCGACGGTCCCAGATGGTGCGGCGCAATCCAGCCGGCGGCCCCTCCGAGCGTGACGGCCAGAACAACGATTAAAATCAGCTTCGTATTCATAAATTTTTTTCTTTCGCTTCAATCACCGCCGTTTGTGCGCGGCGGAAAAGGTTCAGACAAGACACGGGCACAATGATTCCGTGGAGCAAGGGAACAGATCCGAAGCGCGCCGGCTCAAGGCACAATTCGGGCGGGAAAATGTGAATATCAGATCAACCTGGCGCAGTCCCGCGCATAAAGCGCGGCGCGGGCAGCTGTCAAAGGAGAAGCAGCGACGGGAGAAATCGAGGCAGCCGGACTTTCAGGCAGGATCCAGGCCGCGACATTTGGGGCGAGCAATGTAATTGAACCGGGAGCGCCGACCTTTTGCGCCGGAACTGCGGGCTGGCTTTGCGGATTGGAAGAATTTTTGGCCGCGCAACAGGGCATATGACAGCCAGCGCCACCACAATTCATCGCCGACTTGGCGCACGCGGGCAACGCCTGCGCGGGCGCGAAGGGCGTCCACACCAGCAGCACGCTGCACAAAATGGCGATCAATAGTTTCACAAGTTTATCTGGCTGCACGACCAACGGTTGTCACTTGTCGGCATCCTGAATTTTTTTGATGTAGGTGGCCGGGTCCTTGTCAAATTTTGCCTTGCACATCGGGCAGCACAGGTTCACTTCCTGGCCTTTATAGACAAAGGTGTAGGGCTTGCCCATGTCCCCGCCGATCTGTTCGCCGGAGACGGGACAGGTCTTGAGCAAATCCGGCTTGGATGAGGCGGAGGCGACCGAGTTTGTATCGGCGGCGCGGGTTGTGGATGGAATGATGCAAAGCGCTGCGGCCAGGGCCAGCCCGCCGATGATCTGCTGATTGAATGTCTTCATATTTATACCTGTTTTACCAACGCTGTTACGAACAGCCATGGTTAAATACACCGCCGCAGCCTTAAACCCTCAAAAATTCTGATTTCTTCTGCGGGAACCCGGTCAAGATACATCGCTGGTCAAAATGCACAAGCAGCGCGGAGAATTTCCGGTCGCGATGCAAGCCGGATTTGGGCAAGGCATTCTCGCCCAAAAAACAAAATTGCCGGGACAGTTTCCTGCCCCGGCGTGATGATTTTGACGGTGCCCGACCGGAAGATCTATTGCGAACGTTGCATGGTGTCGGGCAGGTTGTTAGGGGACAATGATCGTGGCGGGCTGGCTCCACGGGCCGTTGTTCACCGTCTTGGGCGCCTTGGCGCGTACGCGCGACCAGAGGCGCGTCCCGCTCGTCAAGCCTGTGTGGCTGGCCTTGCTGCCGGTGGAGCCTGCCACCATGGTCCAGTTGGCTTCCACAGTGGGGTCGCCGGTGCAGTGCATGTGTTCATAGCCGTGGCTGCCGCTGACGGAGTTCCAATGGCTGTCCACCGTGCCGGGAGTGTCTCCGGTCGTCAGCGAGAGATTTTGCACCTGCGGCAATTTGCCCACGGGCGTGGGCTGGACCTTGGTGTCGAGATTGGCCTTGGCGATGATCACCGGGTCGCCGCCGCTGACTTTCTGCACATAAGGCAGCGACACGTTCAAATCCGCCATCACCACCGCGGCTGATGCGTCGCGCGCGAGCACCGCCGCCGTGTGTGCCTGCGCCGCCGTTGTCACCGCGCTGATTTTCGCATCCAGATCCGCCGTGTGCGCGCTGGACGTGACCAGCGGCGGATCGGGACTGGTGAATACCGTTGGATTGTCGGAGAAACCCTTCGGGACATTTTTGCCCACTCGAAGGACTTCCTCCGCATTTGCATTGTTCAAGTTAAGAACAGCTTTCATTTTATTTGCTCCGGGTTGTGGCCGGGCTGGACCCCGCACGCTGCCGTCATTTCCACTGCTCACATTCCACTGACCGACTTCAGGTGCCATGGTTTTTTCCGGCCGTTGTTAAACTAACACCGGAAATTTTAGCAGAATCCATGAACCTGTCATTTTACATGTTTTGCCGTGCCCATAACAAAAAAAGTATGTCCGCAGTAGCACGCACTGGAATCGCTCCAGCCTCGACCGGGCTGAAATCAGCGTTTACTGAACCCATTTCAGCGGCTCCTAAAATGGATTCAGGAACTCCTGAAACGCTTTCAGGAACTCCTAAAATGGTTTCCGCGACTCCTAAACTCAAAAAAGGAACTCCTGAACCGAAAAAAGCGATTCCTGAAATCCTTTTAGGAACTCCTAAACTCAAAAAAGTGGTTCCTAAAGGGAAAATAGGAACTCCTAAAATGAAAAAAGGAACTCCTAAAATGAAAATATGAGATGGATTTTTGGCCAAAAACGTCAAAAAACAGGGTTTTTTGAAGGGTGTCGGAACCGGCTTTAATGCTGAATCTGACGGAACCTGCTGAAAACAGGGAATTTAGCCAAAAAATGGCAGATTTCCGGCTTCTGACATGGAAAATGCGTGAATTTCACGCAAATGGTGGGAATGGGGGTGTTAAGGAGTGACGCCTTTACGATGAATCTTATCGTGGCAGACGTTGCAAACCGTTATCAAATTTTCTGCCGCATTTTCACCGCCTTTAACATGTGCTTCCAGATGATGAAGTTCAAGGTGATGACGAGGGTCTGAAGGACTAGCCATCCCATGATGCCATTCACATTTTGTGCATTTGTAATCGTCCCTTTTCAAAACATCAACGCGAACATCGTCAGGAATATTCCGGTCGTGTGCCGGTAGCTGGTGCAACGAATCCAATACATAAACTCCAATCGGCAAATCTGGTCTGCCAGTTTGTTTTGTTGTCACCGTCCAACCGTATTCCGTGCGAAGCTCTCTGACTCTGCGCCCCCATTCCTTTTTGTCATTCGCAACGTATCGCAATTCTTCGCCGGTAACTGGTTTGCCAACATTCTCTTTTAGAAAGGAGAGAATCTTGTCTCTGACGCCACCTTTCTGTTTCCTTATGGCGTAAAGGGCTCAGTCCCGAATAAATTCAAGCTGGAACTGTCAGTCCTCGCCATGGCTTCGCCATAGGGTGTAACCCTGCCGCAAAATTATTTTGAGGGATTTTCCCCTGCACGGGGTAAGTCAATTGCAACAAACACCGGCGCAATGCAACGTTGGACAAAATGCAAATCAACCGGCCATCAACCGGATTGTCTTGGCCATTTAAAAACAATAAACTGCGGTCGGTGGACGAAATCTCCGCCGCCCTTATCCGATGAATAAAGAAAATACCTATCCCGCCGATGAAAAGCTTGGCGCGCTCCTGCGCGAATCCCGGGTGTCCCCGGCGTTGCCGCCGCGTTTTCAGGAAAATGTCTGGCGGCGGATCGAAGATGCCGAAGCGCCCGCAAAATCAGGCGGCAGCATCGCATGGCTGGAGGCGCTCGTCGCATTGATGCTGCGTCCGCGGTTTGCGTGCGCCACCGTCGCCGCGCTGATGGTATGCGGCATTTTACTGGGCGCACACAGCGGCGCGCAAATCGCACGGCATGACGCGGAAGCGCGTTATGTGGCGTCGGTCTCGCCGGACTCGGTGCGTTGAGCATGAACCGTCCGCTCGTCATTTTTTTGGGCGTGCTGGTCCTGGGTGCGGCAATTTTCACCGGCTCATATTTCGCGGGACAGCGCGCCTGTGCGAACATGATGCAAGGCGCGGATGATTTGAGCTGGCTGCAAACTGAATTTCATTTGAGCGACGCGGAGATGGCGCATGTCCGCCAGTTGCACGAGGGTTACCTGCCCCAATGCATGAAATTGTGCGCGAAAATCGCCGCCAAAAAGGACGAGGTGGCCGTTGCCCTTGCAAACGGAACGAACGTCACCGCCGAGGTGCAAAAGAAACTGGCCGAGCTTGGCGAGCTGCACGCGCAATGCCAGGCGCAGATGCTTCAGCATTTTGTGGATGTCAGCCGTGCGATGCCGCCGGAAGAAGGCAGGCAATACCTCGCGGAAATGGAACGCATCACCATCGGTTTTGACGGCGTTGAGCAGTCGATGTCCCCTTCAGGCCATGGAAACAACTGAAGCCGACGCGCGTGACCGGGCTGACATGGAGCGCCTGATTGCAGGTCACGATGCCGCGCTCAACGATTTGATGGAACGCCACGCGACGACGGTTTTCCATTTCCTTTGCCGCATGGTCGGCAGCGAGGATGACGCCAACGATCTCGCACAGGAGACGTTTGTCCGCGTTTTCCGCTCATGCAAAAGCTTCCGCGTAAATGAAAAATTTTCCTCGTGGCTTTTCACCATCGCGGCGAATCTGGCGCGAAACCACTTCCGATGGCGCGCGCGGCATCCAACGCTTTCGCTCGACGCGGAAAATGCGGAAACGGAACAAACGCTTGGAAGCACGTTGCCGGCAAGCAGCCCCGCTCCGAATGATGAAGCCCTTGCCGCCGAACGCGCCGCGGCCGTCCGTCTCGCGGTCAGCAAATTGCCGGAGGATTTGCGTGAAGCGGTTGTGTTATGCGAATGGGAGGAACGAAGCGTGGCCGAGGCTGCGATAGTTTTGGAAACGACGCCTAAGGCTGTGGAATCCAGACTTTATCGTGCACGGGGCATTCTGCGCGAACGGTTGAAGTTGTGGCTGTGACAAAGCCGAAACGCACCGTCGGAAGCTAGTCCAAAGGATTTTCTTCGGGATGAACAAATGCGCGCGGTGGCTCAACGATTGTTTTCACTTCAGGCGATTCGGAATTTTTAACTTCAGCTTGTGAAGCAGACGCTGGCGTTTCGGAAATCGGCGCTGCGATCTCGATTTTCGTTTGCGGCGGCAAAGCAGTCGGGTTTTCCATTTCTGTAGCGGGCGCGGCAATTTCCAAATGTGATTGTGCTCGGTTCACGAGCGCAAGCAGCGAGACGGCGGACGCGGCCTTCTTTTCGGCTTCCTCGATTCGGGCGAACTCGCCGAAAATTTCCGCGCGCACCGGCTCGTCGCGCGAAATCAATTCCTGTCCGCTGCCGGCGCGCATGGCGAGCAGCACGTGATGCGCGTTGATGGAATCAAGCGGGCGGGCGGGCGCGAAGGCGGATTCGCCGCCGTTGGTCTCGACGACCAGCCGCGCTGCGAGGAGGGTCTGCAAAACCTGTTGCGCGAGCTTGGTCGGGATGCCGAGTTCGGCGGACATCTCCTGTATCGTCACCGGCGGCCGGCCGGTCTGGAACCGCTGGCCGATGCATGTCATCAGCCGGAGTGCGATGAATTCCCGCCCGCGCTGGTTCACGTTTTCGACGAGCTTGTCCTGCAAATAGGATTTGCGGTTTTGGAACGCATACGCGACTTGCGCACCAAACAGCAATATGATCCACGAAAAATAAATTCCCGCCATGAACACCGGCAGCAGGCCGAGGCCGCCATACATTTTGCTGTAGGTCACGAAGCGCGAGACGTAGAGAAAGCCGAAGACGTTGTTCAAATACCACAGAGAACCGCCGACGATGCCGCCGACGAACGCCGCGCTGAATCTGACTTTTGTGTTTGGCACGAGCAGATAAAGGAGAGCGAACGTGAGCCACAAAACGAGGAGCGGCAGCAATTCAAAAACCAGACCGCCGATGAAGGGCATTTTTGCGACGACAGCTCTTGTCGCCTCCAAATGCGGGCTGCCTGCGAGTCCGAGCGCGCCGACGATGGCGAGAGGTCCGAGTGAAATCACCGCCCAGTAAAGCACGATGCGCCAGAGCCAGCTGCGTCCGCGTTCGACGCCCCAGATGTCATTGAACGTGGCCTCAATGCTTGCAAGCATGCGGATGGCGACATAAACGAGCAGCAGCATACCGATCATGCCGAGAGCGCCGCTTCGTGTTTTCTCCACCAGTTCATGAATCCATTTTGCCGTTGCCTTTTGCGCGCTGACGCTCACGACTGGAGCACCGGCTTGCGGGGCATTTGTGATGGCTGCGGTTGAATTCGCGTCGGCGAACGAATCTGTGTTTGTGTCGGCGACCAGATTTGCCGGCGTTGCCGAAGCCTCCGGAGCATTTGTGTCAAGCGTTCCTGGCGGCACCATGTGGGAAACGAGCTTGTCGATCGCGCCGTAAATTTTGTCCTCACCCTGGGTTTTGAGCAGGCTGCTGGTGACGCTGATGGCGACCACGAGCATGGGAATCAGCGCGAGCAAAGTGGAATACGACAGCGCCGCCGCGCGAGTCGGGCAGCGGTTTCGGACGAAACTTTTCCCGACGAGCACCCAGAAATGAGCGAACCGTTCGAGCCGGTCAAATTCATGTTCCGCACCGGTCTGCGCGCCGGCCAGAATTTTGATGAGCCGTGGAAGTCGATTGTTTGACATTATTAACGCAGCCACGCTAGCAAAGCCATGCGCCAAGTCAACGGCGCTCAAATCCGCCCAACGAGTCAGCGGTTTTCTTATTGGACTTGCCCGGAAGGGATGAATAATGGAATGTCATGGCAATACACCTGTGGCCAACAAAGGCGCAAATACAAGTCCATTAGCCCGAAAAACAGTCTTCGAGGTCAGGTCAATGTGCCTCGCTTCGGCGCGCCGGATTTTTTTGGCCTTGTTCACGACTAAATTCTTTAAAATCGATCCATGAAAAAGCGAACGTTGCCTTTTATTATAGCCGTGGCCGCGCTGATCGGCTTTTCCGCGCTGGCGCAAACCAACCAGTTTCCGTTCCAAGACTCAGGTCTGCCGATTGAAGCGCGCGTTGAAGATTTGTTGTCGCGTCTGACGCTGGAGGAGAAGATTTCCCTCATTCACGCCGATTCAAAATTCACCACGGCAGCCATTCCGCGTCTGGGAATTCCACGGCGCTGGCTGGACGACGGGCCGCATGGCGTGCGCGAGGACATCGGTCCGGACTCATGGCTGCCAGCCGGCAAAACGGATGATTTTTCCACCGCCATGCCGGCGGGCATCTGCGTGGCTGCAACCTGGAATCCAGATTTGGGTTATGCCGAAGGCGAAGCCATCGGGCAGGAGGCGCGCGCACGCGGCAAGGACATCATGCTTGGGCCAGGCGTTAACATTTTGCGCACGCCGTTGTGCGGACGGAATTTCGAATATCTCGGCGAAGACCCGTTTTTGTCTTCGCGCATGGCGGTCGGCTTTGTTCGCGGGGAGCAGTCGCAGGACATTTCCTCGTGCGTGAAACATTTCGCGTTGAACAACCAGGAGTTTGAACGCGGCAGCATCAACGTGGAGGTGGACGAGCGCACGCTGCACGAAATTTATCTGCCCGCATTCAAGGCCGTCGTGCAGGAGGGTGGCGTGTGGTCTGTCATGGGTGCCTACAACCAGTTTCGCGGCCAGCACTGCTGCGAAAATGATTATCTGCTCAACAAAACTTTGAAGGATGAATGGGGGTTTAAAGGTTTGGTCATGTCCGACTGGGGCGGTGTCCATGATACTCGTGAGGCGGCGCTCAACGGCCTCGATCTGGAAATGGGCACGGATAAAAATTACGGAGATTTCTATTTTGCCCAGCCCTATCTTGCCGACTTGACCAGCGGCACGCTGCCAATGGACGGACTCGACGAAAAAGTCCGGCGCAACCTGCGCGTGATGTTCGCCACGCACGTTCTCGATTCCGGACGCAAAACCGGTTCGCTAAACACCGCCGCGCATGAAATCGTCGCCCGCCGCGTGGCGGAAGAAGGCGTTGTGCTTTTGAAGAACGAAAACAATCTGCTGCCGCTCAATTATTCAAAAATTAAAACCATCGCCGTCATTGGTGAAAATGCAACGCGGCTGCACGCACACGGCGGCGACAGCTCCGGCATCAAGGCCTTTTACGAAATCACGCCGCTGCAAGGCATCTTGAACCGAGCCGGCAAGAACGTGAACGTGATTTTTTCGGAAGGCTATCAAAAGAACGGCGGCGCGGATCTGGCCGATCGCGCCGTGGCCGCAGCAAAATCTGCTGACGTGGTGGTTTATATCGGCGGATTGAACCATGACAAGGGATTTGATTGCGAGGGCGCGGACCGAACCACTTTGAAAATGCCATACGGCCAGGATGAATTGATTCAAAAAATCGTCGCGGCAAATCCAAAAACGATTGTCATCCTCGAAGGCACGATGGTGGAAATGGATTCGTGGCTGGACAAAGTTCCGGCGCTGTTGCAGGCATGGTATCCGGGCATGGAGGGTGGCAATGCACTAGCGCGGATTTTGTTCGGCGATGTGAACCCTTCCGGCAAGCTGGCCGCCACCTTTCCTAAACGGCTGGAAGATTCACCCGCGCACGCGCTCGGCGCGTATCCCGGCACAAATGGCACGGTGACTTACACGGAAGGACTCTTTGTCGGATACCGCTGGTTCGACGCCAAAAACATCAAGCCTCTTTTTCCATTTGGCTTCGGACTGAGCTATACAACTTTCAAGTATTCAAATCTGCAGATTGCCAACGGCATTGATGGAACCGTCACCGCCCAGTTTGAGATTGAAAACACCGGCTCGCGCGCCGGAGCGGAGGTTGCGCAGCTATATGTGCATCCGGAAAAGCCCGGCGTGATGCGTCCGGAAAAAGAGTTGAAGGGCTTCAAAAAGGTTTTCTTGAAACCGGGTGAGAAACAAACCCTTACAATTCCGCTCACTCAAGGAGCATTTGCATATTTTGATCCGGACAAAATGGGCTGGATCGCAGAAAAAGGTGATTTCAAAATCCTGGTGGGCGGTTCTTCGCGCGATCTTGCCTTGCAGGCAGAATATAATTTGGCGGAAACTGCCTTCATAAAAGATTGATTGCTTACAAGCCATGAACTTTTCGCAGAAACTTTGCCACATTATTGTGGTTGTCATTTTGTTGTCGGCACAAGCGATCATCGCGCAGTCTTCAGGAGACCAGCCGGCGTCACAACCGTATTCATGGCAAAATGTTGTAATCGGCGGCGGCGGCTTTGTGACGGGCCTTATCGCGCATCCGCAGGCGAGGGATTTGATTTACGCCCGCACAGATGTCGGCGGCGCGTATCGTTGGGATGAGGCATTGCTGCATTGGATTCCCATCACGGATTCCTTTTCCGGTGTCGATTTCACCGGCATCGAAAGCCTCGCGCTAGACCCGTCCGACACCAATCGTGTTTATCTCGCGGCCGGTATTTACGAATCAAGCAAGGCGGCTATCTTTCGTTCTGATGACCAGGGCCGTACGTGGCAGCGCACCGAGGTCCCGTTCAAAATGGGTGGAAATGAAACAGGGCGCTTTAACGGTGAACGCCTCGCCGTCGATCCGAATAGCGGCAATAATTTATTCTTCGGGTCACGAAGGAACGGGCTGTGGAAAAGTTCCGATCGCGGCGTGACGTGGAACATGGTTGAAAGCTTTCCGGCAATGGAGCCTGAAAATTCCGGGCGGCGTTCTGGCGGTCGCGCCGTAGGCATTATTTCAGTCCTTTTCGACGACGCGGTGATTTATGCGGCGGTTTCAACACCAGGGACTAATTTTTTCTGCAGCACCGACGAAGGCGCGAATTGGTCGCCTGTGCCGAATCAGCCGCTGGGCTTGAGGCCCAATCATGTCGTTCGCGCGGCCGGCGGGATTTTATTTTTGACTTACGGCAAGGAACCCGGACCGAATGAAATGACCGATGGCGCGGTCTGGAAATTCGAA